>Ga0272448_1000860_pt1 | contig 43557 bp, 41 predicted proteins | sample YNPCB0191_FD_202220 | JGI IMG/M metagenome (GOLD analysis project Ga0272448, IMG submission 202220) | Hot spring sediment microbial communities from Yellowstone National Park, WY, United States - YNP-CB-019-1 | ecosystem: Environmental > Aquatic > Thermal springs > Hot (42-90C) > Sediment... | reverse complement strand
TGAAATTGGGCGAAATTTCGTATAATTCATTGAATATCAATAAAATAGGGCATTATTTCCCGGTTGGATTAAGTAGACTTTTATGTATACTTAGAGACCTCTAGGAACAAACCAGAACTACATCAGGAGAGGTAGAAATCTTTTAATTCCTGACGCAGATGTAGGGCAGACCTTCAGGTCTGCTTTCCGGACCGAGATTGGAGTGACAATGTTTCGGTGATTGATGGGGCCACCAATCAGGTGATTGCAACAATCCCGGTTGGAGATTGTCCTTGGGCCCTTGCCTGGAATTCAATCCAGAACCGAACCTATGTGGCAAATTACATTAGTTCCAGTATCTCGGTGATTCGGGATGTAACGGGAATTGAAGAAAGCCGCTTACCGCTATCTGCTAATCGCCAGGCGCTTGGGATTTATTCCAATCCGGCAAGGGGTTATCTTGGGGTCTGCTTACCGCTCAAGGCTGACCGTCAGACAATAAAAATCTTTGATATCTCGGGAAAGTTGCTAAAAGAGGTTGCCTTACCCGCGCTGCCTTCTGGCAATGAAGCCGGGATAAAAATATCGCTCAAAGGAATAAACCCGGGCACCTACTTCATCAAGGTCGGGAGCGAGGTGAAAAAATTCATCATCGTTAAATAAAACAGGCGGTTGTGGAGCCCGCCCCGAGCCGGAAAAGGACAGGTTGAGATGTAGGGCAGACCTTCAGGTCTGCTTTCCTTGGGCAGATGCAAGGCTAAAGCCTTGCCCTACATCTCCACCATTGCAAATCTTTTAAGTCATTGCGAGGGCGCAGCCCGTGGCAATCTCAGGTGATAGATTGCTTTGCTTCGCTCGCAATGACGGAAAGAATCAGGGATGCCGAGAAAACACAAAATGTCGCACAGGGGTTTGACTCGGACAAGAACTTGACAAAAGGGTTGGGGGGGTATAATAAAGGAGAGTGAGACCAACTGTGTTACTGCGTTTTCTCCTCTTTCTTATCCTCTCATTTCTCATTACTGCCAGCCTGTGCAAGACAAAGCCTCCGCCTCAGGAGGAGGAGTTTCTTGAGCCGGTAAATGTCTCAAATACTCCCGGGGCATCTTATCACCTTGCAATTGCCGGAGACTCAAAGGGAACCGTCCATTTAGTCTGGTGCGATGAAACACCTGGAAATGAAGAGATATTTTATGCGTATAAGCCAAAAGGTGGGTTGTGGTCGACTCCGGTTGATATTTCTAACAATCCCTGGTGCTCCCGGTTTCCCTGTATTGCGGTTGATAAAAATGATGTTATTCATCTGGCCTGGCAGAATTCCTCAGCAGGGCGCTGGCGGATTTTTTACTCCCGAAAGGCACCGGAGAGTAGTTGGTCAATCCCTGAGACGATAACCGGCGAATGGGATTATGTGGTGCCCAAATTAGCAGTAGACAGTATTGGAAATGTCCATCTTGCCTGGAGTTATGGTGGTTACTACTCTGGAATTCGCTATACAATGAGAACCAATGATGGGTTTTGGTTACCTCAGATGACGGTGGCTGAACGGGCACTAAATTGTGACCCTGCGATAGCGGTAGATAACCAGGGGAATGTTCATCTAATTTGGGCAAAGGTCAAAGATGACTACACAGGTGTCGACATCCTCTACTCAATGAAATCAGGAAACGGTGGCTGGTCCTCGCCTGAGATTATTCGTTCCCATCCGACAGGACATGATGTTTCCATATGCGTTGATAATCAGGAAAATATCATTTGTGTATGGGATGATGATACCCCTCCGCCAGAAAAGCCTGATGCCTTTTATAGAGAAAAAAGGGCGGATGGCACCTGGACAAATCCCGCGCCGGTCTGCACATCGTCTTATGTGATGATTTATGAGCCGTCGCTGGCAAAAGGACCAGCGGGTGAGTTATATCTCGCCGGTGCTAGGAGACACAAAGAGGGCGGAAAGTGTGATCTTCTTTATTTAACCAAACCGAGCGGTAGGAATTGGTCAGATACTTTAATATGCGGTGTTACCAGAGAGGAGCCTTATACTATATGGGCACGGGCCCTTGCTGTGATAATGAAGGTAAGTTATATTTTATAGCGGTATATGGAGCCGACATCCGTTGTATAGAATATGACCAGACAAGGAGGTTAGAGAGAAAAAGGTGGTGCTTTGGAGGTGAGCGATGAGGGCGACATTGCTTTTTCCCATATTTCTATGGGCATCCGGTATTGCGCAACAGATAGTCTGGGTGAGGACACTCCCGATCACATATTGTAACGATATAGATGTTGCAGTGGATTCAAGAAACAATGTAGTTGTAAGCGCTAAACCCTGGATTGTAAAGTTCAGTCCTGATGGGGAGAGTTTGTGGGCGAGGATGGTTAATCTTCCGATGAGCCCTTCTGGTGCTCCTACCCAGTATGTTGCTTGTGACCCGGATGACAACATCATTGCTGCCACATCTCCCTCAGAGACCTCCTGGGCGGTGGTGAAGTTTACACCAACCGGTGAGTCGCTTTGGACCTGGGATACTCTAATATCACCCCGTCCAGCACTTTACGGACTTAGCGAGATTACCACTAATAGCGGTGGTGAAATTTTTGTTACCGGAAGTCAATCAGGAACTTATGAGAGCAGGTGGTTGACATTTCAGATTACTCCTGATGGCCATACTGGCTGGGTGAGAACCTTCTCCTCGGGTTGGGGACCTGACGGAGCCTGGGGTGTATGTGCCGACCGCTCAGACAATGTGGTTGTTGGTGGCTGTCGGGGTATATATCCAAGACCTCGGCAGTGGTTTCCCCAACTCATCAAGTATTCCAAGAACGGGGAGGTCCTTGTTCAGGTTGTTTACGACCCATACCCATTTCCTGCTAACCTTAATGGTTACAAGCCTGGAACTGACCCGGATGGAAATCTCATTTTGCCTGGCGGCGGCACAATATCAGATACTTACAATCTTTATCCTCAACATTGGTATGGCGCATTTCTTTTGAAATACGACCCGGTAGGAAATTTATTATGGGGATGGTTCAGCGACACCGCTGCTGAGGGTAACTATGGATTCTATTCCTGTGTAACCGATACTGCTGGTAATATCTATGCTGCCGGCTCTAAGGTAAGGAATAATCGCAGGGTAATAATCCTAAGGCGGTTTTCTCCCTATGGTGATACCGCTTGGACATTTTACTATGAGGTCGGTGAGGTTGTGGTGGGCGCACCTGCACCTGTTTCTCTTGCCATCGACCGGGATGGCGACATCGTGATCGTGGCTCCTGTTCCCGGTAATTATCTGGCACCTTCACCAAGGGCATATGTGGTGAAGGTTACCCCGCGTTCAGGGGTTGCTGAAGCAACACCATTCCCAGTGGTTTCAGATTTTTCCTCTCCAACAATAATAAATCGGGCAAGACCAACCAATATGCACCTCTCCCCGGATGCCCATCTTGAACTCTATGACAAAACCGGCAGGCTTTTACAGAGACTCAGAGGTGAAAAGGGAATTTCCTTCTCAAAGCCTGGTATCTATTTTCTTCGGATTAGTTCCGGGTTTAATCAGAGGATGGTAAAACTGGTGGTGGTTAATTAGGTTAGAACCGGATTGACCCGCGCGGGCATTTGATCAGGAAATTAGAGCGCAGATTGATAGACCCGGTAGGTGCGGTAGAGTTTGCCGCCCCACATCAGAATCGGCCTGATGATAGATAGGTTGTCCTCTAAGATCCAGGAGACCTCGCCTTCGGTGTAGCCCAGTTTCTTGGCACCGATGAATGATTCGTAATATAAAAGGGAGTCAAAGCCAAGGTTGTGGAACTTGCGTTTGACCCCAAGTGCCCAGAGCCGGGCACGGGTGATGCGGTTGCGGTGCAAGAGAAACTTGAGCCAGCCAAAGGGAAAGAGGCGACCGCCAATGCGCCTGAGCACCTGGTTGTAGTCGGGCAGGGCGATGCACATACCCGCCACCTCACCCTGATAAAAAACGAGCGGGCAGATTGCTGGCTGGATGATGGGCTTTAACTGCCGGGCAAGGTCGTCAATCTCCTCATCGGTCATCGGGGCAAAGTCCCAGTTCTTTGACCAGGCGTCGTTGTAAACCTCTTTGATGTGTTTCAGGTCGGTCTTGAGGTCGTTGAGGTTGACCGGGCGCACGACAAGACCGGGCCTGCCTTTGAGCGCCTGCAGAACCCGCTGCAGTTTCTCAGGAATCGGCTGGTCAAGCGGGACCGAATAGGCGTAGAGGTCTTTGACCTTGGTCAGTCCGCAGCGCTCGAGCAGTTCGGGATAATAAGCCGGGTTGTAACTCATCTTGATATAGGGCATACCGTCAAATGGCTCAATCAGCAGTCCGGCTTCATCATTCAGGCTGGGATTGGCGGGTCCGTAAATCAGTTTCATTCCCGCCGCGGCGAGGAAATTCCTGACCGCAGCGAAGAGCGTCTGAGCGGTATTGAGATTGTTCTCACACTCAAAAAAGCCGAAAAACCCAATCCGGGTTTGGTGGTAGTCATTGTAATTCTGGTCAATTGTGGCGCAGATTCTGCCCACAATTTGGCCGGCACGTTCGGCAAGAAACAGCGCCCGCTGGGCATGGTTCCAGAACGGGTTTCTGCCCGGGGTCAGGGTGTTTTTGACATCGGCAATCAGGGGCGGCACCCAGTTAGGGTCGTTTTGGTAAAGGGAAAAGGGCAATCGGACAAACCGGTCAAGGTCTTTAGCGGTCTGGACCGGGCGGACTCGGACCTGGTTCAAGGCAGCAGCCCTTCCTTTTTACCCGCCTTTTCAAAAATTTCCAGCGCCTCGGTGATATCGGCGTCGGTATGGGTCGCCATCACACTGGTGCGGATGAGCGAGCGGTTGGGTGGAACCGCGGGCGGCAGGACCGGGTTGGCAAAGATGCCGCTGTTAAACAGGGTGCGCCAGAAGTAAAGGGTTTTCATATCCTCGCCAATGTGAATCGGGATAATCGGGGTAACGCTGGTGCCGATGTTGTAGCCCATTGAACGCAGGCCCTGACTTAAGCGCCGGGCGTTGCGCCAGAGTTGTTCCCGACGCTCGGGTTCGGATTTGATAATCCGCAGGCAGGCAAGCACGGTGGCGCAGGCGGTGGGCGGAATCGCGGCCGAGAAAATCAGGGGTCTTGCCTGATGCCGGATGAAGGTGATGACCCGGTGCTCGCCACAGACATAGCCGCCGATTGTGGCAAAGGACTTGGAGAATGTGCCCATAATCAGGTCGACATCAGCCTCAACTTCAAACTGCTCAGCGGTGCCGCGGCCATGTTTGCCGAGCACACCGACCGCATGGGCGTCGTCCACCATCAGCCGGCAGTGGTATTTTTTTGCCAGCGGGACAATTCGGTCAAGGGGTGCAACGTCCCCTTCCATTGAAAAGACGCCGTCAACAATTACCAGTTTACCGGCATCCCGGGACAGGGATTTCAACACCGTTTCCAGGGAGTTCGGGTCATTATGGCTGAAGCGCTTGACCTGGCCGTAGGACATCTGGCAGCCATCCATTATTGAGGCGTGGTCAAGTTTGTCGGTGATGGCAACATCCCCTCTGCGCACCAGAGCGGAGACAACGCCGAGGTTGGTCTGATAACCGGTGGAAAAGACGATGCAGTCCTCCTTCTTATAGAAATCAGCCAGTTCGGCTTCCAGTTCAATATGGAGGTCAAGGGTGCCGTTCAGGAACCTTGAGCCGGTGCAGCCCGTGCCGTAGTTTTTAATCGCATCGATCGCCGCCTGTTTTACCCGGGGGTCGGTGGTCAGGCCGAGATAGTTGTTTGAGCCGAGCATAATCAGTTCCTTGCCCTCGATGAAGACGCGGCGGTCTGGTTCGGAATTGAGGGGTATAAAATAAGGATAATAACCCGCCTTTTTTGCCCGGTCAACAATCGGGTAGTATTCATAACACTTTGCGAATAAGTCCATTTGGCTCATTCTATGCAACAGGAATTTTTTGTCAAGGATGCGCCGGAATGCTTGTTGTTAGTTCTGAGTTATTGGTTGTCGGTTCTAAGAACACGGATAATGACTTGAAACTGGGAAGGAATATTAGTATATTGAGTTGTGAATCTGTTTCTGCTGCTGTTGGTTTTGGCTCCCACGGGCAAAGCCGATTTTTCTGTGGTGCGGGTCATCTGGACCTCGGACCTGCACGGACAGCTTGTGCCGACAACCGATTTCGCCTCCGCCGGTCTGCCCAGAAGGAAATTAGGGGGATGGCAAGGGCTGGTGAGGTTGATTCAGGAGCAGAGAACACCGGCGACCCTGCTTCTGGATAATGGCGACTTTGCCTTCGGTTCACCGGAAGGGGACAGTTCCCAGGGCAGGATTGTGCCCCTCCTTTTCAACCGGCTGAATTATGATGCCGGGGTTTTCGGGGCACGGGATTTCAAGGATGGTCTTGCCAGTATTGAACTGCTTGCCCGCTCTGCTGCTTACCCGATGCTTGCTGACCCGATGCTCAACATCCTGCTCAACCGCCAGTCGCCAATTTTCCGACCTTATATCATCAAGGAGGTGGAAGGGGTGAAGGTTGGCATCATCGGGCTGGTTGATCCCGAGACACCCGGGCTCGAACCTGTCCGGGTTAAGGGCTTGGTGGTGGAGCAGCCGGTTGCCCAGGTGCGCCGGTTCTTGCCTGCGGTTAAGCAGGAGTCGGCAGAGGTGATAGTTGTGCTGGGCCATATAAGTTCAGAACAGGGGCGGTTGATCGCGGAAAGCATCCCGGATGTTAACCTCGTAATCTGCCGGGGTGAACCGGACCGGGTTGAGAGCCAGTTGCCCAGGTCAGGCAAAGCGCTGGTGGTGGTTGGTGGTGTTTACGGGCAAAGGATTGGTGTGGCTGATATCCTGTGGCACAAGACCGAAGGACGGGTTTATGCGGTTGAGGCACAGGTTTTGAATGTTGTGCCGGATAACGAGAATGGCCGGGAAGCGGGGATTGGGGACTTTGCCCCTTCTTCAGCCTTCGCTCTTTTGAATGGGTTTGACACCATTGTTGCCTGGGCAGATGAGGAGTTTTTACCAAATAAGGAAGGCAGGCTGAAACTGGCGCTGGCAATTGCCGAGGGTTTGCGCCAGGAGAACGGTGCGGATATTGTGGTCCTGCCATTGAGCGTGATTGAGGCCGGTTTGACAAAGGGTTGGCTCTGCCGGCGCGATCTGTTTAATTCGGTTCCTTATGGGGAGCGGTTGCGCCTTCTATCGCTGCCGGAGAGTCTGTTGACCGGGGTGCTGGTGCCGGATAGTTCTGAAAAGGACCTGCCCTGTCCGGCTGTTGCCGGTGCGGACCTGTTTGTCACTGGCGACACCGGGCAATGGCCGGTACTGGGTGAGGTGGCGAGGTTCAGGTTAAGGCAGAGGAAAAGGGGTTATTATCAGGTGGTGACAACCGAGAACTGGATTGAGCGGTCGGGTATTGCTGAGCGCGGCCGGGTTCTGCCGGATAATTTGAGCAAATTCTGGCTTGGTTATGCGGAAAAGGAAAAAAGGATAGCACCAGCGCCGATGCTAAAACTTTATTTGGCAACACCGGGGTTGATTCCCAAGGAGGCGACAGGTTTAATCAACATCAACACCGCGACCATTGAACTTCTCTGTCAGTTGCCCGGCATCGGGCCAAAGACCGCTGAACGGATCATTGAGTACCGCAAGTACCAGGGCCGGTTCCACTCAATTGAGGAGATTATGAATGTCCGGGGTATCGGACCGAAGAAGTTTGAACAGATTAGGCACCTGATTACGGTCCGTTAACTGGTCATCGGGCCGGAGCCGTCGGCTGGTCCTGTCTTAATAGGTTCGGGCGTAATAAATCAGGGTCTTGGTCGGTTTACCGCAGATAATGCATTGCCCGGGCTGGTTCTGCTCGTTCAAGGGCATATTGCGCGGGCTGGTCTTGGTTTCCTCAACGAGCCGGTTTTCGCACTCCTGAGCACCGCACCAGTGCACCTTGACATAGCCCGGTTTTACCGCGATGTTTTTCTTGAACTCCTCAAGGGTCTGGGCGAAGGTGGTAACGCTTTTGACCCAGTTGCGGGCGCGCACAAGCAACTCATTCTGGATGCTCTCAAGCAGGGTTTCGGTTGCCTCGGCTAAATGGTCAAGGTTGACAGTCAGTTTGCCCGTCCCGGCTCTGGGCACGAGCACCGCCTGATTGTTCTTGACATCGCGGGGACCAATCTCAATCCGGAGCGGGACACCGCGCAATTCATATTCGTTAAACTTCCAGCCCGGGGTAAACTGGGGACGGTCGTCAAATTTGACCCGGAGCCGGGCCAGGATTTCCTTGACCCGAGCGCATCCTGAAAGCACCGCCTCATCATCCCGGCCATAAAGAATCGGGACAATTACCACTTGAATCGGCGCAACCCGGGGAGGCAGAAACAGCCCGTGGTCATCGCCGTGGGTCATAATCACCGCCCCGATCAAACGGCTGGAAACGCCCCAGGATGTTCCCCAGGGGTGCTTTTCGGTATTGTCCTCGTCAAGGTAGCGAATGTCAAATGCCCGGGTAAAGTTCTGGCCCAGGTTGTGGGAGGTGCCCGCCTGCAGCGCCTGACCATCGGGCATCAGCGCCTCAATTGAGTAGGTGGCAATGGCACCGGGGAATTTCTCGCTCGCCGGCTTTTCGCCGGCAATAACCGGCACGGCCAAATCATTTTCGACAAAGTCAGTATAGATGTCCAAAATGCGCAGGGTTTCCTCCTGTGCCTCCTCCTGAGTGCGATGCAGGGTGTGACCCTCCTGCCAGAGGAACTCAAGGGTCCGCAGAAAAAGCCGGGTGGTCTTTTCCCAGCGGAAGATGTTGCACCACTGATTAATCAGCACGGGCAAATCCCGATAACTCTTTACCCACCGGGCATACATATAGTTGATAATCGCCTCGCTCGTTGGTCGCAGAGCCAGCGGTTCGGCCAAATCGGTATCACCACCCCTGGTCACCCAGGCAACCTGCGGGGAAAAGCCCTTGACATGCTCAGCCTCCTTTTTTAGAAAACTCTCCGGGATCAGGGTCGGGAAATAGGCGTTCACATGGCCGGTTGCCTTGAAACGGGCGTCAAGCCGCGCCTGCATGTTCTCCCAGAGCGCATAGCCATAGGGCCTGATGACCATACAACCCCGCACCGGCGCATAATCGGCAAGTTCAGCCTTGAGCACAACTGCGGTATACCACTCTGAGAAGTTCGCCGATTTGGCCGGAATCTCCTTTACCAGGCCTTCTTCTTTCATACCGGGAATACTAACCAAACAGAAAAATCAGTCAAGGATGGCATCGGTCCCTGCTGGCGGCAGCTGGAGTAATCGGATTTAAATCAGGTTCTGAATGATGATTGTGCCGAGCGCGCCCAAAAGCAGGCCGATTAATGCCCAGAGCAGGCAGGCCCAGCCGGCTCCTTGCAGGTTAAGTTTTCCCCGGCTGACCGGTTCACCAGCCACACGCAGGGTGTAGTTAATTTTTGAGAATCCTCCCCGCAGTTCAAGTTCAATTGCTACCGGTTTATTTTCGTGCAGAAAGTTACCACCGGTCCTTTCCCGGAAATGGAAACCGCCGGTTCGGCCAACCTCCTGGTTATCAACCTTGAGGGCGGATTCACCGGCAAGCATCAGATACTTAGGGGAGATGGAGGAGGTGAAATCAATTTTGTGTCCCTGCCATTCTACGGTCATCGCCATTTACCGGCAGAAGAACTCCGGTTGTTTTGTTCCCGAAATGAAGAACCTTGTCAGCGGGCGAGGGCTCGGCCGAGATAATAGGGCCAGATGATAAGGGCAAGAACACCTTTCCAGAAAAATGGTAAATGGAGAAAGCCGATGGTAAACAGCCAGCCGATAAACCAGACCGGTCCCATTATATCCGGACCATGCCACTGATGCTTGATCTTCACCTTTCCTCCTTTACACTGGCCGGCATCCGCGGGAATTTCCTCTGCGGCCATAATTTCCTCCCTCGCTCCTGAAGCGGCTAAGATAGCGGGGGCTGGATTCGAACCAGCGACCTTGAGGTTATGAGCCTCACGAGCTTCCAGGCTGCTCCACCCCGCAATTATTCTCTTTATATTTAACCATAACTTCAGGTTTTGTCAATAATTTGTATGAGTTGGTTATGACGGTCCTTTGCGGAAAAAACTCCGCAAGGTCTCGGTGGCGACTGGCGAGTGGCTGTTAAAGTCTGCTATTTCAACTCCGCTCCTTTTAATTGGGCTGGGCAGAAGAATAACGGTTGATGCCCCGAATCATCAGTTTCATCCTAAAAATCCGGTCTGATGGTCTGGGCGCAATAAACTTCACCCACTGCTCCTGATTGGATTCAAGGTTTACCTGATGCCAGCCCCAGGGGTCATCAAGTTGCACCCCTTTTTCATCGTAGAAAAGCATCTTCACCTTGCCGCCGATGGGCATATGCCAGCCATTTTTCAATAACACATTGACAATCAGCGCACCGTTACTTTCCTCCTCCTTGACATCAAGAACCCGGATATCACTTGCCAGCACCGGGTTGTTAATGACCCAGCGCCGGGTTTCATTCTCCCGGTTAATCCAGAGGGAGTTGATGGTGGCAGAGCAGGCAATAAATAGCAGGAAAAGCCCTGCTAATGGTAAATACCGCTTCATTCTTTCCTCCTTTTCAATAAACAAAAAACTCTTCAGCCAGCCCGGCGATGAGCAAGAAGGTGCTGGTGTCACCCTTGTGATATGAGGTAAAACCAACCCGCCTGTTCCCGCCGGTAATGGGATAATCACAAAAACCGAGCAAGGCGCCGGCACGGTCGTAAAATACCAGTCGCACCTTGGTTGTTGCCACAGGAATCTTCAACCTTGCAAAGCTAAAGTTCAAAGGCGCATAACCCCAGGCGCGAATATCCCTGTTTTCCTCCTCTTTTCCCAGGGTGATATCGGCAACCTCATCTGCCAGTTTTTCGCCCTTACCAGGCAGCGCCCGGTCAAGCAAGAAACCTCCCAAAAGCCTTAAACCTAACCTTGCCGCCTTTGCCGCCGCCTCCTGTGCCGCCTTGCGATTTGCCTCAAGAGCGCTGAGCCGAACCGGAAAACTGTCCATAATTGCCGGCAGGGTAAGACATATACCCGATGCATCAAGGTAAACCTCAGTCCGGCCAATGGATTTTTCAGTCTGATGCTCAACCTGGATTATCAGCTCAGCCCAGCCGGAGTCGGGGCGGGTGCTGCCGTCGCCGATGGTGTCAATATGGGCGATGAGTTGCTGGGCGATATGAAAGAGATGCGAGCCGGTATCAGCCATTGCGGAAAGAGCCCGGTATTCAATCAAGGCATCATCAGGCTTGCCCAATTTTTCATAAACCAGTCCCAGATAAAAATTGACAATCGGCAGTTTTGACGCATCCTGGTCAATCTGGCGCAGTTTTTTGAACTCAACCAAAGCCTCCTCAGGGTTATCCTGCAATAGATAACAGAGCGCAAGATAAAAATGAACCAGTTCCCGCTCTCTTTTCTTTAATTTGTAAACCGTTCTGGAATCAACCACCAGCCAGTCATAAAGTTTTGCCGCCTCCGGACGGTCACCCTCATCAATCTTATACGCAGCCCAAAATGCCTTGCGGGCATCTTCTAGTTTCAGGTCATAGAAACAGGTAATGCCGTAACTCAAGAGCGAAAGGATATAGGAAAGGTTCCTCTGTTTGAACTTCTCCTCAACAACCCGGCGGTATCTTTCCCTTGCCGGGGTATAGGCAAGATTGGAGAAATAACTGGGTTTGGGTGCCGGCTTGGCAACCTGCAGCCTGGAGATGCAGGAAAGCACCACCAAAAGCGGCAGGAGAAAAACCGCCCGGCTCTTTTTCATCTTGCGGGCAGATTCTATTCGTACCAGGCTTTGCTGCTTTTCTTTTTCAACTCCTGTTCGTCCGCCCAGACAATCTCACTTGTCCGGACATCAACCAGCCGCATCGTCAGTTTGTAATAGGCAAGAGTGGTCGCCCCTTTGGTCTTCTCAATGCTCATCACATCACCGGTCAGGAAGTAGTCGGCGCCGATCAGGCTGCCCAATTTCACCGCACCATCAACATCAATCCGCTGGGTCTCCTGCAGGGCAATCTCCTTTGCCTGCTGCTTCAGGAGTTCCCGGTCAACGATGCGGAACTTGCCCAGTTTCAAAAGCGCCACCATTATCTTCTCGGCGATGCCCTCGGTGTCAATGTGCTGGGAGGTGCGGTTGCCGATTGAGAGAAATGCCAGAGTCGGTTTGCCGGTATCCGGTCTTGCCGGCAGTTTGAATTCGGCAAGGGACAAAACCATCTTCTCTGCCAGCAGTTTCATATCGGTATCCGAATAGGTGTAGTCCCATTCGGTTACTTCATCAGGTCGGACATAATGGGATGTTGAGCAGGCAAGCAGCACTAAAACCGTGAGCGGTAAAATCTTCTTCATTGCTTCTCCTTTTGTTTTTTCTCATCAGGCTCCTTCAGACTATTTAACATAAAACTGACAAACGAGCGGCAGATTTCAACCGGACCTTTATCATCCGGTTCATAAAGCGCCCACACAAGCACCTTATCCTGTGGCACATCAATCAAAGAAAGGGAAAGCGCCCTGATTTCATTATTTGGGCAGTGACCTTTACCCCGGCGGCAATGTCCGCAGCGCGCAACAACCCTGCCGGTAACAAGACAGTTGGCATTAATTTTACGGGCAAAATCTATCGGCTCAGCCGGGACTTCGCGCTCTTTGCCAATCTCCCTTTCGCCAGGGTAAACCACCTTGATACTTTCGCTCAGCAAAAGCAGCGCCACCCCATCCTCAAGCAGCTGGTTGGTCTGTTTATCAACGCCAGCAAGAACTATCGCCACATTGCCGATTAGCGGCAGTTTGCCCGCTGCATCCGGATGGACAAAGGTTGCGCTGGGTGTGATGCTATCCTTCTCTGCGCCCAATATCAGCCCGAAACTGAGTCCCAGGCTCAAGAGTATTGTTTTTTTATTCATACCCTTTTGCTCCTTTGATTGATTATCCTTAAAACTTTAAACCGGTCAACATTTATCTGGTCGCTGAGTGATTACTGAGCGATAAATGAGGCTGTCCAGACCGGCCGGTTCGGTGCCCTTGACCGCTTCAGCATCTCCTGCCAGGCTTCATCATTGAGCCGATGTGCCGCCGGATAGGTGAACTCATAATATGAAAACACCCCGCCCCGGGTCAGGTAAAGTTTTCCCTGTATTGGCACGATGACATAGATCAGGTTAAGATGGCCGACCGCCTCCTCCAGACAGTCCGCTAATGAGGTATGGACATCGGCAATGCAGGCAATATCCCGATCCGGCCCGGTGACATTAAACCACCCTTTCATATGCCCCTCCGCGAACAGTTCTTCAAAAATAGCCTTATCCAGCACCACAATCCTAAGCGAAAGTCCCTCCAGTTCGCCGCCGAAATCCCTTATTCTTTCATACTCCTGTTTGGTTAATGGCTGCTGGTCAAGTTCCTTCAAAGAAACAGTCCGCAGGAATGAAACAAGGTCGGCAAAAGAGTTGAGAATTTCCTCAATCTCGGGGGAGAGAAAACCGCTTTCTGAAAGAACCATTTTGTGCCGTTCCAAAAGTTTTAAGAGCCTTTGATAAAAAATCGGCACCGGTTCAACATACCCCTTAGGAAGATATTGACTTTCTTCATAATCATCACACCCTTCGGCATAACTGGGCTTGGCATAGAGGATGGCATCGTGCCGCATCTCGGTCCAGCTGGCTAATGCGGTATTGAGTTGCTTGTCCAGCCAGGCGGTATTCTGCATAAACCAGGGGTAGTTTTCCCCTTTTTCCTGTAACAGCGTCTTCAGCAGATAGAGCCAGCCGTAATAGAGGTTCTGATACCAGTCATCTTCGATTAAGTTTGAAAACTGGATGGTCAAACTTTCCCTTTGGGGTAGATACCCTTGCCATTGCAAAGGCTCCTGATACATCCGGTCCAGAAACTCTGCCGCCCGGACCGAACCCAATACCGCCATAACATCCAGCCCTTTGGGCCAGACCCTTTCGGGCCAGTGCACCAGCCGCTGCATTATATAGGAATCCGGGATGAACCTCTGCCCCATAAAACGGAACTGAAGTCCGGCGGTTGTACCTGCCTGCTGTTGAACTATCCGGGGCCGGGGAAGTTTGCTTGCCTCTTCATATAGGCGGTCAAGTTTCGCCCGGTCGGTTAGTGCGCTCAAAGCGACCGTCTCACCATAAACCTTCTTCATTAAGTTGTTGAGATGATACGGGTTTAAATCATCGGTTGAGCCGACATACAACTCGGTTACAGAATATATCTTATCCCAGAGATAGATTGCCGGTCTCTGCTCAATCTGGATGTTGAAAAGAAGATAGGTGATAAGTTCTGCCTGGAGTAACTGTTCCCTAATTCTTTCGCCCGCAAATTCAAAGGCAAAGGAGTTCTGTCCATACCACATCATCGCGAGAAAAAACCGCTTCAGTTCCTCGGTCCGTGTGTAATGGCCACGGGGAATATACTGGGTATAGTCATGCTCATAAGGAAAGATGCTTGATGATTCCCTTCCCTGGTGCGCGGTTATTTTTGCCACCTCCGCATTGACCATATCCGCACATTCCTCGGGCAACTGGTCATCCATCCCCAATAGTCTTGCCGCCACGCCAAAGAATGTTAGGTTTTTCAGCGCGGCCAGTCTGAGTTCCGGGTCGGTGGCATTCTGGTACTGAAATTTTGCTCCGGCAACGATTATGCTGGTTAACCTGTTCAGTGCGGGCAGGAGTGCCTCAAGTTCAATAAATCTCAGGGTAAAGTCATAAAACAGATGATAAAGTTGCAGCACGCAATCCGAGGTGATGAAATTGGGAATGCTCGGTTCAGTGCCGAAATGGTTGCTCTGATAAATATGGAAGAACTGCTCAAAATCTCCCGGGGTAACAACAAACCCATTACCCCTCAGTTTCTTCTCCTGTTCCGGGGAGAAGGAAAAAGCCCGACCGGTGGCTTGTTCAACCCCAACCTTGAACTGATTCAGGTTGGCAACATTCCTTAACCCCTGGTCGATTTTCAACTCGCCGCCCTGGTTGCCGTGGAAAAAAACAAGCAGGGCAAGGGCAACGGTGGTTAATATCTTTGTTTTCATAAAGGGTTATCTGGCCACAACCCCCTTATTGACGATGGTGCTGACGTTCGGTCCAATGATGCGGATGATGTAGGTGCCCGAAGGGAGCGGCCCGAGTTGAAACCGGTGCTCACCCGGATTGAGCAGCCGGTTGGCGAATACCGCCAACTTGGCCCCGGCAATGTTATAGATTTCAATCCCGTATCTGCCCGAAACCGGCGTCCGGATGAGCAACTCACCGTTCCTTATCAGACAATAGCCGGTCTTTTTTGCCCCTGATTTTGCGGACTGGGCAATACCGGTTATCGGTGAGAACTTGGCGAGGAGCAGGTCATAGGGGTTGGCACCGAAGTCGGTCAAACCGCAGGCAATCGGATTTTTATCTCCATCCAGCGCCAAGTCCTGAAAGTATTCATAGCCACCAAAATCATAACGTTCAGCCCAGATTAAACTGCCGTCAAAGGCAAGTTTTAAGAGCACACAGTCGCCATCAGCATTATAAGCGGTAACATAGAGATAACCGCTCGGGTCGCTGACAATCCCCAGCCCTTCATCATCAGAAGAGAAATCATAGGTTGTGCGCCACGCTTCATTGCCCAGACTGTCAAGGCATAATATCAGGATGTCAATATTCTCATTATCACCGCAGAACCCGGTAACAAAGATTCTACCCGACTGGTCAACATCGGCACTGACAAAGGCAACCATAGGCATTGAGTTATCAATCCTGGTCCAGACCGTTTCACCTGCGGCTGAGACCTTCATAATTATCCCGGTGAGCGTGGAGAAATTGGTAGAAAAACCGGGCGCAATCAGGTTGGCATTTTGGTCAACTGCCGGACGATACAGGATGTCCAAAAGATTGAAATCAAACCGCCGGGTCCAGGCGGTATCACCATCAGGCAGAATCTTGGCGATGCAGAAGTCATAAAGAAAGCCCGAGCCATAGGCACCGGTGGCATAACAGTTGCCCTGAGAATCAACCGCAATCCCGCAACCAACATAGGGCGAGTCAACTATTCCCCATTGCTGGCTGCCCAGCGAGTCAAACTTGGCAATGATGCAGTAAGGCGCTTGAAACGAGGCCGACCGGATTAAATCCTTCGGACGCCAGGAGTTCCTCTCGCTTATTGAGCCATTACCGGCAACATAGCAGTTCCCATTCTGGTCAAGAAAGACATCAATCAACTGCTCATCACCGCCGAGTTCAATTGTTGCGGTTCGCAGGGTCTCGCCCGATTGATTGAACAAAACAATCAGCCCCTCTAAGTCGTAATTAACCGGGTCAGTATAACTACCGACACTGACAACCCTTTCACCCTGACTGGCGATGCCGATTAACTGCTCGTCTGAACCAAGGTCAATCTGGCGCAGCCAGATGGTATCCTGAGCCACGCCCACGCCCAGCAGGCAGAAAAGTGCCGCTGTTAAACGACGCATAAATGGCCTCCTTTTTACCATATCATTATAGATTCTTATCCATTCTGTCAAGTTATTTTTTACTTGAACAGGCGGCAAACAGGAAAAGAAAAATGGCGGATAAAAGGATGACGCAAAATCAGGGGAAAAGAAACTAAAAAAGGACCGAACAAAGGCAAAGAATAACAACCGGTTAAAGAACGGTAAGTCAAACCAGAGCCGGAATATAAAACTGAAACTGAACCGGAACGGTTAAAGTAATTTAATTGGCAAGCAAACAGATTGCAACTCTGACAACGATTCAAACCGGGCAAATTTGAGCCTTTAATATAAAGAGAAAAACAACCGGAAACAGAACCTTAAAAATAAATTGGGGGACGGTATGGGGGTTGGGGTCTAAAATTGGCAAAATTTCATATAATCCATTGAATATCAATAAAATAGAGCATTATTTCCCGGTTGGATTAAGTAGACTTTTATGTATACTTAAACCTGTGGGAACAAACAAGAACTACATCAGGAGAGGTTGAAATCTTTTAATTTCCTGACGCTTCAGGTCTGCTTTCCTTGGGCAGATGCAAGGCTAAAGCCTTGCCCTACATCCCCGCACCTTGTAGGGCAAACCTTCAGGTTTGCTTTCCTTGGGCAGATGCAAGGCTAAAGCCTTGCCCTACATCCCCGCACCTTGTAGGGCAAACCTTCAGGTTTGCAAATCTTTTAATTCCTGACGCAGATGTAGGGCAGACCTTCAGGTTTGCTTTCCTTGGGCAGATGCAAGGCTAAAGCCTTGCCCTACATCCCCGCACCTTGTAGGGCAGACCTTCAGGTTTGCTTTCCTTGGGCAGATGCAAGGCTAAAGCCTTGCCCTACATCCCCGCACCTTGTAGGGCAGACCTTCAGGTTTGCTTTCCTTGGGCAGATGCAAGGCGACTCTGCCCTGGCAGGTGCGAAGGCACTACCATCAGGACAGGTTGAGGTAAAGGTAGAGGAAGGGAAGAAGACCTCATCACTTCATATCTCCGAGGATTTGGATATCAGGATTCAGGATTTTTAACCGGATTGGATTGCAGTTCCTGGTTCGTAGTTCTAAGAACTTGGAACCTAAAACTAAGAACATAGAACTGCCCGAATGGTCGTAGCAAATCTCTCACGCGGAGAGATCGCTCCATTGCGCTCGCAATGACAAAGATGGGGCCCCTCGGAATAAAGTGGCAGGCCAGGATGAGATAACACTTATGGGTTTCTTTACTCCCGACCAAAATGGTAAAACCCTGTCTGAGGCTAATCTTGGTGTACGAGATACATAATTTGACCTGGCCCGGCGGTTGACTATCATATATAATAACGATATGAAATCTTTGCTTGGTCTTATTGCTCTGGGTGGTCTGGGCTGGTTCTGGCTGATGTTATTATCCTTCGGAACGCTTTTCGGCATTGCGGCAACGGTCCTCTGGATATGGATGCTGGTTGAGGTTCTCACCCGGGAAACCGATGAAGGCAATACCCGGCTGATCTGGACTTTGGTCATCATCTTTACCCACTGGCTGGGAGCGTTCATCTATCTGCTGACGAGGCGCCCAGAACGCATCAGAAAATTGGGGAGGTAATATGAACTGCACGCCTTTTCCGTTCTGCCCAACCGGACCTTTAATCCACTGGCGCTGGGGCGGTTTTTTTACCGGACTAATCTCGCTCGGTCTTTTTGCTCTATGGATTTGGACACTTGTTGATGTCCTAACAAAGGAGAGTGATGAGAACAGTAACCGGCTTATCTGGGGGCTCGTTGTCGGATTAACCTATGTTATTGGCGCAATCATTTATCTCATTGCCCGCCGGCCGGAACGAATCAGAAAACTGGGCAGATAGGAAGCCTTAAAAATAGCCGTTCTGAGCCAGCCAGTTGTCAATTCCGGCAATCCGCATCTCCCGCAGCCGTGCCACCGCCTGGCGGTGACTTTCGTAAGGAACTTCAAACTCTTTGATTAAGTTACAGGTAGCAAGTTCACCACATTGGGCGCAGAACTCTAAACCCTTTTTGTCAACCGCACATACCAATATTTTACAGTCCGGACACCAGTGCTGCCCTTGTTTCCGCTTTGACCGGCAACCATCGCAACGAATCCTCTCCGGGTCAATGTTCTTTGAACGCCAGTATGCCAGTTCTTCCTCGGTGCGGAGTCGAATCGCGCAGTCATTACAGTCCATACCACACACTGCGAGCAGATGCCGGCTTCTCCCCTTTTTCTCTTCCATTTTGTATCTCCTTTTCTTGCCTGATTCTCATTATTCCAATAAACCACCACGCTGGTAAATGGTGATTTGGACCGGTGATAGCGAACGACCTTTGACCTTCCTGCCGTCAGGCAGTTGAATTTCACCGGTTGTCAGATTCACATTTATTACATCGCCATCTTTAACCTCATTAACCAGGTCCGCATTCATCACCGCCAGCCCGGCATTGACCGCATTGCGGAAATAGATGGCACCAAATGAGCGGGCAATAATCAGGGCGATTCCCAGACTCTTAAAGCAGTCAACCGCCTGCTGTCTTGACGAGCCGGCACCAAAGTTCGCACCGGTAACAATGATGTCGCCCGGCCTTGCCTTTTTCGGAAAATCCTCCCAGCCGGCGAGATTACCAAAGGCATACTGGCCCATCTCGTTGATGTCGGTAACGGTCAGATGACGGTTGTGATAAATCTGGTCGGTATCGATGTTATCCTTTTTTACTACCCAGACCCTGCCGGTAATTATCAGCGGTGGCCGGGGACGTTCCACCGCCTGAGGTTTCTGCCTTGGGGTTTCTGCCCCTCCGCCGGCAGTAGTAAATGCTACCGGTGCCCCAGGAATCCGGTCAACGGTCGTAATAACACCCGCAATTGCGGAGGCGGCCACTGTCGCTGGGGAAGCGAGATAGACCTCACCCTTGCCCTGCTTGCCGGCAAAGTTGCGATTGCCGGTTGATACCGTAACCTCACCCGGACCATTCTGACCAATCTGCCCGGCTGCGCAACCCGCACAACCCGCATTTCCGATAAGGGCACCCGAATTCTTGAAAATATCAAACAGCCCATTTCTCAAACACTCCTGCCAGATTCGGTCGGTCGCCGGCACAATCTTCAAAACCACACCTGGTGCCACCTTTCGATTTTTCAGCACCTCTGCCACCAATTGCAAATCCTCAACTCTGCCATTGGTGCAGGAACCGACAAATCCCGAGTCAATCTTTTTACCGGCAACCTCACGCACCGGCACAACATCCTCCGGATGTCCGGGACGGGAAATCAAAGGCTCAAGATTTGTCAAATCAATCTGTTCAACCCGCTGATAATTTGCATCCCTGTCAGCATAAACCCCCGGTACCTTACGCCCGGTTCGGACAGCGCAGTAATCAAGCACCGCCTGATTTGGTGGAAACAGAATGATGATTGCGCCCATCTCTGTCCCTAACGATGCGATTGTGATGCGGGCATCAAGACTCAAGCCATCAACATATTCACCGTAAACCTCAGCCGCACAGCCCAAAAGCCCATTGGCACCAAAATGGCGCAAGAGCGCAAGCCCGACATCCTTTGGGGTAACAAGAGGTGTGGGCTTGCCCGCAAGTTCAATCCGGACAGTTGGCGGCACCTCAAACCAGACCTTGCCCTTTGCGAAAGAATAGGCAATATCCCGGTCGCCCATCCCCTGTCCGAACGCACCAATCGCACCGAGGATATTGGCATGAGAATCGGTTGAGACCAGTGTTTCGCCCGGGCCAATCAGACCCTCATCAATCGCCAGATGGGTTCCGATTCCCTGGTCAATATCATAAATCCTGATCCCTCGTTTACGGGCGAACATCCGGCACAACTGCTGATTTGTCGCATACTTCTGGTCCGAACCGGTCGGGTTGCAGTCAAAGGTGAAAAATGTCTTATCCGGGTCATCAACCCCTAAACCGAACTCCTCAATCTCTTTCACCACATTTGCACCGCCAAAATCCCGTGCCAGGCGGACATCAATACTCATTTCCACAATCTCGCCGGGTTTGACCTGATTCTGACCGCAGTGCCGGGCGATTATCTTTTCCACTATCGTCATTCCACTCATAAGATCAACTGTCCCTTCTCCTTCATCACCAGCGGGTCAAAGGTGGCAAAGTCTGCCTGATGGATCAAAACCGTCTCCAGGACCTTGGGTGCATTCTCGCCCTCCTTCGCATGACAGGCGATGGTATTCAGAATATCCGCGGGCAGACCAACCTTTGCCGCAACTATCGCTCCGGAAATCGGATGACGAGCCAGTTCACCTGCCCGGCTCTTTCTGTAACCGCCACTGCCATCCGGTTCAACCTCAATCAGTTTGCCGACATCATGTAACAGACCGCCGGCAATCAGCCGGTCCATATTCACAGGATAGGGCATACTGGCATAAGCCTTCATCTGCGCCTCGGCCAGACCGACCGCCCCTTCGGTAACTGCGATGGTATGCTCAATGATGTTTATTCCATAGGTCCTGGTCAGGATTGTAAACGGCATCCTTTTCAACTCCTCAATTGAGTTCCATCCGCCCTGCTTTGCCGCCTCAACCCAGACCATCACCACCTTTTCCCGCAACCCCTGAGCACTGATTCGCTCAAGTTGATGGGCAAAAACCTGCTCAAAATCGCTGGCGGTAATCATCTTCACCTCACAGTGCGGCAATTATCGCATCGGTCATCGCTTGGGTTGATGCCGCGCCATATTTAAACACATCCGGTCCCCCGGTCAGTCTGAGCATATCATAGGTGCGGACCTTGCCTTCCGCGACTACCCTTGCCACCGCCTGCTCAATCCGCTGCGCCTTCTCCTTTTCCCCCAGATAGTCCAGCATCATCGCCCCGGCCATAATCATCGCAATCGGATTGACGATTGAAGGCGAGAGTTTCTCATACTTTGGTGCGGAACCGTGGGTCGGCTCAAAAACCGCCACCTCGGGCCCGATATTTGCCGAATAGGCAAAACCCAGACCGCCAACCAGTCCGGCAAACCCGTCTGAGACGATATCGCCAAACATATTACCCGAAACAATCACACCATAATCCTCAGGGTTTTTGGTCATCCACATCATCATCGCATCAATATTTACCGACCATAACTGAATATCCGGATAATCCCGGGCAATTTTTCTCGCCTCCATTTCCATCATCCCGCTTGTCTCACGGACAACATTTGGCTTCTCGCAGATGGTTACCGATTTGTAACCATGCTCACGGGCATATTCAAATGCTGCCCGAATGATTCGCTGGCACGCACCACGGGTGAAGATCCGCAAAGAGATTGCCATATCCTCAGAAGGGACAAAAGCAAACGCCTTCATCTTCTTATGCGTCTCTAGCGCCCGTCTCACCTCTGCCGGTGGATTGGTCCATTCCACCCCGCAATAAAGGCACTCGGTATTCTGCCGGAATATCACCACATCCACCCTTGGTTCCTCAAAGGTCTCGCCCTTGCGCCTGATAAAATTCAAGGGGTTATTGGGAAATGAGCGGCACGGGCGGATACAGATGTCAAGGTTGAAATGCTGGCGCATCGTCACGATTGGCGAATAGTAAACATAACCCTTGCCCTTAAGCGCGGGGTCAAGTTCAGCCTCAGCCTTGTCCTTGGGCTTGGAGGTTATCGCACCAAAAAGCCCGACTTTGTGCTCTTCAAGCAGTTTCAATGTCCGCTCGGGCAGGGCATTTCCCTCCTTGCACCAGAACTCCCAGCCGACATCCCCCGGGACATAATCTGCCTCAAAACCGACCGCCTCAAGCACCCGCAGCGCCTCCGGCAGCACGATTCTGCCAATGCCATCACCGGGCATTGTTACAACTGTCCTTTTTGCCACAAAATCCTCCTTTGAACTGACATCCTGTATTTTTTAGAATTAAACGATTCCGAGCCCCTAATTATATAATGACTATTTCTGGGGTCAAGCCCAAGGTTATACCTCCTTGCACCCTACATCATCCGCTTTAACAAAATTACGCACAGGGATTTGACTAGAGAGATTGGCTTGACCTGGTCGGGCAATCGGGGTAAACTGATTCGGTTATGAGAAAGATAAGGGCTGTTCTGTTGGCTTTAACCCTGACCGGTCTCGGCTCCGCCCAGATTCCGTTGCCTTCAAGCCCGGACTGGACATCACAGGATAACGACTACTCCACCGGCGGCACATTTGCCGATGTCAATGGCGACGGTTATCTTGATTTTTTAATCTCCAACGGTAATGATATGGCTTATAATCGCAATGCGGTTTATCTGAATTATAACGGGGTCTTGGAGACAAGCGCATCCTGGCGTTCTTCTGATTCCGGCTACTTCGGACACTGCTATAGCGGCGATATCAATAATGACGGCCTATTTGACCTGGCGGTGGCTTATCTGGGCGGGTATCCAAGTGGCGGTGATTACCGGGCACGCATCTATCTGAATACCGGCAACGGCCTTGACCCGATTCCCCACTGGCTCGCAGCAGACCGGCATTCTTCCTTTGACTGCTGTTTGGGCGATTTTGACCTTGATGGTGACCTGGACCTTGCCATTTCTGCGGGCGATGCCTATGGTCAGCGCGGCGACTCCGCCCGGATTTATCAAAATAACAGCGGGGTATTTGACACCCTGCCCTGCTGGTCTGCACAGGACAGCGTTCCTTCAGATGCCATCCGGTTCTGCGATATTGACAATGATGGGGATCTGGACCTGTTTGTTGGTCAGCGGCGAAAGGTCGCGATGTATCGCAATAACGATGGCATCCTTGAGACCGGCCCATCCTGGGTTGCCCGAACCGACCTCGGCTGGGTTTTAAGACTTGATTTTGGCGATTATGACCGGGACGGGTTTCTGGACCTGGCGGTTGCCAGCAATGACCAGATTGGTGACCCGAACAGTATCAAGGTCTTTCATAACAATCAGGGCGTGCTTGATACCATCGCCAGTTTTAATATGCAGCGCCGGGGTACATCTCTTTACTCATCCTGTGTTGCCTGGGGTGATGTCAATGGTGATGGCTATCCGGAACTGGCGGCAGGTGGGTGGTGGCGACCGGTGGTTGTTTATGCCAACAACGCCGGGGAGCTGGACACCCTGCCGGTCTGGCAATGGCAACCGTCAAATCCGAACCGTCTGGTCTGCGAGGCGCTGGTCTGGACCGATGTCTTAAATCAACATCTGGTTGAAATTGCCGACGCTCATAACGGCAACGGCAGAAGAAAACTTTTCCGTTTAAGCCATCGTCCGATTCAATTCTTAGACAGCGTCTGCGTTCAGGGGGTGAGAATTCCGGTTTCTGAATACTGCTATGAGTCGCACTCCGGCTGGGTTTCCTTTGCCCATGCGCCCGATTCCGGGACTCTTAATGTGGTTTTTCACTACCGGTATTCTTCCCATCCGGACCTGGCGGTAACCAACTGGGACCCTGCCTATGGCAATTACGTCTTTTTCAACACCACCCCCTCCGGCTTGAACTCTTTTGTTCCCCACGCCGGTCTCAAGCAGTTCCAGGTTACACCCAACCCCGGCATCACCCCGGTCTTGATTCGGTTGTCAGAAGGAACCGAGGCACCGAAAACCGTCCGGATTTATGCTGAAGACGGCAGGCTGGTTCGTCAAATCTCAGCATCGGGCAAGTCAGCCATCTGCTGGGACGGCCGGGATGAGCACGGTCAGACCTTATCCAGTGGCGTTTTTATCCTGAAGGCAACCGGGTACCGGCCGGCAAAACTAATCCACCTGACCGACCGTTAAGAGGGAGAAAAATTGGCCGAACCGGAAAAGATTGAAAGCGCATTGCTCAACCGCCTTGCCCGCTATGGCAGGGTCTATCTGCTGGAATCGGTTGGTTCAACGAACGACTACGCCTTCAGCCTTGCTGAACACAAAGAGCCGGCGATTATCGTCGCCCGCAACCAGACCAGAGGCAGAGGCAGGTTTCGGCGGCGCTGGTTTGCCGATGAAAACAGCCTGATCTTTTCACTTCTGCTCTTTCCTGATGCCGGTTTTCCCGCGCCTGCCAGCACTACCCAGATTGCCGGTCTTGCCCTGTGCCGGGCAATTGAAACGGCCGCTGGTTCAAAGTCACCTGCGCCAGAACTGCGCTGGCCCAACGATGTCCTCATCAACCAGAAAAAGGTGGCTGGCATCCTGTGTGAACAGCGCAAAAATGCCCTGGTTATCGGTATGGGCGTAAATCTCAATCAGACCGCACTGCCGGAAAGTCTGCCTGAGGCGGGCTCCCTCTTTCTTGCCTATGGCATAAAGTTTGAACGGTTTTCTCTCCTTGATATCTACCTATCGGAATTTTTTCACCTCCTGGAACAGATGGCAAAGGGTTCGGCAGCGTCGGTCTGGGATGAGATTAAAACCCGCTCGTCAATTTTACACCATCGGGTTGAACTCCGCACCTTGCTCCGCAAGCATATCGGCACAGTTATTGACATTGACGAGGCGGGCAGAATTGTCCTGCGCACCGACTCCGGGCGGCTGGCGGTGTTCAATGCGGGCCAGGTCAGGCAACTGCGATGATTCTTACGGTCTTAATCGGTAATACTCACACTCGGATGGTCTGGTTTGAAAAAAGAGGTATCCTGAGGCGCCAGATTATCGCCAGCGAAAAACTGACCGAGTATCTGCCCCGGCTGCGGTTAGCCCGCCGGGTTAAGGGTGCGGCACTGGCTTCAGTTGTCCCGAGACTGACCCTGCCTGTTTACCGGACCCTCTGCCCGCAGACCCCAACCCTGCTGGTCACCGCCTCAACCAGGACGCCATTACAGTTCCGCTATGACCGGTCGTGTCTCGGCACCGACCGGGTGTGTGTTGGGGTCGGTGCTTACTGCCGTTTCCGGCGTCCATTGATTGTGGTTGACTTTGGCACAGCAATTACCCTCAATGCCATTGATAAAAATGGCCTGTTTCTGGGCGGCCCGATTCTGCCCGGGGTGGAAATGATGTTAGCGAGTCTAGCTCAGCACACCGGCCGGCTTCCCCGGGTCAACTTTGCCGCCCGAAAATCTGCCCTCACCAGAACCACCGTATCTGCAATTCAGGCCGGGGTATTTAATCTCCTGACTGGTGGACTAAAGCATATCATCAATCAGATGAGCCGCGAAATTGGCAGCAAGTTTCTGGTGGTTGCTACTGGTGGTCTGGCGCAACGGTTTAAGCGCCACCTGAGATTTCTAAAAGTAGTGGACCAGGACCTGGGCAACAAAGGTCTGGCGGAAATTTTTTATCTTAATAGGAGGTCAGAATGAGTAAAACTGGAGTATTTATTGATGTCCAGAATGTTCAGGAAACCTTTGAGCGTCAGGGTAAAGAGGTCCGTTACGACTCAGTTATCCGGCATATAGTTACATCCGGCAACCGGGAAAAAGAGAACTGCAAGTTTGTTGCCTTTGTTCCCTTTCGCCGCGATGACGAGCGCCGCCAGCGGTTGATTGATGCGCTCTCCTTTCAGGGTTACCGGGTGGTTGCCAAGCCGGTCCGCGAGCGACCGGATGGCACGATCAAGGCAAATATGGATATTGAAATAACTCTCGAGATTCTCTCAATGAGTGAATTGCTGGATGAGATTGTGCTCGTGACCGGTGATGGTGACTTTGTTGCACTGGTTGACTGGCTTTCCAAGCGCGGCAAGCGGGTGATAATAATCGGTCTGGGCCGCGGTTATACCTCGGTGGAGTTGATTCGCGCCTGCGATGAGTATATTAACCTTGAAGAGATTGAAGGAGCGGTCAAGACTCAGTTCCCCGCCCGGGAATGGGAACTGCCACCGGAAACGCCGCCACCCGGTGAATCACAAAAGCAAACCTAAAGGTTTGCCCTACTGTAGGGCAAGGCTTTAGCCTTGCAAGTGAATTGGGGAATGGGCGAAGGTCATTGGGAAATTAGGTGAAAGGGATTTACCTCGGTCTGGAGACCTCAAGCGACGAAACCGGTTTAGCCCTGATTTCAGATGGTGAGGTTATCTTTGAAACCAGAGGTACCGGACGGCTCAGGCATAACGAAAACCTGCTGGTTTTTATCGCCGAGGCGTTCCGGCAGACCGGATTAAAACTAAAAAATCTCAGTGCCATTTTTCTGACCATCGGACCCGGGATGTTCACATCGTTAAGGTGCGGGTTAAGTGTTGCCAAAGGCTTGGCACTGCCCGGTTCCCTGCCCGTGAAAGGTATCAATTCCCTCCTGGCGCTCAGTGCCACTGTGGAAAGTGATGGTCTATTTGGCACGGTGCTGTCATTGATTGACGCCCGCAAAGGTGAGGTTTATGCCGGTCTATTTCAGGGAAAGAGGGGGCTGAGTGAACCACTGGTAACCAGCCCGGCAGGAGTGCTCAAACTAATTTCTGTCGGGCAAGGCTTTAGCCTTGCATCCCCATTAATAATCGCTGGTAACGGCGCCGCTCTAACCGAACCGCTCTTGAACTATGCGGGCATCAATTTTCTCAAAACCGATATTCTCTTTCCTTCACCGGTTGCGGTTATCCGGCTCGGTGCCGATTTATTAAAAGAGGAGGGGCCTGATGATTTAACCGTTCTTGAGCCGGTTTATCTCCGGCGGACCGATGCGGAATTGAAAAGGGATGGATGACACAAGGTGTGGAGATGTCGGGCAAGGCTTTAGCCTTGCATCTGCCCAAGGAAAGCAAACCTAAAGGTTTGCCCTACTCTGTCTTAAAACCCTGCTATCAACTGAACTATCAGGCTCTGGTGAGTCCAGACTGTCCATTGGGTATGATACTGATAACCGATCAGCACCTTCAGATTTTCGGCTGCCGGTTTCATCATCAAACCCAGGAGCACCCGCAATCGCAGCCTGCCATCATCCCAGCGCATCGCCTCGCCTCTCAATGCCGGTTCCAGGAACCCCAATTGATAGGAGGTTTCTATCTGGCCAGCCGGAACCGGGATATTTTGATGCCGGCGAAAAGCCAGTTCGGTTCGAACAAAGAGGTCTCCCGGCTTAAAGACTGCCTCGGCTCCGAGTCCAAGCCAGGGCACCGCCTCAGGATTGACCCAGCCGTAATAGCCGCGTGCACCCAGACTCAGATTCAGTTCTGACCAAGGATTAACAACCACCCGGCAAAAAACATCCTTCTGACTGTTATTATCCACGCTATTAGGTCCGGTTCCCTGCACCGCGCCTGCCATTGCCCGCAATCCCGGTGCCGGACCGGCCTGGGTCCAGGTTAACAAAAGCCCGACATCGCGGACCGTATTGGGCTTGACCACGGTCCCATACAGAATTGAATATTCCTCCAATTTTAAATCCATTTCATCGGTTTCCGCTTCAAAACTCAGGGGCACTGAAAACTGGCCGGCGCGGATTTTAAACCCGCTGGGCAGTCTGAATTCAAGAAACAGGTCGCGCAGAACAATTGCGCACAGGTCAAACTCAACTCTGGTGCTGGCATTTTCTATGATATTGGCGGTCAGGCCTAATTTCCCGAGCCGCCACTGAAAGTTAAAACCGGTTTTTGACCACCCCTTTGTCTGTCCCTGATAGAAACCACCATAGCCGACAAAAACCCCGTCAATCCTTAGCCGGTCAGGAACCAGGTTCAACTCACCCACCGCCACACTGAAAAAAAGCAAACCGAACCACAGTTTTCTCATCGCTACATGCAAATAAGAAAGATCCACCAATCCCCGCCGCCCAATTCCGGTTCTCATTTCCATGGGCAGATGCAAGGCTAAAGCCTTGCCCTACAGAACTCTGGCGGAGGCGGGTAGGAATCGAACCTACCGGTCAACTTAACGCCGACCATACGGATTTGAAGTCCGCCAGGCACACCAGCACCCATCCGCCTCCGTTTTCTTAATCACCGCTGAATAACCACCTTCCTTGTCAGCCTGCCTGAGGGCTGGGTCTGGCGCAGGAAATAAACCCCGGCTGCAAGTCCTGAGGCATCAAGCCGGAACCGGTTCTCTTGTTTTTCTGCGCCGATTTTAAACTCCTTAACCAGTGCGCCGGTGCGGTCATAGAGTCCAAACCGAACCTCCTTTCCCGGTGGCGCCGCAAAATTGACCAGCGCAGCGGTTCTGACCGGATTGGGCGCAATTGTCAAATCTGTTTCTTGCGCCCGGGTCATACCCTCACCAATCCCGACGCTCTCCAGCCAGACCACCAACTCGCTCCAGATGGTGTCATTAAACCGCCGCTCATCTTGGGCAAGGTCAACCCAGCCTGTAACCCGGACAGGGCCAACGGTATCGGCAACAAAGGGCTTAAATAAAACTGTATCCCGCATCCCGGGGCTGAGCGAAACAAAGACTGAATCCCGGTAACCTCCCGGCTCAATTGTCATCCGCACCCAGCAACTGTCCGGACTGATGGCAAAATCAGCCACCACCGCCCCGGGATAGAGTGTATCCTGAATAAAGAGTGATTCCGGAATGACGAGCCCGATCAGGCCCAGGTCATGCATAATCTCAAAAAATTTGAATACAACTATGTCTGCATCGGTTGATTCACTATAGGTTGTGCCGCAAACAATAATGTGTCCATCCTCACAGACTTCACCCCGGTAGCCCCAATCCTCATCGTGACTTACCGGATTGTCCCATTGATAGGAATAAATCACCTCCCCGCTGCTACTGTACTTAAGAACCGCGATATCCTCAAAATTCTGCGCTGTTTCTACCGTGCCGGTAACTATCACATCTCCCAGCGAATCTACCGCAATATCAAAACCACCATCCTCCATCTGCTCGGCATCATAGCGCCGGCTCCACAGCGGCACGCCCTGAACTGAATAGCCGACCGTGGCAATGTCATAGTCGGTGGAATTATCAAAACTGCTGCCGGTAACAAACACATTCCCTGAGCGGTCAACCGCAACCGCAGACAGCAAATCCTCGTCATTAGCCGGATAACGGTTATATGTTCGTGCCCAGACCGAGTCTCCGTTCCTTGAGTATTTCATCGTGAAATAGTTATAATCCTGATTATCATCCCAGACAATACCGCCGACAACCACTGTCCTGGTAACCGGGTCAAAAACCACCTTCACCCCGTAATCATCACCCATCCAAGGCCAGTTGTTTTTCCGGCGCACCCACGCCTGACTGCCATCTACCCGGTACCGAATCGTGCAAATGTCATAATCGGTCCCGTCATCATAACTCGTGCCGGTAACGAACACATTATTGGAATCATCAACGCACACTGAACAGGCAATATCCTCATCATTTTCCGGTGTCCGGTTATAATAACGCACCCACACCGTATCACCGCTCACCCCGTTATAACATATCGTGCAGTAATCAACATTTCCGGGAATCGTATCTGAACAGTAACCGGTAACAATCACCCTGCCCAGATGGTCAAGGCACAGCGCCAGCGCCGCATCATTCCGGTTATGCGCCCGGGACCAGGTTCTTGCCCAGACCAGCCGCCCCTCAGGAGAAAACTTCAAGGTTACCATATCCTGCTCCTCTAAGGTATCCACAGTCCACCCGCAAACATAAACATCCCCCGCACTATCCACCGCCATTGCCGCTGCCGAATCATCTAAATGCGCCCTGCCATCATAACGGGCGCTGAACACAACTGCGCCCTCAGCGCTCAACTTTTCAACCACAATATCGGTCCCTGACCCGCTCGTCCAGGCTGTGCCGGCAATATAAACATTACCCGAATCATCAACAAACACATCCGAAAACATATCCTCCTGGCATCCGCCACCATCAAACGAACGCAGCCACACCGTATCCAGCTGGGCAAATACCAAAACTGGCAAAAACAGACTCGCCGCCGCACAAAATGCCTTCATTCATCCTCCTTTAAAATCTACCTGCACCACAACAAAACTTTAACCACAAACAACACTTTTGTCAATTGAGCGCAAACTTGACTGGAGCATTGGGTCGGCTAATTTTAATTATTATTTGAAAGGAGGCTTTTATAATATGAAGAAACCATTCATTCTGCTCGCTGTGTCTGCTGGTATTCTTCTCGGCGTCTGGACACCGGCCGGTCCTGCGGGCGGGCCGGTATATTCTGGTGGCATCAGTAAAACCAGTCCGGCAGTGCTCTACTTTGCACCCTATACCAGTTCAACCAGACTGGTCAAATCCACCGACGAAGGCTCAACCTGGGTGTCCACCTCGGGCACAATTCCCGGCTATGTTACCGACGTCTTGGTCCATCCTGATAATCAGGATGTTATTTATGCCCTGTCAGGCTCTTCAATCTATAAAAGCACCAACGGCGGTTCATCCTGGACAAGGCTTTCTGTCCCGGGTTCCAATTACTTTCGGCAGATGGTTTTCAACCCCGGGAATCCGGATGAAATCTATGCGGTCGGTTATAACTATTCGGGCAGTGTTTACCACACAGCAGTGGCAAGAACAACCGATGCGGGCATAAACTGGAGCGCCTTCATCTGCGATACCGCTTCTGTGACCTCCTATGGCTATTCAGTGGCGGTTGACCCGGTTGATACCGGCACTGTTTATGCTGGGGGGTATCGCAGCAATGGTGCCACGCTAATTTACCGTTCCTCAGACCATGGTGAAACCTGGGAGGAACTTCCGTTAGGGGTGAACGGGTATTACCCTTACGGACTGCATATCAGTCCGGCTGACCCGAATATCATTATCGTTGCCCCTTATTCCGGTGGCATCTATCGTTCCACCGACCGGGGCGCAAACTGGACACGAACCGCTACGATATATTCGGTTTACCGGCTATCTTGCGCCCAGGGCAATCCCGCGGTCATTTATGCCGCAACCGCCAGCGCGGTCTACCGCAGTGATGACACGGGTCGCACCTGGGTGAATATTTCCAGCGGTCTGACCGGTAAACCCTATTTCTGTCTGCTTACCAGCCCCAATACCGCTGCCACCGTATATCTGGGAACAAACGCAGGAATGTTCGCATCTACTGATTATGGCAACAACTGGGCCAATATTACCGCTGATTTTCCATTTAATAAGGTAAAAGCAATTGCCTTGGCAGAGGACGGCGCCACTCTCTATGCCGAATGTCAGGACAATGGGGTTTATAAGTCAACCGATAATGGCAATACCTGGATTCGCTGCTCTGAGTTTCTCTCCTGCGGTAATATCTGCGCACTGGCGGTGAACCCTTTTGACCCGCTGACGGTCTGGGCTTTGGAAGGCTCGGGTTGAGGCACGGCCGAGCTCTTCAGGAGCACAGACGGCGGGTCCGTCTGGACACAGATTGAAAGTTATTTGATTGATGGTGGCGCCCTAACAATTTCACCCCATAATCCGGACATAATTTGGACCTGCGGCTCCGGCAGCATCAATGGTGCCTATCGGATTCAAACCTCCTGGACAATTGATGGCGGCACAACCTGGATTCACGATACCATCCCGGATTCCATTGCCCGGGCTAATGCGCTTGCCTTTGACCCCTTTGACTCAAGCCGAATTCTAATCGGCGGCGACTCAATCTACAATTACAAACTTCTCCTGTTAAGCACCGACCTCGGCAATACCTGGCAACACACCGGCAACGGCTTGAGCGGAATCGTTTATGCCCTTGCCCCATCGCCCTTGACTAACGGTCTGATTTATGCCGGCACCAATCAGGGGCTCTTCAAATCAACTGACGGCGGTGATAATTGGCAACGCAGTGGCAGTTTTACGATGGTGCGCTCAATTGCCATTGACCAGACCAATGACAGCCTGATTTATGCCGGAACCAATACCGGTGTTTATCTGACCACCGATGCCGGCACCAGCTGGCAACCGGTTAATGAGGGACTTGCCAATACCGATATTCTCTGTCTTGCCTTCCGGAGCGCTGCGCCCAGAACTGTTTTTGCCGGCACCAATGGTGCCAGTATCTTTATCACCACACCTCCCACCGGAATCAAGCAGCCCGGATCTTACCGGACTCTCTCTGAGTTGGATTTATCAGCCGAACCCAATCCCTGCCCGGGCATACTTACCATCACTGTTTTCAACCAGAAATCAGGGATGCTTACCGGCGGCATCTATGACCGCACCGGCCGGCTGGTATTGGGGTTGGCGCCGAGAATGGTGGCTCCAGGCCCGGCATCGTGGCAGGTTGATTTGCGCCGTTTACCAACCGGAATCTACTTTCTGCGGATTAAAACTAAAGCGAAGGGAATAAGCCGGAGTCTGGTCCGGGTCAATTGAAAAAGGGAGGCTCTGGTAAGGATTTTCAGTTTGACCCCGCTGCAATCCTGATTATCCTTTAGATCGTGGCTAACAGTTCAGAATACCGTTCAGCACTGAACGATTTTCTTAACTATCTTAAAAAAGAACGCAACCTTTCCCCGCACACCGTCCGTTCCTATCAGGTTGACCTGGCCCAGTTTTTTGACTTCTGCTCAGACCGATTACAGGCAAAACCCCTGACCGCTATTGACCGTTTGGACATCAGGGATTTCATCGGTGCGGTTTTGCGCTACGGCTACAGCCCCAGAAGTACCGCCCGCAAACTTTCCAGCATCAGGTCATTTTTCCGTTATCTGGTGGCAACCAATAAATCCGGCACCAACCCGGCTCAGACCATCAAGGGACCCCATCAGGAGAAGAAACTGCCGCCCCTGTTAACCCAGTTTCAGGTGGCACAGGCGCTGACCCTCTTAGACAACTCCCTCACCTCCCTGCGTGCGGCGGCAATACTTGAGACCATCTATGGCTCGGGCTTGCGTGCGGCAGAACTGGTCGGTTTGAACCGATCGGATATTGATTTTGAACAGGAGACGCTACGGGTCCGGGGCAAGGGCAACAAAGAACGCATCCTCCCTCTGGGCAGCAAGGAAAAGGAGGCGCTGAGGAAATACCTGACGGCACGCGGTTTTCCCGATGCCGAGCCGGTCTTTTTGAACCGGCAGGGCAAAAGGCTGACTACCCGCTCAATTCAGAAAATCGTTTCCCGCGCGCTCAGCCGTATCGCCGGCATCACCGCCACCAACCCCCATGCCCTGCGCCATGCCTTCGCTACCCATCTTCTTGAACGGGGTGCGGACCTGCGTGCGGTTCAGGAGCTCCTCGGCCACGCCTCCCTATCCTCAACCCAGATTTACACCCATCTGACCATTGAACGACTGCGCAAAGTCTATGACCGTGCCCATCCCCGTTCTGGCGGTGGCAATTAAACGATTCTAATCCGGTGTGCCGGCAACTGTCTTCCCTTCCATTCGGTCCGGTGGAACAGGGTCTTAAAAATTGATGTGATACCGATCCCGGCGGCAACCACCATTATCAGCGGGTAATAAATTGTCACCCGTTTCGGCAGTTTGTTCTTCAAGGCGCTGAGCAGCCAGATGGAGATTGACATTATTATCGTTCCGATGCTGTAATAGCAGCCCGGTGTCAACTCATGGCCAATCGTCGCAACCAAGACGGTAATGAGCGGATGAAAGGTAATGAGCAAAAGCCAGAACCAGATAAACAGCGCCGGCACCAGCCGGTAGTCAAAGATGGCAAAGAAGTTTTTGACAAAACCGGCCCAGGCTGAGCAAAAGCCCTCATACATCCGGGTTGAAACCAGGTCGGTAACATCATAAAGCCGCCATTTCAGTTTCGCCCCTTTTATCACTCTGCCCAGTGCCAGATCCTCTGCTGCTTCGGCTTTAACCGCCTGATGTCCGCCGACCTGCTCATAGGTGGTACGGGTAAAAATCAAAAATTTACCGCTGGCAACCATCAACGCCTTTGCCCCGCGCCAGCGATAGGCGACTGCCAGCGGCAGGATGGCCATAATTGACCAGATGATAAAGGGGACGGTAATCTGTTCGCCCAGCCCTGAGACGATATTGCGGACAATTCCCGTCGCCATTGCCAGTTTTTCAGCCGTCATTGCGCTTACCGCCCGGCTGAGCGTATCCGGGGCAAAAACTGTGTCGGCATCGGTGAATAAAAGCACCTCGCCGCTGGCACCTTGTGCGAGTTGCTGGCACGCCCAGTTCTTACCGGTCCAGCCCTGGGGCAACGGTTTGCCCTCAATTTTCCTCAACCGGGTAGAAGAAAACCTCCTGAGCACATCGGCGGTGCGGTCCGTTGACCCGTCATCCAGCACCAGCACCTCATAATCCGGGTAGTCCTGGTTCAAAAGCGACTCAAGGCAAAAACCAAGCGTTGCCTCTTCATTCCGGGCTGGAACCAATACTGAGACCCTGGGCGGCCGTTTCGGCCCTTTACTCTTGCCCAGCCGGCGGAGCAATAAACAGTTGCTAACCGTAATCAGCAACTGGACCAGGACAAAGATAAAAATCCGGAAAGGGTCAATGAAAAAACTGGCAACCATCACCCGCACCGCCGAACCGGCAGGTGGCGATAGGCAACGACGATACTGTTGGCAAGTGCGGCGGCAAGGAGCGGCAAAGAGCGGTAAACCAGTCCCACAAACAGCACCATTCCACCCAGACTGCTCAGCACACAGATTTCATCCCGCCTGATGCCCAGAACAAAGCGGGTGAAAATCAAAAAGGCTCCTAACAGACACGGCACCTGCCAGAGTGTAATTCCTGTCCAGACGCCGAAGGTGGTGGCAATTCCCTTCCCGCCCTTGAATTTAAGGAACGGAGAAAAGATATGACCGAAAACCGGTGCGATAATCAGGACAATTAGCCACCCCCCACTCAGATGAAAATACTGATAGCCGATCGTAACCGGCACCGCCCCTTTAAGAAAATCCAGCACAAGCCCCAGACTCCCAATCCCGAACCCTGCCGCCTTAAATGCGTTCACCGCGCCCGGATTGCCGTCCCCGGTTTCCCTGATATCCCTGCCCCGCAAAAGCCCAAGCCAGAACGAAAACATCAAAGAACCGCACAAAAACCCCGCGACCGGCAAAATTAGCGAAACTAAAACCACCCTAAAACCCACCCCTGTTCAATCGCAGACTATAATCATAATAAACATCCTCAACCTCAATCCTGCGGTGCAGCAACTCCTTAAAAACCTTCAGCCGCAAATCCATCTCCAGCCAGAATCGGCAGGGCAGATAGAAACCATCTACCGGACTGTAATCCAAAACCATCCTTGCCTTTTCCACCACAAACGGCAGTTGCGCCGGGACAAACTCCAGCCGGACAACATCATAACCCTTGACCCGCACATAACCCCTCCCGCGCAGATGCTGACTGTCGCTTCTTTTCGGCAGAAACCTTATCACCCAGGCACTTTCACCATTCACCTCCTCAACCCCGAGTATATCATACTCATATTCATTTCTGGCCGCTATGAAAAACGGCAAACGCGACCTCCGGGCAATCAGCCCCGTTTTCTGCAGATTCCAGCACAGTTGCCTCAGTTCCTGACCCTCAGCCGGGCGTCCATCCACGCTGCCGCTGATACAGATATCCTGCTGCTCTTCGTAGTTACTCATAATCACCCGGCGCCGGCACCAGATCTTATGACTGCTTTTGCCCCTCAAATCCGATTCAAGATAGGTGAAGTCAGCCTGATAACTTACCCCAGCCAGTTTCTCTTCCACTACTGCCTGACGAAGAAAGATACGGTCAATTAGACCGCTGCCAATCGTCAGGAAAACGATTACAACTTCTATCCCGGTCACCGCCCAAATTATCTTTCTCTTTCAATTCCTGTCAAGGCAAACTTCTCGATGAAATGACTGATGACGGCACATGGTAACCACAATTTAAAAGTTCGTCAATATAACTGTCTAATAATATTGGCGGCAGTTGCGGCACACCTGATAAAGCACCTCAAAGCAGACACTTAGCCTCTCCTGGGCTGCGAAGATTCCATAGAGGGGCATACCGGTGGCATCGTCGGTAGCGAGGACAACTGTTACGGTTGGACGGTCTGGTCCAAACCAGTGATGGGGGCTGCCATCTAAGAAGAGCGGCTCGCCGAATCCTCTTCTCCGTGGCCGGCGGCGATGGGTGGTGGCGCGGTGTCCGGGTGGTCCGAGCCGGGCCGAGCGCAGCCAGCGCCTGATGAAGGCATAACCTGCTGGTAAAGGCAAGCACCCGAGCGCGCAGAACCCCGGACTTGGCATTAGCAGGGGTGTGACCGCGGTTGGGATGGAGAATGCCATTTCCCTGAACATTTAACCTCTGACATCTCCTTTGAACATTAACAGCACGACAACTCTCTCTTTACAGATTAATTGTATTCCTGAATGTCAAATTCCCGGGCCGGCGCAGGTCAGTATTCCCCGCGGTTGAAGAAAAAAACCGCTGCCCCGGTTGTCAGGATACCAAAACCCACGAGAAAAATGAGGTTAAACCAGGGTGAATAAAAGGAAAAACCCAAAACCAGCCTGCGCACCAGGTCAACACCATAGGTCAAAGGGTTGAGCCGCACCAGAATATTAAGCCACCAGGGCAAACCCTGCATCGGAAAGAGCGCCCCGCTCAAGAACCACATTGGCATAATGACAAAGTTCATTATCGTGCCGAAACCCTGAAAAGAGGTCATTCGTGCCGCAATCACAATCCCGATCCCGGTCAGGGCAAAGGAGAGAACCGCCATCACCAGTATTAAAGGAACGATGCTCAGGGCTGAAAGTTTCACGCGCACCAGCGGGGCAAGAAGCAGGACAATACAGCCCTGGATCAGGGAAAGGGTTGTTCCGGCCAGACCCTTGCCAATCACGATTGAGGTCCTGGGCACCGGAGCAACCAGTATCTCCTTTAAAAACCCGAACTCCCGGTCCCAGATGATTGAAATCGCCGACTGAATTGAGGTGAAGATGCTGGTCATTGCCACAATACCGGGAAATATAAACTGGGTATAGTTGACATTGCCGAAACCCTTATATCCTCCGCGCAGACCAAGACCGAGGATGAAAAGCCATAAAACCGGCCTGGTCAATGAGCCGTATAGCTGACTCTTTTCCCGAAAATACCTGATGATGTCCCTGAGCCAGACCATCTGGATACAGGCAAGGTCAATCATCAATCTGTCCTAACGCCAGCCCCGGCCCATCCGCCTGAGTCCGCTTTTCAGTTTCTCACGCTCGCTCGCATCCTCATCCCGAATCTCCCGGCCGGTCAGTTTCAGAAAGACATCATCCAGGGTTGGCTGACGCACTGCCACTGAAAGCACCGGAACACTCAACTCCCGGACTAACTTCGGCACAAAGAGCGCACCCTCTGCTACCGTAAACCAAACCTTTTCTCGGTCCATCTCTGCCCGGAGTCCATAGCGGCTCTCAATCTCAAGCACCGCCTGTTTATTATCGCTTGTGGCAAGGACAACCAGATCCCCTTTCATCTGCGCCTTGAGATTTGCCGGCGTATTTAGGGCGATTATCCGGCCATGGTCAATTATCGCTATCCGGTCGCAGTATTCTGCCTCATCCATATAATGGGTGGTAAGAAACAAGGTCATTTTGCGCTCCTGGCGCAGTTGCAGGAGCCTTTCCCAGATGCGATTGCGGGTCTGCGGGTCAAGACCAAGGGTCGGCTCATCCAGAAACAGCACCCTGGGGGTATGGAGCAGAGCCCGGGCTATCTCCAGCCTCCGCTTCATCCCGCCGGAAAAGTTGCGCACCAAATCATCCGCCCTTGCGCCCAGTTCCATCCAATCCAGCGCCTGCTTTATCCGCGCCTTCAATTCGATTTTGGGCACCTTGTAGACCAGGGCGTGAAAGCGCAGGTTCTCGCGCGCTGTCAGCCGGTCGTCGACCGAAGGGTCCTGAAAGATGATGCCGATCGCCCGGCGCACATGGTTCGGCTGACTGGTAATATCACAGCCCGCCACTCGGGCCCGGCCTGAACTGGGCCTGGTCAGGGTGCAAAGCATCCGGACCGTTGTCGTCTTGCCCGCACCGTTAGGACCGAGAAATCCGAATATCTCGCCGGCCTCAACCGTAAATGAGATATGGTCAACCGCCACCAAGCCCTTGAAATCCTTGGTCAGTGCCGAGACCTCAATAACCGGGGTCGTATTCAAGCCCTCAGTTTAACCCTGGGCGGTATCAATCTGTGCCTTCTGCAGAGCGCCGGAATAGTCAATATAAACCGTCTTCAGTTCCGAGAATATTTCGTATGCGCTCCAGCCGCCCTCCCGATGGCCGTTGCCGGTTTCCTTGACACCGCCAAAGGGCAGATGACACTCCGCGCCGATGGTCGGCGCATTTACATAGGTGATTCCTGCCTCAATTCTCTCGATCGCCTTCATTGCCAGATTCACATCCCGGGTGTAGATGGAGGAGGAGAGCCCATAGGCAGTTCGATTCAGAACATCAACCGCCTCCTCAAAATCCCTGACTTTGATCACCGAAAGCACCGGACCAAATATCTCCTCTTGCGCAATCCGCATCTCCGGGCTCACCTCGGCAAAAACGGTGGGTGCATAGAAATAGCCTTTTTCATACTCACCGCCCTGCAAAGCCTCGCCCCCGCACATCAGTTTTGCCCCCTCGGCTTTGCCAATCTCAACATAACCGTGCACAATCCGACGCTGCCCTTCGCTGACCAAGGGTCCCATCTCCACGGTCTCATCCAGACCGTTACCAACCTTCAGTTTTTTTGCCCGTTCCACCACCATCTCAAGAAAGCGGTCATAGATACCATTTTGTAAAATAAGCCTTGAGGTTGCGGTGCAGCGCTGGCCGGTCGTGCCAAATGCACCCCAGATTACCCCTTCGAGCGCCAGGTTCAAATCCGCATCATCAAGCACAATCTGCCCGTTCTTGCCCCCGAGTTCCAAAGAACAGCGCTTCAGATATTTGCCACAGACCTCGGCGATCCTTCTGCCTACCGCTGAGGAACCGGTGAATGAGATGCCGCAGACGTCCGGATGCAAAAGGAGCGCCTCACCAACCACCTGACCCTCGCCATAGACAATATTTACTACGCCCTGGGGCAGACCCGCCTCATTCAATACCGATACAAACTCATGCACCGATGCCGGGGTCAGTGTTGCCGGCTTGATAACCGCGGTATTACCGCAGACCAAAGCCGGGAACAGTTTCCAGGAGGGAATCGCCATTGGAAAGTTCCAGGGGCAAATCATTCCCCAAACACCCATCGGCTGACGGCTGACAAAGGCGATTTTGTTCGGCAGTTCACTCGGGACAAACTTACCCCAAAGCCGCCGGCTTTCACCTGCCGCATAAAGACCGGTATCAATCGCCTCCTGAACATCGCCCCTGGTCTCCTTCAAAATCTTGCCCATCTCTCTGGTCATCAATCTTGCCAGTTCCTCCTTGCGCCGGATCAGAATCTCGGTTGCCCGCCTGATTATCTCACCCCGCTGGGGCACGGGCAGCGCACGCCATTTCGGATATGCCGCCTTTGCCGCGGCAACCGCTGCCGCCACATCTTCGGGCCCGGACGCGGGAAAAATCCCGATCAGGTCCCTGGTATCGGCAGGATTCCGGTTCTCATAGGTCTTGCCCGATTTTGCCGGCACATATTTGCCATTGATAAAATTCAGAAACTCCTTTGCCATTCTTATCCTCCTTTTTGTCTTAATATCGCCATAACCTCTGCCACTGATTCCACCTGAACCACCCCTTCAATCTGCCAGGTTTTTAGCCCGATGACCGGTTTTCCCAGCTTCAGGGCAAAACCAATCTCGGAAAGGGTGCCATAGGAACCGCCAATTGCCACCAAAACATCGGCGGTGCGAATGATGAGCAAATTCCTTGCCTCACCCAGACCGGTGGCAACCGGAATGTCGATAAACCGGTTTGCCTGAGATCGTTCCGAACCGGGCAGAATGCCCAGGGTCAGACCGCCCGCCTCTTTCGCACCCTGACAGGCAGCACTCATCACCCCTTGCATGCCACCGCAGACCAGGACCGCCCCCATCTCGGCGATTGCCTTGCCCAGCGCCCTCGCCATCTCCGCCAGCCCGGCATCACACTCACCCGCACCGATGATGCCGATGTAAAGTTTATTTCTTAATGAAGAGTTCAATCCGCTCAAACCGGTTAACATCAATTAACCCCTGGTCGGTCAGTTTCAACTCCGGTATCACCGGCAGGGCCAGGAAGGAGAGGGTGATAAAGGGATCATCAAGCCTTGAGCCCCAGATCTGAGCCTTTTTTAGAAGCAGTTTCAGGCTTGCCACCACCTGCTCAGCCGGTTTATCCGACATCAGACCGGCAATCGGCAGTGCCAGCCCAGCAACAACCTTGCCATCTGCCACCGCCACATAACCGCCACCCATCCTCTTCAGCGCCCGGCACGCAGTTAGCATATCCTGATCGTTCGTGCCGACGATAATCATATTATGGGAGTCATGGGCAACGGTTGTTCCCAGCGCCCCTTTTTTCAACCCGAAACCGGCAACCAGCCCCTTACCCATCCTGCCCGTGCCTTTGTGCCGTTCAATCACCACTATCTTCAACAGGTCCCGTTCGGTATCACTGACCACATAACCATTTTTAACTGTCGGCTTCTGAATATGCCTTTCAGTAATAATCTGCCCGGGCACAACCCTGATCACATTGCACAAATCCCCTTCTGCCTTAATTGCAAAATCCTTAAGACCGAGCCCTTTTATCCGCACCGTGCTGCGCACCTGCCGGTCATCGCACTTCGGCAGTTTCACCAGCAACCTGCCCTCCCTCATCACCAGCCGGCCCTGCTTGAAGACCATCCGCACCCGCATCGTCATCAGGTCATCAAGCACCACCAGGTCCGCAAGCAACCCCGGTGCGACCGCACCCCGGTTGTGAAGTCGGAAATATTCAGCTGGATTTAGGGTTACCATCTGAATTGCCGCTGCCGGGTTTAAACCCCTTTCAATTGCCCGGCGCAAAATCCAGTCCAGATGGCCATCACTAAGCAAATCCTGGGGATGACGGTCATCAGACACCAGACAAAATCGGCGCAGATTCAGGTCATTGACCAGCCGCACAAGCCCATCAAGATTGTGCGCGGCTGAACCCTCCCGGATAAAAATTCTCATCCCGGCACGTATCTTTTCCCGCGCCTCCTGTGGTCCAACACACTCGTGATCCGAACCGATGCCGGCACCGGCATAAGCCTGCAAAAGCGCGCCGGTTAAGCCCGGGGCATGACCGTCAATAACCTTACCCGCGCCTTTTGCCACAAGCAATTTGGCGAGCACCTCATCCTCACCAAAAACCACACCCGGATAGTTCATCACCTCAGCCAGACCAATAACCCGGTCCAGTTTCAATAACCGCTCAATCCCCCGGGCATCAATCCTTGCACCCGAACTCTCCATACCGGTTGCAGGAACACAGGAAGGCGCCATCACAAAAACATCCAGCGGCATCCCCTCACTTGCCCGCAGAATGAACTCAACCCCTTTAATCCCAAGCACATTGGCGATCTCATGCGGGTCAGCAACCACCGCGGTCGTGCCGTGCATTAGACAGAGCCGGACAAACTCACCAACCGGCAGCAGTGAACTTTCAATATGAATATGGCCGTCAATAAACCCCGGGGCAATATATAGCCCACTGACATCTATTATCTCGCGGGCCCGAGTATATCCCTCACCAACCCCGGCAATCCTTTCATCCTTGATTGCCACATCTGCCCGGCGCACCTCACCGGTAAAAACATCAACCACCTGACCGCCCCGCAAAATTGTATCGGCCTGCGCCTCAGCCCGGGCAACCCGAACAAACCCCTGCCATTCCTTAATGCCCAATCCACCCCTTTTCACCCCTTTTTCTCCTCAATATAACCGATATATGGCAGTTGCCTGAACTTCTCAGCAAAATCCACACCATAACCCACGACAAACTTATCCGGAACAACAAAACCGCGATAGTCCGGCTCAAGTTGAACCTTGCGCCGTGCCGGCTTATCCAGCAACACACACAGCCTCAGACTCTTGGGACGGCGTTGGCGCAGACAGGAGAGGATATAATTGAGGGTTAAGCCGGTGTCAACAATATCCTCAACAATCAGCACATCTCTTCCCTCAACCGAAGACCTCAGATCAAGGTCAATTCTGACCCCGCCGCTTGTTTCCGTTCCTGACCCATAACTGCAAGCGCTCATAAAATCAATCTCAACCGGCACGGTCAGATGCCTGACCAGGTCGGCAAGAAAAATCCACGACCCCTTAAGAATCCCGACCACCAAAAGTGAACTGCCCGCATAATCAGCCGAAATCTGTCCGGCAAGCTCGCTGACCCGGTGTTCAATCTCGGCGCTGGAAAAAAGCGGCTGAACCTTGATTGACTCTAAATTCAACATCGCCTCACTACGGCCGGAAAATCGGGGCGACTGGATTTGAACCAGCGACCTCTTGGTCCCGAACCAAGCGCGCTAAACCAACTGCGCTACGCCCCGCCAGAACAATATAGAGGAATATCGGCTTTAGTCAACTGCGGGCTTACCCCTGACCAGCGGCACAAAAACCACGCTCATCAGGTGCCTCTGCACCAGCCGCTTCCTATTCTTTACCCCCAAAACCAGACTCTGACTTCCGGCTGGGCCCACCGGCACGACCATCCTTCCACCCTCAACCATCTGCTCAACCAGACGATAAGGAACCGTTTCGGCTGCAGCCGTCACCATCACCCGGTCATAGGGGGCAAACTCCATCCAGCCTTCATTCCCGTCTCCAATTTTAAACCTGATATTGCGATAATCCAGCCGGCTCAAAACCCGGTGCGCCCCAACTGACAACTCCTCAATAATCTCCACAGTATAAACCATTCCTGCCAGTTCAGCAAGGATGGCGGTCTGATAACCAGAGCCGGTGCCAATCTCCAGAACCTTATGACTCTTATCCACCTCCAGCGCCTCGCTCATTGCCGCCACAATATAGGGCTGGGAGATGGTCTGCCCCTGGCCAATCGGCAAAGGATAGTCCTCATAAGCCTGATGCAGAAAACCTTCCGGCACAAAAAGATGCCTGGGCACCTTTAGCATCGCCTCCAGCACCCGCTTATCCCTTATACCCCTTGCGACAATCTGCTCCTCCACCATCCGTCTGCGCCTTTGACTGAACTCGTCAACCATTCCCATTATCTTATTCTTATCCCACCTTCCGTCAACAAAAATAACAACCCGCTATTCCAACAGAACAAATTTCCCAATGCCCAATTCGCCAAATTTCCCAATTGGTCATTCGTCATTGGTCATTTCCCAATTTACCTCTGCCTTTACCTCATCAAACTCCCAATGACCAACGATGAAGTTGGCTAAAAGCGATG
>Ga0272448_1000859_pt1 | contig 43594 bp, 35 predicted proteins | sample YNPCB0191_FD_202220 | JGI IMG/M metagenome (GOLD analysis project Ga0272448, IMG submission 202220) | Hot spring sediment microbial communities from Yellowstone National Park, WY, United States - YNP-CB-019-1 | ecosystem: Environmental > Aquatic > Thermal springs > Hot (42-90C) > Sediment... | reverse complement strand
CCCGCTGAAACGGAGTGGAAGCGGCCCTTGTGGCGGATTGCGCAGGGTTCTTGTTCAGTCTTTCCAGCGATTTAAAACCTTTCAGTTGGTCTCAAAGCCAATTGCAAGGTTTTTTTATATGGGATTAGGTTACTTTCTTAATAAAATCGATTTGTAACAAGAAATGATTAAATTGCACTGCAAAATCCAATTACCATGAAATCGAAAATACAAATTATCCTTTTTTTGTTTGCTCTGATTGCACCTGTTACTGCACAGACCCTTGATGAGATTGTTGCCCGCCACGTCGAAGCCCTTGGTGGAAAAGATGCCATGTCGAAGGTAACCTCCATGACGGTGGAACAAACAATTGAAGTTATGGGAACCGAAGCCCCATCGGTAACCACTGTACTTTTTGGCAAGGGAGCCAGAACCGAAATGGAAGTGATGGGGAATAAAATCATTCAGGTTATTACTGATAAAGAGGGATGGACTGTTAATCCTATGATGGGAGGTTCAGACCCTCAGCCCATGCCGGAAGACCAGTACAAAATGAACCGCGATCAAATCTTTCCCGGTGATGCTCTTGTTGACTACCAGCAGAAGGGAAACAAGCTGGAACTTGTTGGCAGGGAGCAGGTCGGATCAGTGAATGCTTACAAACTTAAGCTCACAGATCCTTCCAACCGCGAAATGTTCCTTTTCATCGACCCCAGCTCCTGGCAGATAATTCAAACCGTGATGAAGGGAGATATGATGGGTCAGAGCGTCGACATCACCATCACAATGAGTGATTTCAGAAAAACGGATGCCGGTCTCACAATGCCGTTCAACACCTTTATGGATTTTGGCGGACAGTTCAGCATGGCGCAGAAAGTTGCAAAAGTGGCCTTTAATCAACCTGTTGATACTACAATTTTTAAGGTTAAATAGGTTATCATTTTATCTGAATTCTTATAAAGCGTTCTGTTTGCAGGACGCTTTTTTTTTGTTCAGAGAGCGACCACTTTTGAGTTGTCTTTTGTCAAATATTATTGATATAATCTGGTAATTTTCCAAAAATATGAGAAACTCTGGAAATCTCATTATTCTTTTGTTCCTTTGTCTGGGAACTTTTTCCTGCGCAACCATCCGGTTGAACAAGGGAACTTATCAGTCTTTCCCCATCATAGCTGATGGCAGGGATGTTGAATGGTCTGACAGAGACGATTTTTACGAGAAAAATGGATTTCTCGTCAAAATGTCGAATGACAGCAATTTTCTGTACATTCGTTTAAAAACTGCGGATAGGTATGTTGTACAGAAAATTACAAGATTTGGTTTTACGGTCTGGGTTGATACGACCGGTTCAAACAATAAGCAGATTGGTATAAAGTGTCCCGTGAGGGAGTTTGGTCACAGAGGGCAATCTGATCAGCGACGAATGATGAATCCTGAAGAGTTTGGACGGAATCGAACCAGGAATGAGAAGATAACAATGGAAAATGAAAAAGTTGAACTTTCAGGTTTTCCATCTCTGCCCCAGAAATTTACAGGGAAACTAACCGATTCTCCTGTTAAAATAGGAATACAGATTACTGACACTCATGAACTTATTTATGAAGCGGTTATTCCTCTGAAAATGTTGTTTTTGCAAAGAAAAAATGGTTTATCCCAACGGGAAGTCGGAATATATGCTGTAACCGGATACATGGAACTGCCATCCGGAATGGGAGGAGGAAGGCCTGGAATGCCAGGTATGGGACCCGTCCCCGGACAGTTTCCCCCAGGAGGAAGGCCGGGAAATTTTGGTACTGGTCAGCGCACCTTTACGGGTTCATCTGAAAACCGTATGGATTTTAGTGAGTTCACAAGACCTTCCGTACTGAAGCTGAAACATTATCATATAGTTTATTGACAGAAGTTGATGATTCTTCACTTAATTTAATGCTCCCCGTTTTTCAACCACGGGTTATATAAATATAAGTTTTTTTTATTATGATGATTCATTAGTGTCCGATTAAATCCAGTTGATTTTCAACTGTTTACAATATAATTCTTTGACATCTTTGTAATTCTGATTTGTAAATAGCTCATTTAGTGGCGTTTTGTCTAGTAGAGAGATGCTCAATATTTGCAATATTTCGTAGGTTGAGCGGTCAACTTTCAATTTGTTACGAACAAGCGCAACCAGGCAATAAGTAATTATGGCTGAGTAAACCTGGATTTTACTGCATTTATGCTAATTCCCCAAAATGATTTGACCTTAAAATGCTGTTTGATCCATTTGAAAAACAGTTCAACCTTCCAACGATATTTATAAAGCTGAGCAATTTCCTCTGCTGTTATATCGAAGTTGTTGGATAAAAACTCAAGATCATTATCTGTTTCTTCGTCATAAAATTTGATGTGTCGAAGTTTTTCCGGATAGTCTTTAGAGACATAAAATCCAGTCAATTTGCCGATCTGGTAGAGTAATACTCCATTATCCTTGTTGACATTATTGGAGTATATTTTTCGGAACTGAAGATTATCTTTTGCTCTGACAACAAAGTTAGCAGAACTCTGGTGAATTCTAAAAAGCCGTTCATAATCAACGTATCCCCGATCAAAAATATAATAACCATTTGGCTCATAATATAATAGATCCAAGGCATTTACATCATGTACTGAAGCTAGAGATACATGGATAAAGCAAGGAATGGAGGTTTTAACATCATATAGTGTATGAAGTTTGATTCCACCCTTTGTCGTACGAAACTTGGCCCACCAGAATACACTTAAGCAAAGATCGATGGTAGTATGATCAAAGGCATATATGTTTCCATCTATGTTCAATTGAAAATCCTGATCTACGATGGAAGACTTTCTTGCCTGTTCGATAAAATGGAAAGCATACTCTTCAAAGATTCTGCAATCTCGTTTTTCATTTGCATTGGCAAAATTGTACCTTGATATACCCGTTCCAAACCCGAGATGATAATACTTGGGTTTGTGAGGCTCAATGCTAATCATCAAATCTCTCAAACTGTCTCTGCTAGTTAACTGACCAAATATCATACTGAGTAACTGATTCCAACAGGAAAAATGAATAATATGCTTATTTTCATTGTATTTTTGCACTAAGCGATTAAATAATCTTTGTGGTAAAAAATCTGTAAGTTGCGAGTAAACGAATTTGCCTTGATTCATGATTTGTAGCTTTTTACAAAGCTATAATCACAATTTTCATTTCAAATCGTCACGCACCTAAAAGGCTCTATATATCAGTAATATCAAAGATTTCAAAGAATTCTATATTTATTTAATCGGACACTAATGAATAGAGATCTGTATCAATTAATTGATTTAGTTATTTCCAGAGATTTCAAAAATCGAATTTCTGTGACATTCATTCTATATGATTATATTACAAAGATGATCAGAAGGTTTTTCTGATGCTTATTGACGCTTATGACATTATGGCGTAAACGCTGAAATTTTTTCCGGTTTTTTTTGATGGTTTTGTTTTTGAATGGGTTGCCTTGTTTGTCAGTGTTTGATACCCAAAAAATGGCTTATCATGGAAGAGAAAAGGGAAACCAACATAGTGCTTGTATCGGAGATCTATCCCGACAATATTGTGGTTCTTCCCATCCAGAACCGTCCTTTGTTTCCAGGGATAGCTGTCCCTCTGAATTATGCAGGCCGGGAATTGGTTCAGGCAATTAAATCGGTACTTGACAGGAACGACCGCTTTCTGGGGGTTTCTTTCGTCAGGCAGATAAACGAGGAAGAGTTTTATCGTTCCGAAGTATATCGAACAGGAACCCTGGTAAGAGTCCTTAAGGTGCTGGAGCAGGATGATGAGCACATCAATTTTGTGGCCCAGGGTGTAATACGCTTTACAATGATCCGGCGTATCGGGAAAGAGGAAGAACTGCGCTGGAATGTGCACTATCATTATGAGGAGAAAGCGATACTTACTGACGAACTGAAGGCTTATTCCATGGCCATTATCAATAGTGTCAAAGATTTGATGAAGCTGAACCCGATGTTTGTCGAGCAGTTGAAAATGTCGCTTAATCAGATTGGCATGGAAAAGCCCGGCCTTATGATGGATGTAATTGCCTCCATGCTGAGTACTGATCCACACCGGTTGCAGGAATTGCTGGAAACCACGGATCTGTATGCACGGGCCGAAAAGCTTCTTCTGATACTCAAGGAGGAGATCCAATTGCATCAGCTTCAGGAAAAAATACAAAAACAGATCAATGAGCGGATATCGAAACAGCAGAAGGAATTTTTCCTGCGCGAAGAGCTCAAGGTGATCAAGAAGGAACTGGGACTCGAAAAAGATGAAAAAACCACGGAAATTGAACGGATTGAGAAGCGGATCAGGAAGCTGAAGTTAAGCGACGAGGCCAGGGAAGTTGTGGAGGAAGAGCTGGGCAAGCTGAAGATGCTCGACCCCAATTCTCCTGAATACCACGTTTCGCGTACTTATCTGACATGGATTACCGATTTGCCCTGGGGCATCTTCAGCAAAGGCAATCTGGATATCAAAAAAGCCCGGCATATACTCGACAGGGACCATTACGGACTTACGGATGTAAAGCAGCGCATTCTGGAGTTTATCAGCACGATTATAAAGAGAGGCAAGGTTTCAGGGTCCATCATTTGCCTGGTAGGGCCTCCGGGTGTCGGAAAAACTTCTGTGGGGAAGTCTATTGCTGATGCGCTTGGCCGCAAGTTTTACCGTTTTTCGGTGGGAGGCATGAGGGATGAAGCGGAAATCAAAGGCCACCGCCGTACCTACATCGGTGCTATGCCGGGAAAGTTTATTCAGAGCCTGAAGCGCACCGGTGTGGCCAATCCGGTTATCATGCTCGATGAAATTGACAAAATCGGGGCAAGCTTTCAGGGGGATCCGGCGGCGGCACTTCTGGAAGTGCTCGATCCGGAACAAAACAAGGACTTTCTGGACCATTACCTTGATGTGCGGTTTGACCTTTCCAATATCCTGTTCATTACCACGGCCAATCAGCTGGATACCATTCCCCAGCCCTTGCTCGACCGCATGGAAGTAATCAAACTTCCAGGCTACATTCTGGAAGAGAAACTGGAAATTGCCAAACGGTATCTGATTCCCAGGGAAAGGAAGGAACACGGATTGAAGGCTTCCGAAATCCAGATTACCGGTAAGGCTTTGCGAAAAATAATAGACGGGTATGCACGCGAAGCAGGGGTGCGCAGTCTGGAACAGCAAATCCGCAAAATTATGCGCAAAGCCACTCTGATGCTGGCCGAGAATAAAGCGACGCGGATAAAGGTAACGGAGGAAAACCTGAAGGACTTTCTTGGAAATCCTGTTTTTACTACCGAGGAGCTTTACAAGCGCCGTATTCCCGGTGTGGTGCTGGGCCTTGCCTGGACAGCATACGGTGGAGATACCCTGTACATCGAAGCCAATGCGGTGGCCGGCAAAGGAGGAGGTTTTAAGCAAACCGGCCAACTGGGCAAGGTGATGCAGGAATCATCGGAAATAGCCTATTCGTATGTGAAGTCCATCCTTTCCCGCAACAATAAGCACAAGAACTTTTTTTCGACCCACTTTATTCATCTGCACGTTCCGGCAGGGGCTACTCCGAAAGATGGTCCATCAGCCGGCATTACCATGGCCCTGGCTCTGCATTCGCTGGCAACCGATACCCCCGTAAAAGAAGGCATTGCCATGACGGGCGAACTGACCCTGACAGGAAAAGTGCTTCCGATCGGAGGAATACGGGAAAAAACCATCGCGGCCAGAAGGGTCGGTATCAGGGAACTGATAATTCCTTCCGCCAACCGGAAAGATTTTGAAGAACTTCCCGAATACCTTCGGGAGGGAATGACCATCCATTATGCTGACTATTTCGAGGACGTGCTGAAAGTGGCTTATCCGGATTCACGGAAAAACAGCAAAAGCAGGAAATAAATCTCCCATGAAGCATCCTTTGGAGTCCTCCCGGCAAAATAATTCAGGGTTCATAATTATCGGGCAATCCGAGCGATTTTTTCAGATTCCGGTTGTACGTATCGGTTAGTTGGATAGCTTCCTCAAGTGTTAAGTAATGGGAAGGATAAGGAACTGGTTTTGACAGCTGGACATTAGCCAGTCCGATAACTCCCACCAAAAGTCCCCCGGCCATCAGCGAAGCTGCCACTGTATCGTTCAGAAAATCAGCCAGAAGCACATCAGCCAGGCTGACAAGAACACTGACTGTACCCGTCAGTAACATGATTCCACCCGTATTCATGCGCTTCATGATCCGGGCGTTCTTTTTGTCAATCTGGTCATTTTCCTGTTCAATCCGTTTAACGGCATCCTGGTTATCTGCCAGCCGGGCAAGCTCCATCTCGGTAATTTTTACTTTCCCTCCCCGGGCTATAAACCAGTCTGTTTCCTGTTCGGTGGTCGATGAAGAATTGCTGAAGGTGGTGCCGGTAACAACATAGTAGCCGGGGAAATACATACTGTTGGAAACACCCGAAGTACTGGTAACATATTTGGAACTCAGCATCACCTCGAGCCTGTTGTTCTTGAATTTCTGAATTTCTTCGTACTTACTTTCGAGCATTTTTTCCTGAACATCCTTTGTGTTTTTAATCAGGACCGTGGTAACGGCATTCTGATTCACCGTAATCAGATCACTAAATATGATCACATTATCTTTTACGGCTTTCAGGTAATGGGTTCCCACAGTTACCGAATCGAGCAGGGTAACATCGGTTCCCTGCAAAACCTCGTCAAGAAAAAGCTGAACGCCTTTGATTTCGCTGAATACTTTAACCGTTCCTTTCTGTGCCTGCGCGGCAGAAGAAATTAACACCAGCAAAATGAACATACAGGAGAAAAGTCTTTTCATACAGAGAAGTTTTAAATTGAAAAACAGCGCTCTAATAGGCATCAGAAAATGCAATTTAAAGATGCCGTAAAATAGGAAAAAAGATGATAGGTTGTAAATGCTATCTGGTGATTATACCTGAAAAGATCGGATGTATATAACTTTCAGATTCTGTGTTTTTTATTTCTGGCTCAGAACAATTTTTTCGAAGTACATGGCGAAGGAACGATACAAAAAATGGGTCCATTTGCCAAAAGGAACTATAATCAAAGCCCACTGAGCCAGAATGATCAGGTGGCAAATATAGATCCAGAAATTCTTCTCCAGAAGATTCAGGTCGATGAACAAACGTACCACGAAAGCGCTCAGCCCCATCAAAAAGAGCCAGATTACAAAAAACCAGTCAGAAGGTTTTGAAAACCGGCTTACTTCTTTTGATTTTTTTATACGTGCCAGCACGAAATCAAATGTAATAACAAATAAAGCGGCACTCACCAGATAGCCCATTAAAACAATACCTGTGCTGGAGGTTGAGAACCAGTTAAGAAAGACTGTGGTAAAAAGAAGGGTCAGGTAACCGATAACCAGAAGAAAATGTTCCAGCCACCGGAATGTATTGTTTTCACAGGAAAGGGCACGCTTCTGGGTAAACATGTGCACCACGAGATCCTGTAACGATTGGATATAGATTTTTACCGGGACTTTGATACCTGGCTTCAGAATGGTGAAGTACCACATGCGGATAATGTTGGGCAGCAAAATCAGAGTAAATACTCCTGCAATAGCAATCATTTCAAATAAATGGCCCGCATGCATGATTTTTTCGGTGTTGAAATGGTTCAGAATCCCAAACAGAATTACGGCCGCTCCAACAAAAACGAAGAGGAATACATTCAGGAATACGGATTTATATAGTAATCCTGATAGTCCAGTCCAGTCATATTGAGCAGTTAACCATCTGCGGAGAGTCATCATGAGTTCTCCCGGGTAAGCTTTCTGGGGACAGTGTGTTGAACATTCTCCGCAATAATAACAGAGCCAGGGTTTTAATGATGAGGTAATTTCCTGTTCCGCACCCAGTACGCTGTAACGGACCATATTACGGGGAAAGGATTCCTGCTCATTGGTCAGAGAACAGATGGCAGTGCAGGTGCCGCAATTGTAACAGGCGGAGAAGTCAAATGTTCCGTATTTTTTTAATTCCTTTGTTAAACCGGGATTAATTGTTGCCATTATTCCTTAATCTTATAAGTATAATACTCATCCATATCATCAATACTGCCCAACTGAATAAGCCCGTATTTCATAAGGGTCATCAGATAGTAAACAACTTCTTCACGGGGCATGGAAAGTTTTTCCGAAAGCTCGGCAATGGTCATTTCTTTCTCTCTGAGATTTTCAAGGATGGATTTTTTGATGCGGGTAAATTGTTTGAGTTGCTCCTTTGCTTTGTCGGATACCGGATGTTTTTCGCGTAAATATTTATATGTCTGTCCTTTAATTGGCTCCATAGCTTTTTTTGTTAGTTAATCTGCAGCAAGCATGTCGATCATATCTTCAATTTCCTTGTTGGAGTATGTGACGAGTTCGATAGCATCAGTGGGGCATACCGGGAGGCACATTCCGCAACCTTTGCAAACCGAATTATTGATAACTGCAATTGATTTGCCCTCAGCGTCCACCTTTCTGATGGCATCAAACGGACAGACCTCAGCACATTTATTGCACCAGGTGCATTGGTCCTTGTTGATTTCGGCAATAACGGGTTCAATTTCAATTTCTCCCTTCCTGACATAGGAAAAAGCTTTGGTTGCCGCTGAAAGAGCAGAATTGACTGACTCGGTAATATTCATAGGTCCCTGGCAGGTGCCGGCAATGGTAATTCCGTCAATTACTGTTTCAACAGGACGAAGCTTGGGATGAATTTCCTTCAGAAAGTTGTCTCTGCCCCTGGGTATTTTGAAGAGGGTCTCGGTGTGCAAATGATCCCGCATTACCATTGACGTGACAAGCACTATCAGATCGGGTTCAAGTTCTATGGTTTTTTGTTCGGTGAGGATATCATTTATTCTGACAATGGTTTTTCCGTTGCTTGTATCCACCTGCGGAAGTTCATCATCAGCTGACTGAAGAAAAACATCGCCATTGCGGAGAGCTTCTGCGTATATAATTTCCTGTTTGCCGTATGTTCTGACACCCCGTGTAAAGTGAAAATTCAGAATTCCGGGGAACTTCTCACGGGCCGTGCTGGCGGCATGAATAGCGGCCGTGCAGCAATACCGCGAGCAGTATTTATTTTCTCCTTCGGGCTGGCGGCTTCCGACACAGTAAATATAGGCTATCTTCCGTACCGGCTTCCCGTTGTAAATAAGTTCCTTTTCCGACAGGCTGACAAGTCTTTTAAACGCTGGCAGGGTAATGACATTGCCTGCAATTCCGAATCCATATTCACCGGCTATAGGAGTATAGGGATCAAAGCCATTGGCGAAAACCACAGCCCCTGCCTGGAGTTTTATCATCTGAGGTTCCTTCTTCAGATGAATTGCTGAACAAACTTCGGCGCATTTGCCGCAGCAATTGCACGCCTGTTTATCGATGGCAACTTTTTCAGGAAATTGCCCCGGGTGGTTGAAATAGATGGCTTTTCTGCTCGTCAGGCCGAAATTGAAGGGATCGGGAACCGAAACAGGGCATACTTCTATTGCTTTTTTAATCTCATTGTTATCAGCATTTTCATCAATGAATGCCGGAGCAAGTTCAATGGTTAATGTGAAGTTTCCGATGCTGCCGGATGATTCCCACAGCCTGGCCCCTGTATATAATGTAATACTGGGATGCTCTCTTATCTGATCATACAGTGCTTTAACCAATTCGGGGCCTTTTTCGCCGGAAGTGAAAAGCTCGTCCCATTGAGCCGTTCTCCCTCCAACAAAATGATCCTGTTCAATGAGGAAAACCTTAGTTCCCATCCGGGCCAGAGAAAGGGCAGCTTTCATGCCGGCCACCCCTGCTCCAATGACGGCAACGCTTTTGCTGGAGTCAACCTTGATAGGTTCAAGGGCTTTGGCATTGCGTACTTTGGCTATTGCCGCCTTTACAAGATGAATAGCTTTTTCTGTAGCTCCCTGCTTGTTATCAGAATGTGCCCATGAATCCTGTTCCCGTATATTGGCATGAACATATTCAAATTTGTTCAGGCCTGCCCGTTGGGTAACGGAGCGGAATGTAACCAGATGAAGTTTCGGAGAGCAGGAGGCTACAATAACTCCATCCAGTCCTTGTTCATGAATATCCTGTTCCATTTGTTTCTGATTGGCATCAGAACAGGCAAACATGGTGGTTTTCGCCAGAGCTACGCCTTCATCGTGTTCAACAGCCTGTCGGACTTTTTCCACGTCCACATAATCGGATATATTGCCTCCGCAATGGCAGATATAAACACCTATTTTGTTTTTCATTTTTTCTCGCTTATGTAACTGATTGCTTCAGCAGAAGCTGAGCCTGCAGAGAGGATGGAATCAGGTATGTCCATTGGCCCCGATGCAGTTCCTGCTACAAATACCCCGGGGATGGAGGTGACAGAGGGCGATGCCAGGGGATCCATCTGCCTGACAAAATGAAAGTTGTCCGACTGAAGGCTTGCATCGGGAAAATATTTCAGAGGTTCCTGGTTCGGTAAAACTCCGACGGAGAGAACAACCAGATCATGCTCTGCTTCACGCACAGTTCCGCTCAGAATGTCTTCGTACCGCAGTAAAAGATTTCCATTTTCTTTTTCAACGATTTTGGCCACTTTTCCTTTGACAAAATTTACGCCCATTCCCTGTGCCTGTTGATAGAATTCGTTGAATCCTTTACCGAAGGCTCTGATGTCGATGTAATAAATGGTGACATCGGCCATAGGTAATGCTCCCATCAGGAGCTGAGCCTGTTTAACAGAATACATGCAGCAGATCTGAGAACAGACCGGATTGCCGATGGTCGCATCGCGGCTCCCCGTGCACAGAACGTACGCCACTTTATCGGGTACTTTGCCGTCTCCCGGCCTGAGAATAGTGTGAAATGGTCTTGTGGGAGCAAGTTGCCGTTCCATCTGCATGGAGGTGATGACATTTTTATAAAGGCCAAAGCCATAACGGGGTATGCGAAGAGGATCGAAGAGAGTAAAACCGGTGGCAATAATTACCGTTTTTACCTCCACGTTCAGGTACTCTTCGGTTTGTGTAAAATCGATGCATTTTGTTGGGCAGACTTTCTCGCATGCTCCGCACAGGGTACAGTTTTCCATATCGATGGCTGCAACCCGCGGGCTGGCAATGCTGAAAGGAATGAATGCGGCTTTTCGGCCAACCAGGTTCATCTGATATTCATCGGTAGTAACAACGGGGCAGGCCTGTTCGCACAGCTGGCAACCCGTACAGTCTTCGGCAATGACATACCGCGGTTTTTTCCGTATGCTGGCTGTAAAAACCTTGTCTCCTGATTTTTCCACCGATTGAACTTCAGCCGAAGTGAAAATGGTTATTCCGGGATGCCTCGAAACTTCCGAGACTTTGGGCGTGGTAATGCAGGCCGCACAGTCGAGTGTGGGGAATACTTTACTGAGCAGGATCATTTTTCCTCCGATGGAAAGATCCTTTTCGACCAGTAATACTTTAAATCCGTTGTTGGCAATATTCAGGGCTGTTTCGATTCCTGCAATTCCCCCGCCGACAACCAGTGCATCATAGGATGCCTCTCTCCGGTTGTTCTCCATAATTATTGTCTAGTTTTACTCAGATATTCGCTAAATGATTTTATTTGTCTAACAAAAGCTTCACTGCAAACGGAGCAGATAGCTGCCATCCGCAATCGCGCCGGATCAATCTGCTGCTCTTTCATCAATTCCTGCGTTGCAGCAACTATGTTCCCAGTCTTTTCAGTACAGGATTCATCATAGGGACAGTCACTTCCGTCGGCGGCAATAAATACACCGTCAAATCCTTTTGCATAAGCGTGCAGAATCCAGCGGGGTTTTATGCTGCTGGAACACGGTACCGAGATGGTATAAACCGTTGACGGATAGCGCAACTTAAGCAATCCGGCCATATCGATGGCCGGATCGGATATTTTTTCTGTTGAAAAAACCAGTATTTTGGCTTTTCCACTGGCTACTGGCATATTCTTTATTTTTTTCTCAGAAAAATACGGTAATACCCGCTCTCATCAATGGTGCCAAGGTATTCGTGTCCCTGTTTAGTGCACCATTTTGGTATGTCTACTTTAGTTCCTTCATCGGCCGAGAGGACTTCCATGATGTCGCCCGGTTTAATGGTGCCAATAGCTTTTTTTGCTTCAAGGAGTGGGCCGGGACATGCGGTGCCACGGGCATCAACGGTTCTTGCCGGTTGGAGGTTTTTTAATTCATCAGTTGTCATACTAATTGTTTTTTAATGGTGGATATTCAAATAAATAATTGCATGGTGCTTTCGTTTGCTTCGCTGACAAATGTTGCCGCTCCGGCAAAGCGGAGATGTTTGTAATCAATAAGTTCTTCCTTTTTGAAACCCATCAGGTTCATTGACATTTCGCACACGGTAATTTCAATCCCAAGCTCTTCAGCCTGCCGAAACATTTCATCCAGCGACAGAACATTCTGTTTCTTCATCAGGTATTTGATCATTGCAGGCCCCATGCCTGCCATATTCATTCGCGAAAGAGGAAGCTTATTTTTGCCCTTTGGAAGCATTACACCAAACATTTTGGAAATAAAATCTTTATTTTTTGCCTTTTTTTGTGGATCGCGCAATGCCGCCAGCGACCAGAAGGAAAAGAACAGCTTCACCTTTGTGTCCATCGCAGCAGCTGCGAGGGCGATGATCATTGTGGCCAGAATGCGGTCAAGGTCTCCGGAAATAACAGCAATAGAAAGGCAATCTTTCCGGGAACTTTCGAGAAAGGCAATTCTTGCTTTCAGCTCCTCTATCTGGGCCTGAATGTTTTCAATACCTGTTTCCATTATGTTCATTGAATTAAATAAATAAGTTTACATCTGCTTCTTCAGCCGCCTGTATGTATGCCCCAATACCAACAATATCATCGGCCAGTTCAATAAAATCGTCCAGTTTTTCAGCGCCCCATATTTTCCCTGCCGTCCCGCAAATGTGAATTTTAACGTTGGCAAGGGCTTTAGCTTCTTTAAAAAATTCAACCCAGGTCTTTATGTTGAGCTTCTTTAATGAAGCCAGAAATTCTTCCTTAAGTTCAGCATTTTCAGCCATGTTCAGTTTGTCGGTATTGTCGCCGATGTCTTTTCTGAAAGCCCTGGCTGCCTGAAGAAGGACATAGATGTCAACTTCCATATCGTTGGCAACTGCGCCACTAAGTATAATTCCTGCAGCGGTCAGTTTATCAACGCTGCCTGTGTAAAGTCCAATGCATAACTTTTTGTTTTTCATAGCATTAGATTTTTTGTGATTAAAATAACAGTATTGTTATTTGGCTAACAAATGAAGGCAAATCCGGCCTAAGTTTTACAGTTTCTGTTGTGAAGTAGTTTAAAAAGAAATGTGATGTATATCACAAAAAGGTTACCTTTGGGGTCTGAAAAGTTTATTAATAGAATCCGTTAATGATGTACTAAATATCGGATAATCAGTTATATACATTCAATACTCTGGTACAAAAAACTCACTTTTCCATGGAACTTTCCTGCAAAAATTGTTCGATCAAATCCCGTGCTGCTGCCCGGCTTCGGGATTCGGAAATTGAACAGCTTTCCTTCAATTGCATTACGGCATCATTTAACAGGGGGGACTCGATTATCAGGCAGGGAGTGTTTTCGACAAATGTTGCCTATTTGCGCAGCGGGCTTGTCAAAGTGCATATTAACGGGCCGCATCACGATCAGATTGTCCGTATCGTTAAGGCTCCCGGTTACCTTGGCTTACCGACGACTTTCGGCGATAAAATAAACCAGTATTCTGTAACAGCCATTGAACGTTCGGAAGTATGTTTTATTGATATGGGCACTTTTAAACAACTTCTGAAAAGTAATTCAGATTTTGCATACGAAATTATGATTGAACTATGCCGTAACGAGCTGGAGGTGTTTTACCGGTGTGCCAATCGTACGCAGAAACAGATACGAGGTAAAATTGCCGATGTTCTGCTTGAATTTTCAGAACGGATTTTTAACGCAGATTCGTTCAGCATTCCTCTTACACAGGAAGAACTCGGGAATCTTGTCGATGCTACCCGTGAGAGTGTAAGCAGGGTAATTGCTGAGTTTGAGAATGATGGCATAATACAACTGGAAGGGAAAAAAGTACAGTTAAAAAACAAGGAGATTCTGAAGGAGATAAGTTCCAAAGGATGAACCGTAAGATAAGGATGAGCCGGTTGGTATTGTTTTTACCAGCCGGCTCATCACTTTTCCCGGAAATATGTCATTTTTTATTTTGCCGGGATATTTTTCAGGGTCTCAACGAGAAATTTCCAGAACTTTTCCACGCTGGGTATGTGTACCTTTTCATCCGGTGAATGCGGATGGCGGATGGTTGGGCCGCAGGAGATCATATCCATATTGGGATAAATGCCTCCGATGAGTCCGCACTCAAGGCCCGCATGGACTGCCTTAACCTCGGGTTCTTTTCCAAACATGTTTTTGTACACGTTTTTCATGGTTTTAAGTATAGCCGAGTCGGGATTTGGTTTCCATCCCGGGTAGCCTCCTTCGAGTTTTACTTCAGCCCCGGCCAGTTCAAAGACGCTTCTGATCATCTGCCCCACGTCTTCCTTAGCTGAATCGACAGAACTTCTCAGGAGGCACTGGACTATGGCTCCTCCTTTTTCAGTTCTTACAACAGCAAGGTTGGTGGATGTTTCCACCAGTCCGGGCACGCTGTCGCTCATGCGTATTACCCCGTTCGGGCATCCGTAGACCGATTTGATCAGCCTGGTTTGCCCTGAGGGGTTTAGTATGCGTTCAGGTTTTTCCGTTTTTTCTGCAGAGAACTTAAGATCCGGTTCCGTCTGGTTATATTCTGCCTGGAAGATTTTTTCATATTTTTTAACTGCTTCAAGAAATGCCTGCTGACGGTCTTCCGGTACCATAACCACGGCAAAGGCTTCCCTGGGGATGGCATTGCGCAGGGTTCCGCCGTTAACGGAAGCAATGTGGATGTCGAGTTCATCATTCCCGAAGTTCAGAAAGCGGAACAGCAGCTTATTTGCATTGGCACGGCCCAGGTTTATATCGAGGCCTGAATGCCCGCCTTTTAGCCCGGTGAGTGAGAGTTTGTAGGGTATATGTTCTTCGGGAACAGGAATTTCAAGATAAGGAATCTGAATAACAGCATCCATACCGCCGGCACAGCCAATGTACAATTCGCCCTCGTCTTCCGAATCGAGGTTGATGAGGATATCGCCTTTCGTGAGTCCGGGTTTAAGGGCAAACGCTCCGGTCATGCCCGTTTCTTCGTCCACTGTAAACAGGGCTTCGATGGGGCCATGCGGAATGTCTTTCGATTCGAGGATAGCAAGGGCCGCAGCAACACCCATCCCGTTATCGGAGCCGAGGGTTGTGCCCTTTGCCTTTACCCATTCGCCGTCAACATACGGGGTGATAGGATCCTTTTCGAAGTCATGCTGTGTTCCCTCATTTTTCTGGGGAACCATGTCGAGATGGCACTGCAGGGTAACCATTTTCCTGTTTTCCATACCGGGGGTGGCCGGTTTCCTGATCACCACATTACCCACCTCATCTACATGTGTTTCCAGGCCAAGCTGCCGGCCAAAGTCCTTTACAAACTGAACAGCTTTTCCTTCCTTTTTTGAAGGACGCGGAATCTGGGTAAGGCTGTAGAAGTGCTTCCACACATTCCGCGGTTCGAGATTCAGTATTTCATTGCTCATAATGTTAGGCATTTAAGGTTAATATTTTAGTCCTGAAGTTGTCGGAACGTTATGTATCCGTTGGCATAAAGCCGTGAGCAATAATCCCCGGTACGGGTCAGGGCATTTTCTCCCAGCACATCCTTCAGTTCTTCAGCAATCTGTTCAAGGGTCTTGTTTCCGTCGATCCGTTGCCATACAGCTGATCCTCGTACATCGAGGTGCAGGGTAATATAAGGCGATTTTCCCGCAGGAAGAAACCAGCGGGCAAATTTTTCATTCCGGAAGCGGGGAATTTTCAGGTCAATTTTTATTCCCCCGGGCGTGGATATTTCTTCCCAGCGGGTAACAATGCGCACCGGTACCAGGTCGTGCAAACTGGTACTTTTCAAAATCCGCCTCCGTTTGAAGAAGTTCATGGGTTAAATTTCAACTTTTACATCATGGCTGACGGAGGAGCTGGTTCATCAGGTCTTCCGGCGTTACGCAGGGGAACGCGCACGAGCAGGTAACCGATCAGGAGTATAATGACAAGCCCGATCAGCACATGGGGTTCATACCATTTCTGGCTCAGGTCAATGCCGGCAATCCGGAAGGGGGCGAAAGCAAGGCCTGTAAGTGCTTCTCCGGCAATAAGCCCCGAAGCCAGCAGGATGCCTACGTTTTCTACACGGGCTTTCTGAGCAGGGTTCAGCTGTCGTTTTTCCACCATAAGGTCAACAATCCCTCTCACAAGGCCTCCGATGAAAATGGCGAAGGTGGTTTCCAGAGGGAGGTACATACCCACAGCAACCAGCATGGGGCTTTTTACCTGCATCAGGATGAGGCCGAAGCCGAAGAACATGCCGAAAATAACGAGGGGCCAGGTCATATCTCCTCCCACAATTCCACGGGAGAGCATAGCCATCAGACCTGCCTGGGGGGCTGAAAGGTTGCGGCTTCCGAAGCCTCCTACATAGTTCTGCTGCATGCCCTGGGCAATATCAGCCCTGTTCAGAAAGTCGAGCACGATAAACATAACAGCGCCTGCCAGCACTACGCCAATGATGTCGCCCACCTGCATTTTCCAGGGGGTCCCTCCGAGGATATGTCCGGCTTTAAGGTCCTGCAGCATTTCGCCGGCAACGGCTGCCGAAACGCAAACAATGGCTGCCACACCAAGCACAGCTGCCACCCCACCTGTCTGGGCATTCACGCCAATGGCCACAAGGATCAATGCTGTAACCAGCAGTGCCGTCAGGGTAAGCCCGCTGATGGGGTTGTTGCTCGAACCCATAATACCAACAAGGTATCCGGATATGGCGGCAAAGAAAAATGCCAGGATGATCAAAACCGTGGCAGCCACAATGGCAGGAAATAATGCAGTTTTGAAAACAAAATAGGTGATCAGGAAGGTGGTAATTGCTACCAGGGCTATACCAGCCATGATCCATGAGAACTTAATATCCTGTTCCGTGCGGAGGGAAGTTGTAGTTCCGGTAGCTGCTTTCTTAACGTCGGAGATGGAACGGGAAATTCCGGCAAACAGACTTTTTCGCATGCGGTAAAGGGTGTACATGGCCGCCATCAGCATGCCTCCGATGGCCACAGGACGTACGATCAGAAGCCAGATACGGGAAATCTGGTAGGTGGGAGAGGAAACCATCTTTATGGCTTCGTCCATGGAGTATTTCGGATAGGCAGCAATAAAATTGGACGCCCATTCGCTGAGGTATTCAGGGGTGATGTACGGGGAAATAAAGAAATAGACCAGAGGGGCAAGCAACCCCCATGCTACGAGGCCGCCGCTGAAGTTGAGTGCACCGAGCCGGGGTCCGATAATATACCCAACCCCCATATAGGCCGGGCTGACACCCGGGGTGCTGATCAGGGCGCCTCCCTTTACTTTGATGGCGGTACTATTAATAACCTGGCTTTTAAAGGTGATAAACTTGTCATAGGTGATTTTGAAAAAGTTGGTTTGTCCCAGAGCCTGAATAAGCGCTCCGATACCCATGGCACTGAAAAGGAATTTTGAACCACCTCCGCTTGAACGGCCGCTCTTGTGGATTTCAGCGGCTGCAACACTCTCGGGAAAGGGAAGTTCGGCATCCTCAACCATTACCCGGCGCAGAAGGGCCACAAACATGATTCCCAGCAAGCCTCCTGCGATCAGAATAACCGTGGAAGTCAGATAATGTCCTGGTGTGAAGAAGGGATCCCAGATTCCGGCGATGAAAAAGGCCGGAAGAGTGAAAATGGCTCCCGCAGCAACCGATTCGCCAATGGAACCCACCGTACGGGCAAAGTTTTCTTCCAGCACCGATCCCCGGACAGCCTTCAGAATGGCCATCCCTATCACCGCAGCCGGGTAGGTGGCTGCAATCGTCATCCCTGCTTTCAGTCCAAGGTATGCATTGGCGGCACCCAGCACCACAGCCAGCACCAGTCCGATCAGCAATGCCCTCAGGGTAAATTCGGCCATCCTTGTTTCGGCCGACACAAACGGAATAAACTTTTTCTGTTCTGACATACAAAATAGATTAGTTGTTTTCAGTTTCGCAAGATTCAAAAATAATACGAATTTCGGATTATAAAAGAACCTGTTGTGCAGCAAGAATTAAAGGACGGAAAACGAAATCAAAACTGTGAACTTCCCGGACTGAAAATTGTTGAAAACATATTATCTTCGCTTACATTATTACGGAAACGGAATGCATAAATATCTTATAATCAGCCTTATAGTATTTTCTTTCTTTTTTCCCGGCCTTCTGAGGGCACAGACTACCGAAGGGAAAATCAACTGGCTTACTTTTGAGCAGGCGGTTGAACTGGCAAAAAAGAATCCCAGGAAAATCCTTATTGATGTTTACACCGACTGGTGCGGATGGTGCAAGAAAATGGATGCGGAAACTTTCAGTCATCCCGTGATTGTGCGGTATGTCAATGAGAACTTTTATGCCGTAAAGTTCAATGCTGAACAACACGAGGATGTGGTCTTTCAGAATCATACGTTCAAATTTATCAGCAATGGCGGAAGAGGGTACCATGAACTGGCGGCAGCTCTGCTGAACAACCAGCTGTCCTATCCTTCCATGGCCTATCTGGATGAAAACCTTCAGCTGCTAGGTGCCATTCCCGGATTTCGTCAGGCAAAAGACCTGGAACCAATTCTGAAATATATCAGGGAAGACCTGTACAAAAAAATGGCCTACGATAAATTTCTTCAGACTTTCCAGGGGCAGGTCAGATAAGACAGGATGGCAGATATCAGTTATTTCGTGTTACCGGCAGAAAATATTCTGATGAACCTTAGCGCCGGTTAGGGTTCCCATCTGATAAACGGATGTGCCCGTCTGGAAAATCAGATCAGGCCCGAGGAACAAGCGGATTTCTGAAGGAAGCGGCAAACGGTAATAGATGGTATTTTCTCCGTCTTTCTTTTTCTTTTCCTTTTCGGACACTGTTCCAGGAAGATTTCTTTCTGAGGGCACCATGACTATTCTCAGCGGAAGCGCATCGTCAGCTTTTTCTTCAGCCCAGCCCGAAGCGGATGAAAATCTTGCCAGGACGGTTTCCAGAGGCTGGTCTTTGGAAGGCGTGTACAGGAAAGTTTTTACATACTTCCGTGAGATCGTTTTACCGGTAAACAACGAAAGGTACATTTCTTCGGTGCGGTTGAGTTCGTCAAAGGCTGCCTTCATTGCTTCTCCCTGGGGAAGGACATTATAATCGGCCGCGGCGATTTTGAACCGGCGTTTTCGCAATTTATGAATCAGATGGGCTGCTTCCGAAGCCTTCTCTTCCAGGTTTTTTTGCTGAACATGCTTGCGGAATACCGGCATTTTGACAAATACCGAGTCCTGAAAGATGGTTTTGTACAGGGTATCTGTTTTTTCGACAAAATAGTCGGTGTATGACACATCAGAAAATACCGGTTGCAGAAGGGCGATGTCTCCGGATGCCGTGGGGTGAAAAGCCGGAATGTTGTTTTTCCCCGGCGAATCAAGAATCATCCCCTGCTCTGCAAGCTGTCTGTAAAGAGCCGGCAGGGGGCACCTTGTGTTCCATTTCAGAAAGTACCACTGAGAAGGATCGGAAGTAACGGCAGTTTCAAATTGCACGTTGGTGATTTTCCAGTTTTCCAGGAAATCTGTCCGGGCATCTTTTATGCCAAGGTATTTTTCGGCATAAGCGGCATAAGGCCCGGGAATGAAAAGGGTTTGTTCCGTTTCAACCCGAATAACAAATGTTGTAAGGGGCAGGGAATAGTAAATTCCGGATGCAGCGGGTATTGCTTCCTGCGCCGGCACGGAAGAAATCCTGGTTGTCTGGTAACAGGATGTTGCTGTTGCCAGGATGATAATTACTGCAAAGGGAAAAATGGTACGTATTGTCATAGTTAATTAGCAGGAAGGCAAAGGTAGAATTTTTTTCTTGTTGTCTACTTTTCTTTTTCCAGCAGGAGAAATGCTTCTCCCAGGTGGTTCACAATATCTCCGGCAAGTAAGGCATGCTGTCCTGTTTTGCGGGCGGCAAGGTCTCCGGCAAGTCCGTGAACGAATACACCCAGCCGGGCTGCATCCGGTGGCGGATATCCCTGTGCCAGGAGCCCGGCAATGATACCGGTAAGTACGTCTCCGCTTCCTCCGGTGGCCATGCCCGGATTTCCGGTACTGTTGAACCAGACGGTTTGGTCGGGACAGACAATGGCAGTATAGGCGCCTTTCATTACCAGAATAATACGGTACCGGGAAGCAATTTCCCGGGCTTTTTGCAGACGTTCCCATGGATTTTCCCACAGGCCGAACAACCTGACAAATTCCTTGGGGTGGGGCGTCAGAATGCTGTTTTCGGGTACAAGCTCCAGGAGGGAAGTGTCGGCTGCCAGCATATTCAGTGCATCTGCATCAAGGACCATCGGCCTGCGCCATGCAGAGAGCAGGGAAACGAAGGCTTCTTTTGTTTCTTTGCGGGTGCCCAGGCCTGGGCCTATAGCTACTGCAGTATATTTGCCAATTTCGGGCACGCGGGAAAACACTTCTTTCGACGGGTCAATGCTGATAATAACTTCAGGGGCCGAAACTTGCATGATCATTTCAGATGATGCGGGCAGGTGGGAGGTAACCAGCCCCGCTCCGGCCCGTGCCGCCGACCGTGCCGCCAGCACAGCCGCTCCCATCATTCCATGGCTTCCGGCAATTATCAGGGCATGACCATAAGTGCCTTTGTGCGAAAAAGTACCCCGCGGCCTGACCCATGCCCTAACATCTGCTTGGGCTTGAAAGAAATAGGGGGTATCCGTATTCCGGATGGCGTCCTCATGAAGGCCTATGGGAATGATGTGCCATTTTCCCGTGAATTCATAGTTCTCGGCAAAAAAGAATGCCAGCTTCGGAAACTGGAAACTCAGGGTATGACAGGCTCTTATAATTGCTTCTCCGGGGTTGTTCCCATTGTCTTCCCCAAAAAGGCCCGAAGGAATATCAATAGCAACGGTGCAGGTGCTGTGACGGTTGATATGGTCTACCACCAGTGCAGCGAAACCGGAGAGGGGACGGGATAGCCCAGAACCAAACAGGGCATCAATAACTACCGTGCCGTTGCCGGGAACTGGAAGATCCTCTGCACGGGAAGGTTGAAGAATCTCAATGCGGGGAATTTTTTTCAGCCTCTCAAAATTCGCTTCAAAATCATCAGAATGCCTCAGACCCATTTCCGGAATGCAAACCGTAACCCTGCAACCTCTGTTGAACAACTGACGGGCTATTGCCAGACCGTCTCCACCGTTGTTTCCTGCACCGGAGAAAATAAGAAAAGAAGTTTCCGGGGGGAAATGGCTGGTGAGCCAGAGGGTACAGCCTGCTGCTGCTCTTTCCATGAGCTCAACGGATGCAATCGATTCATGGGCAATGGTAAAAGCATCCAGTTCCCGTATTTGTTGTACTGTAAAAACTTTCATTTCTCCGTAGCTTTGAAACAAAGGTAATGATAATCCCTGATTGCACATCAGGAGAGCAAGCGAACTGATGCGCAATGTGGGACAATAGCAATGCATGCGGCAGGATGAAACCTGAACCGCATGCATCTTACGTGGTATCATTTAAAATTCAAACCGGACACCTGCCAGAAAATGCCGCTCTGCCTGAGGGAAATAATAGGCCCATGTCTGCTCACGGCCATCAACATACCAGTTGCCTCCGTAGGCGTTGCTTTCGTAAAGTTCATTAAAGAGATTGACAATCTGAAACTGAAGAGCTATATTTTTCAGGGAACGCGGATGCAGGTTGTACGCAAGCCGCAGGTCGCTGACAAAATACGCGTCAATCATCCGTTCCCTGCTGGAAGTATTGTCGAAATACTGCGAACCAACATACCGGTTTGTCAAAGTGACGGAAGCGTTTTTCAGAAACTGAAATTCCAGGTTCGAAGCTCCTGTTATGGAAGGAGAATAGGAAATGTCGGTTTCGCCAAGGTCTTTGGGTTTGTTGCCCAGGTAGTTGTAATCGGCATCATAGTAATCGGCGTATTCGGTAAAGTTTCTGATTTTGTTCCTGCTTAGTGCCAGATTTCCCTGCCAGGTAACCCAGCCCGCCGGCCGTGCTGTAACTGCCATCTCAATTCCGGTGCGGTAACTGCTGGGAACATTGGTCATGATGGGATACGCCACATCATTAAGTTTTCCGGTATAGACCAGTTGGTTACGGTAGTCCATGTAAAAGAGGTTGATATTTGCCTTCCATCTGGCACCGCTGATGTTGGCCCCGGTTTCGTAGTCGAACAGGAGTTCCGGTCTGGGTTTGACGGAGGATGGGGTGGCATCGAGGTAATTTTGCCGTGTGGGTTCCCTTTGGCCGGTGGAAAAGGTAAAATAGAAATCCTGACCCGGTGAAATTGTCCAGAAGATTCCGGCCTTCGGATTGATAAACCGGTAGTCATGGGTTTGTTGAATATCGACAGGCTGGCCATTGTTGTCCCGGTAGTCGTCGATTCCTTTCAGACGATAGGCAATGCCTCTGAACTGAAGATCGGCAAACAACGACAGGGAGGAATTGATCTGGTAATTTACTTTTACATAGGTATTGTAATCGAGTTTGTCTCCTTTGTTCCGGTACCATTCGTGGCGGATGGGGTTTTCACCGGCATACTGCGCCCAGATAACCTTTCCGAAGTGGTTGCCCAGATAATTGTTTATTCCTCCGCCGGCAATGGCTTCTATTTTGCCTGTGCGATAATGAAACGAGAGAACCGCTCCATAGAAATCGTTATCCATCCATTTTTGCTGGATGAGGTCGGAAATATCGAAAACCGTATCAGACGTCACGATTGGGGTCATCCCGTAATCGGGAAGGTAACGGTCTTTTTTGTACTGTTCGTAGTAACCTTTCCCGGCAGTGTAATGCAGGGCGGCATTCAGATAAAAATGCCGTGAAAATTCCCTTGACCAGATAAGCTGGTAATGTGTTTGCCGGTAATTGTCGGTTTCGTTGTCGTAGGTATAGGGATTATACCGGCGGTTGGTATCGAGGATGGATTTTTCCACTCCATACCATGCCTGATAAGTGCGTTCGTTCCCCGAAAAAACATTCAGTCTGATAATCTGGCCCTGGCCATACCATGCCCCGGATACAAACCAGGAGTCGAGGTTGCTGAAAGCCCGGTCGATGTAGCCGTCTGAATGAATTCTGGAAAGGCGGGCATCGAAGGTAAAATGTCTGTTGATAAGGCCACTGCCAAGTGACAATGAGGTGCGGCGTGTATTGTAGGAACCTCTTCCCAGATCGACGGTAGCATAAGCATCGGGCCGCAGGGTATTTGTCTGAAGGCTGATGGTCGCGCCAAATGCTCCTGCTCCGTTGGTAGAAGGCCCTACACCCCGCTGAATATAAATGTTTTCGGTCGAGGCGGCAATGTCGGGAAGATCGATCCACCATACACCCTGTGACTCGGCATCATTGAGGGGAATGCCATTCACCGTCACGTTCATCCGGTATGCATCGGAACCCCGGATTCGGAAATTGGTGTATCCTATTCCGTTTCCGGCATCAGATGTCGGAACCAGCGAAGGAGTGAGCGAAAGCAGGAAGGGCATATCCTGGCCGATATTGTTTTGCTGAATTTCTTCCCTGCTGATGAGGGTTACTGCCGAAGGAGTTTTTCCTGCCATCCGTGTTGCCCTTACTACTACCTCATCGGCCAGAACCGGCGAAGGTTCCAGTACGAAGGAAAGTTCTCCTTCATACGGAACCGTTACTTCCCTGATAGCTGTTGCGTAGCCAAGAAAGGATACCCGGAGGGAAACCGTTCCGGGCTTCAGTTTTTGAATTGTAAAAGAACCATCAGGACCTGCTGAGGTTCCGTGAAACGTCTGTTCAACAACGATGCTTGCCCCCGCCAGAGGATCTCCGTCAGTGCTTTTGACGGTTCCATGCAGAGCGAATTGTCCCCACGCCGAAATAACCATGGCATGGAAAAAGCCAAATAACCATGCTTTTTTCATGATGCACAAATTTTTGGTTAATACTGCGGGGCAATGTGTTCTTCATTGCCTCCAAATCCCTACGCCGGCATTACCCGGATCAGGTACTAAGGGTATGATCTCAGCCCGTACTATTAAGGCACCCCCTTAGAGAACATGGCAAATATAAACAAAAACGGGCAGAAAAACCATTCTGCCCGCAATGCGTTAATAATCAGCAAGAAATTATTCAACCTTCAGAACGTCTTTGATAGCCTTTTTAAAGGTTTCCTTGGGAAGGGCACCCATAGCCATCTGCGGCTGACCATCCTTAGGAACGAAAAGAAGGGACGGAATGCTCTGAATACCGAATACCATGGCCAGTTCCTGCTCCTTGTCGGTATCAACTTTGTATATGTTCAGTTTTCCGTCGTATTCCTTCGCCAGTTCCTCGAGTATGGGCGCTACCATACGGCACGGTCCGCACCAGTCGGCATAAAAATCAATCAGACAGGGTTTATCCCCTTCAAATTTCCATTCTTTGTTGACGTCGTAGTTGAATACTTTTTCCTTAAAAGTTTCTGTTGTTAAATGTTCCAGCATGTTGTTATTGTTTTATTTGTTTGTTTTTTTCAGTTCAAATATCGTTCCAGGGTGTATCTTTGTGCCAATATTTTTGAATGCCAATGCATTTTCTGTAATTTTGGCGCAAAGATACGACAAAATTTACATATGTACATATTTTAATATGAAAAATTTTCTTGATCATACGATTTTTCAGATAATAACGGAGGTTTGTGCGGAGGAGGACACGGAGGCCTATGTGGTGGGCGGTTTTGTGCGCGACCGTTTTCTGGGAAGGGATTCGAAGGATATTGATATTGTGGTGGTAGGTGACGGGATTGAGTTGGCGCAGAAAGTAGCAAAAAAAATACGTCCCGGATTAAAGGTGGTCAGTTACAGGAATTTTGGAACAGCCATGTTCCGGTTTCATGGGATGGAGATTGAGTTTGCGGCCTCACGTAAGGAATCGTACAAGGCAGATTCACGCAAGCCGAAGGTATTTAAGGCCACGCTGGAAGAAGACATGCAACGGCGTGATTTTACCATCAATGCCATGGCCATAGGGCTTCATCCGAAGAATCACGGACAGCTGATAGATCCGTTCAATGGTCAGGAAGATCTGAAGAAAAAGATCATACGTACTCCGCTGGATCCGGTTCATACCTTTTCCGACGATCCTTTGCGCATGATACGGGCGATCCGGTTTGCCACCCGGCTGAATTTCCGCATTGAGGAGAGAACCCTTGAAGGAATCAGAGAAAATGCGGAGAGGCTCAAGATTATTTCGGCGGAACGTATTGCGGAAGAACTAACCAAAATATTGCAGTCTGAGAAGCCGTCGGTTGGATTCCGGTTACTCGACAGTACGGGTTTACTGCCTGTTTTTCTGCCCGAGCTCTCCAATCTGAAGGGAGTGGAAGCCATTGACGGGCGCATGCATAAGGATAATTTTCAGCACACTCTGATGGTACTGGACAATGTTGCCGGTGTTTCAGAAAATATCTGGCTTCGCTGGGCTGCCTTGCTTCATGATATTGCCAAGCCGCTTACAAAAAAATATATTCCGGAGCAGGGCTGGACATTTCATGGCCATGAATACCTCGGTGCCAAAATGGTTCCGGGAATATTCAGGAGGCTTCGTCTTCCGATGGGAGCCGAAATGCGTTTTGTACAGAAGATGGTCGCTCTTCATTTGCGCCCCATTGTGCTGGCTTCCGAAGATGTTACCGATTCGGCCGTGCGGCGCCTGCTTTTCGAAGCCGGAGACGATATTGATCAGCTGATGACCTTGTGCGAGGCCGATATTACTTCAAAAAACGACCGTTTGCGTGCCGTTTACAAGGCCAATTTTGCCCTGGTACGGAAAAAACTGAAAGAGATTGAGGAAAAAGATGCTGTCCGCAATTTTCAGCCCCCCGTAACCGGAGAAGACATTATGAAATTTTTTGGCATTCCTCCCTGCAAGGAAGTGGGAATTATCAAAAATGCCATCAAGGAAGCCATCCTCGACGGGGTCATAAGAAACAACAGGGAGGAAGCATGGAAGTTTATGCTGGAAAAAGGGAAAGAACTTGGACTTACGCCCGGAACTCCAGAAGCCGGGTAAAGGATTTCCGATTAATGTGTTCCGGTTTTCATAGCGTGATCTCCTTCAGGAAATTTTCAGTAATTTTTGATTTGTGCATTGTGATTTAACCGTATTGCGTTTAAAATCAAGAATTTAGAATCACAAATCACAACTCTTCTATGCGTGAATAAAGTTGACAGGATTTTATTTTCACAGCATATTCCCGAATGGGAAATGGGAAATGGGAAATAGGAAATTTTCAGTGATTCGTGAATTGTGATTTGACCTGATTGCGTTCAAATGTTTCAGTGATTGATAATAGATTATTTCCTGACCAGTTTTATGATTACAGGAAGATGGTCGGAGTACCCTCCCTGATATTGCATTCCGTTGTAAGTCCTGAACGGTTTGTATCCCATCCAGCGATCGTCTTTTTCGAGAAGAAAATCGGGTGCAAAAACTGACAGCTTTGATGCGTCGGTACAGATGTGTTTTCCTTTTTGCAGCAGGCTGCCCGAAACGATCACCTGATCGAGTATGGCCCATTTTCCCTCATATTTATGTGTGCCTCTGATTTTTCCGTTGAGGGAAAGCAGGGCGGAAAGATTGTATAAACCGTTGCTTTGGGCTCCGGCGGTATCTGTTTTAGCCCCGAGGCAGCGGATAAGGCTTTTATCAGTGGGCTCATCGTTAAAATCGCCGGTAATCAGGACAAAGGCTTTTGGATTACGGCGCAGAAGCGAGTCGGTTTTGCTTTTCAATGTCAGGGCCACGTGGCATCGTTTCAATTCACTGTCGTTTTTTCTGCCTGCACGGGAAGGCCAGTGATTAACAAAAATATGCAGGGTATCGTGCCCTGTAATACCGGCAACATAAAGGATTTCCCTGGTGCGTTCAATTTTCCCGCCGGCATTATAAACGGGAAAATACCGTTTATCAATCACGCGGAAACGGTCTTCGCGGTAAAGGAGAGCTACGTCGATGCCCCGCGGATCGGGCGAGTTCTTATGAACAATACGGTAATTGTATTTTGCCAGGGGGGTATTGGCCACCAGATCGTTCAGTACAAAACGGTTTTCCACTTCAGCAAGGCCTATTACATCAGGAGGGTCCCAGCCGCCAATAGCTGCAATTACCTGATAAATATGGTTGCGCTTGGTTTCGTATTTTTTAAAATTCCATGCTCGCAGGGCGCCGGGAAGAAATTCTTCATCGTTTACCGTGCTGTCGTTAAAGGGGTCAAAGAAATTTTCCGTGTTCCAGAACATCACCTGCAGAAGGGGTTTTTCCGCTGAAGAGGGCTGCTGACAATATGCCTCGTGGACGGCGAGAAAAAGAACAAGAAAAACCGTTGTCCAGGTTTTCATCTGCGGGAACTTTTACGCCGGGCGGTGTCACCGGGTATCCATTCAAAAGCACCCAGATCAGGCTTCCCGTCGGCCAGTCGGTTCTTCCCTCTTATATCCTGAGGTACCTGGCTGGCAATGAAAAGGGAGCCTTTGTTGTTGGAAAAGGAACTACTGTCAGGGATGAAATTCCACTGGTCGGCATCCCGGAATAAAGGAGCAGTGCTGTACCATACCGAATCAAAGTGCATGGTGTCTGTGACGGGCAGTTTGGAAGGGTCGAGCCGGAGGAGGCAGTTTTTGAAATGGTAGTTGGCAGCACCGGAAGACGGCTTGAATGCAAACGCCAGCTCATTTTCATAATTACCCCAGATGATGCAGTTGCCAAAAGAGGCCTGCGTCATGTCTCCTGCATATTCTTTTTTGTTCTGATCGGTAAAATAGTTGGAAAGAATAACCGAAGGAGCCGAGCGATTGTAAAACATAACGCCCTTATTAACAAGGGTACAGTGGTAAAAGCGATGTGTTCCGCCCCGGAAAAGTCCCAGAAGAAGGGTTCCGGCATCGGCAACTACCAGGTTTTCTGCCGTAATGGAAGCGCCGAAAGCATAAATGCCCGCAAAACTCATGTTGAAGATCTGACAGTTTCTGAGCGTAACGGGTACGCTCCGCGGGTCTTCCAGACGGCCGATCTGAAGAACCACTCCGTTCCGGATGTCGGTATATTCAAGTAAATTGCCGGTGCTGGAAGGACTGAACGCGAGGGCCAGCCACTGGCCGGGTATATCTTTGTAATCTTCTTCAAGGCGGTCTCCCTGGATACGCACAGGCTGGTCGAGTGTTCCCTGAGCGCGGAGGGTGCCTCTGACTTCGATTACGGCATCCCGGTGCATGTAGATACGTGTTCCCGGTTCTATGGTTAACGTCTGTGCACTGTCAACAATCAGATAGTAGCGGACAAGATAAGGTTTGTCGGCTGGCCATTCGGTAGACGCATGAATTGTATCGGCCAGAATAAGATGCATATCCTGCCCCCAGGCAACAAGATCAACATCCTGAACAGAGCCGTTGGTGGTGAAGAGAATGGAATCGTGAACCAGCACCGGAGCGTTACTGTTTTTCGGATCAATGGTTACCTGAACAAATATATACAGGCTGTCTTTCGGGAGAATTTCAACATTGTTTTGCCTGAAACTGCTAATCCCGTCAATATTGATCCGGAAGGGGCTTGATTCTCCTCCTGCAAGCCTGATTTCCGAAATCCGGAGGGTTTTGTTATACCGGTTGTACACTTTAAGTTGCCGGGTTGTTGAGCCTATTGAAGTGAATATAGTGTCAAAACTGACGGTGTCTTTTGAAAAACTCAGGCGTGCTTCAGGGTCTTTCAATATTTCTTCCTGTTCGCATCCTCCGGCCACCAGCGCAATGAGGAATCCAGATGTTGCTAACCAATGTAACCAGCGTGTGCTCATAGCCGTAAAAATACATAAAGCAGGTCAATCCAAGAAACGGAAAAATCGGATGAAAATTACCGGAATCAGAAAAACATTTTACAGGATTGCCTTTAATTACTATAATGAATTTTGGAAAATATAAGAGAATGCCGCATAAATTTTTTTCTGCAGGGAGATGGATTTTTTTGTTATCTTTCGCCAATTTTCGCCAGGATAGTTGTGGGAGCATAAAATTTATGCACTTGTCTGATTGGCATAGCTAATTTTATAGGTTTCTGGACAATATTTTCATAGTCAGGTATATGGATACAGAAACACTCCCGGCAATATCTGGAAGGATATCAATGAAATTTCCGGCAGTTATTCTTATTCTGTTTGCTGTTTTCCCTGCCGGAGCAAAGCTTTTTTCCCAGGATCTGTCAGGATTGAATTTCAAGCACATTACTTACCGGGACGGACTCGGAGGTAACCGGGTGTTCTCCATTATCAAAGATGACAGGGGGTTTATGTGGTTTGGCACAGAAAACAGTCTAGCCCGGTTTGACGGGCAGACCCTCCGCACGTACCATTATGACATCAATGATTCTGCGAGTATCAAAGGCAATAATATAAATACTATGCTGATTGACCGCCAGAATCAGCTTCTTATTGGTACTGACCTTGGTGTGGTGAGGTACAACAGAAATTGCGATCGTTTTACCACTGTTCCGGAATCGGGTGTTAGGTTAAAGCGCAGGAATGTTATTGACCTGGATATGACTAAGGATGGAACCGTGTTAATCACTTATCCGTATCAGATTTTACAGCTTACTGTTGGTCAGGCAATTATGGTTCCCTTCCTCGACCTTTCATCCGAAAAGGACCTTTTTACCGGGGACGATTATTTATGCCAGACAGTTGTGACCGAATCAGACCATCAGATTCTGATATTTTCTTCACGGAAAATTGTACAGATGAATCTGTTTAAACATGTTGCTGCTCAGAGGGAACATAATTGCGGGGTAATTCATAGTGTTACTGTTGTTTCAGGAGGCAGATTTCTGGTATCGGGCAGTAACGGTTTGTTTTTGCTCAGCCTGAAGGATTTTTCCATAGAACCTTTTTCCATTTTTTCCGGTTTTAGCGATTTTGCTAAGTATGAGTTCTGGGATGCCTTTGAAGATCCCTGGGGGAACATCTGGGCGGCAACTGATCATAACGGTATTCTGGTGTATACACCCGGCAGAAAAAAAATGATCTCCATCACGGCTGATCCTTATAATCCCAAATCAGTCAATGATGATTTTGTAAGGAAATTTTATCTTGACCGCGAAAACACATTGTGGATAGGATGTTACAGGAACGGAGTCAATTATGCCAGTTTAACCCCTGCAAAAAAGTTTGTGATTTATGATCATGTTCCGGGACAGAGCCGGTCCCTCAGTTCCAATTCGATTTTGTCCATCCTGGAAGATAAAAGGGGGAATATCTGGGTTGGCACTGACGGGGGAGGATTGAACTGCATCAGTGCGTCAGGAGGGGAAATCCGACATTTCTGGCATACAGAAAAACCCGGAATTCCCTCAGATGCTGTGCTGGCATTGATGGAAGACCGGTCGGGCAAAATCTGGGTGGGCGGATATATGGGAATAATTGCCTTGTATGATCCCGATAAGGATACGTGGAAAATGATCACACCGGAATGTTCATTTCCCGGTTGTACAGGGAAACACGATATCCGGCAGATTTTTGAAGATTCACGCGGGAAGGTGTGGATTGTAACCAACGGACATGGTCTCCTGAGGTTTGATCCCGATAAGCAGACATGGGATTCATACACTACCCTGAACTCAGCATTGGTGGATAATTATGCACTGACTATACTGGAAGACGAAAATTACCATTTCTGGGTAGGTACTTATAACGGGGCATGTTTATTGGATCCGGAAACCCGGCAGGGGCGTTCATTTATTTACTCGGAGAAAAAGGCCGACGGACTCAGTCATAACTGGGTCTATTCTCTTTACCGCGACCGGAAAAAGCGTCTTTGGATCGGCACTGCCAATGGTCTGAATCGTTTTAAACCCGCCGATACGTCTTTTATACGTTATACCACTTCACAGGGACTACCGGGTAATGTTATCAATGCTATTACCGAAGACCGCAGGGGGAATTTATGGATCAGTACCAATAACGGGCTCTGCAGGTTCAATCCCGATTCTTCATCTTTCTGGAATTTATACCAGGACGATGGTCTGCCCGGGAATTATTTCACCAGGGGAGCATGCTTCCAGTCAAAGTCCGGAGCTCTGATGTTCGGTACGGATCAGGGCATGGTGCGCTTCGACCCGGACGATATCAAACCGGATACCACCATATATCCGGTTTACATAAAAGATGTTCTTGTCAATTACAGAAGCTATTTGCATGAGGCAATGTGTTCAGAATCCCAGCATGCCGGTTACCCGGTCATTGTTCTTCCCTTTGGAAAGAGGTCAATTACCATTCAATTCGGAGCATTGAACTATCTGAATCAGAAAAACAACCGGTTTGAGTATTTGCTGTCAGGATATGAGGAAAATTGGATTTCAACCGGCACCAGAAGGGAGGTGACATTTACCAACCTTGAACCCGGCCGTTATACCTTCTGGGTGCGTGGATGCAATAACGACGGGTTCTGGGACAGGAAGGGAGACAAGCTGACCATTGTTATTCTTACCCCCTGGTACAGAACCTGGTTTTTCAGGGTTGCTCTTACTCTGATTGTTATAGGTATCATTCTGGCATATGTGTATCTGAGAAATCAGAGTATTCTTCAAAGAAATCGACTGCTTGAACAACTGGTCCATGAGCGGACGCATGAACTGGAAGTGGCCAATGAAGAATTGCTGGCTAATGCGGAAGCGCTTGATCACAGCGTTAAAGAGCTTGAGTCGCAGAAAGCCTTGCTCCAGCAACACACGGAAGAACTTCGTACCACCAACGAACGGCTGCATGAACTCAACCGGATGAACGACAGGATATTCTCCATCATGGCCCATGATATAAAAAATCCGCTGGGAACCATTCAGGGATTTGTTGAGTTGCTTACTTTGCATCATAGAAAATTAGACGAAAACAAACGGGAGGAATATCTTGAATACATCCGGCAGTCGGTGCAAAAACTCCTGTCCCTGATAGAAAATCTTCTTTTGTGGAGTTCAAGCCAGCTGAAGGGCAGGGGAGTCAGTCCGGTATCGTTTAACCTGGCGGAGCCGGTTATGGAAAATATTGATTTATTGAGAGAACAGGCCGCAAAGAAGAACATCCGCATCAGCTTTTCTCCACAGGAAGAGTTCGTTGTGTTGGCCGACCGCCATATGATCAGCGCGGTGGTGAGAAATATTCTTTCCAATGCCGTTAAATTCTGCAAGCAGGGAGGAGAGGTCAGCATAGCCCTTCGAAAGGAGGATGGTTTTGTTGTGTGTTCTGTCTCTGACCAGGGTGCAGGAATGGATGAGGAAACCAAAGCGCTCCTGTTTGATTCGGACAGGAAAAAGATCAGAACCGGTACCGGGGGAGAAACGGGGTCAGGACTTGGTCTGCTCATCTGCAAGGAATTTATTGAACAGAACCATGGCAGCATCTGGGCTGAAAGCACGCCCGGAGCCGGAACAACTTTCTTTTTCCGATTGCCGGCCGAAAAGCCTGAATAAGGAATGCAGAGGTATTGGCAAATCAGAGTTTATCCTCATTGAATCATCAAAATTTATTGTATGAGAACATATTCAAAATGGATAAGGTTGATTTTTGTTTTTCTTGTATTCAGTTTTGTTTCCTGTCTTTCGCGTGGTCAGAATGTTAGTTATTCTGAAGATAAAGCCGGGATGATTCCGGTGCCGGATGTTCTGGTACTGATAAACGGCCAGAGAGTTCAGACAGAGGAGGAGTGGCTGCAGTTCAGGAAACCGGAAATCAGGGCACTTTTTGAACATCTGGTGTATGGTGTTTCACCCGGCTTGCCCGACACTCTTATTTTTGAAATAAAGGAAAAGAACGGGAAAGCATTCGGGGGTCTGGGGATCCGCAGACAGGTGAACCTGTATTTCAGGAAAGATCGTTCAGGGCCTGTTCTTTCCCTCCTGATGTATCTTCCGGCCGGAAAATTGCCTGCTCCGGTATTTCTTGGTTTGAATTTCAACGGCAACCATACGGTAACGTTTGATCGTTCTGTTCCTCTTCCTTCTTCCTGGGTGGCGAATGATGATAAAATGGGAATTACCCGGAACAGGGCCACGGAATCTTCGCGGGGGATGGATACTTCGCGCTGGTGTGTCGAAACACTTTTGCGCCGAGGATACGGCCTTGCCACCGTTTATTATGGTGATATTGATCCTGACTTTGATGATGGTTTTAACAATGGTGTTCATGCCCTTTTCAGAAGGCCGAACGACAGGGTATGCCCTGAGGCATGGGGTTCCATAGCTGCATGGGCATGGGGATTGAGCCGCTGTATGGATTATCTTGTAACCGACAGGGATGTGGATAAAGATCATGTGGCGGTGATAGGACATTCACGGCTTGGAAAGACTGCTCTCTGGGCTGGTGCATTGGATGAACGGTTTTTTCTGGTGGTTTCCAATAATTCGGGTTGCGGCGGAGCTGCTCTTTCCAAAAGGGTTTTTGGTGAAACAGTGGAGGCGATTAATTCACGGTTTCCTCATTGGTTCTGCGGAAACTTTAAAAATTACAACAACCGTGAAGAAAAACTTCCCGTTGACCAGCACATGCTGATAGCTCTTATTGCTCCGCGTCCGGTGTATATTGCCAGTGCAACAGAAGACCTGTGGGCTGACCCTCATGGTGAATTCCTGGCCGGTGTTCTGGCTACCCCGGTTTACAGGCTTTTCAATCTGCCCGGGCTTCCGGTGACCGAGATGCCGCCCCCTGATACCCCGGTTATGGGAACCATCGGTTACCATATTCGTACCGGCAAACATAATATCACACCATTTGACTGGGAACAGTATCTGAAATTTGCTGACATATTTATCGGAAAATCAAATAAATAATGCATCTCAGGATACCGTTTGTTCTGATTCTCTGCTCTATGTTGGTTTCAGAAAGTTCAGGAAGTTCCCTGCAGAAAAAGGATACCATTCTTTTTCTCAATGCGCAGATTTATACTGTTGATGATATTTTCTCCACTGCCGATGCAATGGTTGTTGCCGAAGGCCGTATTGTTGAAACCGGCACCGCCGGTAATCTCCGGGCGAAATACCGTGCTGACGCCATCATCGATCTGGGAGGGAAGTACGTATATCCGGGATTTATTGATAGCCATTGCCATTTTTTGTATTATGGCCTCGGACTGCAGGAAGCCGATCTCACTGGAACCGCTTCTGTTGAGGAAATCATGACCCGGCTGAGGGGATCTGGAAGCAAACGGAATGGGCAGTGGATAACCGGCAGAGGATGGGACCAGAACGACTGGGAAAGCAAAATGTATCCAAACCGCCAGATGCTCGATTCAATTTTCCCTGACCTTCCTGTCTACCTGACCCGTATTGACGGTCATGCTGCCTGGGTAAATACTGCAGCACTGAAAATGGCAGGGATCACAAGCCAAACCAGGGTAAAAGGAGGCAGGGTAGTGCTGGAAAACGGGGCTCCTTCAGGTATTCTTATTGACAATGCCATGAATCTGGTTTCGCGACTGATTCCACCTCCGGATTTGCCTGCAAAAAGAGAGGCTCTTCTGGAAGCACAGACAAACTGTTTTGCTGTGGGTCTGACGATGGTTTGCGATGCGGGGCTTGGATATCAGGAAGTGTCTCTGATCGACAGCCTCCAGAAAGATGGAAGATTATCGATGCGTATTTATGCTATGCTGGAACCGACCAAAGAGAATTTTAACCATTTTATTTCCAGGGGAATCTACCGTACCGATCGGCTTTCTGTCCGTTCCATCAAACTTTTTGCCGATGGTGCCCTGGGTTCGAGGGGTGCTCTCCTGCTGGAGCCATATACAGATGATCCACAGTCAAGGGGTCTTCAGATTGAGCCTGCCGGCTATTACAGAAAAATCTGCCAGAAAGCATGGAAGTATGGTTATCAGGTAAACACCCATTGTATCGGGGATGCTGCCAACCGCATGATCCTTAATGTGTATGGAGAGGTACTGAAGGGGAAAAACGACCTGCGGTGGAGGATTGAGCATGCACAGGTAATTCATCCGTCTGACTTTCAAAAGTTTGCGAAGTTTTCCATTATTCCCAGTGTTCAGACTACTCATGCCGTGTCTGATATGTCATGGGCTGTGAATCGCCTTGGAGCAGAGCGAATGAAATATGCCTATGCTTACAAAATGCTGCTTCAGCAGAACGGATGGCTGGCCAATGGCAGTGATTTCCCCGTTGAAGATATTAATCCGCTGCAGGGATTTTATGCGGCGGTTGCAAGAAAGAATCCTGCCGGACAGCCTGCCGGCGGGTTTCAGATGGAAAATGCCCTTACTCGGGAAGAGGCTTTGCGTGCCATGACCATCTGGGCAGCCCGGGCAGCTTTCGAGGAATCAAGCCGTGGTTCGCTTGAGTCGGGTAAATGGGCCGATTTTGTTGTTCTGGATACAGACCTGATGAGGGCTCCACTGGAAAAAATTCCGGAGGCAAAGGTTTTTTCCACGTGGATCGGGGGCGTTGCCGTTTATCAGCGGAAATAAATGGCCAGTCCTCCTGAAATGATGTGAGGTGCAGGACTGGTAAGACCAATTTCACTTTCCAGCAGGAAGGTGATATTGTCGCGGAATCCTATTTCCACGCCCAGCGGTATCCACAGAGGTACCCTTACTTCATCGGCAAATTCAAGCACCATATTGCCCCCCAGCCAGAGATGGGTACCTTTCACCAGGGGAATGCTATAGGTGAGGCCTCCGTTGAGTCCGAAGTAATCGAAGTACCTGGCTCCGGTGATCAGCTGAACCCGATTCGCCAGAGCCCACTGCAAGCTGGTTCCGAAATAGGTGGATGGTCCCACACCGGCTGTCAGCGCCAGGTCAATCTGATTGGTAATCCCGGCCCCGCCATGAAAAAACATGTAAACGTCGGTTCCTGACTTTGCATAAACGGCCGGCTCAAGGCCGAGATAAAACCTTCCTCTTCCAATCGCCCGGGAGGAGTTGAATATCTGTCCTTCAGCTGCTACCATGACGCAACTGAGCAATAAAAGGAAGATGATTCTTTTCATGTGCCTATTGATTTAATGCATGGGGATCAAATGTAATTCAAGTAAATGATTATGGCAAGCATGAAACATGAAATATATGACAGGTGAAAAAGGGGTTCATGCTTTAAACCAGGGACTATGGATTTAACCCAAGTACCATGAATTAACAAATTCAACCAGGCTATAGAAAATTATATTTGGGATTATAAAGTGCACCGTTGGCCGACAAAAGAAAAGGATGGCATGGGAGTTCTGCCATCCTTCAGAAAGAGAAACCTCCTTACCTGATTGCCAGTGGTCTATTTAAGCTCGATTTTATTTCCCATGTAAAAAGCGAGAATTTTTGTCTTAAAGATGAATTCATACTTAGCCTGCAGTAAGTCGGCACGGGCTTTTGTGAGGTTTTTCTTTCCTTCATTGTATTCAACGGCGCTCACAAGGCCTACCCCGAATTTCTGCTCTGTATATTTAAAGGCTTCCTCGTTAGCCTTTACTGCTTCTGCTGCCGACCGGTATTTTTCAAGTGCGGCAACTGCATCAGCATGTGCCTGCTGAATGGTTTTGTATAGGTCAAGCCGGGCTTCCCTGAGTTGCAGTTCGGCATCATTGCGGGCGATTTTTGCATTGCTGATATCGCGTTGAGTGGCATAGCGGCTGAACAGAGGGATATTGATTCCGAACTGGATGGTCTTTGACATGTTGTTGCGCAGTTGCTGTTCGTATGAGTAATATTGCGTCTGAAGTTCCGAATAGTAGGTGTACACCTGTGACTGCAGTGTTACATCAGGGAATCTGGCTCCGCGGGCAATGGCAAGGTCTTTTTGCGCAGCTTTTACCATGTACTCTGCCATTCTGATCTGGGGCATTTCTTTTTCGGCAACGGTATAAATTTCTTCCACTTCGGGAGCAACCAGTGCTTCGTCAATCTGGGCCGTGACCGGTTTTGCAATTTCAAATCCTTCGGCCGAATCGAGGTCGAGCAGTTGGGTGAGTGTGAGATAGGCAATTTTAAGGTTGTTTGACGCATTGATTACTTCCAGCCGGTCAGAAGCTTCCTGTGCCTGAATCTGCAAAAGGTCTCCCATGGCCTTGTTTCCCACCTCCACCAGTTTCCGCATTTTTTCAACCTGCAGGCGTGTTACTTCAAGCTGTGCTTTGGCTACTTCGAGAATTTCCTGGCTGAAGAGGATCTGAAGATAGGCGGTGGCAATGTTAAGTGTAACATCGTTTTTGGCCTTTTCAACCTGTGCCAGTTTGGCCATGAGATTGAACTGCTGCCGTTTCATGTTGTTGATATTCTGCAGGCCATGGAATAACGTCATGTTGCCTCCCACTCCCATTGACTGCGACTGGTAATTTTGTTCCACAAAGTCGTAGGTAGTTGGATCAACGGTTCGTCCGAAATTGAATGAATGATTGAACCCTGCTCCGATTCCGGGCAACAGATTCATCTTTGCCTGAAATGCATTGTTGGAGGAAACATCGGCCGCCAGTTCCTGCCGTTTAATGGTAATATTGTGATCGAGGGCATACTGTATGCATTCTTCCAGTGTCCACACCTTCTGGGCATGGGAAGTACCTGTTCCTGCCAGGAAAATTACCGTTACGACGGCCAAATACATTGCACGCATTTTCATCATAATAAAATTAATTTTCAATGGTATGATGGAACCCACATGTTCGGCATTTTATTACCGCTGTGTTTGTGTTTGTAAAACATGTGGGTTTCATATTAAATCAGTTTCAGTTTTTTTCTGTAAAGTACCTGTATAAATTTCGAATTTTCTGATGGATTGAAAATCTGAATCAGTTCCCATTCCGGATCGTATTCCTGAATAGCGTTTTTAAGTCTTGTTATCCTCTTCAGCGAACGGGTAATTTCGTCATCATCGGGGTGGGTAAATGCATCCTCCACATCCCACGGAAATGATTCTATCCTGAAGCTGTAGTGAAGTTTTGACCGGCCGATGGATAATTCCACCTCAGCGATCTGGTCATCACGAATATAAGGCAAAGGAATGGCAAGTTCTTTCATTTTTGTTTGTATTAGTTAAATTCCTGCTGAGTTTTTTCTTTTGTCAGAAAATAACCTGTGTTTTCGTTTTCCATACAGGGCTTTTGTCTTTACGCTATTCAACTCTGATACGCATGTTTTACATTTTCCGTAACTACATATCCGTCAAAAAGCTGAATGATCCGGTGGGCTTTTTCTGCATCGGAGGGGGAGTGGGTTACCATCACGATGGTTGTTCCGTCGTTATTGAGTTCGCTCAGAAGATTCATTACCTCTTCCCCGTTGGCTGAGTCGAGGTTTCCGGTTGGTTCGTCGGCGAGGATGAGTCTTGGTTTGGAAACCACAGCACGTGCAATGGCAACACGCTGCTGCTGACCGCCGGAAAGTTGCTGGGGGAAGTGTTTTCTGCGGTGTGATATCCGCATTCTTTCCATGGCTTCTTCCACCCTCTTGCGGCGCTCAGTGGCAGAAACCTTCATATACAAAAGGGGAAGTTCGATATTTTCAAAGACTGTTAGTTCATCAATCAGGTTGAAGCTCTGGAATACAAATCCGATGTTTCCTTTTCTCATACTGGTGCGGGCCCGTTCACTGTAACGGGAAACCTCATGTCCGTCGAGGTAAAATTCTCCACTGGTCGGATTGTCCAGAAGGCCCAGAATATTGAGCAGGGTGGATTTTCCGCAGCCCGAAGGACCCATTACTGCGACAAATTCTCCTTCCTTAACTTCAAGATTGACATTGTTGAGGGCAGTTGTTTCCACTTCATCGGTGCGGAAAACTTTGCTCAGATGGATGGTGCGAATCATAATGAACAGAATTAAAAGGTACTATTTAAGAATCAGCTTATCTGCGTTGCCAAAATTGTCGTATCCCGAAACAATTACTTTTTCGCCCGGCTCCAGGCCTTCGATGATTTCGTAAAATCTTGGGTTCTGGCGTCCGATCCGGATAGCCCGTTTTACAGCTACATGCTGTTCGGGAAGAATGACATATACCCACTGACCACCGGTACTCTGGTAAAAACCCCCCCTGGGTAAAAGTACAGCCGGCTGGGATTCCCCCAGTTCAAGCTTGATCCGTGATGTCTGACCGATACGGATCTGGGAAGGTACCGAATCATCAAAAATCATGTCAACAAAAAACCTTCCGTTTTTCACTTCGGGGAAAATCTTTTCAATATGCGCTGTATAGTCTTTCCCGCTGAAATCGCAGGCACCTTTCAGTCCTTTTTTCACCCGGTCAATATAGTGCTCGTCAATTTCGGCTTTCAGCTTGTAGGAGTCGAGTATATTGATTGTTCCGATACGTGTGCCGTAATTGATCACTTCCCCTACTTCAGGATTGAGAGTGGCCAGTTCGCCGTCAACAGGCGCCTTGATGTCGAGGTTATCGAGCCGGGCACGGATGAGTACAAGGTTTTTCTCCATGCGCGAAACCGATGATTCGAGAGAGGCCACCTGGATGGCCCTGAACATGCTGTCCTGTTTCTGGTTTTCGAGCAGAAGGTTCATCTTTTCCAGGGAAGCCTGGTATTCTTCTTTTGATTTTTCGAGCTCTTCGCGCGAGATAGAATTGGTTTCGAACAGCTTTTCATTGTTCCGGAATGTTCTTTCCTGCTGTTTGAGAACTTTTCTCGTATCAATAATGCTGCTCTGGTTGATGAGCTGCTGCTGCACCATCAACAGCCGTGCCTGGCGAAGTTCATTGACTGCCCGCGCAACTTCCGCTTCATGGTTCGAAATTTCCAGCAGCAGATTGTGGTTGCTCAGCCGGATGATCACATCTCCCTTGCGCAGTTTGCTTCCTTCATCGCGGAGAATCTCTTCTACCCTGCCTCCTTCAATGGCATCAAGGTAAATGGTCTGAATGGGTTCAACGGTGCCGATAACAGCTATATAATCCTGAAATATGTCGCGTTCAACGGTAGCTATGGTAATCTTGTCGGTTTCGATGTTCAGCCTGGAGCTTTTATCTCCAAAAAACATCGAGTAAATAACCAGGAGTACAAGAACAGCAATGGCTGAAATCCAGATAATGCGTTTCAGTCGGGGATGTCTTTTTTCAATCTTTTTGTCCATGTCATTCATAAGCCGAAAGCATTTCCGTGAGTTTGAGCATTAATTATGCCAAAAAACCTAAAGCACTGATATTTAAGAAAGTTGTCAAACAGGGTTCTTTCCATTCTCCCGGAAACTGTATCAAAATGAAACAAACGGTGTACGAAAACGAACAGAATGTCAAGTCCGGCAGAGAGTGTGCAAAAGTATGGTATCATTTGATAATGAAAGAGTGGGTCTTTTTGGTCTGTTTATTGATGATGAAGCAAATAATGTTTATTTTTACAGAATAACGCATAATAATCTTCCGGGAAACGAATGAGCAAAGATGTAAAAACAGGACGCATACTGGCTGTTGACGATAACGAGGATATTCTTTTTGCCCTTAAACTGCTGTTGAAGCAGCATGTTGAGGTGATCGACACGCTGACTGATCCCGAGCAGATTCCGGCTGTTATGCAGAAAACGCAGTATGATGTAATTCTGCTGGACATGAATTTTACCAAAGATGCCATCAGCGGACAGGAGGGATTTGACTGGCTGTCGAAAATTCTGGAACTGGATCCGCAGGCGGTGGTTGTCTTTATTACCGCATATGGTGATGCCGAGAAAGCAGTGAGGGCCATTAAGTCGGGCGCAACGGATTTTGTACTCAAGCCATGGCAGAACGAAAAACTTCTGGCCACCATTTCGGCTTCCATCAAATTGAGAAGGTCGCGGCAGGAAGCAGATTCCCTCCGTACCCGGCAGAGGGGAATCAGCGCTGTTTATGATATGCCATACCAGGACTTCATTGGTGCCAGCGAACCCATGCAAAAGGTATTTGCCACCATACAGAAAGTGGCAAAAACGGATGCCAGTGTTTTGATCCTGGGTGAAAACGGCACCGGGAAGGAGCTTGTTGCCAGAGCGCTTCACCGAGATTCTCCGCGCAAAGATGAGGTGTTTATTGCTGTTGATCTCGGATCCATTGCGGAAACCCTTTTTGAAAGCGAACTTTTTGGGCATGAAAAAGGAGCATTTACCGATGCGAAATCGGAGAAGCAGGGAAGGTTTGAAATTGCCAGCGGAGGAACGCTTTTTCTTGATGAGATCGGAAATTTGTCGCCCACACTTCAGAGTAAGTTGCTTACCGTAATTGAGAGGAGGGAAGTAACACGGGTTGGTTCGAACAAGCCCATACCGGTTGATGTGCGGCTAATTTGCGCCACCAATAACGACATTTATGATATGGTGTCGAGGAATGCCTTCCGGCAGGATTTGCTGTACCGCATCAACACGGTGGAAATTCACCTGCCTCCTTTGCGGGACCGGCTCGATGATCTTCCCCTGCTCACAAACCATTTCCTGAAGATCTATACCAAAAAGTACAAGAAACCGGTACGAGGCATTTCGGCGGCGGCCATGAAGAAGCTGCAGCAGTATCCCTGGCCGGGAAATGTAAGGGAATTGCAGCATGCCGTTGAAAGGGCTGTGATTATGAGTGAGGGGGATATCCTTGAACCCGATGATTTTCTTCTCTCTACCGTTTCCCGAAAAGCCGGTGAACTGGAACTGGAAACCTACAACCTGGAAGAAATTGAGAAAGCCGTGATACTGAAAGTATTGAAACAGTACCAGGGAAATGTAAGTCAGGCGGCTGCAGAACTGGGTCTTACACGTACATCACTTTACCGACGCATGGAAAAATATGGTTTATAAAAAATTCCGCACCAACGTTTTAATAAGGGTTATTGTCCTCAGCGCCACAATTTTCCTGTTTTTCTATTCTCTGGAAACAAGGTTTTATCTCACCCCGGTGTTGATCGGGATCGTCATTGTCATGCAGATTGTCTGGCTATTCCGCTACACGGACCGGACCAACAGGGAACTGGCGGGGTTTCTCGAATCCATCCGTTATGCTGAGTTTAACCGTTCATTCCGCATCGAGGGAATGGGCGAATCATTCAACGAACTGGCGAAGGCTTTCAATGATGTCATAAAGGATTTTCAGGCAGTACGGTCAGAAAAAGAGGAGCATTTTCATTATCTGCAGAGCATTGTGCAGAATATTGACGTCAGCATAATAGCTTTTCAGCGCGATGGCAGTGTTGAACTGGTCAACAAGGCCGCCAAGAAACTCTTTCAGGTTGCTACCCTCAAAAACATCCATCTTCTGGAACCCCTGAGCAAGGAACTTGTCCAGACTCTTCTGTCCATTCAGCCGGGAGAAAACCGCCTGGTGAAAGTACAGGATAATGAAGACCTTCTTCAGCTCAGCATCAACGCAACGGAGCTCAGAATAAAAGACAAGGAGATTGTGCTGGTAGCCATTAAAAACATCCAGAGTTTTCTGGAAGAGCAGGAAACAGAAGCCTGGCAAAAACTGATCAGGGTGCTGACCCATGAAATTATGAATTCCATCACTCCCATTGCTTCCCTTTCGTCCACTCTCGACATCATGCTCAAGGATATTATAGGGGAAAACAAGAGCGGCAATCTGGTGGTGGATATGGATACCGTTAATGAGATTCAGCAGGCATTGCAGACAATTAACAAGCGGAGTACGGGGCTTTTGCACTTTGTCAATACCTACAGAAACCTTACCCGGATTCCTCAGCCCAATTTCAGGATTTTAAAGGTGCACGATCTGTTCAGCCATATCAGCCTGTTGCTTGAAGAAGAAATGAAGAAAAACGGGATCCGTTTTATCATGTCTGTTGAGCCGCATGATCTTGAAATTTCCGTGGATGAGCAACTCATCGAGCAGGTGCTTCTCAACCTGATCAAGAATTCTATGCATGCCCTGGAAGGCAGGAAAGATCCTGTGATTGAGCTGAAGGCATTCCTGAACAAGAGGGGGCGAGCAACCTTACAGGTTTATGACAACGGGCAGGGCATTCTTCCTGATGTAATTGACAAAATTTTTATTCCGTTTTTCACTACAAAGCCAAGCGGATCGGGTATCGGCCTAAGTCTTTCCCGCCAGATCATCCGTTTGCATAATGGAACCATAACGGCCTCAAGTACTCCCGGAAAGGAGACAGTATTTACCATGACGTTTTAACGGAATCCGTTTCTTTTCCGGATTGTTAGTCTGCCCGAAGAACAGCTCTCTAAGAAACCGGAATTGATTTACATTTTTCAGTTCTAAACATCCTGTGCTTATGCTCTCAACTCAAAGAAAGGTGAAGGAAAAATAGCGAGGGGCATGTAGCGAATAGCAATAATACTTCATTTAACAGTCAGGGTATGAAGGACAAAAAAAACGATGATCACATACCAATTCAATT
>Ga0272448_1000857_pt1 | contig 43617 bp, 23 predicted proteins | sample YNPCB0191_FD_202220 | JGI IMG/M metagenome (GOLD analysis project Ga0272448, IMG submission 202220) | Hot spring sediment microbial communities from Yellowstone National Park, WY, United States - YNP-CB-019-1 | ecosystem: Environmental > Aquatic > Thermal springs > Hot (42-90C) > Sediment... | reverse complement strand
ACTCCTCAGCGCGCACTCGCACCGACCGCATGGGCGTGCCCTCCAAAAAAGACATCCTCACAAACATCCCGGAGGATACGCCCTCCTTCCTTCCCCCGCAATTTACACAAGAAAGGATACACTACCGGCATTTGCGCGAAAACGGCCTCGTGCTCTGTCAGTGAAACGAAAAGAGGACCCTCGCGGCGGCTGGAGGCATTGCAGACCAGCCCACCCTCAACCAACAACTGAGATGCCTGAGACGGCAAAGGCCGGCTCTGCTAGCCCGGTTTTGCCTGGCGCACACGCAGGGCGTTCAGGGCATCCACCGCGGCGCCAGCAACCCGCGGATCATCCTCCTGCACGGCGCGGGACAAGACTTCCACCGCCTCCTTGGGAGCCAAGTGTCCTATTTTTCCTAGTCCGATAACAACCTCGGCCTTGTAAAGGCCATGGAAACGATGGTATTGCTCTGCCAAGCGCTCCGCAGCCTCCTTTTCATTGATCTGGCCGAGGGTTTCGATAGCCAAGCGGAGGAACTCTGCATCGCGCTCCAGGCTCATAATCTTGCGAATTGCCTGTACAGCATCAGGACCACCAATCCGCCCAAGCGCGGTGAGAACGATGGCCCGCGGCTGGCTCCGCACCGCGCCACTGCCACGCGGTGTATCTGCCATCTTCTCATAGACTTCCACAAGGTCGGCGATGCTTTCTGGCCGCGCCAGCCGCCCCAACACCACCGCAAGGGCCGCAGCAGCATCTTGTGGCGCCCGCTTGGCCAGGTCCTGCAGGTCCGGCAGAACTGCCTCGTCCTGTCCGATGGTGGTCAAGCCCCATGCTGCCCGCTGCCGCAATTCGGCCTGGTTGGAGCGCAAAAGGCTGCGCAGGAATGCAGCATAGAGAGCATTGTTGCGTTCCCTGCCTGCGGCGCTGGCCGCCTGCATAACGAGGTCACATGCCCCAGTCCCCCGTGCCTCCACAAAGCGCGCAAGCACCTCACCGCCCTCCGCGCGGGGGCTCTTCAGAAGGCCCTGGAGAACGCGGCCGACGTCCACGTCCTTAGGTGGGGATTCCTCACCCAGTACCAGCTGCAACAACGCCCGAGTTGCAGTCACAGAACCGGCGCGCGCGAGCGCCCGGAGGGCTGCTTCCCGCTCATCGTCTTTTTCCGCGGTCCGGATGACCTTAACAAGTTCCGCAACGGCACGGGTGTCATCCAAATTGCCGAGCGCGTCAATTATCGCCAACCGCAGTTCCTCGGACTTGTCCTTGTCATCCCCCTTTTGACCCAGAAGAACAACAAGCACTGGCGTTGCGACAGGATCACCTATCTTGCCTAGGGCGAGAATCGTCGCAAGTCTTATCCTCGGCGTGGCCTCGCCGTAAGCGCCCGCACGAGATAGCAGGTCCGTTAACGTCTGAGCGAAACGCCTGTCCCGCGTATTGCCGACGCTTTCAATCGCGGCCAGCACGATTTCCGGTTCCCTATCGGCCAGGCCGGCACGCAGCGCCTCCAGGCCGGCATCACCACCGATACGCCCAAGGGCGGCGATGGCGGCAGCGCGCACCGTTTTCTCCTTGTCGGTGAGGAGCGGCTTGAGGAGGTCGGCGTGCTGGGGGGAGCAAAGGGCGGCCAACGCTTGTGCAGCCGCCACACGAACCTCTGGAACCACATCCCGAACTAGGGTGGCAACTTTCTCGCGGGCCGCCGCTTGGTCGGCTTCGGGAGACTGTTGGTAAAGGGCCGCTTGGGCAATAGCAGCCGCAGCACGCACTGCTGGTTCTTTATGGCCAAGCGCTTCATTCAGGGCGCCAGCAATTCCCGGAGATCGGACGCCGAGGGATGCCATAGCGGCGAGAACATCCTCTGGATACAAGTACTCGGCCTGAGGAGCCGCCTCTAGCCGGAGTCCCTCCGGTCCTTCCATCAGCGGCTCGCTGCCCGCAGGTCTGGTCTGTCGCGTCTTCAGGTCCTTGGCCACTGACCAAAGTTTGACGAGAAATGCCGCTGCACCTTCTTTGCCCAGAGTACGGCTGACGTCGCTCTGCCGTGCCAGAATGATAGGAAAGGCATTGTCCGGGCGAAGATTGCCCGAAAGCGCATCAAGAGCAGCGCGTGTGTTGATATTTAATAGCGCCATTACCGCCGCAGTGCGCACTGACGGGCTTGAGGCAGTCAGCAGAGGCACACACAACGGCACCAAGCCATCATCGCGGGTGAGGGCAAGGGCGACGATGGCCTCGGCCTTGTCAGTTTCGCTGCCTTTGTTCGCCACTTCCGCGAGTCGGGCGATCACAGCCGGGTCACGCCGGTGGACGAGAAACTGCCGGACAACCACAGGGTTAAATTCGCGCCCATCCTTTTCACTACCTCCCTCCCGCCTGCGCACCTCCGGCAAGTCAGCAAGAAGCCGGCGTGCAGCGGCTAAGGTCGGCCCTGGGGCGAAGCGAAACATCTCCGCTACCATTTGTTCTGACTCAAAGTAGTCAGGGCGACACGTTGCGAAGGCCTCTATGAGGTTGGCCCGGGCCGCCGGACCAGCCATATCCGGCCAGGCGCGCATGGTAACGATGGCCCAATAGGGGCGCCAATCCTTGATGGCATCTTGCAGAGCTGCACGACCGATCTCATATTCCATCATCGCCAGCGCCACAGCTTCGGCCGGCCCCGCTGCACTGCCGGCGGCTGCACGGATCACAGGAATAGCAAGCCCGCTGCCGAGGCGGCCGAGTGCCAGAACCACAAGCATGGCCTGCAGGTCGCGCCGCTCGCCTTCCAGCAGGTCCGTGAGAGGTCGCATATCGCCCGGCGTGCCAAGGAGACCGAGCAGCACTATAGCTCGGTCGGCGTTTGTTATCTGGCCGGGCACGCGGCGTCTCATCTCAGGGGCCTCTACCGCTGCATCCGTTCCTTTTTCCAGGAACCTCTGCGTCCGTTTCTCACCGTGTTTAGCAGGCAGATACCTGAGAAGCGTGGGCACAGCGCCCTGACCTGGCCCTGCCTGGCGCAGCAGCGGGATAATGGCGGCAAACTCTACCCACTGCTTGATGGGAGGGGCTGCGTCGCCCAATGATCCTGTCAATTTCAGTAAGGCGCGCGGCGGGGGAGCAACACGCCCCTCCTCCGCAAACTCCCTTGACCAGCCACGCCCCTCATCCATCTCGCTGCCGAACCCTTCAATGGTCAGGGGTTCGCCAAGCCAAGGTCGGCGCTGTGCGACGGGCTGGAGAAAGGCTCTGTCGGCAAGTCGCCAATTAGGCTCCAGTCGCACGGCGATGGTTCCCAAGTCAGAGCGCAAATACGTAGTGCACGTCCCGTCAGGTTCCCACACTGTTCCTTCGGCAAGGTGCTGGGTTTCACTGACTCGGATAGGTTGCTCCTGAAGACCTTCAATACGCATCGTGGGACGAATGATAATGCCGCGGATAGTCCCCTCACGTCTCTTGACTTCCAGACCCTGACCGGGCAGTTCGCGCACTTCTTCCTCGTTAGAAATCAAGGCAACGACTCGGTTTCCCTCCCTGCGGCGCTGGTACCCCTTAGCCGAATCGCTGCCCGTCGAGTCAGTGCGCAACCTCATCAACTCCTCGTAAAGACGGATGCGGATTGGTGGCACCGACGAGAGCCGTGCCAGCGAGATTACTGCCACAATGCCTGGCGACGCGTCAACCGGCGTTTCAGCAGCTTTGTTATCCGGGCCTGCCAGACGCACGATGCGCTGTCCAGGGGTAACCACGAAATCCGAAGTAGCCCCGTAAGCCACTGCACCCTTTTTCTCGCCATCAATAAGTACATCCACACTGAGGAAACGCTCATTCGTGACTCGCACTATGGGGGAGAAGGCCTGCAACACTGACCTTTCTCCCGGAGTCAACCAAGTATCACCAACTTTCTGCAACGAGACCGCCTGGAGTTCCTCTGGCTTCAGGGACCGTACCAGGCCGTCGCTAAAGAAACCGTTGACAGCCCTGCCGGGATGACGTGGCTGCTTGTCCCAGAGCAAAAGGTGCGTTCGCCACAAGGTCGCCTGCTCGGGACCGATGTACGCGTAACTTTCGTCCAGATTTTTGGGGATCTGTGCCGGCACGGCAGGACAAACCAGCGCGCTGATCTCCTCCTCACGAATGAACTCAGGCACAAGGTCGGCCAAAGTCTTGGGAAAGGCCTGCTTCTGCTCCCGATAGCGCAGGAGAGCCTGTCCTACCAAAGCCAATCGCCTTTGGCACTCGGCGGCAGCATCGCTGAAGCCACTCCACTGAAACTTGGGCGGTTCCGGGGCCGGAGTCGGGGGCGCAGTTTCCACCGGTGGTGGGCTCGGCGGGGGCGGGGGTGGCGGCAATGGCGGCGGCTTTCGCGCGGGCAACATCAGCCACACGACCAAGCCGACCATGACAAGCCCCAACGCGCCAGCGACAGGCATGAGCACTTTCTTCTTGTCCCGGAGGAGTTTCCTAATGTCAGGCAGGCGCGTCTTCTGCGGTGGCTTGACTTCAGCGGGAGGCGGTTCCTTTACGCGTGTGCCGCAATTGATGCATACGACCGCATCAGAGTCCAAAGGGTTAGCACATTTCGGGCACCTGGTTACAGGTGCGCTGGCAGAAGCGGTTGGGATAGGGGGTACAGCCGGCTCCGATGGTGCTGGTGCCGCCGATGCAGTTCCTGCTGATGCCTGCGCTGGTGGTGGACTTGACTCCAGGAACCAGTCGCTCTTGTTGGTTTCAGGTTCTCTTGGAGTTTCGGCAACCGGGGTCGGTGTGGGCACAGGGGCTCTCGTTTGTTTTTCCTGTGATGAGGCTTCCGCAACCTCCGGCTTTCGTCCTGCAGTCGCTGGTGGAATGCGAAATACTGCCCCGCAGCCGGGGCACTTGCCCTTCTGCCCGGCATGCGCCTCGTCAATGCTAAGGATTCGTCCACACTTGCAGCGCAGCCGGATTTCCATTTTCCTGACTCCCGCCCAAAGGCCTGCTCCCACACCTTAGACACGGCCTAGCAATGAATCCCCAGCCAGCCCACAAAATCAGTCTATGCCGCGCCGAAAATGTTGTCAACCACGAGTTATTGCAGAGCAGGTATAGCGCAGTAGCCCGTGGAGTTCTTCGACGGCTTCAGCTAACCCCTTGAAAGGACAAAGTTTCTCTGGATACGACGAGGGGCCTGCACCCCCGTGCGTGTAAGCAACTGCATAGAACACGTGGCGATGCCGTGCCGGACAGTATTATGGTTTGCCGTCTTGGGGGCAGTTTCATCCATTACCCGCTTTTTGATAGTATTGTTGTCATGAAACCAGATGAAAAAGATCGGCTGACGCGACGGCAGTTCCTGCAGTACGGCTTGGCGGCAGGCGCCGTCCTGTACGGACTCACGCACCTTGCCTCGCGCCCGCGGGCGCGGCCGCTGAAGGGGTTCAAAACACACGAACTCACAAATGCTCTGGTAGTTGCTCGTGGGGAAGATCCAGCGGCACTCACTCGCATGGCCATTGAAACCCTTGGGGGGATGAGCCGCCTGGTGTCACGCGGCGACGTCGTGGTCATCAAACCCAATATGGCTTGGAACAGCCCGCCGGAGTTCGCGGCCAACACCAACCCACTCGTCGTAGCAGAACTGGTGCGCTTGTCCCTGGAAGCCGGTGCGCGCCGTGTCAAGGTGTTTGACCACACGCCATCCGACGACCCAGCAGCAGCCTACGAGGCCAGCGGCATCGCCGAGGCCGCTCGCGCTGCCGGTGCCGATGTCCATTTCGTCAGGCGCGACGGCTTCCACGTTCTGCCCATTGAGGGGCGGGCGCTCAAGGCTTGGCCATTCTATGAGGAGGTCATCTTTGCCACTGAGTGCGATGTCCTCATCAACGTCCCCATCGCCAAGCACCACAGCACCTCGCGTCTAACGCTTGGACTGAAAAATATCTTTGGCGTCCTTGGTGGTGAAAGAGGTGCACTCCATTCCGACATCCACACCAAGATCGCCGACGTCAATCGCGTCGTACGGGTGGACCTGACCGTCCTAGATGCCTACCGAATCCTGCGGCGCCATGGCCCAACCGGGGGGCGTCTTGAAGATGTGGACAACTCGCCTGAAAACGCGCGGCGTGTGGTCGCCGGGACCGACCGTGTGGCGGTGGATGCCTACGCAACGACGCTTTTCGGACTGAAGCCGGAGGATATCGGGTTCCTCACCGCGGCTCACGCCGCAGGTCTGGGGGAGATTGATCTGAATAAGGTCCAAGTTGTTGAAGTGAAGGCGTAACCAGTGGCTGACGGTACCGCACCCCAGAAGAGTCGCATGAAATTGAATCGTGTCAGGCGACTGTCTCAAGCCCTTTTCTTCCTCGCCTTTCTGGGTCTCATCTTGCAGGCGCGGCCGCTACTGGACGCGGGCGTGCGGGTGGATTCGTTCATCCGCCTCAGTCCCTTTGCGGGATTGGCAGCCTTCCTTACTTCACATCGCCTCGCTGCGCTCGCACCACTGGCCTTGGTTGTGCTGCTCGCTGCGGTGCTTCTCGGCCGCGCCTTCTGCGGATGGGTCTGCCCCTTCGGCACAACACTGGATCTTACCGATCGTCTTCTCCGCCCCTTGCGCGGCAAGGAGCGCCCCACCTACGACGGCCGCCGCATTAAGTATTATTTGCTCGCCTTTATCCTGGTGCTGGCCCTCCTCGGCGTGCAATTGGCAGGATGGTTTGATCCTCTGTGTATTGCGATGCGCACTTATGCGCTGGTGGTACAGCCGCTCACCGCTCGCAGCACCGGCGACCTCTTGGGCGCCCTGGGAGGCATTGCGGGAATAGGCTCCGTGGCGCACGCCGCACGGTCCGGCGCACTCAACATTCTCGGGGGACCGGCATTGCCGGCATATGGCCAATTTGCGGCCGTGATGCTGATGTTCATCGCGGTGGCTTTTCTCAGTCTCTTTCGCTCGCGCTACTGGTGTCGGAACCTCTGCCCGCTGGGTGCGATGCTGGCGCTCGCGAGCATGGCAAGCCTGCTCAAGCGCCGCGTCAGCGATGGCTGCACGCGCTGCGGGCGCTGTGCGCGTGTGTGCGGCATGGGCGCAATCCCCACCGAGGACCCAAGGCACACCCTCGCAGGCGAATGCACATTGTGCATGAACTGTCGAACGGCTTGTCCAGAGGGCGTAATCACGTTTGGGCCACGTTCGCTACCTCATCAGAACAGAGAAATTGATCTCTCACGCCGCTGGTTCCTCGGAACAGCCGTCGCCGCGTCGGCAACCGTGCCCGCCATCCGAATAGTCGCAAGCGCCCGAAAGGGATACTCACCGCGAGTGCCTATTCGACCTCCTGGCGCACTACCCGAAGAAGAATTCCTGAAGCGCTGTATCCGCTGCGGCACATGCATCCGCGTCTGCCCGACCAACGCCATCCAACCGGCAGGGCTGGAGAACGGCATTGAAGGACTGTGGGCACCGCGCTTGATCCCGCGTACGGGCGCCTGCGACTACCGCTGTAACCGCTGCACGCAGGTCTGCCCGACGCGCGCCATCGAACCACTGCCCCTTGAACGGAAGCAGCATACTGCCATTGGGTTGGCGCGCATTAACCGCAGTCGGTGCATCCCCTGGGTTGGCAGCGAGGCTTATTCACAGGGAAAAAGTCCACCGCCAGAGTGCAACTGCGGTGTCTGTGAGGAGTTCTGCCCCGTGCCCACCAAGGCCATCCGGTTCAACATCGTCAACGTCCCTGGCGTCGGGGAAATCCGACGGCCATACGTAGTTGAATCGCTATGTATCGGCTGCGGCAACTGCGAAAGGGTTTGCCCCGTGGCTGGCCGCGCGGCCATAGAAGTAGAGGGACGGCGTGCCTTCCTAGAGCCAGCACAGGAGTCCGCACTTGCGGACTTCTTCCCCGCAATGCTCGCCGGCCTGACACGGCTTGACGCGCCAAAGGTATACGAGGGGGCCAAGGGCCTCTGGGACTATATTGATGGGGGCGCGGAGCCGTATTTAACCTACTCCTTCATGAGGGCCGCCACCTGCCATTACGTTAATGGGACTGAGCAAAAGCTTAAAGTGGACATCTGGGAATTCGCGGACGCCGACGACGCCTTCGGCGTTTTCGGCATGGACTGCGGCACCGGGGCACGTAAAGTTAGTGCCGGAGATGCCGCAGCAATCTTGCCCGGAGTTCTATGGATGCGGCACGGGCATTACGTTGTGACCCTGCGCGTACAGAAGGGCGTGTTGAATGAAGACCTGATGATAACTGCAGCCCGCGAGGTGGCACGGATACTGCCCGGAAGTGGCGTTGCCCCTCCGGCAATGCTCGCCCTGCTCCCCGAAGCTGGACGTGTGCCCTGCACTGAAGTCTTCGCCCGTTCCTCTTTGGCGCTGACCAAGGCAAGCGAGGACCGCGGCACGTATCTGGCCGAACGAACCCTCCCCGAGGAGATCTTTGCCAAAGGCACTGCTGCAGTAATGGCGCAGTATGAAACCGGGGAAAAGAAGGCATGGCTCGTCATTGCGGGGCCGTCTGGCGGCACGATCGCGCAGCGCTTGCGTGCGCTGCGTCTTGCGTGGAAACAGCCGGAGGAAGTCGTCAACGGAGCACTCGCGTTTGCCGAGCGGGACGGTTTCTTCGCGGCCCAGAAAGTCCATGGTGATTGGTTCGTCGGCGTCTTCCGTGCTCCGTCCAAAACGGCAGCACTAGAACTCCTGCAACAAGCTCCCCCCACTGTCAGGTGAAGCCTGGATGTCCACTTATCAACCACTCTCCCCCGCCGAAGAGGTTTTCTGGCGCAAAGTGCGCGAAGAGTTCCTTCTTGCGCCGAATGAGATATACCTCAACAGCGGCACGTGGTCAGCTGTCCCTCGCCGCGCCCACGAAGCGGTAATTGCGGCGCTGCGAGAAGTGGAGCGCAACCCGACGATGCAATTGCGTATTCTGCGCGAACGCGCCGCCTGGGTACGAGACCGCATCGCCGACTACGCGGGCAGCAAGCGCACTGACTTAGTCTTCTTTCCCAATGTCACCATGGCCATCAATGCGCTTCTTCGCGGCCTGCCGCTGCAGGGTGGCGAGGCCATTTACTCCGACCAAGAATATGGCGCGAGTGTGACGGCACTGCGGTTCGTGGCAATGCGGCGGGGGATGACGGTACGCTCCTTCCCTCTGCCACAAACACCGCATGAACCAGCAGAAATTGTTGACGCCGTCCGCGCCGCGCTTCGGCCGGAAACGCGCCTCGTGCTTCTCAGTCATGTAACCAGTCCGACTGGCATGGTCCTGCCAGTTGAACATATCGGGCCGCTCCTCGCAGAACGCGGCGTCAGATTCGTCGTGGACGGCGCACACGCGCCCGGTTCGGTACCGCTCTATCTTGACCGTCTGGTCTGTGACGGCTATGGCGGCAACCTGCACAAGTGGTTTCTTGGACCCAAGGGGACCGCCTTCGCCTGGGTCCCGCAGTACCATCAGGGGGAGATAGACCCGCTGATTGTCGGCTTCGGCGGCTTCCGGCAGCGGGAGCAGAACCCACAGACAACCTCTGCACCGATGGGAACGAAATTTCAGGCATCGTTCGGGATGCAAGGTTGCTTTGACCTATCACCCTTCCTCGGCCTGGCCACAACGCTGGACTTCCGCACGGAAATCGGAGAGGAGCGCATTCTCACGCGTCTGCGGCAACTGGCTGCCTATACGCGTGCGGTGTTCGCGCGCGAACTCGGTTGGCGACTGGTGACACCGACCCACCCGGAACTCAGCGCTGCCATGAGTACATTTGAGATGCCTGCATTTTTCCGCGACAGGGCGCCTGACCTTCAGACATGGTTCTACGAGAGGTACCGCATCACCGTTGCCTTCCACGTCCCCGCCGGCAGTTCGCCACTTATCCGCATCTCACCCCATATCTACAACAGCGAGGCCGAGATTGACCGGCTCACTCAATGCCTGAAGCAGGAATTGGATACATTCGGCAATCACTGACTCATCCGCGAGCCTCGTTGCGAGAGGCCGTAGGTATGGTATAATGAGGGAGCCTTCAATCCGCACTTCGCACTTGCCCCAATGAAGCCGCCACGGAGAAAGACATGGCCAAACCCTATGATTTTGCCACCATAGAGGAGAAGTGGCAGCGCTACTGGGAGGAACACGAGACCTTCCGCGCGGTCGGCCCAGGCGAGCCCGGCTTTGACCCTACGAAGCCGAAATACTACGTCCTGATCGAGTTCCCCTATCCGTCCGGCGAAGGTCTGCACGTCGGCCACCCGCGAAGTTACACCGCACTGGACACGGTTGCGCGCAAGCGCCGGATGGAAGGCTATAACGTCCTCTACCCCATCGGCTGGGACGCTTTTGGCTTGCCAACAGAAAACTACGCCATCAAGACTGGCCAGCATCCGCGCGTCGTGACACAGCGCAATATCGCTAACTTCCGCAAACAACTCAAGCGCCTGGGGTTCTCCTTTGATTGGTCGCGCGAGGTGGATACAAGCGACCCGAAATACTACAAGTGGACGCAGTGGATCTTCCTCAAGCTCTGGGAAAAGGGCCTGGCCTACAAGGCGGAGATCCCCATTAATTGGTGCGAATATTGCAAGGTTGGCCTCGCCAACGAAGAAGTGGTGGGAGGCGAGTGCGAACGCTGTGGCGGGGTGGTGACACGCCGGATGCGCAAGCAGTGGATGCTGCGCATCACCGCCTATGCCGAGCGCCTCCTGGCCGACCTGGACACAGTTGATTTTCTGGAAAAGATAAAAGTGCAACAGCGCAACTGGATTGGCCGTTCCACTGGCGCGGAAGTGGATTTTCCGCTGGTGGACACGCCGGGGCGCAGTTTGCGCGTCTTCACCACCCGACCCGACACGTTGTTTGGCGTGACGTATATGGTCCTCGCGCCGGAGCACTCATTAGTGGCAGAACTTCTGCCGCGTTGCATGAACTCGGAGGAGGTGCGCGCTTATGTCGAGGCCGCGGCGCGGAAATCGGATTTCGAGCGCACCGAAGTTGCCAAGGAAGTCACTGGTGTAGAGATGAAGGGCGTGCGCGCTCTCAACCCGGCAACACGTCGTGAGGTACCTGTCTGGGTAGCCGATTATGTCCTGCTCTCCTATGGCACTGGTGCCATAATGGCTGTGCCAGGTCACGACGAGCGCGACTGGCGTTTCGCCCGCAAGTATGGCCTTCCCATTGTTGAGGTAATCGCGGGTGGCGACGTCAGCAAGGCACCATTCACTGACATTGACAAGGGCACGCTCGTCAACTCCGGTCCCCTCAATGGGCTGCGACCCGACCAAGCTATGGCGAAAATGACGGAGATTATTGAGCGCGAGGGCTACGGACGTGCCTCAGTGCAATATCGCTTGCGTGACTGGGTCTTCTCGCGCCAGCACTACTGGGGGGAGCCGATACCTATGGTGGAGTGCGACCGATGCGGGTGGGTGCCTCTACCGGAAAGCGAACTCCCGCTCCTCCTGCCTCACGTGGAGAAATACCAGCCATCCGGGACTGGCGAATCGCCGCTGGCTCTCATTTCCGAGTGGGTCAATACGAGTTGCCCGAAGTGCCGCGGTCCCGCACGACGGGAGACCGACACCATGCCCAACTGGGCCGGCTCGTCGTGGTACTTCCTGCGCTACTGTGACCCGCACAACGACACCGTCCTCGCCAGCCGCGCGGCGTTGGAGTATTGGACGCCAGTGGACTGGTACAACGGTGGCATGGAACATACGACACTCCACCTGCTCTACTCGCGTTTCTGGCACAAGTTCCTTTACGACATCGGCGTTGTGCCGACGCCGGAGCCATACCGCAAGCGCACCTCGCACGGCCTTGTTCTTGGCGAGAACGGCGAGAAGATGTCCAAGTCGCGCGGCAACGTGGTGAATCCGGACGAGATGGTAGCCAGGTATGGAGCCGACGCCTTCCGCCTTTACGAGATGTTCATGGGGGCCTTTGATCAACCGATTCCGTGGTCCACCAACGGACTCATTGGGATGTCCCGATTCCTGCACCGGGTGTGGGAGATGCAGGACAAGGTGACCGCGGATGCACCGACGAACCCGGCACTCAATCGCCTCGTCCACCAAACAATCAAACGAGTAGGTGAGCGTCTTGAAGCGATGAAGTTCAATACGGCGATTGCTGCCCTGATGGCGCTGGCCAACGAGTTCGCAGTCCAGGAGCACATCCGTCGCGACCACTGGGAGATCTTCCTCCTGCTCCTCTCACCTTTCGCGCCGCACATCAGCGAGGAGATGTGGCAGGCGCTTGGCAAAAGTGATCTCGCCTGTCAGCAGCCCTGGCCGCACTATGACCCGCAGCAAGCCAAGGAAGAAGAGGTGGAGATAGCAGTACAGGTCAACGGCAAGGTGCGGGGGCGGGTAGTCGTGCCTTCCGACGCCAGCGAGGAGGAGGTTCAAACAAAGGCGCTGGCACAGGAGGCTATCCAGCGCCATCTCGCCGGCAAGACCATCCGCAAGACGATCTTTGTCCAGGGCAGGCTGCTAAACATCGTTGCTGCGTGAGAAGCCGGGCGTGGCGAACGTTAACACCTTATGCGACACCCATCCTGACGCGCGCCTGCATCGCGTGCAATCGGCGGTAGATGGTGCTGCGGGATATACCTAGTTTCTCTGCCGCCTCGCTGACGTTTCCCTTGGTGGCCTGCAAGCTAAGCCGAATGAGCACGTCTTCCACTTTTTCCATGGGCAGGACGCGGCCCTCGCGGATGCTCTTGATGATGAACTCGGCCTCGTCTTCCACTGAACCCGCAGCCACGCCCGCCACCAAGTTCTCCAGGCCGAGGTGATGTGTTTCAATTTCGCTGCCTTGGGCTAGAAGCACGGCGCGTCGGATAGCGTTCTGCAACTCGCGGACGTTGCCTGGCCAGTCGTATTCCATCATCGCGCGCATGGCGCTATCGGAAATGTGGCTCACTGGGCGATTCATTTCCGCCGCAGCGCGCTCAAGGAAATACTCGGCAAGCTCGGGGATGTCATTCTTGCGCTCCCGCAGCGGCGGCAGTTGGATGACGAAGACCCCCAGCCGATAGTAAAGGTCCTCGCGGAAGTGACCAGATTTAACCTCCTCCCGGATGTCTTTATTGGTAGCGGCAATCAAACGCACATCAACGTGGATGTTCTCGTTGCCGCCGAGGCGCTGAAGGGTGCGCTCCTCAACGACGCGCAGCAGTTTCGCCTGGGTCGGAGTGGGCATTTCCACGATCTCGTCAAGGAAAAGCGTGCCCCCATTAGCTGCCTCAATCTTGCCTTTGCGCTGCTGGACGGCAGAGGTAAAAGCACCACGCTCGTGGCCGAAGAGTTCGCTCTCAAGGAGTGTTTCAGGGATGGCGGCGCAGTTTACGGCGAAGAAGGGCTGACGTCGGCGCGGACCGCGGTAGTGAATAGCCGCCGCCACCAATTCCTTGCCAGTGCCCGTCTCACCAAGGATAAGGACAGGGACATCGCTGCTGGTAACCGTCTCAATGCTGCGGAACACGTCCTGGATGCGCGCACTTGTGCCGACAATCTTCTTGAAACCTGGCTCCTCCCGCAGGCCACCTTCCAGTGAAACCGGGCGCACCAGCATGCCTTTGTGCGCCAGCAGCATGTTGACGCGTGCGACGATGCGGCGCGGTTCCACAGGCCGCAACAAGACGTCGTACACTCCAGCCGCAACAAAGCGCCCAGCATCCTTCTGCTGACGGCGATCGCCGACAGCAATAATAGGCAGGCCGTCATCCGCCGCGCGCAGGAGTTTCAGGATGGCGAAAACCTGCTCCTCCGGCACCTGGAGGTCAATGAGAACCAGTTCTGAACCACCTTTGGTGATGCTTCGGGCATCATCGGGGAGGTTGTGGCGGAGTTGGACATCGTAGCCCTCCCGCTCCAGAGCCTTTCCCACCGCCACTAGGTCCGAATTTTCCGGCGCCAGAATGAATATGGAACCCTTGCCTGCTGTCATTGGACAACCTTCCGCGTTTCCCCGGCATAAGTGTTATCGGATTGGCTGTCGCAACTTGAAGCATTTTTTCACCAGCGCCCGCAGTTTCAAGCACCCGCGCCGCACCAGCTCTGGTGTTCAGTCGCCCCAGATAACCGCTGGCTCCTGGACCAGAATCCAGAGACCTGTCCCGTCGGAACACCTGGCGGTAGGCACCGTATAGGGTGGGAGGTATTGCCATAACGCTTTACACGACGGCTGCGCAGGTGGTGGCCGCCAAGGCTGCCCCGGCCCTGGGCCAACCACACCGACAAGGTTCCAACCCGCACGCAAAGGCACGCTGGCGTCGGCAGGACGAGTACCCGGAATGACCAGATCCGTCTCCTGAACGGCGCACACCCAATAACCCTTCTTCGGGGCAATCTCCTCCGCAGGTGAATACCCGGTATCCTGCGAATATTCCCATACTGCCGCCACCTCGGACGTGGGAAACACCTCCGCGCGGGCCGTATCCAATGGTGCAACGGGGACAGAAATCAGGTTCCACCCTGCCCGCATTGAGAGCGGCCAGTTTTCAATATCTCGGCAGCGCCGATACAGATCAAGTATTTCCCCAGCGCTCAGGGCCCGGTCATAGATCCGCACGTCATCTATCTCGCCGAGGAAATAGGAGGCAACCGAGGTGCGTTCTATTGCACCAATACAGGCACGATCCACAGTTGTCGCCCCCGGCGCATAGGTTGTCGCTGTCACCTTCAGTTGCCCGTCAAAATAGAGGAGAAACTTATCAGCTCGCTCGCGCACAACAGCTACCTGATGCCAACTACCATCGTTTGCGCCCACGGTGGTGTAACCCGAGGCCATGGTCCCGACGTCGGGGCGATGCTCAAAACCCACATCTCCAGCGGTGAAACGGTTGATCATGATGCTCACCATCGGATAGGTGTTGGTCGAGCGCCCCTCGCCGTAGATGTTGCGGACACCGCTGGCCGTTGAGCGAAACCAGGCAATGAACGTGTAGGTGGTCAGGTTGGCCACCGAGGGGCGCGCCAGCGAGACGTAGTCATCCGTCCCATCAAATGCCAGGGCGCCGGCGATCTTCCCCGCAACCCAGGTGGCGCCATTCTTCACCGTGCCATGGTTGGCGCTGGCGGTGGAGTCGCGCGCCACCGTGCCGCTCGTCTCGTCCAGTTTCCAGCGGGCAATGAGGCCCAGGTTGCCCATGCTGAGCGTCGTCGCCAACACTGCCTCACTGGGCGCTGAGAGATTGCCGGCGGCATCATAGGCACGCACCACAAATGTGTAACTCGTCGCCGGCAGAAGACCAGTGTTAGTAAAGGAAGTCTGGTCAGCAATCCCTTTCTGCACGCCGTCACGATAAATCTTGTAACCAACCACCGCCATATTGTCGCTGGCAGCATCCCAGGCGAGGCTGACAGAGGTTGCGGTGACGGCAGTAGCACGGAGGTTTGTGGGCGCAGTCGGCGGTGACTCGTCGGGTCCGGCGTCGGTCGTAACCTCCAGAACATTGCTGGGGGCGGAGACATTGCCCGCCTCGTCATATGCCCTCACCGTGTAAGTGTAAGCGGTTTCCGGAGCGAGGTCCAAGTCCATAAAGTTTGTCTCAGTGGTTATGCCCACCTGAGCCCCGTTGCGATAAACTTTGTAACCGGACACAGCGACATTGTCGTCGGATGGCACCCAGGCCATTTCAACAGTGTTGTGGGTTTTCCCCACGAGCGCAAGATTACTAGGTGGAGCGGGCGGCTCGGTATCAGGCACGCCCCCGCCGCCGTACAACGCCTGCACTTCCTCAGGGGTCAGTGCACGATCGTAGAGCCGCACCTCATCAATCGCGCCCAGGAAATATCCGCCAACGCTCGTACGCTCCAGGGCACCGATGCAGGCACGGTTCACCGTCGTCGTGCCCACTGTGTGCGTGAAATCGCCTCCCTTCAGCTGGCCATCAAAATACACCTTGAAGACGGCCGGTCCCTCGCGCACAAGAACAACGTGATGCCATCTGCCATCGTTGGCGCCGACTTGGAAGTTCGCCGTCGCCATCACCCCGCTATCAGGGCGGTGCTCAAACCCGACTTGACCGGCGCTGTACCGGTTGACAAGCACCGAGAGCATGGGCGTGGTGCTCGCCGAACTGCCCTCGCCGTAGATGTACCGGCTCGTGGTTCCGGTAGTCCTGAACCAGGCCGAGATGCTGTAGGTGCCCAGGTTGGCCACCGACGGCCAGCGCAGCGAGACATAGTCATCCGCCCCGTCAAGATTCAGCGCGCCGGCGATGCGGCCCTCCGTCCACGCCGCCCCGCCGCGCACCGCGCCGTGATTGCCGTTACCGCTGGCGTCCGGCGCGACGGCACTACCCGCGCCCTCATTGAGCGGCCAGTAGCCGACCAGACCGGACATCAGCCCGTCGTCGTCCTTGATGGTGATGGTGTCGCGATCGCGGTGTGCATCGAGTTGGTAGCGCTCTCCGCCCTGCGGCGGCAGGAGGCGCACGGTCACCGTCTCGGCGGCTTCCTCTGCATTGTCATTCAGCGGTGTCACCGTCAGCGATACGGAAGAGGCGCCCGCCGGGATAACCACTGACCCGGGCAGTGCAACGTAATCCGCCCCTGGCGTCGCCGTGCCGGTCACTGAGTAGTACACCGTTAGCGGCTCAGCAGTGCTGTCGGTGCGCCAGATGGTGAAGGTTCCTGTGTCGGTCCCTGTTTCGGTGGCGATGGGGTCTGCGGCATCAATGCGCACAGTAGGGAGGCCGACCCGCTGAAGGACAAAGACCCCGAACTCCGGTGCTGTGTGTGTGAACCGCCCGATGATGTGTGGGACCTCTCCCACTGGCATCGCCACAGTCGTGAGGTTCATCGGAATCACTATTGGGTCGCCGTCGTACGTGCCGACCGCGACGGGCGAGCCAAAATAGTTCTGCGCATCCCGCACCTCGTATTGGTCTCCCACGGTAAGAATGCCAGCGACATTCACAGGCACCGACTCGCCGCGGTCCCAGTTATAGACAACTATGTGAGCGCGGCCAGGTTCGTATTTGTTCGGACGGACAAAAACACGTATGCCGGTCGGCAACGCAGCGCTATAGGTGCTGTTCAGGTCGTTACAGGTCTCAGCTCGCCACTGCTCAAAAGTGTAGCGCTCCTCATCGTTAAGGCGGAAAGGGCGGGGCGATCCGCCGTAATAGGCGTTGTTCTCCCATGTTACGTACTGCGCCGGCCCAACACGCCACTGTGCGAGGAGGTTGCGTCCGACAACTGTGTTGCCGGTCACCCGCACAGTCTCAAACTTGCGCACGAAGAGCGCACCGCCGTCGGTAGTGCCCGAGACGAAGTAATTGTCGCGGACTTCAATGTCCTTGTGGTCGTTGTTGTAGCCGAACTGCTCGCCTTGAGCACCATCGGTAGCCCGCCTCCAACTGAAATTACCGCGCACCTTCAACCGCTGTGTCGGGTTGCTGCTAGATGACTGAAAGAAGTTCCAGGCGGCGTTATCAAAACAGACGTTGCCCTCCAGGCAGAAGCCGTCCGTATAACCAGCTGAGGTCCAGATGTGGAACCCCTCGGTGAAGTTGCGGAAGGCAATGATGTCGCTGATGCAGCGCGTGCCGTAGCGGTTCTGGGCGTAGATGGCGCAGCCGCGTGTCCAGGGCGAAGTGGGCGTTCCCGGCGGCGTCAACGTGTCGTAGATGCCGTTTGCCCAAAAGATGCAGCCGTGGATTTCCCCACCGTCGCCGACCGGTTCCCAGAAGCCGATACCGGGATGCCCGGTGTCGTGGACTATGAGGTTGATGGCACGGTGGCCACGTCCGGTAAGGGTCAGACCCGCCGGGCGCTGGCTCGGCCCGCACTGGCGCACGGGACTGGAGTTCGTAATCTCAAAACCCCAGAACCAGATCCAACTGCTGCTGCCGCCGGCCTCAATACCGCCGTCAATTGTGGCGCGTTCTCCAGGAAACTGGCGGAGGCGAATGGGGTTTGCCTCCGTGCCATTGAGCGCACAGGTAAAGAGCGTCGCCCCACCCGCGCCGTAGGTACCACCGCGAAGCCAGATGGTGTCCCCCGGCCGCACCGCTGCTGGGTGCGCGAGCGCCGTCGTCAAGTCCCAGGGATTGGCGATGCTGCCATCGCCGGCGGGGCTGCCGCTGGGTGAGACGTAGAAATCCCGGCCCCAGGCCGGAGGGGCGGCGAGAAGTGCAATAACAATGACCGCCATGAGACTTCGTGGCATATGGTCCTACTCCCGCTTCAACCTTATCCTCAGAGCAGTCCTGCCCTGTCACTGCAACTGTGCCCCTAGATTACCGTCCGCCCATTGATACGTCAACCGCACCTGCCTGCCGACGCGGGTGCAGCTCTGGGTAGCCTTGTATGGGGCGCTCGACTATGACAGAATATGCCGCGTTGGTGGAACAAGAGTGTAGCGATCAGTCCATAGTCCATGGAGGAGTGCGGGAATGAAAGTGGCCTTCATCGGCGCAGGCAGCCTCGGGTTCACCCGTCGCCTGATGATGGATATCCTCGCAGTGCCGGAGTTCCGCGATACCGAGTTTCGCTTCATGGACATTGACGCCGACAGACTCCACAAGGTCGGCGCCATCTGCCGCAGTATGATTCACCGTGACCGACTGCCAGCGCGTGTGGTAACTACCACTAATCGCAGACGCGCCCTGGAGGGCTGCGACTATGTCTTCTGCGTCGTGCGCGTGGGCGGCCTGGAGGCCTTCGCTAAGGACATCGAGATCCCGCTGAAGTACGGTGTGGATCAGTGTGTGGGCGATACACTATGCGTCGGGGGCGTGTTCTATGCCCTGCGGAGCATACCCGTGCTTCTTGACATCTGTGCCGACATGCGCGCCGTATGTCCCCAGGCGCTCCTCATCAACCACACCAACCCGATGGCGATGAACTCGTGGGCGGTGCTGCGGCACGGGGGTGTCCGCTACGTCGGCCTCTGCCATGGCGTGGAAGGAGGCGCCCACCGCATCGCGCGCGCCCTCAAGATCCCTCCCGCCGAACTGGAATTCGTGTGCGCCGGGATCAACCATCAGACCTGGTACATAAAGGTTATGCACAAGGGCAGGGACATGAGACCACGCCTGCTGGAAGCTTTCCTCGCTGACCCCAAACTGCGCGAGGAGGAACCAGTTCGCATAGAGATGTTGCGAAGGTTCGGCTATTTCTCCACGGAATCCAACGGCCACCTCAGCGAGTATCTGCCCTGGTTCCGCAAGCGAAAACGCGAACTGCAGCGCTGGATAGGCCCGCGCAGTTGGATAAACGGCGAGACCGGCGGCTACCTGCGCGTATGCCGCGAGGGCGCCGACTACTTCGAGAAGAACTGGCAGCAGTTCCTCAAGGGCACGTTGCCCACCATCGCCCTGGGCACGCGCTCCGGGGAACACGGCTCATACATTATTGAAGCCATTGAAACCGGCAGGCCCTACCGCGGCTACTTCAACGTCTGGAACGATGGTATCATTACTAACCTGCCGCCCTGCGTGGTGGAGGTGCCCGGTTACGTTGACCGCCACGGCATTCAGCCCCTCCACGTGGGAGCGCTGCCGCCGCAATGCGCGGCGGTCCTGAAAAACAGCATCAATGTGCAGGAACTCACTGTGGAGGCCGCACTGACCGGAAACCGCGACCTAGTCAAGCAGGCCGTCGCCCTCGACCCCCTCTGTGGCGCGGTGCTGAACCTGGAAGAAATCTGGGCAATGTGCGACGAAATGTTTGAGGCGCTCGCGCCTTGGCTGCCGCAGTTTCGTCGGCGTGGCCGGCGACTGCCTGCAGTCGTCGGGTGAAGGCGGTTGGCAGAAGCATCCTGACTGCGCGCACTGCCCCAGCGAGAATATGTGCACGCCATCCAGACTCGGTGCCTCCCAAAAACGAATCACCGCTGCCGAGTCCCTTCGCTCGACAGCGGTGGGCTTGTGAAAGAAGCCGCTGCTAACTGACCTTCATCACGTTGGCAGCGCGGGGGCCCTTGGGACCCTGCTGAATGTCAAACTGCACCACATCGTTCTCCGCCAGGGTCTTGAAGCCCTGACCCTGAATCGCCGAGTGATGCACGAAAACATCCGGGCTACCATCATCGGGCGTGATGAAGCCGTAGCCCTTTTGATCACTGAACCATTTCACTTTACCCTGCGGCATGAGTCATTCCTCCATGCGCAATGCCACGGTGCGAATCCTTGCACGGAGGACCGCCACAACGGGATCCAAAAGCCGTGAGAATAATTCGCCAACCGGGCGATGCAGTCACGCCGCTGACCACGCCGGCAGGAAACGACGACAGGGAGGCTGCGCCCAGGAAGGGAGTGGAAAAACGCGTACACCACACGAAGACAGGAAGCCTGCTGAAGAATAAGGTGAGACGCGGAAAGAAGCGGCGATGGATGTCACACCACACCGGCACGCCTGACAACATGAAGCCATGCCGTCGCCCGCCCTCTCATCCACCAGGGCACGACCGACTCTGCCATCATTTCAAGCGACTGCGGCCACACGGCCGACCAACTAGCGAACATCCTAACAATTATGCCCTTCTTTTGTCAACAAAAAATCGGGGCGGCTCTGCACTTGTCGCAGCGCCGCCCCGACAACCGCCATCCTGCATCTCAGAGGTTATCGTATACCCAATTCTCGGGCTGCGCGCTCACGTCACCATCCAACCCCGCCGCCAGATCCCACTGGTGCCACACCAGAGGGGACTGGAGCAGCATGGGCAGCGCGTGGGCTGGGTCCGGATAGTTGGAAAGATGCACGCCCGGATGCTCAACACCATACTCATATGAATGGTGCATCCCCACAGCGTAATCCTGGTGTCCGGCATAGTTGACGCCCGTGATCGGGTTAGTCACTGGGGTCGGTGCCACCCGCCGGTCAAACGGGAATGGCCACCACCAGACGATGCGCTGTTCAACGTCGGCCCGCCAGTTGACGCTGTAGTCGGCGTACAAAACGTTATACCCGTCCTTGTGGACGCGCCAACCAGCCCCAGGCATGTTCATGTACGCATCTTTAAAGAACAGGTCCGAGACCATCGCGCGCCCCATCGCACGGCGCGGTGTCTTGAATGCCGGGCAGTTCGCCGTGGTGGTCACACGTGGGGAGGTGTACGCAATCGTGATGGGCAGGTCGTTGGCCCCATAGCCATAGGTGAGGGCGCCCATACGCTCGGCGGGCAGGAAAACCGGTTGATTCCGATAGGCATACTGGCTGAAGATAGCATAGCCTGAAAACGCCTGGTTTTCCGTGTTCAGGACCGTCGGCAACCAGTTCCCATGTGTGAGAGTTCGCGGTCCGAAACCGCCAGCGCTCAACCAATGCCTGACGGTATCGTTCCACGGCCCACGTGGATAAGGAGTGGGCGGATTTGCCGTCCAGTCAAAGCCGTTCAACTTGCCGTAGCGACCGCTCCATGCGCCCATCAGGTTCCATGCCCAGTCGCCCTGCGTCGGGCAGTAGAACGTGCGCGCATCAGGTATGGCTCCCGTGGCCAGCAACCACCCCAGCCCATAAGGACTTGCCTTCAGGCTTGTGGTATCAAAAGGAGGATACGCACGCGAGTTGTTGACCCACCAATCCGCGGCAGCAATACAGTTCAGCTCGCCCTGTAAATGGTGGTTGCGCGAATCACCGGAAGCCCAGCGCGCCTGCGGGATGGTTGAAACATAGCAAGTCTCGTAGACGCCGGTCACTTCGTTCCGCGCCCAGTAGGCTTCAAGGTGGCTATTCGTCCACTGAGCGCTGGGCGTACTCCACCCACCCGGCATTGACGTTCCAGCAGGGATATAGTGCACGCCAGTCCACGAGTTCCCCCCAGGATAGTAGTCGCCATAAAGGCCCAAATAGTATTCCAGGCCCTTCCCGATCTGATTGAGGTTGTTGCTGCAGACGCTGCGCCGAGCGCGTTCGCGGGCGGCAATGAGCGCGGGTAGCAGCAAGGCCGCCAGAATCGCAATGATGGCCACGACGACCAGAAGTTCAATGAGTGTAAAAGCCGTGAGCCATCCGAGCAACCAATCGCGTTTCATTTTCCTTCCTCCTTGGATTTGGCTCACCCCTCATCTCGCCCCTCATCGCCGTGACATTGTTTGCGTTCACCTCCCGCCCAAGACGAAGCAACACCGGGAAGCAAATTGACCGCCAACACTTCCTGCTCTTTCCCGGTGCTTGTCCTGCTGGCCAATCCTCCACTCCCCTGCCATTGGTGAGTATACTACCCCCCCTTTTTTTGTCAAGTGTTTTTTGCCGGCGGCAACTAGGCAAGACCGTGTCGCATGGTCGTACACCGGGCAGGGTGGCGGCCCAGAGAGTGGTTGGCCACCGATTGGTTGGCCGCTGGCTTCCGCCGGCAACATCCAAAACGCCGAAACGCGCCTTGCCGAAGGATATTTCCCAGTCATCCCCACAGGGTTCCGGGCCGCGCCATTAACAGGTGCAGGTCTGCCCGCTAGCCCTTCTTCCCATAAACTTGAGCGGGGTCAAACAGGGGGGAGCCGACCGTCTGAATAACGTCCTTCTCCGGGTCATAGCGGCGGAAGTAGCAGGTGCGGTGACCGGTGTGGCAGGCGGCGATTTCCTGCTCAACCTTGAAAAGGAGCGAGTTGCCCTCGCAATCGCAAAAGACTTCCTTGACCCTCTGAATCATGCCACTCGTCTCACCCTTGAGCATCAGTCGGCCCCGGGAGCGACGAAAGACGTGCACCAGCCCCGTCTCCAGCGTCTTTGTTACCGCCTCGCGGTTCATGTAACAGAGCGTCAAAACCTCGCCATTCTCCGCATCCTGCACAATGGCGGGAATCAGGCCGTTCGCGTCAAACCTCAGTTCCGCCAGAAGTTTCATTCCTTTCCTCCCCTTAATTTCGCGGGCAAGGCCCGCAGACTGACACCGGCCACTGTCAGGCGACCTCAATAAGGCGCGCCCGGTCGCCGTAATGGGCGTTGAACCACTCCCGGAGAGACGCATGCTCCGGCCGCGATAGAGAACCGTCCTGGGCCACCAGCTGAAAGGCATCCGCACGCGCCAAGCGCAGAAGTGGATAATCCTGTGCCGGGTCAGCCAGCGACCATTCGGGAAGGCCGTGCTGCCGCGTGCCCAGGAACTCACCCGGTCCGCGCAGGCGCAGGTCTTCCTCAGCGATGCGGAAGCCGTCGTTCGTGCTGGCAATCACCCGCAGGCGCATGTGGGCCTCCTCGCTTTTTGGTTCGCCCAGAAGGAAGAACCATGCCGGCTTGTCCCCGCGCCCGATACGACCGCGGAGTTGATGCAACGTTGCCAACCCGAATTGTTCAGCGTGTTCCACCACCATCACCGTGGCATTCGGCACATCAATGCCCACCTCTACCACTATCGTGGCCACGAGCACCTGAATGCCGCTCGCGCGGAATCTCTCCATCACCGCCTGTTTTTCCTCAGCGCTCATGCGACCATGGAGGAGGCCGACGTTGAACTCCGGAAAGACCTGCTCCTGCAGATATTGCACCTGCTGCGTTGCGGCCCGCATATTCATCAGGGCGTCCGATTCCTCAACAAGCGGATAGACCACAAAGGCTTGTTCGCCCAGCCGCAGGCGCTCGCGCACAAACTCCCACATCTTCGGCACATCTGACCGGCGCACCCAGCGTGTCGTCGGTGGCCGCCGCCCGGGCGGCATTTCGTCCAGCGTGCTCACATCAAGATCGCCGAAGACCGTAAGCGCCAGCGTGCGGGGGATGGGAGTTGCGGTCATCACCAGGACGTGCGGCCGCTTCCCCTTGAGCGGCAGGCGAAACCGCTGCATGACGCCGAATTTGTGCTGTTCGTCCACCACCACCGCCCCCAGGCGCTCAAAGCCGACATCCTCCTCAATGAGCGCGTGCGTGCCGACAGTGAGGTCAACATCGCCGTTGGCAATGCGACGCAGCAGTTCCCGGCGTTCGGCCCGGCTCGCTCCACCGCGCAGCAGGGCCATGCGCACCCGGCTCTTCGCCAGGTATTGGCGGAAGCGCTCGTAGTGTTGTTCGGCAAGGATTTCCGTCGGGGCCATGATCGCCGCCTGTTTGCGGTTGGCCACGGCCACGAGAAGCGCATAGAGGGCCACGACCGTCTTGCCACTGCCGACATCTCCCTGGAGGAGGCGGTTCATCGGCACCGGCCGCTGCATGTCCGCGGCGATTTCGGCGATGGCCTTTTCCTGCGCACGGGTCAGCGTGAAGGGGAAAAGCGCGCGGATACGCTGGTCGATCTTCGGCGTCACCACAAAGGCATATCCGGGCGCCTGCTGGATGCCCTGGCGGCGCAGCGCCAGCGCCAGTTGCAGAAAGAAGAACTCCTCATAGACCAAACGCCGACGCGCCGCTGCTGCGGCCGCCGCCGATTGTGGAAAATGAATATTGCGCACCGCCTCCGCTACCGGCAGGAGCCGACGTTCACGGCGAATTGCCTCCGGCAGTCGTTCCGGCAGCGCGTCCGCATAGTCGGTCACTGCCTGACGCATGATCCGTCGGAGAAGCCACTGCGACAGTTCCTCCCGCAACGGATAGACCGGCACGATGCTGGCGCCGAAAGCGGCTTGTCCCGGCTCCGGCTCGGTGGGCTCGCATTGGGGCGAGACGAATTGCAACCGCCGCGCCTTCTCGTAGTAAACCACGCGACCGGAAACGTACATCTCTTTTCCCGCGGAAAACCGTTCCGGGCGGAAGTAGCGCGTCCGAAACCACACAGCAACAATAGTGCCGGTCTGGTCCCGAAAGTGAACATGCGCCATGGTGCGCCAGGGGCCGACACGAAAGACCTCAACCCGCTCCACCCGCGCGCGAATGGTGGCGCGTTCGCCGCGCCGCAGTTCGCTGATGGGCCGCACCTGCGAGCGATCCTCATAGGAGCGCGGAAAATAATAGAGAAGGTCGCCGACGCTCCGCACCCCGATCTTGTGCAGAAGTTTCTGGCGCTGTGGGCCGACGCCTTTGATGAACTGCACGTCCTTCCTGAAAATATCTCCCGGCACACCCGCCCTCCCGTCTTTCTCCCGCGCCGAAAATAACAGCCCCACTACCCGCTGTCAATCTCTGCCGGCGTGACGCCCGGACAGCCACCGAATGTTGCGGTGGCAATGAGACCTTTGGTATACTTGCGGCGTCCCCAGAGTCGGCCACACGGTGCTTTCATGAGCCGCTATCGCCTGTTTGATCGCTCACAGTTGCGCCTCCTGCCGCTGGCGGCGCGCGCCCACGACATTACGGTCAAGGACGTGTTGCGCCTGGTCGCACGTACTCCTCCGTTCACGCATCCGGACCTACCGAGACTAGCGCAGCGCATCCAAGTAGCGCGGAAACGCCAGCGCCCCGTGATTCTGGCCATGGGCGCACACGTCATCAAGCAGGGATTATCGCGTTTTGTCGTTGACCTCGTCCGTCGTGGACTCGTTACCTGCGTGATGACCAATGGTGCCTGCGTCATACATGATTACGAACTGGCCCTCGTGGGTGCCACAAGTGAGAATGTGGCGCGTTATATCCGCATGGGACAGTTCGGCCTCTGGCGCGAGACCGGTGCCCTGAACGACATAATCCGGCGGAGCAACATTGAGAACCTCGGGTTGGGAGAAGCGGTCGGGAGGGCTATCGCGACAGGGAAGTTCCCCCATGCGGACGTAAGCATTTTTGCCGCAGCATACCGGCAGCCGATTCCCGCAACGGTTCACGTGGGTATTGGCTACGACATCATCCACGAGCACCCGAACTGCGATGGGGCGGCACTGGGCGCGGCCTCATACCGCGACTTCCTCATCCTGGCGCACGTGGTGCAGGAATTGGAGGGCGGCGTCTTTCTCAACTTCGGCTCGGCGGTCATGGGGCCGGAGGTTTACCTGAAAGCCCTCGCGATGGCGCGCAACGCCGCTCACGGACAGGGGCGGGATATCAGACGGTTCACGACAGCCGTCTTTGACCTGGTTGAACTTCCGGATGATGTGCACCGGGAACCTGCCAGAACCGACTCGCGCTACTACTTCCGCCCCTGGAAGACCATCCTGGCGCGCACGGTGGCCGACGGCGGCAAGAGTTTTTATTTCCGCGGCGACCACCGCGCCACGCTGCCGGCGCTCTGGCGATTGCTGGCAGGGGCACCGAAAATCCGGCGCCCCAGTGAAAAGTCAAAAGTTCGATGAAACTGGAACGCCTAGACGAGATCCTCGCACGGTTTCGCACCCTGACCATCTGCGTCTTCGGCGATTTTTCCCTTGACCGCTATCTTGACCTAGAGTGCGCTGAAGCGGCCCCGGACAACGTTGCTGACGGGCCTACCTACCAGGTGAGCCAGGCACGGAGTGAACCAGGCGGCGGTGGCAAACTGGTCGCTAATCTCTGCGCCCTGGGCGTGGGCGCCGTGCGGGTAACTTCCTGTATTGGCGTGGACGGGGAAGGCTTTGAACTCGCCCATACCCTGGCGCGCATCGGGGCGGAGACCTCCGCCCTCCTTGAATCTTCCCAGATGCACACGCCGACGCGCTTCCACGTGTTCTTTCGCCCACCCGATGGTCCGCCGAAGATGCTGCACCGACTAGAAATGCGAAATCGCTCCCCCCTCGCTGCCGAGACGGAACAGGAACTGTTGCGCGAACTGCGTGCCGCGCTTGCCGACGCAGGAGCAGTACTTGTGGTGGACGAAGCACCCGTTGCAAATTGCGGCATCGTGACCGACCGAATTCGCCGCGAACTATGTGACTTGGCGGCGGCGCACCCCGAGGTGATCTTTTTCGGCCACTCTGCCCTGCGCACCACCGCTTTCCAGAACATGGTTACTATGCCCTCCCTGAAGACTGCCGCTGAGGCACTGAACCTCTCGCCAGAGGATGCTGTGAAGCCCACTGAGGTCGCCCAACGGCTCTACCAACACATGACGGCACCCGTTTATCTCTTCCTGGGGACACAGGGCACGGTGCTGGCCGACGACGGCGGCGCCCGCCAACTCCCCTCCTATCCGGGCGAAGCGCAAGGCGAGGTCACCTTTGCCTATGACGCAGCGGTTGCTATTCTGCTCGCGGCACTGAGCGCCGGCGCTGCCCCCGACGAGGCCGGCCTGATGGCCAATCTAGCTTTCTCCGTCGCCATCGAGGAGGTAGGGGTACTCACCCCACCCACACCGAGGCAACTGCGAAAGCGGCTGGAAGCGCACCTGGGCGCCAAGTGAACCCCCCAGAATGCCGCTTCAACTCTCCCATACTCTTTTTTATAGGCGTGAGCGCTCAGACTCCATGTTGAGGAAGTGTGGGATGCGGAACTGCCAATACCTGACCGCCTCCTGCTCGCTACCGGCAGATACAGCGTAGAGCCGGGCATTATGGGCTTGGACGCGCAGACGGATTTCACGATAAGCAAGCGCAGAGGCATCCGGCTCCCCCCGCCAGCGAACCCGGTGCGAGATAGAGTCGCCCACTATCGGCACACACTCCTTCAATCCGAAACCGGGAATAGGCCGCGACTCAATATCCGTGACTTCTACCAGGACGAATCCACCACGACGCACGGCAGCATTGACCCAGAAGAGCGGGGTTTCCGTCCAGAATGGCCGTGTGAGGAGACGTCCCTCGCGTGCTGCAACTAGCGCAACGAAGCGGTCCGGCCGTATGGAGGCGAAGCCGATCCCGCAGCGCGGCGCTCTGCCACGCCACTCCTTCGCCCCGTGTTCGGTGCGGCTGGCAGCGTAGTAGAAGCGGACCTCGTCCGCGAGGAAAACAGGCGCGCTGGCGGCCTGAATATTGCCCCATTCCCAAGTGCTTGCTGCCCCGCGAGGCAGCCATGGTTGGCCTGGCGCTGCTCGATGCCAAGCATAACCACTGCGCGTATAGGCCAGTTCAGTTTCCTGGTGTCCATGCATCTTGTAGAAGCCCATGTCCTCGGGGTCAGTGCGATAAACCCAGAGTGTCCCGATCTCGTATGGCCCGTACACCGCCGCCCCCATCCCATAGAACTGAGTTTGTGGCGGATCGGCGGGCGACTGGTCCAAAACCATCCGCGGCTCGCCCCAATGGACCAGGTCCCACGACTCGCTGCGACCGACGCGGCGGTCGCCAAAACTGGGTCTATGATAGGCCACATAGCGGCCGTCGTTCGCACGCAACATGCTCATGGGACAATCTGGATTGCTGCCGATGACCGGATTCTCCGCGCCAGGCAGCCAGTGGATGCCGTCAGCGCTGCGGAAGAGCGAGATGCGGTGTGATGGTGCCGCGCCGCACATCATTTTGTACTTCCACCCCGCGCGCTCCTCGCGCTCATCGTAGAAGACACAGGCCCCGTGCGGGCTCTTGTCGAAGACGATGTTACTCCGGCGGCGGCCGACCTCGATTACGTCGAGAAGCGGCCGCCGCCAGGAAATCCCATCATCGCTCTCAGCATAGCCCAGCGCCGAGCCCACCTTCGGCGGAGAACAGGTGTACCACATCTGCCAAAGGCCGTCGGTGGGCCGTCGAATGACCGAGCCATACAACGACAACCAACCCCCATCTTCCGGCGCGGAGGTAAATATGGGGTTGCCCTCGTACTTGCGTGGGGGCTCCACTACACGAACAAATCCCTCCACTATTTCCACACCACGATAATCAAAGAACAGAAACTTGACCATGGCTCTCTCCTTGCTTCAGGACGGACCAGGCGCGGCGCCAACGCGCCGGATTTGCAGGTGTTTCTGTGCCGTCCACGGAAAACTTGTCAATTTCTCGGTCAAATCAGCAGCACCAGGCACAAAGGTGTAGCGCACCTCCCACGTGCCGGCCCCGTCGCAAAAAAGCATGTGGCCGGACACCGCCGAAATCAGCACGAAGGTCTCATCGCTGAGAGCAAACCAGGTCGGTGGCTCACTGAAGTCAAACTGGAACACGCGGGCTAAGCCATTCTCCCACTGCTGGACCGGCGGCTGACCGAACCACAACCGCCCACGCCGCCCCGGATAATGAAGGCACTTTGCCCCGACCTCGGGCCGGCCGCAGACCTCATGATTGACGACCCAGTCTACCGTCAGGCGACCAACGCTGCCGTCGCCGATGATGAACGTCGTACGCGGCGTGAAAACGTAGTAGCGCCACAATTCCTCCCATTGCGCAATCAGCCCATCGGCGTCGGCCAACACCCAAGCGAAGTTCGGAATCTTGATGTGGCTGACGCCCTGGACGGCAGTGTCAATGCCCCAGGCGCGCGTCCGCGAGGCGCACGTCTTCGTTGGATAGATGGTCGGCCGCTCGGTGCCATACGTCCAGCATTGCAGGTCCTTGTGCGGCGAGCGACCGCGCAGCACCACGCAGGTGGTGTATGCCTGCCGGACGGGAAAGTAGAGCGACTCGTAGCCCTCATTGTAGCCGAAGTGCTGCGGGCCGAGTTGGGGATGCTCCCAATACCAAGAGCGCATGTCCGTGTACCAGGCCGGTGCCTCCGATGGCGGTGCCACCGACCGATGCTCAAGGAGCGCCCAGATGGTAGGACTGATCGAATGCCCCTCCGCCCCCAGCCTGTCGCCAAGTGTGGGGAGGTATTGCTCAATCATCCGCTGAAAAAACGGTTCCTCGGGGCTGTAACACTCAAGTGCGGGAAGGAGGTCGTGTATCTTGCCGCCCGGCGCGACTATGGGCACGCGCGTGGCTGCGCCGCAATAGGTCATGTAGCCATTGGGGTCGAGGACGCGGCCGAACCACCTCAGCGCTGCCACCATCGCCGGATCAATTGAGGTGTCACCCGACATGAGCCGGTAGATGTAGAGGTATTCGTAGGTCGTGCCGGAATAGTTACCGTCCGGGCCTGAGCCTTCCAGAATCTGGCCGCTGCGCGGGTCGAAGACCTCAATAGGCTTGTGGTGGAAGTTGCGCATCGCCTCGGTAAGAAAGCGCGCCTCGCGGAAATACCGGCCACAGAGCGCCAAGATGGAGCAGACGATGACACCGCGGTTGTTTACCTCGGGAATCGGGCGGGCGAGGATGAAGTCCGCGGTGCGGTAGAGGGCGCGGTCAATGCCGGCACGCTCGTTGGCGGCAAACTCGCCCCGCAACCAGTTCATGCCGAGAAGCAGCGGTTCAAGATACCACGCCTGCCCGTGTGAGGCGTGTGGATGTGGGGGAAATCCCGTCTCGCCCCACACGAGTTCGCCCGTGTCGCGCTGTTGCTTCAGGAGTTCACTCAGGATTTCCCGAAACGCGGCCAGGAGCCGCGGGTCGCGGTAGAAGCAGCTGCCGCGGAAGGCGTGGAAAAAGGCGAGGTAGCCCGCCAGGCAGGTTATGGAGCGGATCTCGCGCCCTTCCGCCCACCAGAGTGGCGGTGGATTGCTGCCCGCCTGCGCCAGGAGTTCCGCCATCCGCGCGTCCAGCGCCGCCACATAGCACTTAGTCCGAGCGTCATCTACCACTTCCAGCGCCGCAATGCGCCGCAGCACCTCATCGGAGCAGGTGAGCATCGCCTTGTCTCACGTGTAGGGACGTGGCCCGACGTCCGCTAGATCAAACTCCTCAAAGCCTATCTGCCGCGCCGGCGAGCCACGCCGCAGCCGGAAATCGCCGCGCTTCGGGTCCACGAAAAGCGGGTCGGCGATGAGGCTGCCCGCATCCATCCACAGTGCCTGCCATTCGGCGAAACTCCTGCCTGCGAATGTTACCGGCCGCCCCGATGCATCCCAGTATAGGTTGTGGTCAAAAACGGCATTCGGCGTCTCCCACCGGCGGCCCAAGAGGTTGCCACGGTCGTAATAGACGATGTTGCGCCGGAAAATGAAGGAAATGTGTGGCTCCAGGCGTGAGCGCTCAATTTGGTTATCCCGCCCGAAGGCGAAGATGTTGTTGACGATGAGATTCTCGCAACCATAATGCTGGTGGAAGGGCGATGAATTGCAGCGCCAGGCAAGGTTCTTCTCAATGAGGATATCGGTGCTGCCCTCATCGGTGTAGATGCCCCAGCCGCCGTAGCCGCGGCAGTTGACGTCGTGGAAGACGTTGTAACGAATGCGCGTTCCTGGAGAGACGCCAAGCGTGTAGATGCCACCCATATCGCTAAGGAGTCCTTGGCCGATGTCGTGTACATGATTGTGCTCAATGATGTTGCCCACTGCCCGGCTCTCGGCGTAGCCCCATACCCAACCGACAGAAATTCCCGTGTAGAAGAAATCGTGGACGTGGTTGTGCAAGACTTTGTTTCCGGGACTGTGGCCAATCCAAATCCCCACCGCACTGGGAAAGAGTCGGCCACCGTGCGCGATTTCGCAATCGGCAATAGTTGTGCGGGCACTGTCATGACCACACTTGACCCCACCTGCGCCCAAATCGGTGATGCGGCAACGCGAAACCTCAATATCCAGGCAACCTTCACCGATTTCCACTCCATAGCCGCCGACACGTTCCACCACACAGCGGTGGAGGACACAATTGCGCGCTTCCGCAAAAAAGACCGCCCCCGGCACCTCCCAGGCTGCCTGCACCGAAGAAGGCCATCCCGAGGGCAGGTCCCACTCCGCATGCGCAAAGCAGAGATTTTCAAACCTGAGATATTCCACCTTGCGGCGCGGACGCCCGACAACACGGATAATTTGCGGCAGGTGGGGGGCAATGACCTCGGCCTCCCCCATCCTTTCCCCGCGCTTCGGCAGATAGAAAAGTTTGCCCCGCCGTCGGTCGTGATACCAATGGCCGGGCGCCTCCAGTGCCTCAAAGACGTTCTCAACCCAATAGACCGTCCCCTTGCCACGTGCCGCCTCATCCAAGAGCGCATGACGACTCGCCCGATCAAAGGTCACAATCCGGCGTCTCGTATCCACCCGCACCACCGGCAGACGATTCTCTATCCAGCGCGTCAGCGCCACCACCTCTACATCACGAAGGTTGCGCCAACGCGCGATATCGCCCCTGCGGTAGCCGAACCTCCGCATCGGGCAAACCCACGCATGTTTTCCCGGCCTGTAGTCAAGAACGCGCTCAATCCGATAGAAGCCGCGCCGCGGCAGGCGCGTCCGCGCGCGTCGCTCGCCATTCACGAAGAGTTGCCGAAACTTCCAGCCCCGCCAGTTTTCCGGCAAGTTGACGACCCAGCATCGTCGGCCTTGCACAATGCCAAGGCGGAATCCCGTAACCCGCTGCCCACCGCTGACCACAGCCGTCTCGCCCGTGGCTGCTGTATAGGTCACCGGACACTCCGGTGTGCCCGAATCCTGCGGGCCAAACTCCAGGGAGCGCCTGAGAAAATAAGTGCCGCCGCGCAGGACAACGCGCACCGGTCGTGTCAGGCCACCCTTGCGCTTGAGAGCGCGCACCGCGCGCTGTGCGCGCTCAATCGTCGCAAATGGGCCGTCATCCAGCGTCGGCGCGGGCAGCCGACCCGACCAGCGGTCGTCACCGTCCGGCGCCACAAAGAACTCCAGCGGCGGTTCTGGACTGACGGGCTTCAGCACATACATGATTGACACTCCCAGAACATGGTAGAATCACACCCATGACGCGGCGAAGCCTACTCGCTTGCTTCCGGTAAGTCAAGCCAGCGAAAAAATCCTAGCCAATGGGAACCGCCGCGGTGCCACAGCGTCTAAAGAGATAGCAGAAAGAGGGGCGCAAGACTGCTTCACTGATGTGTAAGGAGGCCGAGGGTGAAACGGAGAGGTTGGCGGGCGTGGCCCATTCTCTGCATCGGACCTGCGGTGCTGACCGCAGTGATGGTCGTCTGGGCAGCGGAGCCGAAGCCAGACGAACTCTTGGCGCAGGCGGACAAACTCTTTGAGGAGAAGAACTACAAAGAGGCCGCCGCCGTGTATGAAAAAGTGGCGAAGGCAGAACCGCGCCCGAACAAGTGGCGCCACGCCTGGGAACGCACCATTATCTGCAACTTGCGCCTCGGCCTCTTTGATGCTGCGCTTGACGCCGCCGATAGCTATATCGCCCGCTGCAAGAACACGCCCTATGAGGCGCGCGCCGAGCGCTTAGCCGGCAACCTGTATATGCTTGTCCCGCACTGGGGCACTCGCGCCGGGGGCAAGTTCCACCGCGCGCAATCCCTCCAGGGCATCCACGTCCAGTCTTACCAGTACGACAAGAAACGTGCCATCGCCCACCTGGAGCGCGCCCGCGACCTCTATGCCCACTACGACGCCGACCCAAAGCTCCTCGCCCTGCTGCCGGAGGAGGAGCGCAAGAACTGGCACAACGAGCGCATTGAGTGCCTCTTTGACCTAGCCGGCGCCTGCAGCAGATTTGGCATTTACGAAAACCAGTACCACTTCTGGTACTCGGCGTGGGGCGAGCGCGACGAATTCCTGGCGCAGACTGCCGGGGAGGAGGACTTTGACGAATCCCACACCTACCGTCAACTCACCCGCAAGCGTCCCCTTGGCCTGCGCCTGGATGCGGAGGGCAAGCCCATCTTCCCCACCGCGCCGAAGACCTATGCACCCGACCTGGACGACGACCAGAAGATTCTCTATCTCCTCCGTGAGACGCGCGACCTTGACCAGACCCCCAACCGCAAGTACGCGGGCCTGAGTTACTACCGCCAGGCGATGCTGGCGCGCGCGCGCTTCGGCATGGATCGCCTCAACGCCTACGCCGGCCTCTACTACGAGGACGGAGCACGACCACTGGCCGACGAACTCAAAGAGTTCAACCCCTGGGAACTGAAGGACAACGAGGCGCTTGTCCTCGCTGGTGGTCGCATCCGCAGGATGGCCCTGCCTCCGGAATGGGACGTCCTCGGCCTCCTGCGCACGGTGGTCGGCGACTACCGTCAGTGCGGCATCGCCGATGAGGCGCAATATGCCATAGCCCTCTACCACCAGAGCCGACAGCAGTACACCACCGCTCTGGAACAGTATGACAAACTCAAACGCGAGTTTCCGCAGAGCACCTGGAAGGCCCACGCCGAGGAGCAGATCGCCCGCATCCTTGAACCACAGGTGCACATCAACCAGCCGGGCGTCCAACTCCCCGGCCAGCCCGCCAGCCTGCAATTGAGTTACCGCAATATGTCGCGCGTCTGGTTTGTGGCGCGCCAGATTGACCACGCAGGTCTGTTCCAGGAGATACGCAACCAGCCCATTGATCCCGACAAGGGTCTGCCCGGTTTTTGGGAACTCAGCAATTGGCACTCCTACTTCACCACGTACCACGACCGGAGTTGGATGCACCGCACCGCCGCAAAGTACGTGGGCAAGGAGGTAGCACGCTGGCAGCAGGAGGTGGCCGACGACGGCAGCCACCGCTACGCCCAGGCAACGCTGGCGACCCCCCTGGCCGAGCCGGGCGCCTACCTGGTGTATGCCTACCTGAAGGAGCCACCCGCTGCAGATGCCGAGAAGACCGGCAAGGACGCAATCGTTCTCGGCAACAGTCGCGCCGTCTTCGTTATTTCCGACCTGGCAATCGTGGAAAAGAAAGTCAGGCAGGGAAATCTGTATTACATAACAGAGGCGCGTTCCGGCAACCCCATCGCCGGCGCGCAAATAAGCGTCCTAGAAGTCTGGACCACCTACGACAACCGGTTGCGCAAGCAGACCTGGCACAAAGAGATGCACGAACTCAAGACCAATGAAGAGGGCATGGCTATCTTGGAGAGCCGCGGCGAACGCGGCGGTAACCTCCACGTCCTGGTGAAGGCCGAGCCAAACCGCCTGGCCTGGACCGGAATGAGTTACCGCGACCGCTACTATCCTTCCCGGATGCGGGATGGCCTCTTCGCCTATTGCATCACCGACCGGCCCGTATATCGGCCGGGGCAGCCGGTACGGTTCAAGGTGTGGCTGCGGCAGATGGTCAACGGCAATCCCCAGAATTTGCCGGGCCGTAGCGCTCAGGTCACCATCCGCGACCCGCGCGGCCACGAGATTTACAAAGGTTCCAAGACCACCGACCAGTTCGGCGGCTTTGACGGCGAGGTGACCCTCAGCACCGAGGCCGCACTGGGCATGTATCACATCAACATTGATGAACGGCGCACCTATGCCGGCGGCACCAGTTTCCGCGTAGAGGAATACAAGAAGCCCGAATTTGAGGTTACGGTGGAGCCGGGCAAGACTCATGCGAAACTCGGCGAGAAAGTAACCGCCGTCATCCGCGCCAAGTATTACTTCGGCGGACCGGTGAGCGACGCGACGGTCAAGTATCGGGTTCTCCGCGAGGAATACACGCACTCCTACTGCTTCCCCGGCGAGTGGGACTGGCTCTACGGCCCGGGCTACGGCTGGCGCTGGTATGATTACTCGTGGTTTCCCTGGTGGGGCCGCGTGCGACCGATATGGGTCGGCTACGGCCGCAATCCCGTACGCGAACTGGTGCAACAGGGCGAAGCCGCCATCGGTCATGATGGCACCCTGAAGGTGGAGATTGACACCGCCCCTGCCCTGCGCGACCACCCCGACCGCGACCACTGTTACACCGTCCAAGCCGAGGTACGCGACGCCAGCCGCCGCGTCATCAGCGGCGAGGGCGCGGTCAAGGTCACGCGCCAGGCCTTCTACGCCTTTGTCCAGCCCGACGGCGGCTATTACCGCCCCGGCGACGAGATGCTCATCCGCATCCGCTGCCTCACGCCCGACAATGCGCCGGTGAAGACCGAGGGCGTCGTCACCGTCTCGTCCATCGTCTTCGGCGGGCCGGACAACGCCCGTATCGAGGAGAAGGAATTGCATCGCTGGAGGGCTGCCACCGACGAGAGCGGCCTCCTGGAAGTGCGCATGCGCTACGAACGCAGCGGACAACTGAAGTTCAAGTTTGAGGCCCCCGACCAGTGGGGCGGCACAGTTGAGGGTTATGGCCTCGTGTGGGTCTGCGGGCGCGACTTTGATGGCAACCTCTACCGCTTCAACAACCTGGAACTCATCACCGACAAGCGCACCTATAAGCCAGGTGAGGTTGCCCACGTAATGGTCAATGCTCGCCACAGTAATGCCTGCGTCCTCTTCAGCGACGACGTGGACAATGGTCGCCTGCTCTCCTGGCGTCTCTTGCGCCTGCCGAACCGCAGCATCGTCGTGGACGTCCCAATTACGGCGCAGCACCGGCCCAACTTCTTTATTGAGGCAACGACCGTCTCTGAAGCCCGCGTGCACGAACAATACTGCCAGGTGAACGTGCCGCCGGAGGAGGCGGTCATTAAACTCACCGTGCAGACCGACAAGCCCGAATACCGGCCAGGGGAGAAGGCCCAAGTGCAGCTGACCGCGTTGACGCTGGACGGCAAGCCGGCCCACGCGCAAATCACCCTGAGTGTCTTTGATCGTTCGGTGCTATATATTCAGCCCGAAATCACCCCGCCCATCACCAAGTTCTTCCATGGCCACCTGCGGCACCACGCGACGCGCATGAGCACGAACCTCACCGAGCAATTCAGCACCTGGGGCTACGTCACCCGCCCCTTCCAGCACTTGCACCCATTTCCCGGGGCGTGGTGGGGCATCTGGGGGCCTTCAGTTGAGGACTGGCGCGCCATCAGCGACAAAGAGTTGGCCGGCCTGATGCAGGACCGCCTCCGGGGCGAGGGAGCCGTTGAATTCGCCGGCACGGGCGGGCGACGGCGCGAATTCGCACGCGCCGCAGCAGTCGGCAACGGCGCCAGAGCACTGGAGGCTGCTGCGCCCATGGCCCCGCCAGCCGGGGAGGACAAGGAAGACAGGAAGGGGGCTGGAGCGCCCGAGGCAGCCCCTGCCTTTGCCGAGGCCGAGGTGCGCCAGAAGTTCGCCGATACCGCCCTCTGGCTGACCACCCTGACCACTGACGCCAACGGCACCGCCAGCATCACCTTTGACATGCCCGAAAACCTGACCACCTGGAAAATCGGCGCCTGGGCCATGACCCAGGAGACACGCGTCGGCCAAGCCGACACCGCCGCCACCACAAACAAGAATCTCCTCGTTCGCCTCCAGGCCCCGCGCTTCTTCATGGAATACGACGAGGTCGTCATCAGCGCCAATGTCCACAACTACCTGGCCAGGGAGAAGACGGCGCGCGTGAGCTTGGAGGTGCCCGCCGAACTCCTGAAGATGATTGGTGCGACCCCGCCCACGGTTGACGTCAAGGTGCCCGCCGGCGGCGAGAAGCGCGTGGACTGGCGCGTGAAGGTGCTCAAGGAAGGCCAGGCCCGCCTGACCGTTCAGGCGCTCACCGACGAGGAGTCCGACGCGATGCAGATGGCCTTCCCGGTCCTCGTCCACGGCATGACCAAGCAAGTGGCCTCCACCGGCTCCGTGCGGCCCGATGAGGAGGAAAAGACCATCACGGTGGAACTCCAAGTGCCCGAAGCGCGCCGTCCGGAACTGACGCGCCTGGAGGTCCAGTACTCGCCGAGCCTGGTGGGGGCGATGCTTGACGCTCTGCCCTACTGCCTCTGGTATCCCTACGGCTCCACCGACCAGACGATGAGCCGTTTCCTGCCCGCGGTCCTGACGCTCAAGACCATCCAGAACATGGGCATTGACCTGGAGGACATCCGCAAGATTCGCGGCCGCCTGGAGGAAGTCCGCCGGGTGGAGCGAGGCCAGCGCATCAGCATCTATTCGCACATTGACAACCCCGTCTTTGACAGCGGCGAACTGCTCCGCATCATCCAGGAATCGCTGGCGCGCATCGCCAAAATGCAGAAGGGCGACGGTGGCTGGGGCTGGTGGCTGGCCGACGAATCCAGTCCCTACCTCACCAGTTACGTCCTGTATGCCCTCTGCACCGCGCAGCAGTGCGACGTCAAGGTGGACGACAATATGATTCAGCGCGGGATACAGTTCCTCAAGAACTGGGAAGAGGGCCAGATGCGCGACAAACACTGGTCAGTCAACGAGACCCACGCATACGTCCTATACGTCCTATCATTGAAATCGCTGCGGCCCGCCATCAAGCCCGAAAAGGATGACCAGCGCCCCGGCGACCTGGTTGATCGCCTCTACGAAGGCCGCGACAAACTCGGACTGTACGGCAAGGCGCTGCTGGCGATGGCGCTGGCAAACCTGAAGAATACCGAACGCGGCCTGGTTGTCCTGCGCAACATCATGCAGTACAAGGAAGAAAACCCCGAAACTGAGGTCGCATGGTTCCGGACGCCCACCGCCGGCTGGTGGTACTGGTGGAATAACGACATTGAGACCAACGCGCAGATCCTGCGGGCGATAGTCAAACTCGACCCGAAGAGCGAGGTCGCGCCTCGCCTGGTCAAGTGGCTCCTCAACAATCGCCGCAACGGCTACTACTGGCGCGCGACTATGGACACGACCATGTGTGTCGCTGCCCTCAGCGAGTTCGTCGCCGCCAGCGGCGAGGGCCAGCCGGACTATACCCTGACGCTTGACTTTGACAACGGCGCAGTTACCAAGACTGTGCGCATCAACCGCGACAACTTCTTCACCTACGACAGCCGATTCGTCATGGAGGGTGCGGCCCTGAGCGGCGGCAAGCACATCCTGCGCATCACTAAACGCGGGCGAGGGGCACTCTACTTCAATACCTACCTGCGCTACTTCACGAAAGAGGAACACATCACAGCCGCCGGCCATGAACTCAAAGTGGAGCGCACCTGCTATAAACTTGCGCAGATCCCCTACGAGGTTGAGGTGGAAACGGCCACGGGTGACAAAATCAAAGAAAAACGCCTCCGCTATGAGCGCATCCCCATCAGGCACGGCGATACCGTGCAGAGCAGCGACCTCATCCAGGTGGAACTGCGAGTGCACAGCGACAACGACTACACCTACCTCTGCTTTGAGGATATGAAAGCCGCCGGGTGCGAACCGGTTGATGTCCGCAGCGGTGGCAAAGGGCAGGAAGGCTTCTGGAGCAACATGGAGCTGCGGGACACCAAGGTGGCGTTCTTCGTCAGCAGCCTCAGCCGCGGCGAGCATCTTCTGCGCTACCGCGTACGTGCGGAAATCCCCGGTCTCTTCCACGCCCTGCCCACGACGCTATACGGGGTTTATGTCCCCGAACTGCGCGCCAACAGCGAGGAGATAGTCATAAGGATAAGAGATTGAGGCAAGGAACGAAAGAAGTCGCGGACAACAGGACAGGTAGCGCTGGCGCTATGGGTGCCGGGGGACCTCGCTAACCCCACGCCGCGGCAGTCCGCACAGCCGATGCCGCCATATCAGGCCCATCATCTGCAGGCCGAGGAGGAAGGCTTTCAACTTGCTCCCCGTCACCGAAGAACGCCCGACGCGGGCACGGTAGTTCACCGGAATCTCCACGAAGCGGATGCCACGCTGGATGCACAGGAGCGTCATCTCCAGCCCGAAGGTGTTGCCCCGGCGTGTGAAGTATGGCTGAATCTCCGCCAGTGCTGCGCGCTTTATCAGCCGCATGGTGCAGCCGACATCGGTCAGGATCGTGCAGTTGAAGAGAAACTCCACCATCTTAGCGACCGCCCAGTTGCCCCATTTGAGAAAGAGGCCCATATTGGCGCCCTTCCAGATCATGGTGCGCGTGGTGCGTGTGCCGAGTACATAATCGCATTCGTCAGCATAGGCGAGCAACTTGAGCATGTCGCCGCCCTGGAAGGTGCCGTCTGGTTCGGCGATGATCAGATACTCGCCAGTGGCCTCCCGTAGGCCCCGCTGAATCGCCTGGCCATAGCCCTGTACCGGCTCAAAAACCTCCCGCGCCTGCGTTTTTGCCACCTCCTCGCTCGTGCCCGGCACGGCATTGTTATTGACCACAATGATTTCGTCCACATAGCCCTGGGCAAAGAAGTCTTCTATCGCCGCGCGAATTGAGTCGCGTTCGTTGTATGTGGGAAAGATGACGCTGACCCGTTTTCCCCGCCACATCTGATTTCTCACCTGTCGTGTGCGGCCCGCCGCGGCTCACGCTTTCCGGCCGACGATGACGTTGTGGGCCGCGACACCGCGCAGCAACGGCACCGCCTCCACCACACGCTCCAGTATAAGGAAAAGCGGCATCAGCGCGCGAGGGGCGAAGTCAGGGATAAAGCCACTGTGGTAGACACGTATCGCGTCGGCGCCGGCAGCCCGCAGACAGCCTGCAATCTCTGCGGCTGGCACCAGCCGCTCAACGCCGATATCCTGCGGCACCCGCCGCATGACCACTCGCCAGTAAGGATTGCAGGGATTGGCGTCCCAGACGACAATCCACCCTCCAGGGCGTGTCACCCGCACCACCTCAAACAGCACGCCGCGGAGCGGGGCACTCGCACCCAGGTGGTGAACAAGCGCTACACAGTAGGCACCGTCAAACTGGCCGTCGGCAAAGGGAAGGAGGGCAGCGTTAGCAAGCACCGCCGGACCGCGCCCGAACTGACGCATAATCCGGAGCATCCCCTCGGAACCGTCCACCCCCACCACCATTACCCCGCGCCGCCGGAGGGCCGCGGCTAGAAGACCAGTACCACACCCGACGTCCAGCACCCGGCCTGAACCATAAAGCGCCTTCAGGAATCCGGTGCGCTTTTGCAAGTAGTGCCGCACCACGTGGCGGGGCAGGCTTCCGTCATAAGACGCCGCAATACGATCAAAGTGCCCCGCGGGCCTCATGCGGTGGCTCCCTCTCGGCTCCCCAAGCGCCATCGCCACAAACAATAGACCGCGTAGGCGGCGAAGAGAATAAGGAAGGGCATCAGAGGCTCACGGTAGCGCAACATCACCAGGAAGACGATGTGCACCACTGCGGTGTATCCCACAAGGAGGTCAATGAGTAGATACTTCGCCCGATAGTGTTCCAACCGCGCGTGCGCCAGAATCCAACCAACAACTGCCAGAAAGAATATGGGAACATACGAAATCCCATAGATGATTGTCTCTGTGCGCCCCACAAAGGTGCTGCGCGGATAGAACCGCCAGAAGGTCAGGAACCGCCCCCACAGCAACCTCGCCCACTCCCCGGGATGATGCCACAGATACTCCAGGGCGCGGGCATATAGGCGCTGCTGCATTTCTACCTCGCTTAGCTGCGCCCCGCGCAGGTCCAATTCCGCGTCCCACTCCTCAGGCTTCGGCATATAGAAGCCACGCTCGCGGGCATATGGATCGCGCAGGACCTGCGGATGGTTCGCCACGTAGAAGCCATGGCCGCCATCTGTGGTGGTCGGCACAAAAGCACGCAGGACAATGGCATTGCGGACAATCCACGGGGACAGGGCCAACAGGCCGGCGCCGGCAAAAACAGCTGCCATCGTCACGCGCCGGCACCAATCCGTCCGGACAACCAGGAGAACCCAGCCAAGGCTCACAACGGCAAAACCCAGAAAAGCGGAACGAGTCAGAGTAGCCAATGCCCACGTCAGCCCTGCCAGCACCGCGTCGACAAGCTGCCCCATATCGTAAGTCCGTAAGAGAAAAAGCACAGTGGCAAGCACAAAGAGGATAAATAACGGCTCAGTCATCAACTGGACGCCGTGCCAGATGAGCGGCGGATAGAACGCATATATGATCGTCCCAACCAGCGCCACCGCAGGCGCACGAAACAGGCGCAGCCCGAGACGATAGACCAAGACACCACCCAAGGCGCTCAAAAAAGCGAAAACCAGCCGCAATGGCGTATAAGCACCACCGGTAACCCTGTAAGTGAGCGCCCAGACCAGAGGAAATAGTGGTGGGCGAAAGGCGTAAACCCGCTCCGGTCCGCCCCCCCCATAGGGGTTCCCCCCATAGAAGCCGCGTCCCTCAGCGAAATTGCGCGCATACTCAATGTAGTGCCGGTCGCTGAACTTCATATCGTCCGGGGGAAAAGACAGGACCAGCGCGAGGCGCGGCAGCAGGGCCAGGACAAACAGAAGCGCCATGATGGAGATGGCGTGCGCGCCTCTGTCAACTGGCAATGATGGGGCCTGATCTGTCAACACACTCGCTTCCGACCACCCAGGTCCGCCGCCCGTTTCAGGCGATATCGGGCGGCCTCAAGAAGCAGGAAGTGACGTAACCAGAGTCACGCAGAAACATAGGGACAGCCGCCAGCAGTGATGATAAGGGAAAATGAGGGGTTGCGGCAAGACCCACGGGACTGAATAACACCTTTCAGCCGACCGCTATCGCCGCAATTTTCTCCGCAGAATGCCCCACGCAGCAAGACCACTACCGAGAAGGATCACTGTGGCAGGTTCGGGAACATAATCGTCGTCACTACCGTCGTTATATCCATCCGCGTCGTGGGAGTACGGCGCAAACACGTCTTGGGACTTTCCGTTGCGCCCCACAGCCGTGCCCGAGATGTCAATGTGCAGCCACTCATAGCCGCTGTATGAAACCCAGTAATGCTGCAACTGGCCCCAACCCCGCTGGCACGCTCCCAGATCCAGTGGATTAAAATCAGGCCCGTAGTCATACACAATTTCCCCGGCGAGGACATTCAGATCCGAAAGTGCATAGGCGTAGTAGTACGCGGGATACACCCCGTGCCGTGAGAGTGGCGCCGGCACGCCATACTCCGCCGGACCAATTGGCTGTATCACACCGCCAGCGCCACGCACGGTGATGGCGCCGCCCAAGTGGCTTTCAAAATCAACTTTGCTGATAGCAATCCATAACGTAACGTTGACGATGCTCTCCACCCACGCTGGCGACCTCGCCCCCGCCACGACCAGTTGGAAGGGATTCTCATCGGTCCACCACGATTCCACAATCGTCCGACCGTCAACAACCTTTTCTTCAACGTATTCGCCACTCGGAAGGTACAACTGCAGCGTGGGTATCGCTGTCGCCACGCGACACACAATGAGAACAATCAACGTTGCCAACCACCATCTCGGGCGTGGAATCATGGCCACCCTTTCCATCATTTAGAACTATCTCCTTCCAGACCACTCACATTGTAAAAATGCCGCAAAAACAATGCCATAAGACAACAGATCGGATCCATAACACATCTTAAGTACCTGCTGTGGAAGTAGTTGAAACAGTAATATGTGCAAAAAAAACACGGACACGTCTTCATCCGCGCACCGGCATCCATGTCTTCATCTCTCAACACCTTTTTATTACTCGCTCAAGATTGTTAGACACAAGGTGGCACGGTAGGGTCAAGTCCCAATGTGGTGCAAATTCATTTGATACTTGGCCGTGCTGATGGGCCTCTTTTTCCTCCTGTGCCTAGGTCGCCAACAGTCCCTCAAAACCCTTGACGACGATCGGCGGCGACAACGACTGCACGGCGGCTTCGACGAGACGAAGATGCGTGCCGTGCATCTTTTCCCCGCGCCACTTCCCGGCCTCTTGGTCCATCACCGACCAGACCAAGCGCAACGCCGATGTCTCCGTTGGAAACCGCCCTATGACCCGCGTTCGCCTTCTCACCTCCCGCAGGCAACGCTCCAGCCCGTTCGACGTCCGCTGCCGCTTACTGCGCCGCGGCGGGGAGCGGAAGAACGTCAGACACTCGGCCAACTCTTCGCTTGCCAACACCGGCCGTTGGCGATACGACGCGCCCACGAGGTACCTACTTCTTACCGGACCGGCACCACGCCAGTCCTTGTTTTGCAATCACCAGCAGAGGACGTGCCCCACTAATTTTCCACTACTATAGGGACACTACTGTAGTGTTTTCGGCTGAACGGCACAAATGGGGGAAAGAAATAGCGAGTGCTTGCCTCCGGGAAAGGGTACGATGGTGGCGGTTCCTGGACAAGGCTGCCTCAGGCGGCCAGGGGGGAAAGCACGATGGGCGAGAGTCAGGCGGGCCAGCGGGTGTTCACGCCGGAAGAGAAAGTGGCGATTGTTCTGGAGGGGCTGCGGGGCGATGTGGAACTCTCGGCGGTGTGCCGGCGGCACGGGATTTCGACGGGCCTGTTCT
>Ga0272448_1000856_pt1 | contig 43674 bp, 33 predicted proteins | sample YNPCB0191_FD_202220 | JGI IMG/M metagenome (GOLD analysis project Ga0272448, IMG submission 202220) | Hot spring sediment microbial communities from Yellowstone National Park, WY, United States - YNP-CB-019-1 | ecosystem: Environmental > Aquatic > Thermal springs > Hot (42-90C) > Sediment... | reverse complement strand
GGCCCGGCCCCCGGAGTCCGCCATCCCGGAGTGGCTGGCGGAACTGGAAGCCCCCGCCGCGCCCCCCGCCCCGGAGGCTCCGCCCCCGGAGGTCACCATCCCGGAGTGGCTGGTGGGACTGGAAGCCCCCGCCGCGCCCCCCACCCCGAAGGCCCAGCCCCCGGAGTCCGCCATCCCGGAGTGGCTGGTGGGACTGGAAGAGACCGTTCCGGAGGCCCCTCCTCCTGCCGAAAAACCAACACCTCCGCTGGCAGGCATCCCTGTACCGCCGTCGGGCGAGATTCCTGAGTGGTTGAGAGACGTTGAGTTCGCTCCGCCGATTCAGGAAGAGCCCTCCGCTCAACCTCCGCCGGTTGCGGAAGTGGATGTCCACGCCGGTATGCCTTCTGCATCAACAACCGTACCTCCCATCCTGATAGAAGGAGAGGAAGAAATCCTGAGCACAGCCCCGGCCGAAATCCCGGACTGGCTAAAAGAAGCACCGGCAGAGGCCCCTCCGGAGTATGGGGGGCTGGTCCCGGCCGAAATTCCCGAATGGTTGCGACCACTTCAGCCTCGGGAAGGGGTAGCCGTTGAAGAGGAACCGACGGAGACGGAGGGATTCCTGAGCGGATTGCGGGGGCTTCTCCCCATTGGGAAGGGCCTGGATATGCCAGCGACTGCCCAACCACTCCTACCGCGAGCCCCCCGCCCGGCAGCGGTCGCCCGGGCCGAACTTCTCCAGGGCCTCCTTTCCCGGCCCCTGATCACCCCACCGACGGCCGAAATACGGGAGGCCCCCCGACAGAGCGGGTGGGTGTTGACCCGTTTTCTGGTGGGGGTCATTCTCCTGGCGGCTATTCTTCTCCCGATGCTGGTCCGGCTGCCCCTCTTCGGCCCGCCGACCGCCCCGACTGCGGAGGCCCTCTTCGCTACAGTGAACCATCTGCCGGGGAATACCCCCGTCCTGATCGCGTGGGAATACGGCCCGGCAGAGTCCGATGAGATGGACCGGGTGGCCGGCCCACTGATAGAGCACCTCCTGCGTCGGGAAGCCCGACTGATTGTGGTGAGCACCCGCATGGAAGGGCCGGCGGCTGCGGAGGCTCTGCTGGCATCCCGGCTGGTTGACCCGTCCGAACGGTCCCGGCGAATCGCCAATCTGGGTTACCTGCCGGGACAGGCCGCCGGAGTGCGGGAGGCCCTCGGGAACCTGGGTGGACGGACCGAAGCCATGACGGGGCTACCCGCGTCCCAGTTGGAAATCCTGGCGGATGTCCATTCCATTGCCGATGTGGGGATGGTGGTCATCCTGGCGGCCCAGCCCGATGACCTGAAGACCTGGTTGGAGCAGATTTCCGTCGCCAATCCCAACGTGCCGGTCGTGGCCGGAGTCAGCGCGCGGATAGAACTGATCAGTACCCCCTACCTGGCCGCCGGGCAACTCAGAGGGATGGTGGCGGGCCTGACCGGTGGGGCAGTCTACGAGCGGCAACTGGATACCGGATGGGGGCGAGAGTACGAATACTATCTGACCTCCCTGGGAATGGCCCAGTTGGCTATCGCCGCCCTGACGGTCATCGGTGCCCTCATTTTCCTGGTCGGAGGACGAAAGCGATGACGGCAGACCTGATTGGCCTGATCGCTGGCACATTGCTGACCTTGCTGGTGCTCAGTTACATCCTGGGCGATAATCCCCTATACCGACTGGCGCTTCATCTGCTGGTTGGGGCAACGGTGGGGTACGGGGTAGCCGTCACCACCGTGACCGTCCTCCAGACCGTCCTGCCAGCCCTTCAGAGCGACTCTCCCGATCGCGTCAGGGCCCTGATTCCCCTCGTTCTGGGCATTCTGCTTCTGTTCAAGGGGTTTCCTCGCTGGTCGGCCTGGGGCAATTTCTCCACAGCCTTCCTGGTCGGAGTGGGGGCCGCCGTGGCGATGGGCGGGGCACTGGTGGGAACCATCATCCCTCAGACAGCCGCCGTGGGTTCCCTGAACGTATGGCTGCGGGAAGGGTCCGCCGGGTTGATCAACGGGCTCATCGTGATGATCGGGACCATTGGCGCGCTTCTGGCGTTTGCTTTCGCGGTCCCCCGCCAGCCAGCCCTGCGACGCCTCTGGAACGGGAGCGTGGGGGTACTGGGGCAAATTGGGCGTCTCTTCCTGCTGGCGGCCCTCGGCGCAGCCTTCGGCACAGCCCTCACCGCCAGCCTGACCGTGCTGGTCGGGCGGGTTTACGCCGTCGTGACGGGAATCCAGCAACTGCTCACCCTGATCGGGATGAGCAGCGGCTGACCACTGGCTGGTGTATCAGTTGCTGCCATTCGGGCAGGATTCCGTTCCACAGCGGTTGTGGAAAAGGAGGAGCGAATGCTGACTCATCGGATAGAAACGGTTGTCTCAGAGAATCGCAGCCTTACCATGCGGGGGCTGCCTTTCCGCCCGGGCGAAAGGGTTGAGGTTGTCATTCTCAGCCGGCCCCAAAGACAGGGAAAGGAAAAACGTTATCCGCTTCGTGGTAAACCCATTCGCTATATCCGGCCGTTTGATAGCGTCGCCGAAGACGAGTGGCAGGTAGTGCAGGCATGTACTGGGTAGACGTGCAAACCGAAGGAGAATGGCCGCTGGACCTGGAGGTCCTGCGGCAGACTGCGCTGGCGACGCTGACGCACCAGGGCGCGCCGGACGTGGAAGTGGCCATCGTCATCACCGACGATGAGAGTTTGCAGGAATTGAATCGCCGCTTCCGGGGCATAGACGCGCCGACGGACGTCCTGGCATTCCCGGATGACACCCGGGGCCCCTTTGTCAGCGCCCCGGGTCTCCCCCGCTATCTGGGCGACATCGCCATCTCCTACCCCCGGGCTGCAGAGCAGGCGGCCGAAGCCGGCCACACCGTCCAGGCCGAACTCCAGTTGCTGGTCGTCCACGGCGTCCTCCACCTGCTGGGGTACGACGACCAGGAGGAATCGGAGCGGGCCCGGATGTGGGCCACACAGGAGGCCATTCTGCGGGCCCTGGGAGTCTCTGTCCACCTTCCCGAATGATGAACCGCCGCTCCCGCCTCCCCGAAGCGTTTGGCCACGCGTTCTCCGGCCTCTTTCTCGCCATCCGGACTCAGCGCAATATGCCCATTCACCTGGCAATTGCCGCGGGCGTCATTGGGCTGGGAATATGGTTGAGACTATCCACCACTCAATGGGCCATTCTGGCCCTGACCATCGGCTCCGTCCTGGCAGCGGAGTTACTGAACAGCGGGCTGGAGACCGTGGTGGACATGGTCAGCCCGGACTACCACCCGCTGGCCAAACAGGCCAAAGATGTGGCCGCCGGGGCCGTTCTGCTGGCCGCCATCATGGCGGTCGTGGTGGGCTTACTGATCCTGGGCCCTCCCCTCTGGGCCCGGCTGACGCGGTTGTTTGCAGGGTAAATCATCGCAATCCACGAAGGACACGAAGGGCACGAAGGGTTGTCTCCCCTCTGGGCCCGGCTGACGCGGTTGTTTGCAGGGTAAATCATCGCAATCCACGAAGGACACGAAGGGCACGAAGGGTTGTCTGTCCTTTTGCGGATGAAATCTCCGCGCTCTCCACGTTCTCCACACTGAATTGGGGGAGGTAGTGATGAGTTCTGGCTCGGACTACTACGACCGGCTGCACCAGCGGTTGATGGCCATGCCCAAAGAGCAGTTGGTGGGCATGCTGGAAGACGCCGCGAAAAACTGGCTGGCCCACGACGGCCTGTGGTTTCTGGCCGTGGAGGAGGCATGCGGAATGGAAACCGCCATCCGCTGCGATGCCAGGGCCTGGGAACAGTTCTCGGCTATAGAGGCCCAACGCATCATGCAACGGCACGGTCTTCCGCCCAACGGGGGCCTGGATGCGCTGGAAGCCGCCCTGGGCTACCGCCTGTACGCCTACCTGAATGTCCAGGAGATTCGCCGCGTGGACGGGCGAACCCTGGTGTTCCAAATGAACGATTGCCGGGTGCAGGCCGCGCGGAAACGGAAAGGCCTGCCGGACTTCCCCTGCAAGCCCGTCGGGCTGGTGGAGTACTCCGTCTTCGCCCGCGCGATAGACCCCCGCATCCGCACCCGTTGTATTGCCTGCCCGCCTGACCCCCACCCCGAAGATTTCTGGTGTGCCTGGGAGTTTACCATAGACCTGTAAGAGACGCGAACGTGCCAGGCACTTCCCGAAGTGCCTGGCACGTTTGATCTTTGCGGGGTGTGCCCTATCCCAGGTGGGCCAGCAGGAACTCCTCCAGCGCCCGTTTGGGACGATAACCGACCACCCGGTCCACCTCCCGACCGTCCTTAAAGAGGATCAGGGTGGGAATCCCCATAATGCCCAGCCGGGCGGGAGTCCGGGGGTTGGCATCCACGTTCATCTTGACCACCTGTAGCCGACCGCTATAGTCCCGCGCGATTTCCTCCACAACGGGCGCAATCATCCGGCAGGGGCCGCACCACTCGGCCCAGAAATCCACCAGTGTCGGCAACGGCGACTTAAGAACATCGTTCTCAAAGGTGGCATCCGTCACTTCCTTCACGGCTTCTTCCCTCCTGCAAAGATGGTAGCCGAATTATCGCCCCGATGGGCGAAGTTGTCAAGTCGCGCATCACCTCCATCTACTCCTACCGGCGGAGATGGTAGGGGATGTCTATGATGACCCGTTGGAAGCCCAGCCGTCGCCGCCGGTAGAGGAGCGCCGCCTTCAGCAGCCAGGCGGTCTGGTTGTGCAGCAGGTTGTGCCACCAGCGGGCCGGGACGAACTCCGGCAGGATGATGACCGCCTGCTGCCCGTCGTTGTGCTGACGGTCAGTCTCGTCCAGAAACTCCAGCAGCGGCCCGACGACCGAGCGGTACGGCGAGGGGAGAACGACCAGCGGCACGTCGGGCCACCAGTGCTCCCACTTCCGACGCACCTGCTCGCCACTTCCCGGCGTCAACTCCACATAGACCGCCGTCACCTCCCGGCCGATGGAACGGGCAAAGTTGACCGCGTCCACAATCCCCCGGTGGACGCCGGAGATGGGGATGACCACCCGGGGGCGCGGGGGCACCTCCAGGGGAGGCGGCAGGCCACGGGAGAGGGAGAGTTCACGGGCCACCTCCTGATAGTGGGCCCGGACCCTCAGGAAACCGCTCACCAGCAGCGGGATGGCCACAATCGTGATCCAGGCTCCTTCCACGAACTTGCTGACGGCGATGATGAGCAGGGCCACGGCGGTCGCCAGCGCGCCCAGGCCGTTCAGGAGGGCCTTCGCGGCCCACCCCTGGCCCCGTTCCCGCCTCCAGTGGACAACCATCCCGGCCTGGGAGAGGGTGAAGGCCAGAAACACCCCCACGGCGAAGAGAGGGATCAGGGCATGGGTATCTCCCCCGAAGAGGAGAATCAGTCCGGCAGTAGCCGCCGCCAGCAGCACAATGCCGTTGGAGTAGACCAGCCGGTCTCCCAGGCCGGTCAGTTGGCGGGGAAGGAAGCCGTCGGCCGCCAGGATGGCCGCCAGGCGCGGGAATCCGGCGAAACTGGTGTTGGCGGCGACGGCCAGGATGAGCATGGTGCTGACCTGGACCAGGATGTAGGCCGGCCCTTCGCCCAGGACCCGCCGCGCCAGGGCGGAGAGGACGGTCTCATCGGGGCGGGGGATGACGGCGAATGCCTGGGTCAGGCCGATGCTGCCCGCGAAGAGCGCGGCCATCAGGACGGCCATCACGATGAGGGTCCGCCCGGCGTTGCGGGCCTCCGGCGGCTGGAAGGCCGGCACCCCGTTGCTGATGGCCTCAATCCCGGTCAGCGCGGTGCAGCCGGAGGCGAAGGTGTGCAGGACCAGGAAGAGGGTCAACGGTTCGGCGGCGGGCGGAGCCGCGGCGGTCAGCGACACCGGCCCCTCCCGCAGCAGGCGTAGGACCCCCCAGCCCAGCATGGGCAGAAAGGTGAACAGGAAGAGGTAGACGGGGACCGCCATTGCGGTGCCCGTCTCCTGAAGCCCGCGCAGGTTGAGCAGGGCGATGACCAGCAGCATCAACAGGGCCAGTTCCACCCGGTAGGGCCAGAGAATGGGGAAGGCGGAGGCGAGGGCCTCCACCCCCGCCGTCAGGCTGACCGCCGCGGTTAGGGTGTAGCCCACCATTAACGCCGCCGCGGCGGTCAGGCCCGGCACTGTCCCCAGGTTCTCCCGCGCCACCGTGTACGAGCCGCCCCCGGAAGGGTACCCGTGGATGGTCTGGAAGTAGGAGAGGGCAACCAGCACCAGCAGGCCGGTGATGGCCAGACCGATGGGGAAGGCCAGGGAGAGCCCCGCCGCCCCGGCGACGACCAGTCCCAGGTAGATTTCCTGGTTGGCGTAGGCGACGGAGGAGAGGGCATCGGGGGAGAAGGCCGCCAGCGCCCGGATTTTGTTCAGCCGCTTGTGCGCCAGGGACTGAGTGGGCAGTGGAGGCCCGATCAGGATGTCGCGAATTCTCTGGAGCATTTTTTATTCAGTGCTGACTGAAGGGCCACGCCGAGCCCTCGGCCCCGAAGGGCCTCGGCCCGAGGGGGCTTCGCCCGAGGCGTCACCCTTCCTGGGCCGCAGGCCTTTGGTCGGCCTTCGCCGACCCGTTCTCTCATCTGCGCAAACAGGGGTTGTCGGCGAAGGCCGACAACCCCTCGGGCCGAGCCCCTCAGGGCGAGGCCGGCACGAAGTGCCCGGGAAGGGCGATTTCAATCGGTGTGAATCACGTCCGGCACGGAGTCCAGCGGCACCACCTGGCGCTCTTTCTCCGCGCGCGCTTTGACCTCCACCCCGCCGGCCTCCAGGCTCCGGCGGCTCACCGTCAGCCGGACCGGACAGCCGATGAGGTCAGCGTCGGCGAATTTGACCCCGGCGCTCTCGTCCCGGTCGTCGCAGAGGACGGGGACCGTCAGCCGTCGGCAGACCTCGTCCGCTGCCTCCCGCACGGCCTCCTCCTTCCCCAGCACGACCAGATGGACGTCAAAGGGGGCCAGGGCCGGGGGCCAGACGAAGCCGAAGTCGTCCCGGCAGGTCTCGGCGACGGCGGCGACCCAGCCCTCCAGTTCGGCCTGGACTCCGCCCACGGCCACCGGGCGGAGCGCGCCGTCGGGGTCGGCGTAGAGATGGGGTTCAGCGGCGGGGTCGGCCCACCAGGAGACCAGCGCGGCTCCCGGCACCGCCTCCAGCGGCGCGCCGCAGTGGGGGCAGGGGTGCCCGGGACGGGCCTGCGCCACGTCGTCCAGCAGGGTGACGGCGAAATCGCGCGGGTAATTGACGCCGGTCAGGTGGTACCCCTCCCGGTTGGCCCCGGCGACGAAGTTGGCCCCGGCCCGGATGGAACGGTCGCCGATGACCAGTACTCCCTCTCCGTCCCGCGTCGGGCGGACTCGCAGGCCCACGGGGGAGGCGTACCCGGGCACCGCGCCGACCGCGCGGATCTCCGCCTCCGTCGCCGGGCGCAGGTCGGATACCCCTACCAGACGGCCCAGTTTCGCCTCGTTCACCTCCAGGTCGCCCCGGATGACGGCGAAGATGATCTCCCCCTGTCCCTCCGGCCCCGTCGCGTAGAAGACGGCCTTCAGGGTCTGCGCGGTGGGGACGCCCACGTAGGCGGCGACGTCGGCGATGGTGGCACAGTTGGGGGTGGCGACCGGGCGGACGTCCTCCAGGGGCACCGGTTCCCTGACCGGCAGGGAGAACCGGGCCGCCCCGGCGGTGGCGGTGTACCCGCAGGCCGGGCAGCGGAGCGCCTCCGCTTCGCCGGACGGGTGGGGGAAGAGCACTGCCGCGCCGTCCAGCGTCTCCGCCGGGAGCAGGTCCAGGCCGGTGCGGGCGAACTCCTCCCGGATGGCCTCCAGGGCTTCCCGGCAGAGCGCGTCGCGGGCATCGGGGTCGGCGTGGAGGACGACGGCCCGGAGCAATTCCCGCTCCCGCCAGCGCCAGAGGCCCCAGGGCGGGTCCGCCGGTTGGCGCCGGAACCCGTAGAGGAGGCGCGGGAGGTCCCGGTGGGAGGCGACGTGGCGGGGGATGAGCGCCCGTATCGCCTTCTCCTCGGGGACGGAGACGGGGAGGCTGAGCGCCTGCCCGCCCAGCCCCTCCAGCGCGGCCGCAAGGCGAGCGCGGGCCTTCGCCAGGACGCGTGTGCCCAGGGGCAGCCAGGCGTAGCGCCCCGACTCCACGGGGGCCAGGAGCGCCGCGCGGACCGCCAGCCCCAGTCCGGGGGTCACCGCCTCCGCCGGAGGTTCCCGGAGGGTGCGGCCGAAGAGGCGGGATGCCGGGAAGCAGAAAGAGGATGGGAATGGTTTGGAAGACATTCGTGTTGCGCGTTTATTATAGCAGGTTCAGAAGGGGCGTCAAGGAGCATCGCGAAAGGGGTGTGTCCTGAAGTTGTAGGACAACTGCGAGCAGTTGTCCTACAAAGCGAATCTGACTGAAAGGCCACGCCGGGCCCTCGGCCCCGAAGCCTTCGGCCCCGAGGCCTCAGGCCGAGGGGGCTTCTCGGCCCGAGGGGGCTTCGCCTGAGACGTCACTCTTCCTGGGCCGCAGGCCTCTGGTCGGCCTTTGCCGACCCCACCCCCGGCGGCTTCGCCGCCGGGGGTGGGGTGAGGTGCCCATTCCCTCTACGGCCGCGTCCGCAGCACCAGCGGCAGATATACCCGCGCGTTGACGATGCGCAGGCTGGCGTCCCGCGTGGAGTCGGGGTAATACACGTGCCCGTGCTCGTCCGATAGATAGACGCCGGAGAGGTCCAGCGTGGTGTTGGTCACCGAGACCAGCGGGGTGAAGGTGATGCGGACCAGCCGTCCCTCCGTCAGCCCCGCCGGTGCGCCCAGGCGCACCACGGCGGTATCGGTCAGGCGGCCGCTGGCGTTGATGACGGAGAGGGTCGGCGTCAGGACCACCCAGGCGCCGTAGGGCCCCAGAAAGTCCGGCGCTCCCTGCACGCTCCGCACCCGCAGGTGGGACGGGTTGAAGCGCAGGTCAAACTCCACGCCGTACACCGGCTTCGCCGTCGCCCCGGAGACGCTCACGTCCACCGCGAAGGGCGTGCCCACGTATGCCGGGGGCGCCACGGGGAAGGTCAGGCTGACGATGACGCTGGCCTGCGGCGCCACCCCGGCGGCCTCCACCGCCGCCGGTTCGCCCTCCAGCCCCAGCCCGCCCACGCTCACCGCGCTGGCGTAGTACGGCGCCGACTGGATGACCTCCACCTGGTTGGAACTCAGCCGCCACAGGATGCACTGGTAGTCCGCCCCCGCCGCAGAGCCAGAGCCGTTGAGCGAGGCCACCGGCACCGGCGGATACCACGGCGCCCAGTAGGCGGTATCCGGCCGGGACGGGTCGTATTTGCCCACGCGCAGGAAGATGCGGATGGCGGCGTTGCTCCAGTTCGCTGGCGTGGCGTCAATGGTGTACGACCGGACCGTTGCGCTCCCGTCGGGCTGATTGGCGTACCACTGCGCGGTGCTCGCCCAGTAGGGGCCGCCGGTCACGTTGCCCGCGCCGTCCACCTCCACCAGGTCCACCCGGTCCACGCGCAGGTTGGTGCGGTCAATGTCGCTCATCCCGGCCTCGTAGCCGCTCCCCTGCACGTTGTAGGAGTAGAGCGGGCCGTTGTTCAGCCGGACCCCCAGCCCCTCCACCGTCTTCACGCCCCCGGCCTCGCGGTAGTTCAGCCCCAGCGCGTAGCGGTATTTGCCCCACCAGACGTCCACGCCGTAGGAATACAGGCCCAGTTCCTCCTGAATCTCCTGGACCGCCTGCTCCCAGAGCCAGGCGATGGGGCTGCCGTCGTAGTCCGGCCGGTTCCAGGACTCTTCCTGATGCCACGAGACGACCTCGTCGCTTTGCTGCAGGCGGGCGCTGGTGACCTCCCACTCCAGGGTGAAGTCGTGCTGGCGGGGGATGCCCGGGGTGAGGGAGAAGGTCCCGCTGGTGTACGGCTTGCACCCGCTGGCCGACGCGCGCACCTGGTACGAGGAGTAGGCCCCGGCGTTGGCGACCTCCAAAACGTAGCGGCCGTCGTCGCCGGTGGTGGTGCTGGCCAGTTGCGTGCTCCCGGCCCACAACTGGACGGTCGCCCCGGCGAAGGGCTGGCCCCAGTCGTTCCAGACGGTGCCGCGCACCCAGCCCTTCGTCGTCGGCGGCATGGTGATGGACGGCGCGGCCACCTGGCCGGTGCGCACGCTCACCGGGGCCGTCGTCGGCAGGTTGCCGGCGTGGATGGCCTCCACCGTGTGGTTGCCGCTGACGACCTTTGTGAAGGTGAAGGTGCCGCCGGCATTGGTTGTGGTTGTGGCGCCGGTATCCAGGGTGACGGTGGTCATGCTCAGCGGCAGCGTGCCCGAGAGGACCGTGCCCTGGATGTCGCCCCACTGGTTGACGTACAGTTTGATCTCCGACGGCGTGACGAGTACCCGGTACGGGTTGGCGACGTCGCGGGTGGCGGTGACGACCTGGGTGGCCGTGGAGAAGCCCGGCGCGGTCAGGGTGATCACCATGGTCGTCGTCATCGCCGGGGGGCTGGCGGTGTTCAGCGGCACGCCGATGAAGTAGTTGTAGGCGTTCGTGGACGTGATGAGCGCGCTGTGGCTCACCGGCGGCAGGGTCGCCAGGCGCAGTTGGCCGCCGATGAGGTAGGCCGCCATGCTGCGGTCGGTGGGCGCGTAGGTCTCGTCAAAGACGGCGACGGCCAGGTCCACGGTTTTGGCCGGCGGCAGGATGGCCAGCGTGGTGGTGACCGCATTGTTGGTCAGCGTCGTCTCCGGGGTGGCAGTGCTGGCGCTGACGCGGATGGGGAGGAGCGAGTTGTCCTCCAGGTCGGGGATGGCAAACGTGCGCGCGACCGTCGTGCGGCTGAAGGGGGGCAGCGCGGCGATGGTCGCCGAGGGAATGGCCGTGTGGCTGACCGTCTCGGTGAAGGAGACGACGATGTTCGTTGCGGTGACCCAGCCGCCGTTGGCGACGGTGACGGTGACGGTGGCGGAATCAATGATGCGGGCGATGCGCGGGCTGGCCCAGATGTGCGCGGCGTCCAGCACCAGGTCGGCGCGGGTCGTGTCGTTGGCCGCCGCGTCAGGCACGGTGCTCATGACCATGAGGGGACTGGTTCCACCGAATGAGGGATTCTGTTCGTACAGCAGCATGGCCTGGCCGTTGGGCCCAACGGTGATGATGGGACGGGCATTGATCTCATAAACGACTTTGCGAAAAGGAATCAGCGTATTGCCGTCGCGGTCCAGGCGGGCATAGCGTATGTCGGGGAACGTTTCATCATCCAGAGCCACCAGATGGATGTGGTCGCTGGCGTCTATGACGAAATCCAGGACCTGCTCGGCCCCTCCCGCCCCTTCGGTCGCGATGAGCCGCTCGGCGGTCAGGCTGCCGTCGGGGTTGATGCGGCGCCAGTAGTAGGCACAGCCGTCCCCTCTGCAATCCTTCCAGATGACGTGCGCCGCGCCCTGGGAGTCGGTCCGGATTACCAGGCGATGAGACTGGGAGGTATCAATGTTAGTGAAGACGCGGGTGACGGTGATCTGGTTGGGCGAGGGCAGGCCGCCGGAGATGAGGCGGGTGTAGACCAGGTCGTAGCCGGGGCCCGGCGTGTCGGCGTACCACAGGACGTGCCGGTTGCCCTGGCGGTCCACCGCGATGGCAGGGCTGTAGCCCGACACATCGCTGGTGATGACAGTGTTCATGCGGACGTCCGCGACCAGCGGGCGGCCCCGGTCGTCCAGGATGGTGTACCACAGCCGACCCGAGTAAGGGTGCAGGATGTGCGGATGGCCGTACTCGTCGGTGGCGATGGCCGTGCGGTAGCACTGATTCCGTGCAAACAGTGTTGGGGAGACGACCGTGCGGCCCTGGGCGTCCAGCCGGGTGTAGTGGCAGTAAGGGGTCATAGAGACACCTCGTTCCCAGACAATATGCACATTGTCCTGGGCATCCACCGCTACGCGCGGCTCATAGCCGTCGGTGTCCAGCAGCACGTCCTCCACGACCGTGTTGCCGGCGGCGTCCAACTGGGTGTAGTACAGCGGGCCGGCGCTCTCCTGCCAGACCACGTGGACGTGGCCGCGGCTGTCGGCGACAGCGTCTATCCATCCCACGTTGGTTGAGGCAGGGTCTGCAGTGCGGCCGTTGGAGATGCGGCGGGGCCAGTGGAAGTTGAAGGTGTCGCCGTAGTTGCGCCCGGCGATGGTCAGATCGGCCAGGTCCACCTCCCCGTCGCGGTTGATGTCGGCCCGCCAGTCCCAGTTGGGCGAGGGGGGCGAGGCCCGGCTGCCGTAGGCATTGGCGACGATGGACATATCCGCATCGTCCACCACGCCGTCAATGTTCAGGTCCCCCACCAGGGCCAGGGTGATACTCGCCAGGCCCAGGACCAGGAGCAGGACTGCCAGCAGGGTGACAAGAGCACGCGGTTTCATTTTTTCCCTCCTTTCCAGCAAGGACAGACGACTCAACAAAAAGCGGCCTCCGCCGAGCCTGGACGGAAGCCGCTGGAAGGTTATCGGAGACGGGGTTACCGCCAGAGTTCGCCGAAGGTTACCCCCGGATTCGTCCGATTCGGGTTATCCTGCCGGGGGCTGTTGCCTGTAAGATTCAGCCCGGTGGTAAACCTTCGGGCTGATTCAGCACAGCCCTGCGGGCTGTTTCCGAGCCCCGAAGGGGCTTTGCAGAATGAGCCAGGTCGCCCGGACGTAAACGTCCGGGCTTACCATGCGAAGCCCTTCGGGCTGTGGTGAGCCCCCAGAGGGGGCTTTGCAGATTGAGCCCGACGGTTCACCGTCGGGCAAAGTGGTTCTGTCGCCCGCGGCGCGGCGGTCCGGGTTCCCGGCCGACCTTCTGCTGCAACTCGTAGAGTTTGTTGATGGCCTCCAGCGGGGTCATCTGGGAGATGTCCAGTTTGCGGAGTTCCTCCACCACCGGGTGCTCGTCGGCGAAGAGGACGGGCTGGTAGGGACGGGGGGCCGGGGTGCCGGGGCGGAACTTGCCGCTCTCCAGCCCCTCCAGCAGTTCCTGCGCCCGCTGGATGACCGGTCGGGGGACGCCCGCCAGTTGGGCCACGTGAATCCCGTAGGACCGGTCCGCGCCGCCGGGGATGACTTTGTGCAGGAAGACGACCTGTCCTCCCTCCTCCGCCACCGCCAGGTTGACGTTCCGCACGCCGGGGAGCCGGTCCGCCAGTTCTATCAGTTCGTGGTAATGGGTGGCGAAAAGGGTGCGCGCCCGCCGCTGAGGGTGGTTGTGCAGGTACTCCACCACCGCCCAGGCGATGGAGATGCCGTCGTAGGTGCTGGTGCCCCGTCCGATCTCGTCCAGGATGAGCAGGCTGCGAGGAGTGGCGTTGTTGAGAATGTTCGCCGTCTCCACCATCTCCACCATAAAGGTGGACTGGCCCGACGCCACCTCGTCCTGCGCACCGATGCGGGTGAAAATCCGGTCCACGATGCCGATGCGGGCCCGCTCCGCGGGGACGAAACTCCCCATCTGGGCCATCAGGACGATCAGGGCGTTCTGGCGGATATATACCGATTTACCGGCCATATTCGGGCCGGTGATGATGAGGATGCGGGTCTCCTCGTCCAGGTGGAGGTCGTTGGGGACGAAGGGCTCGGAGAGGGTCTGCTCCACGATGGGGTGGCGTCCCCCGACGATCTCCAGGACGTTCTCGTCGGTCAGTTCGGGGCGAACGTAGCGGTTGCGGACGGCGACCTCCGCCAGTGCGGCGGCCACGTCCAGTTGGGCCACGGCCCGGGCCGTCGCCAGGAGCGCCGGGGCGCGCGCGGCGATGCGGGCACAGACCTCCCGGAAAATACGCGTCTCCACCTCCACCTGCCGCTCCTCGGCGTTCAGGATGAGCGCCTCCATCTCCTTCAGTTCGGGGGTGATGAACCGCTCCGCGTTGACCAGCGTCTGCTTGCGGATGTAGTCGGCGGGGACGGCGTGGAGGTTGGCTTTGGTGACCTCAATGTAGTAGCCGAAGACTTTGTTGTAGCCGACCTTCAGGTTTTTGATGCCGGTCCGCTCCTGTTCCCGCCGTTCCAGGGAGGCCAGCCACTCTTTGGCCTCCCGGACGGAGCGGAGCAGGCCGTCCAGTTCTTCGGAGAAACCGGGGCGGATGACGCCGCCAGCGGAGAGGGACGCCGGAGGGTCGTCCACGATGGCGCGGGCGATGAGGTCGGCGACGTCGGGGCAGGGGTCCAGCCTCACCCCCTCCCCCGCCGCCTCCGGCGGCTCCCCCCTCCCAATCTCCCGCCGGGCGGGAGAGGGGGAGGGGGTGAGGGTCCTCACCCCTCCCCCGGCGGCTTCGCCGCCACCCCCTCCCCTCTCCTGACCTTCGGTCAGGAGAGGGGAGGGGGCCAGGGGATGGGGTGAGGTCAACCGCGCCACCCCCTCCAGCGCGCGGCGGATGCCGGTCAGGTCGCGCGGGGTGGCGATGCCCCCCACGACGCGGTTGACCAGCCGCTCCAGGTCGGGCATGTCCTTCAGGGCCTCCCGGACGCGGGCCCGCAGGACCCCGTCCTGGACAAAGCGCTCCACCTCGTCCAGCCGCCGCTCTATGGCCTCCCGGTCCACCAGCGGCTGGGCGATGCGGGCCCGCAGGAGCCGTCCCCCCATCGGTGTCAGCGTCCGGTCCAGCACGCCCAGAAGGGAGCCCTGCACTCTCCGTTCCCGCAGGCTCTCCGTCAGTTCCAGGTTGCGGCGGGTGGTGGGGTCCATCACCAGGAAGCGGTCGGTGGAATAGGTGCGGAGGGTGGTCAGTTGGGCCAGCGCGCCCTTCTGGGTCTCCTGCAGGTACTGGAGGATGGCCCCGGCGGCGCGGACCGCCAGCGGTTTCCCCTCGCAGCCGAATCCCTCCAGCGTCGTCACGCCGAAGTGGTCCAGGAGGGCCTGGCGGGCCGTGCCCGGTTCAAACCGGTAGGCCGGGTAGGGGGTGAAGTGGATGCCGGGGAAGTTCAGGTCGGGGAGGGGCGGGGCGGCGGAACCGGCGGACTTCCACTCCCGCGCGTCGGGGAAGAGGCACTCCCGGGGCTGGAGGCGGGCCAGTTCGCGGGGGACCTCCTCACGGGCCAGTTGGGTCGTGGCGAACTCCCCCGTGGTGATTTCCGCGTAGGCCAGGCCGGCCCGGTCCTCGTCCAGGACCAGCGCGGCCAGGTAGTTGGGGCAGCGGGCATCTAACAGCGCCGGCTCCACGACGGTGCCGGGGGTGACGACGCGCACCACCTCCCGCTCCACCAGCCCCTTCCCGGTGACCTCGCCGACCTGTTCGGCGATGGCGACGCGGTACCCCTTCTCAATCAGACGGGCGATGTAGTGCTCCACCGCGTGGTACGGGACGCCGGCCATGGGCACGCGCACCCCTTTCGCGACGGGGCGCGAGGTGAGGAACAGGTCCAGTTCCCGCGCGGCGATCTCCGCGTCGGCGTCAAAGGTCTCGTAGAAGTCGCCCAGGCGGAAGAAGAGGATGGCGTCGGGGTGCTGGGCTTTCAGGCGCAGGTACTGCTTGCGGATGGGGGTGACGTCGTCCATGTCGCAGGTCGCAGGGAGCAGGTCGCAGGTCACAGGGGGCATTTATTTGGTAGGACAACTGCGAGCAGTTGTCCTACACAAGAGCGTCCAGGACAAAAGAACCCTCACAAGCCCCGACTCTGGACATAGTGTTGACCTCTATCGGAATTGGACCGTCAATGACGGGTCTCATTATAACCAGGGAGACCGGCATTGTCAAAGCGGTTCTATCCCTTTGAGTCCACTGCAAGACCGATCGCGGAGAACACAAAGAGCGCAGAGTTTTCATAAAACGAAGGGCGCTCTGCGTACTCTGCGGTCTCTGCGATGAAGAACCTGTTTGCAGTGGGGTCATTCTCTCTGTTCCAGCGAGCGGCCTGTGACCAGAGCCACGACTTCGGCGGCGGCCTCCTCCACGGGCTTGGAGGTCATATCCACTACCCGCCAGCCGTGGCGGTGGAAGAGGTCCAGCGCGTAGACGACCTCCGCCCGGACGTGGTGCAGGTCGGCGTAATCGCTGACCAACTGGCTGATGCGGCGCACACGGGCCTGCCGCAACTGGGCCAGCCGGACCGGGTCCACCGTCAGACCGATGACCCGCTCCGGCGACAAGCGGGAGAGCACTGCTGGCGTGTTGACTCCCAGCACGATAGGGACGTTCCCCACCAGCCACCCCCGGTAGGCCAGGTAGACGCTCAGCGGGGTCTTCCCGGTGCGGGAGACGCCCACCAGGACAATCTCGGCGTGGACCAGTTCCTCGGCGTTCCGCCCGTCGTCGTGACGGAGCGCGAAATCCACCGCCTCTATCCGGCGGTTGAAGTCCTCCAGCCGGTAGAGGCCCGGCTGGGCCAGCGGCGGCGTTCCCAGCAGGTCCGACAGCCGCTCCAGCAGCGGCCCCATCAGGTCCAGGGTGTGGACGTGGTGGCGGCGGCCTTCCTCAAACATCGCCTGCCGCAGGTCCGGGCTGACCAGGGTGTGGACGATGAGGGCGCGCGCGTGGGCCGCCTCCTGGACGACCTCCCGGACCTGCTCCACCGTCCGGACCTCCCCGATGCGGCGCACTTCCACATCCTGGGGGAACTGGGTCAGCGCGGCGCGGGTGACCCGCTCCGCCGTTGTGCCCGTGCCGTCGGAGACGGCAAAGACGATGTAGGGGGAAGAACGACTCATGTCACAATCTCTGCCCGCAGGGCAGTCAGGACCTCGGCGATGGGGTTGATGATGGTGGCCGCGTCGGAGCCAGCGAAGAGCAGACCCACCACCCGCCGGTCCTCGTCCAGGACGGCGGAGCCGGAATCCCCGGGCTGGCTCATCGGCGAGGCGATGAGTTGGCCCTCAAAGAGGGCACTGGGGCCGTTGTAGTCAATCCGCACGGTGGCGTCAATCTGGGTGATCATGCCAGTCGTGTGGCCTGTCGTCCGTCCGCTTTTCTGCACCCGCGTCCCCAGGGTGGCCTCCCCGACGCCGGTGGGGACGCCGATGCCCAGAATGTCGGGACGGACCAGGTCGGCGCTCAGGGGGCGGGCCAGCGCTGCATCCACCCGGTTGATCCCCGGCGTCTGCTGGACCGGCTCCAGGCGGTGCCGGGAGCCGACCAGTTCGGCCAGCGTGTTCAGGCCGGTCGCCAGGAGGGTGGCGATGCGGCATTCCGGCTCCGCGGTGCCGAAATCCAGCGGGACGAACTCTGCCAGTGTGGCGATGGCGTCCTCCGCCGTCCCGCCGTCGGCCGGGCCGGGCTGAAGGATGGGGTCGCCGGGGCGGCCCTTGTTGACGTCGGCCAGGACGTGGTTGTTGGAGAGGATGAAGAGTTCGCTCCCCCGCCGCACCAGGCAGCCGAAGGTCCCGGCAGTGATGTGGATGTGGCCGATGGAGACGCCCGGCGGCACCACCGGACGCCAGCGGTCGCGCGGGCCCTGGAAGGCCCGCAGCACCCCCAGTTCCACCACGTCGGTGGGGACTCCCTCCACCTGAGCGGGGATGAGGTCCTCCGGGGTCAGGGCCGAGGGGTGGACCTTGTGGGTGACGGAGACAACCAGGCTCAGTTCGTCCGTCTGTACCCCCTCCCGGATTTTGTAGCCGATGCCGCAGGCGACGACGTTGCGTCGGGCGAAGAAGGCGGGCAGATACCGCTGCTTCAAGGCTGCAATCTGGGCAATATAGGATTCCATTGGGGCCTCCTTGCTCTGGGGAGAAAAAAGGGTTTTTGTTGCGGCGGCTTTGCCGCCGCAACAAAAACCCTTCATTTTCCATGAAAATACCAGTCCAGGATTTCCTGCGCCACGGGCACCGCCGCCGTGGAGCCCTCGCCGCCGTTGTAGATGAAGACAATGAGGGCAATCTGGGGGTTCTCCACCGGCGCGTAGGCCATAAACCAGGCGTGCGTCGGCTGGGCGAGACCTTCCCGGCAGATGCCCATTTGGCGGGCGATGTCGTCGCAGAACTGGGCGGTGCCGGTCTTGCCCGCCACCCGCACCCCCGCCACCTGCGCGCGGGTCGCGGTGCCGTAGGCCACCGCCCCCTCCAGCCCCTGCTGGATGAGGCTCCAGTTCTCCGGAGAGATAGGCAGGGTGCGGATGATTTCAGGCCGGAACGGCTGGACGACATTCCCCTGCGCGTCGGTGATGTGGTGAACGATGCGCGGCCGGTAGAGGGTGCCCCCGTTGGCCACAGTGGCCATGACGTTCAGCATCTGCAGCGGCGTCACCAGCAGGTAGCCCTGACCGATGGAGAGGTTGTAGGTGTCGCCGGTGGACCAGTTCTCCCCGATGGTCAGCCGTTTCCAGCGGGCCGTGGGGACATGTCCCGGCGCCTCCTGCTCCAGTTCTATCCCCGTCGGTTCCCCCAGGCCGAAGAGTTGGGCGTACTGGACGATGCGGTCCAGCCCCAACCCCTCAAACTGTTCGTACCCTCCGCCGACCTGGTAGAAGAAAATGTCACAGGAGAAGGCGAGGCCGTGGACGATGTCCAGCCAGCCGTGGCCGGACCGTTTCCAGCAGTAGAACGGCTGGGCCCGCTCGGGGTCGTTGGGGTAGTACTTGTTCGGGAGCATAATGGTGCCGGGGCAGTTCAGGCGGGTGCGCGCCGTCAACACCCCCTCCTGAAGCGCCCCCGCCGCGACGACAATCTTGAAAATGGAGCCGGGCGGCAACTGGTCGGCGATGGCATGGTTGAGCAGGGGACGGTGGGGGTCCTCTAACAGTCGGGTATACTCCTCCAGCGAGATGCCCCCGGCAAAGAGGTTGTTGTCGTAGGTAGGCAGACTGACCATGGCCAGAATCTCGCCAGTCTGGGGGTTCATGGCGATGACCACGCCCCGGCGGGAGTTGACCCGGTCCATTCCCCTCTGCAGCGCCTGCTGAGCCACCTGCTGCAGTTGGAGGTCTATGGTCAGGTAGACGTTGTGGCCGGGGGTCGGCGGGATTTCGTCCCCCAGCACCCGCACGACCCGGCCCAGGATGTCCGTCTCCTGGACGCGCTGGCCCGGAGTGCCCCGCAGCCAGGACTCAAAGGTCGCCTCCACCCCGGCGTAGCCGATGCGGTCGGTGGCGGGGTCGTACCCCCGGTCGGCGTACTCCTTCGCTTTCTCCGCCGGGATGGCCCCCATATAGCCCACCAACTGGGAGACCAGCGGGCCGTAGGGGTACTGGCGCCGGGAGATCACGTCCACCCGGACGCCGGGGAAGGCGAACTCCTGTCCCTGGGCGATGATGAGGGCGACCTTTCGGTCCACGTTGGTGGCGGCGACCAGCGGGTCGTAGGGCGCGTAGGCGGGAGACCCGGCGTCCAGCACCCGGTCCACCCGCTCCCGCAGGCCGGGTTGCGCGCCACCCTGACTGTACGGGATTCCCAGCAGCGCCGCCAGACGGCGCAGTTCCGTCTCCCGCTGGACGTCGTCCTCCGGCAGCAGGGCCGGGATGATGACGACCTGGAAGGCGGGGACGTTGCGCACCAGGGGCTCCCCGTCCCGGCTGTAGATGAGGCCGCGTGGGGCCGGCAGGGAGACCAGTTCGGTCCGCTGCTCGTGGGCCCGGGCAATCCACTGCTCCGTCTCCACCACCTGCAGGCGGTAGAGGCGGACGGCGTAGACGGTCAGCACCAGGGGCAGGACCAGCCCCACCAGCAGGAGACGGGGCGCGGTCAGGAGCAACCACAGCCGGCGCGCCAGCCCGCGCTCAGGAGGAACAGGCGGCTTATCCCCTTTCTTCCGATTGTTCATTGGTCATTTGGCCATTGGTCATTGGAGCGTGAATCCTTCCGGGCGGGTCCGCCGGTCCAGCCAGGAGAGGAGCGGATGGACGATGGGGGCCAGCAGGGCGTTGAGCACGGCCGACGGCGCGGCGACGTGGGCGAGTCCGTACTGCCAGTCCACCGGATAGCCCGTCGCGCTCATCGCCAGAAGCAGGACGACGTGGGAGAGGAATCCGGCGACCAGCACCAGCAGGACCAACTGGAACGCGGTGGAGCCCAGTTCCCGTCCCCACTGCTGCCCGACCAGGAGCGCGGCCAGCAGGAGGGCCAGGGTGAAACCGCCCAGCGGCCCGCCGGAGAGGACGTCTAACAGCACCCCGCCGATGAAGGCCCAGACCGCGCCCTCTACGGGGCCCCGCAGGAAGGCCCAGACGGCGACCAGCAGGAAGACCGCATCCGGATGGGCGCCGAAGAGGGAGACCCCCGCCAGCGCGGTGCTCTGGGCCAGGGCGGCCAGGGTCAACAATGGCAGGACGACGTAGAGGCTGAGGATGGCAGACTCCTTACACCACTTTGCTTTGCTTGCAAAGCCCCCTTCGGGGGCTGAAAATAGCCCGAAGGGCTTCGCAGGATGAGCCCGGACGTTTACGTCCGGGCGATGGGCTGGCCGAAACAAACGCCAGAGTATTACTCCCCCGGCTCCTCCTGGACCAGGGGCTGGAACGACGTGATGACCAGCGTCAGTTCCACCCGGCGATAGTCCACGGCCGGATGGATGACCGCCTCCTGGAACAGAGCGAAGTCCTGTTTCACCACCTGGGAGACCTGTCCCAGGACCAGACCGCGCGGGAAAGCGCCGCCCAGGCCGGACGTGAGCACCACGTCGCCGACCTGGACAGTATCCTCCTGGGGGATGTAGAGCATGCGCAGGGAGCCGTCGGGCTGGCCCACCACCAGGCCGGTGGCGCGGGATTGCTGGAGCATCGCGGCGACGTTGCTGCCCGGGTCGGTAATCAACTGCACCTTGCTGGTGTGGAGTCCCGTCTCGGCGACCCGCCCCACCAGGACGGCGCCGCCGGTGACCACGGGCATCCCCACGGCGACCCCGTCGGCCTGCCCGACGTTGATGGTGATGTAGCGCAGATAGGGGTTGGGCTCCTGGCCCACCACGTCGCCGCAGGGGGCGTTGATGCAGGCCGACCGTCCCACCACGTCCGCGCCCAGGAAGGCCCAGGTGGGGTTGGCCTCCACGAACCCCAGCAGCCCCCGCAACTGCACCACCTCCGCCTCGTACTCCCGCAGGCGGACGTTCTCAATGGTGAGGGCGTTGACCTGTTCCTCCAGTTCGGTTACGCGGGCGCGCAATTCCCGCACCTGCCGGACGGTCTGGGAGAGGTCGCCGATGTTGCGGACCAGTGCGGTCGCGGCGCGCTGAAGGGGAGCCAGAACGACCTGCAGGCCCCGCTCCACAGGGGCCAGGATGCGGGTTTCGTGGAGGGCCAGGAACAGAATGGAGAGGATGAGAAAGGTCAGAGGAAACCAGGAACGCCAGGTCCCGCGCCGCACTGCACCTCCTGCAATTTACTTCCTGACGTGCCAGGCACTTCTGGAAGTGCCTGGCACGTTCTCCTGCTAACGGCGTAAGTCCTGTCAAGAGACCAGTTCCGTCCCCCGGCGGTCGGTGGCCATCACTACCTGCCGCAACAGGTTCATGTTTTCCAGCACCATCCCGGCTCCCCGGGCGACGCACGTCATCGCGTCCTGCGCCACCCAGGCCCGGATGTGCGTCTCCTGGGTGACCCGCTCGGCCATCCCCTTCAGCAACGCGCCCCCACCAGTCAGGCAGATGCCGATGTCCATCAGGTCGGCGACCAGTTCCGGTGGCGTGTCGTCCAGCGTATCCCGAATCAGGTCCACAATGAGGCTGACGGAACTGGAGAGGGCCTCCCGAATCTCTATGCTGCTGATCTCCACCGCCTCCGGCAGGCCGGTGACCAGGTTGCGACCTCGCAGGAGCATCGTCTTCTCCTCGGGGAGCGGGTAGGCGGAGCCAATGGCGATTTTGACCCGCTCGGCGGTCTGCTCGCCGATCATCAGGTTGTACTTCTGGCGGGCGTACTGGATGATGTCCTCATCCATCTCGTCCCCGGCGACCCGAATGGAGCCGCTGGTAACAATCCCGCCCATCGCGAAGACGGCGACCTCGGTGGTGCCGCCGCCGATGTCCACCACGATGCTCCCCCGGGATTCGGTCACCGGCAGGCCGGCGCCGATGGCCGCGGCCATCGGCTCCTCTATCAGGTAGGCTTCCCGCGCCCCGGCGGCGATGGCCGCGTCGTAGACTGCCCGCCGTTCCACCTCCGTCACCCCGCTGGGGATGCCCACCACCACGCGGGGCCGGGGGATGGGGGTGAACATATGCTGATGCGCCTTCTTGATGAAATAGTCCAGCATCGCCTGGGTCACCTCAAATTCGGAGATGACCCCGTCTCGCAGCGGGCGGATGGCGACAATATTGGCTGGCGTCCGCCCGACCATCTCTTTGGCCTCAGCGCCGATGGAGAGAACCCGACGGCTATCCCGCTCAATAGCCACCCACGAGGGCTCGTTGATGACGATTCCCTTGCCCCGGACGTAGACCAGGGTGTTGGCCGTGCCCAGGTCAATGCCAATATCCAGGGAAAAGAGGCCCAGCAACGCGTCTATTGGATTCCACAAAGGCATTTCTTCACCTGAATTTCGGGTTTACCGATGAAAAACATGACCAGAATGATTATACCACAAATCGGGGCTTTGGGTAGTGAAGACGATGTTTTTGCTGCGGGGGCTTTGCCGCCGCAGCAAAAACTTCCAACTGTCCACCGGATGACTTGACAGAACCCCTCCCTTGTGATAAAACCTCTTTGCCGCTTGCACAAAAACGGTTTCCCTTTCACCGATCGGGAGTGCCCTTTGTCCCAGGAATTGCTCATCGTGACCGACAACCCCGGCAAGAAGCGGGAGTACCGGGCCCTGCTGGCCTCCCTCCCTGTTCCCATACGGTTCCCTTCCGACCTGGGATACCGGATAGACGTCCAGGAGGACGGAACGACCTACGTGGAGAACGCGGCCCGGAAGGCCCGCGCCGGGGTACAGGCCTCCGGTCTGCTCTCCCTGGCCGACGACTCCGGCCTGGAAGTGGACGCGCTGGGCGGCGAGCCAGGCATCCGCTCCGCCCGCTACACCCCCGGCTCCGATGCCGACCGCATTGCGGCCCTGCTGGCCCGTCTGGATGGCGTCCCCTGGGAACAACGAACCGCCCGCTTCCGCTGCGTCATCGCCATCGCGACCCCGGCTGGCAACCTCTACACCACCGAGGGGACCTGCGAGGGGGTCATCGCCACCGCGCCCGCGGGGACCGGCGGCTTCGGCTACGACCCGGTCTTCTACCTCCCCGAGTTCGGTTGCACAATGGCCCAACTCCCGCCGGAAGTGAAAAACCGCATCAGCCATCGGGCGCGCGCGGTGGAGGCCGCGCTGCCCATCCTGCAACAGTTGCTGGAAGACTGTAGGACAACTGCAAGCAGTTGTCCTACAGGGATATAGGCAGTCAGCGCGGAGGCTGAAACGCCGATGATTTTCAAATGGCTGCGCCCTAAAACCCGACCGTCCGCAAAACCTCTAACCACCACCGAAATATCTCACCCGCTCCAGGAGCGCATCGGTTATTCATTCCGGGAGCCGGGGCTGCTCCTGCGCGCCCTGACCCACCCCTCCTACGTCCACGAGCACCCCGAAGAGGGCTGGGACAACCAGCGCCTGGAATTTCTGGGCGACGCCGTCCTGAGCCTGACGGTGGCGGAGTGGGTTTTCCACCGGTATCCCGAATTCCGGGAAGGGGAGATGACCCGCCTGCGGGCGGTCCTGGTCTCCGAGGAGATGCTGGCCCGCTTCGCCGCCCAACTGGGCCTGGGCGACTTTCTCCGCCTGGGAAAGGGCGAAGAGGAGCGGGGCGGACGGGAGCGGGCACCCAACCTGGCCGATGCCTTTGAGGCCGTCGTCGGCGCGATGTACCTGGACGGGGGGCTGGAGCCGGTGCGGAAACTGGTGCGCTTGTTGATGGCGCCGATGGCGGAGGCAATTCTGGCCGCCGAGGCCGATAAGGACGCCAAGAGCCGCTTCCAGGAGTGGGCCCAGGCCGAGATGAGCATCACCCCCCGCTACCGCATCGTCGCCGAGCACGGCCCCGAACACGCCAAGACCTTCGTCGCCGAGGTGCTCCTGGGCAACGAGGTGGCGGGCCGGGGAGAGGGGCGCTCCAAGCAGGCCGCCGAGCAGGCCGCCGCGCGGGACGCGTGGGAGCGGAGGACGGATTACGTAATACGTGAAACGTAAAACGTGAAGGAGGAGCGATGAGCCAGGAACGAGAGCGGATTGCCGCCGAACTGGAACGGTGGAAACAAACCACCCTGAAAGCCACGCTGGACCGTCAGCCGGAACGGTATCCGGAGTTCATCACCGCCTCCGGCGAGCCGGTGGAACGGCTGTACACCCCGCTGGATGTGGAGGGGGACTACCTGGAGAAAATCGGCTTCCCCGGCGAGTACCCGTTCACCCGGGGCATCCACCCCAACATGTACCGGGGGCGGTTGTGGACGATGCGGATGTTCGCCGGATTCGGCACCGCCGAGGAGACCAACGCCCGCTTCAAGTACCTGCTGGCCCACGGCGAGACGGGCCTCTCCGTGGCCTTTGACCTGCCCACCCTGATGGGCTACGACACCGACGCACCGGAGGCCGAGGGGGAGTTCGGCAAGTGCGGCGTCGCCGTCTCGTCGCTGAAGGACATGGAGATTCTCTTTGACGGCATCCCGCTGGACAAAGTCACCACGTCCATGACCATCAACAGTCCGGCGGCCGTCATCTGGGCCATGTACATCGCGGCGGCGGAGAAGCAGGGCGTCCGGATGGATCAACTGGGCGGGACCATCCAGAACGACATCCTCAAGGAGTACATCGCTCAGAAAGAGTACCTCTTCCCACCCGAACCATCTATGCGATTGGTGACAGACACCATAGAGTTCGGCAGCAAATATCTCCCCAAGTGGAACACCATCAGCATCAGCGGCTACCACATCCGGGAGGCCGGCTCCACCGCCGCGCAGGAACTGGCCTTCACCCTGGCCGACGGGATGGAGTACGTCCGCTGGGCTCTGCGGCGCGGTCTGGATATAGACGAGTTCGCCCCGCGCCTCTCCTTCTTCTTCAACTGCCACAACGACTTTCTGGAAGAGATTGCCAAATTCCGGGCCGCGCGCCGCATCTGGGCGCGGGAGATGCGGTACACCTTCGGGGCCAAAAACCCCCGCTCCTGGTGGATGCGCTTCCACACCCAGACGGCCGGGTGCACCCTCACCGCCCAGCAGCCGGAGATCAACATCGTCCGCGTGGCCATCCAGGCACTGGCGGCGGTCCTGGGCGGGACTCAGTCGCTGCACACCAACTCGCTGGACGAGGCGCTGGCGCTGCCCAGCGAGTTCGCCGTCACCATCGCGCTGCGCACCCAGCAGATCATCGCCCACGAATCGGGTGTGGCGAACACCGTGGACCCGTTGGGCGGCTCCTACGTCATAGAGGCCCTCACCGACCGGCTGGAGCGGCAGGCCTACGACTACTTTGCCCGCATTGAGGCGCTGGGCGGGGTCATCCCGGCGATTGAGGCTGGCTTCTTCCAGAAGGAGATTGCCGACTCCGCCTACCGCTACCAGCGGGAGATAGACGAACGGCGGCGCATCGTGGTGGGTGTCAACGAGTTTGTCGCCGAGGAGCCCCTGAAAGTGCCCCTCCTGAAGATGGACCCCGAGGGGTACCGGCGTCAGTGTGAGCGGCTGGCCCGGGTGCGGGCGGAGCGGGATAACGGCGCCGTGGGGCAGGCGCTGGACCGGCTGCGCATCGCCGCCCAGGGGACGGAGAACGTCATGCCCCACATTCTCAACGCCGTCCGCGCCTACGCCACCCTGCAGGAAATCATGGACATCTTCCGGGAGGTCTTCGGGCTCTACCGGGAGCCGATGGTGCTGTGACAGGTCGCAGGTCGCACGGCCCAGGGAGCAGGGAGCAACTGTAGGGCAACTGCTCGCAGTTGTCCTACAAAGTATGGCATGTTTCGCCTGTATAATGGTTGGATGAAAAACGCTCCCGGCGGCTTCCCATTGACCCCTCTCATCCCCCCTGGCCCCCCTTCTCTCCCCGCAGCGGGGAGAGAAGGGGGAAGAGAGGGGGTTTGGCGGCGGCTTCGCCGCCGCCAAACCCCCTCCTATTTCCCCCTCCCCGCGCCGCGCAGCGGCAGCGGGGAGAGGGCCAGGGGGAGGGGCGAGCCCCGAGGGTCAGGTGGTCAACATGCCGGTTTCTGTCCGAGTTAATTTTTAAAAGTTCATTCAGCCTGCGGCGAAGCCGGCCCTCACCGCTGGCACTGGGGGCAGAAGTGGGCGCTCCGGCCCCCCACGCGGGTGCGGGCAATCGGAGCACCGCATCGGGGGCAGGGGGCGCCCTCCCGCCCGTAGACCGCCAGATGGGCCGCGAACTCCCCGGGGCGCCCGTCGGGGAGGACATATCGTTGGTCCGGCAGGGTGGTGCCCCGGCGAGCGATGGCTTCCTCCAGCACCTCCCGCATGGCCCCGTGCAGGCGGGTCACCTCCTCGGGCGTCAGCGTGTCGGCGCAACGGAGGGGGTGCAGGCCCGCCCGCCAGAGCACCTCGTCGGCGTAGATGTTCCCCAGGCCTGCCAGGAAGCGCTGGTCGGCCAGCAGAGCCTTCAGGCGGACCCGACGGCCCCGCAGCATCCCCGCCAGCCGCTCCGGCGTCAGGTCCGGGTCCAGCGGCTCCGGCCCCAGGCCTCCCAGCCAGTCCTCCGGACAGGCCGTCACCGCCATCCGCCCGAACTTGCGGGGGTCGGAGAAGCGCAGCCGCCGCCCGTCGTCCAGATAGAAGACCACCCGGGTGTGGGCATCCTCGGGGGCGTCGGCGCTCTCCATGGCCAGCCGTCCGCTCATCCGCAGGTGGACCAGCAGCCAATCCCCCTCGTCCAGGCCCAGGAGCAGCCACTTCCCCCGGCGCCGGATTTCCCGGATGCGGCGCCCGACCAGTCGCCGGACGAACGTCTCCGGGTCCGGCGCGGCGACGGTGCGCGGCCAGCAGACCTCCACCCCGACAATGCTCCGCCCGACCAGCACCCCTCTCAGTTCCCGCGCCAGCGTCTCCACTTCCGGCAGTTCAGGCATACGGACTTCCTTAAAACCACGAAGGACTCAAAGGTCACACAAAGGACACGAAGAAATTTTACAGGACTTACGCAGTTGGCGGATAAACTTCGGAATTCGCCACGAATTTCACGAATTGGCACGAATTTTTTCTTTTCATTCGTGTAAATTCGTGCAATTCGTGGCAAAAAAGACCGCCTGCGTAACTCCTGTCACAGGGAGATCACCCGCGTCTCCGGATAGTCAAATCCGTTGTACGTCTTTGCCGAAGCGATGTAGGCGCCCGCCGGATAAATGAGCAAAAAGTCGCCCGCTTTCAGAGCCTGACTCAGATGGGCCTGTGGGCTGAACACGTCGTGGCTATCGCAGGTCGGACCGGAGACGACATATTCCGCCAGCGGCGGTTGCTCTTCAGTGGGGGAGATCACAGCATACTCCAGACCGCCCATAATCCACTGGAATCCCTGGTTGATGCCGGTATCCACATAGACCCACGTTCGCCGGGCCCGCCTGACCACATCAATGACCCGGGTCACGACCACCCCCGCGTCGGCCGCCAGAAAGGACCCCGGTTCGGCGTAAATCTCCATCCCGTACGTTGAGCGAACGTGCATCAGGACGGGGTTGATGGTACGCGCGATCTCCCCCAGAAAGGCGTGGGAGTCCACCATATGGGCCGGGAAACCACCGCCGATATTCAGGAACCTCAACGAAACGCCAGCCCGACGGCACTCTTCAATAACGTGCAATGCGTCTTGCACCGCCCGCTCCCACGTCGCCAGGTCCATATTGTTCCAGCCCACGTGGAAAGAAACGCCCGCCGATTGGAGGTGCAACTCCTGCGCCTGCTGGAACATGTGGACCGCTTCGCTTAACGGGCAACCGAACTTCTCCGAGAGGTCCCACTGGGCGCCGCGATTGGAGACGTCCAGCCGCAGGTAAATTTCAGCACCAGGCGCGTGTCGCTCCACTTTCGCCAGTTCGCTTTCCGTATCTACGGCGAAAACCCGAACACCGGCCTGTGCGGCCCGGGCAATGTGTTCTTCAACCCCGATCGGATTGCCGAAAAAGATGCTGGACGCCGGGATGTGCAGGGCCAGGAGCAGTTCTAACTCACCGAATGAAGCAATCTCAAAAGAAAGCCCCGCCTGCTTCAAAACGGTCAGTACGCCCGGATGATTGTTCACTTTGACGGGAAAGTACAGTTGGTGAACGGGCAGTTGTGTGAAGAAGGCCCGGACGTTCTCCAGGAGCCGTTGCTCGGAAAACAGGAGAACCGGTGTATGGGGATGTCCTTCCTGCAGGAAAGATTGCACCATCTGACGAACCGGTGTGGGTAAATGGCTGAAGGTAAGAGGTTTCAATTCCTGTGCCCCCCATGAAAAAAGTCACCCCCCGGTGGGGGGTATCTGCTCAAACCAGCCGCAGGTCCGGCTCCACATCCAGGTCCCAGCCCGCGCGGGCGCCGGACCGGTAGCGGAAGTAGCCGCATGCGGCGACCATGGCCGCGTTGTCGGTGCAGAGGACGGGGGGCGGGTAGTAGACGGGGACCCCGGCGCGCGCCCGCATCGCCGCCCGCAGCGCTTGATTGGCCGAGACGCCCCCGGAAAGCAGGATGGCCGTCGCGCCGTAGTCCTGCGCCGCCGCCACCGTCTTGGTCACCAGCACGTCCACCACCGCCTCCTGGAAGGCGGCGGCCAGGTCGGGGATGAAGCGCGGGGGGATTTCCTGCGGCTGGATCAGGCGCGCGACGGCGGTCTTCAGCCCGCTGAAACTGAAGTCGTACGTCCCCTCCAGCCAGGCGCGCGGGAGGCGGAAACGGGCCGGGTCGCCCGAACGGGCCGCCTGCTCTATGCTGGGGCCGCCGGGATAGGGAAGCCCCAGCAGCCGCCCCACCTTGTCAAACGCCTCGCCCGCCGCGTCGTCCAGCGTCCCCCCCAGGTAGAGGTAGTCGCCGTGGCCCCGCATCAGGACCAGTTCCGTATGCCCGCCGGAGACGATGAGGACCAGGAGGGGGAAGGAGAGGTCGGACGGGGCCGCGCCCTCCGAGTCCGATTCCAGCCAGTTGGCGTAGAGGTGGGCCTCCAGGTGGTTGACCGGGACCAGCGGCAACCCGCGCCCCAGCGCCAGTCCCTTGGCGACATTCACCCCCACCAGCAGCGACCCCACCAGCCCCGGCCCGACGGTGACCGCGATGGCCGTCAGGTCGTCCCAGGTTGCCCCGGCCTGCGCCATCGCCTCCCAGATCACCGGGACGATAGCCTCAATGTGGGCACGGGAGGCCAGTTCGGGAAAGACACCGCCGTATTGCGCGTGCAGGTCCACCTGCGAGGCGACCACGTTGGAGAGGATGCGGCGGCCGTCGGCCACGACGGCCGCCGCCGTCTCATCGCAGGAAGTCTCTATCCCCAGGATCAACATTGCGCGTCCCCTACCGCTGGTAGGCCCGGTACCTGCTCAGCGCCTTGTTGATTTCCGACACCACCGCCGGGACGAAGATCAGAGGCAGGATGACCTCCCACTCCCGCCAGCCCAGCGGCACCGTGTCAAAAACCGGCTGGAGGAAGGGAAGGTAGACCGCCGCCAGGAGGAGGACCACCGACGCCCCAACCGCATACTGCATATAGGGGTTGCTGAATACGCCCAGCCGAAGGAGCGGATACCGTTCGGAGCGGATGGTATAGGCCAGGGGCAGTTCGCCCAGAGTCAGAGCCACGAAGGCCATCGTCCGGGCCAGCGTCAGGTCGCCATTACCCCATTTCACCCCCAACAGGAAGGCCGCCAGGACAACCACGGTCAGGGAGAGGCTGATGAGGATAATCCCCCGCAGCATCGGGCGGTTGATGACCGGCTCCTTCGGCGGGCGCGGGGGCTGATCCATAATGTCCGGGTCGCCCTTCTCCAGCCCCAACGCCAGCGCGGGCGCGCCGTCGGTCAGCAGGTTGATCCACAACAACTGGATGGGCGTCAGCGGGGGCAGGTACCCCGCCAGGGTCGCGACGAAGATGGTCAGAATCTCCGCGATGTTGGCCGAGAGGAGGTAGTAGACAAACTTGCGGATGTTGGAGTAGATGATGCGGCCCTGCTCTATCGCGGAGACGATGGAGGCGTAGTTGTCGTCGGTGAGCACCATCTCCGCCACCTCTTTGGTGACGTCGGTGCCGGTGATGCCCATCGCCACGCCGATGTCGGCCCGCTTGAGGGCCGGCGCGTCGTTGACGCCGTCGCCCGTCATCGCCACGACGTGGCCATGGGCCTTCAGCGCCTCCACGATGCGCACTTTGTGCTGAGGGCTCACCCGTGCGAAGACATCTATCTTCTCAATCCGCTCCCGCAATTCCTCATCGCTCATCCCGTCCAGTTCGGCGCCGGTCACCACATGCCCGACCGGGCGGAGAAGCCGGATGTCGCGGGCGATGGCCTGGGCCGTATCCGGGTAGTCGCCGGTAATCATAATAGTACGGATGCCTGCCGTGCGGGCCTTCTCCACCGCCGGGCGCACCTCCGGACGGGCCGGGTCCCGCATCGCCACCAGCCCGATGAAGGTCAGGTCCCGCTCCACCTGCTCCGGGTCCTGGGAAGCGATCAGGTCCTGCGCCCCTTCGGGCAGTAGACGGCAGGCCACCGCCAGCACCCGCAGCGCCTCCCGCCCCAGGTCCCGGTTGACGTTCTCTATGTGCGCCCGCCAGGCCGGCGTCATTGGCACGCTGATGCCGTTCTCCAGGATGTGCGTACAGCGGGGAAGGACGGAATCGGGGGCACCTTTGACGTAGACGATGTAGCCGCCGGGCCGCTCCCCCTCCGGCCCGCGCATCGGGCGCCCGTCCATCTGGTGGACGGTCGCCATCCGCTTCCGGTCAGAGTCAAAAGGAATCTCGCCCACCCGGGGCAACCCGGCCTCCACCTCCTCCCGCCAGAGCCCGGCCTTCGCCGCCGCCACCACCAGCGCGCCCTCGGTGGAGTCGCCCACCATCCGGTAACCGTCCCCGTCCCTCTCCAGTTGGGCGTCGGAGCAGAGCAGCCCGCCGCGCAGGAGGGCCATCAGGTCCGGATAGTCCTGGGGGTTGATGGGCCGGCCGTCGGCGGAGAAACCGCCGCTGGGCTGGTAGCCCTCCCCGGAGACATCCACCCACATGTCCGCGACGTAGAGACGGACGACGGTCATCTGGTTCTGGGTGAGGGTGCCGGTCTTGTCGGAGCAGATGGCGGTGGCGGAGCCCAGGGTCTCCACGGCGGGGAGGCGGCGGATGAGGGCATTGCGGCGGACCATCTCCCGCATCCCCAGGGCCAGGCAGATGGTGACGACGGCGGGCAATCCCTCCGGGACCGCCGCAATCGCCAGGCTGACCGCCGTCAGGAAGAGTTCCACCACCATAGAGAGGTACTGCTGGAAGTAGGCCACCGGGCCGGCCTGGAAGAGCACCCGCAGGTCGGTATCCTGGATCAACGTCTCCAGGAAGACGATGCCGCAGATGATCAGCGCGCCGATGCCCAGCCAGCGGCCCAGTTGGTCCAGGCGGCGCTGGAGCGGCGTGGCCTCCTCTTCATAGGACTGGATCAGTTCGGCAATCTGGCCCAACTGGGTCTGCATGCCAGTGGCGGTCACCACCCCCTTCCCACGCCCATAGGTCACGATGGTGCCCATAAAGGCGACGTTGACCCGGTCCCCCAGCCCCGCATCCTCCGGGAGGACGACGTCGTGCCGTTTTTCCACCGCCACCGACTCCCCGGTCAGCGAGGCCTCGTCTATGCGCAGGTTGACGGTTTCTATCAGCCGGAGGTCGGCCGGGACATAGTTACCGGCCTCCAGAAAGACGATGTCGCCGGGGACCAGTTCACGGGCCGGGACGGTGATGCGGTGGCCGTCCCGCAGGACCCGGGCGTCCGGGGCGGCCATTTTCTTCAGAGCCGCCAGTGCCTCCTCGGCCCGCCGTTCCTGGATCACGCCCAGAACAGCGTTGAGGAGAACGATGGCGAAGATGGCCACGGTCTCCTCTATCTCCCCCAGGACCAGGGAGATGAGGGCAGCCGCGATGAGGAGGAAGACGAGGAAATTGTTGAACTGGTCCAGGAGCATCTTCCAGAAAGTCGGTCGTGGACGCTCCGCCAGTTCATTGGGGCCGAATTGGGCCAGCCTCAGACGGGCCTCTTCGGTTGTAAGGCCGTGCTGGGGGTCGGTATTCACATCCCGAAAGGTCTCCTCCACCGATCGGGCATGCCATGCTCTCTGTTGAGCCATTCTCTCCTCCGGCATCGTTGCTGCGGTCGTTAGTTTCCTAACCACGCCCGAATTATATCCAACTCTGGCAGAATGTCAATCCAACGTAACTGTTCAGCCTCACCCCTCCCCCAGCGGCTTCGCCGCTGCCGCCGCAGGCCTCGGCCCGAAGGGCCTTCGGCCCGAGGGCGGCGGGGGTGGGGTGAGGAAGCCTGAATAGTTACAATCCAACTTGACTTTTTGGCAGATAGTGGTAAACTAAATACAGGTCTCAAATCCACCGCCCGTGAGCGGCCAGGGCAGCCCGGTATTGTGCTCCCCATCTCCCCATTGCCGTCAGCCGGGTCCTCTGATGGTTCATGGCTGGCGGAAATGAGATACTTTTGTCAGGGAGATAGTAAGATGAAGAAGCAATTTGTATGGGGAGCCATTGCGCTGCTGGTCCTGGCCGCGATGGCCTGCTCACTGGGCGGGAAGACCGCCACTCCGCCGCCTCAGGCAACCAGTGCCCCCGCAGGCGAGGCAACCAGTGCCCTGCCCTCCGGAGGCGAAGCCACATCCGTCGCCCCCGCCACCGAAGAGGCCCCGCCGCTGGAAATCGCCCCCAACGCGCTGGAGAACCTCAACAGTTACCGCTCCCGCCTGATCTGGACCCAGACGGTAGAAGGCAAACCCACTGAGACGCTCACGATGGAGCAGGAAGAGACGCGCCAGCCCCCCGCCCGGCGGATTGTCCTCACCTCCGAAGGGGGCGAGAATCCAGGCACAATGGAGTTGGTCCAGATCGGCAATACGTCCTGGATGTGCAGTCCGGATGGCGGCTGTATCCAGACCCAGCAATCCGGCGAAGAGAGCACACCCACTTTTGGTGAAGGGATGATCTGGAAGCCCGAAGACTTCGCCTTCTCCGATTACCAGTATGTGGGCCGGGATACCGTGAACGGCGTCCGCAGCCGCCATTACACCATGAATCTGACCCCAGAGATGCTGGCGGGGATGGTCCAGGGCACGGTGACCGCGACGAAAGCCGACGTCTGGGTAGCGGATGAGGCCGGGGTACCGGCATACGTCACCCGCTTCACCATCTCCTATGAGGGCACCCAGGAGGACGGGAAGAAAATCCAGGGCGACTGGACCTACGAGGTCTACGACGTGAATCAGCCCATCACCATCCAGCCGCCGGAGGGCGCGACAGGCGTACCCGAGGACATCCCGGTCTATCCGGGAGCGACAGACCAGGCCATCATGGGCGCCCTCATCATGTTCTCCAGCGCGGACGCGGTGGAGGATGTGGCGGAGTTCTACCGCACCCAGATGCCCGCTCAGGGCTGGACGGCGGGCGAGGAGAGCACCCTGGGCAATATGGTCACCCAGGAATGGACGAAGGGCGACCGCAAGGCCAGCCTGATGATCTCCCCGAAGGATGAGGGCGGCTGCAGCGTGATGATCAGCATAGAGCAACCGTAACTATTTAGGCCTCCTCACCCCTCCCCCGCCGCCTGCGGCGGCACCCCCTCCCCTCTCCTGAACTTCGTTCAGGAGAGGGGAGGGGGCAGCGGCGAAGCCGCTAGGGGTGGGGTGAGGCTGAACAGTTACGAGCAACCGTAACAAAACCCCGATCCGGAGGTCAGCGATGTGCCAGGCACGGGAGACGTGCCTGGCACATCCATTTTCAGGGTGTGTCCCAATTTCGTCGGGCATGGCCGCTTTGTAGGACAACTGCTCGCAGTTGTCCTACAATCTTGGGACACACCCATTTTCAGACCTTATTGACAAGCCGGAAGAGATATGGCATAATAAGCATAACTGAGTCCACTGCAAAAACTCATCGCAGAGAACGCGGAGAGCGCAGAGATTTTCTTTAATAATAATGCTCTGCGTACTCTGCGGTCTCTGCGATAAAGAACCCTTTTTGCAGTGAAGTCATAACTTTAATGAGCAACTGTTCGCAGTTGCCCTGCCTGATCCCCCAACCGCAGGCCCCAGAAAGGTCACCAGGAGGACAAATGCGGGCCATAGACATCATTGAGAAAAAGCGGGATGGCCTTGAACTGACCGCTGAGGAGATAGATTTCTTCATCCAGGGTTACACCCGGGGAGACATCCCCGATTATCAGGCCGCCGCCTGGCTGATGGCGGTCTACCTGCGCGGGATGAGCGAGCGGGAAACCCGCGACCTGACCCTGGCGATGGCCCGATCCGGAGAAATGCTGGATTTGAGCGACGTGGCCCCTGTGGTAGCCGACAAGCACTCCAGCGGCGGCATCGGCGATAAAGTCACCCTGGTGGTTGCCCCCATCGTCGCGGCATGCGGTGTGCCCGTGGGCAAGATGACCGGGCGCGGCCTGGGCTTCACCGGCGGCACGGTGGACAAACTGGAATCCATCCCCGGCTTCCGTACCGATCTCTCCCCTCAGGAGTTCAAAGCCCAACTGGCCCGCATCGGCATCGTCATCACCGGCCAGTCGGAAAATCTGGCCCCCGCCGACCGCAAACTCTACGCACTCCGGGACGTCACCGGGACGGTCTCCTCTCTGCCGCTGATTGTCAGTTCCATCATGAGCAAAAAACTGGCCGGTGGCGCGACGGCCATTCTGCTGGATGTGAAAGTCGGCAGCGGGGCGTTCATGAAGACGGTGGACGAGGCCAGCCGCCTGGCTGAGGCGATGGTCCGCCTGGGTCGGGAACTGGGCCGTCGGGTCGGCGCGCTCGTCTCCGATATGAACCAGCCCCTGGGATGGACCGTGGGGAACGCTCTGGAAGTCCAGGAGGCCATCAATGTTCTTCACGAGGATGGGCCACCGGACCTGCGGGAGCACTGCCTGGTCGTCGCTGCGGAGATGCTGGCGCTGGCGGGCCGGGTCGCCGACTCCACCGAAGGGGTGGAACTGGCCGCCCAGGCCATCGCCGATGGCAGCGCATGGCGCAAATTCCGCGCCCTGATCGCCGCCCAGGGTGGGGATGTCCGTTTCGTGGACGAGCCCGACCGGTTGCCCCGCGCCCCCATTGTAGAACCCATCCCCGCCCCGACCGACGGGTACCTCCAGAAAGTGGACGCCGCGGAGGTCGGGATGGCCGTGGTGGACCTGGGTGGCGGTCGGGAGAAGAAAGAGGACCCCATAGACCACTCCGTCGGGGTCATCGTCCACTACAAGGTCGGCGACCGGGTCCAGAAAGGGACTCCCCTGTGCACCATCCACGCCAGCGACTGGGTCCGGCTGGAACGGGCAAAAGTTCGCCTCCTCCAGGCCCACACCATCGGGCCGGAGCCCGTCCCTCCCCTGCCGTTGTTCTACAAGAAAATCGCGCAATAAGGAGTCAGAATGCCGGCTGCATCTCCTCCGCCTGCCAATCCGATGAGCGCACTCCTGGAAGAGTGCCGGAAAGAGTACCAGCAGGTCCAGAGCGAACTGAAAGAAGTGGACATGCTGATCCAACAGACGGCCAGCGAGGTGGACCGTCTGGCTCAGCGCAGCACCCAAGCCGCCAACCACCTCCAGCAGGTGGAAGCGCATTTTGACACCATCCCCCGCCAGGATATTCGCGAAGCGTACCAGGCACTGGTGGAGACCCAGCAGCGCCTGTTCACCATGCGGGGGCAACTGGAGAAACTCCAATCCGACCAGCGCCACCTCCAGCAATACGCCCGCCTGCTGCAACGAGTCCTGGAATCCTGCCAGGAAGGGGCCGTGCCTCAGGAACGGGTTCAGCCTGCGGCCGAGGGGGTCCCCGCGGTCGTGCGGGCCATTGAGGCCCAGGAGCGGGAGCGCCAGATTCTGGCCCGCCAGATGCACGACGGCCCGGCCCAGGCGCTGACCAACCTGGTCCTCCAGGCCGAAATCTGCGAACGGTTGTTTGAGAGCAACCCGGAGCAGGCCCGCGCGGAACTGGCGAACCTGAAGGCCGCCGTTGTGGCGACCTTCCAGAAAGTACGGACCTTCATCTCCAACCTGCGCCCGATGATGCTGGACGACCTGGGGCTGGTCCCCACGCTGCGACGGCACATTGAGGACATCGGGGAAGGGGAAGGATTCCGGGTGAACCTGACCATCACCGGGCGGGAGCGCCGGTTTGCCCCCTACAAAGAGGTGACCGTCTTCCGGGTGATTCAGGAACTCCTGACCAACGCCCGGGATGTTTCCTACGCGACGCGCGCTCAGGTCAATGTAGACATCGGAGAGGACCGGATTCTGGTCTCCGTAGAGGATGACGGCAGCGGCTTTGAGATGAGCGAACTGGGCCGGGGAGGCACTGTGGCTGAACGAATGGGGCTGGACACTCTGCGGGAGCGGGTGGAGATGCTGGGGGGACGGTTCCAGATAGAAAGCACCCCTGGCAGAGGCACCCGCGCGTTCTTTGAACTTCCCCTACCATGAGGATCCCAACCAGGGCTCTCCCTGTGAATCGTATCGTTGCTCCCAATATCACTGAAGGGGGAAGCCATGGCCCGCAAACTGCGCGTCCTGGTGGTGGATGACCAATCAGAGATGCTGGAAATGTTGAAACTTATTCTGACGGCCGCCGGCTTTGAGGTGATACCGGCCATGGATGGACCCTCCGGGCTCCGCTGCGCGTATCAGCACCATCCGGATGCCATCCTGCTGGACGTCATGATGCCGGGGATGGACGGGTTTGAGGTCTGCCGTCGGATGAGAGACCTGACGGAAGTGCCCATTATCTTTGTCACGGCCAAAGCAAACATTGAGGACATTGTAGCCGGTTTCGCCGCAGGAGCGGATGACTATCTGGTCAAACCCTTCCACCAGGTTGAACTGGTCACCCGCCTGACCGCTGCTCTGCGGCGGTCGGTGGAGCGCAGCGGTGAGAAAGAACAGGTGATTTTCCCGTCACCCTCTATGATGCTGGACTGCGACCGGCATGAACTGGAGATCGGCGGCCGAAAAGTCTATCTGACCCCCATTGAGTTCAAGGTCCTTCGCCTGCTGATGCAGCACGCCGGGCGGGTGTTGAGCGCGGACGCCATTCTTTCCCGTATCTGGGGGCCCGAGTACATCGGCGAACCCGACCTGGTGAAGCAGTACATCTATCGGCTGCGCCGCAAGATAGAGCCAGACCCGGATGCCCCCCGATACATCCACACCGTGCGGGGAGAGGGGTATTATTTTGAACCGGGGGAGTAACGATTCACCGTTCACTGATCAGGCGACCGGCATCCGCTGGATGCCGGTCGCTTTCGTTTCCCGCGCGGAAATCCTCTCCGGTTTCCGGATTGACGCACACATCCCCCACCCGCAGAGCGTCCACCTCATTCAGGGAATGCGCCGGGGTGAGGAGAAGGACGGTTTTCCGGGCCAGGTCCGCTTCCAGAACAATGCCCAGGGCCAGCGCGAACCCCCGGCGGTCCTCCATCGCCACCAGTTGGTAGCGGGTGAAGCAGGGGGCCGGAAATACGGCCAGCCAGGCCCAGGAGATTTCCAGCGGATAGGCATTGGCGAAGTAGCGGGCGAAGAGGCGAGCCCGGTGAGCCCGGCGGGCCATCATATCCCGCGGCTGGACCGCAGAAGCGGGGGGCAATTCCACCACGCGCGTGCGGGCCGAACGGCGCAACGGGCCCAGAATGGGCTCCAACTCACTCCCCCGCTGAATGGCAAACACGACACATGGCTCCAGCAGGTCCACTTTGGCCAGTTTCAGCGCCGGCCCTCCCTGCTCCGGCGCGACCAGCCCCGTGGTATCCAGCACGGTCGCTGTGGCGCCCAGTTCCTGGGCCCGCCGGGCCAGTTTGTGGACCCCGATCAGGGTCGGCAACATGTGCCCGCGCGGAGAATTGGCGCCCACAAACACCCGCACGCGCGGGCCGCCGGGGGGAAACCCCGTCTCTCCGCCCTGCCGCAGAGCCAGCGTCATCGTCGTCGGCGGGCCCAAACTGGCCTGACCGATGTCGCCGTCAATGAACGCCACCCGTTCATGCAGCGCGCAGAGACGGGTGTAGAGGTACCGGGCGAAGGTGGACTTCCCCGTATCCGGCGCGCCAACGACCATCAGGACGCCGGAGAGGCCCTCCAGATTCAGTTGTTCCCAATACGGGGGGATTTCTATGTTGACCACGGACGACGGACCACAGACGACGGACGACTGACCACGGACGATAGACCACAGACCACGGACGACAGACCACGGACGACAGACGACGGACTACTGACGACTGACCACTGACGGCTGACGGCTAACTGCTGACGGGTGACGGCTAACTACTGGCGGCTGACGGCTGACGGCTATCCAACAGGGAACGAAGAACCGCCAGATTCTCTACGTCCTCGTGCAGGTCGTCGCTCTTAGGGGTCTCCAACAGGCCCGGCAGCGCGGCCAGGCGCGGGTCGTTGACCACCATCCGGAAGGTCTCCAGTCCCAATACCCCCTTGCCAATGTGCTCATGCCGGTCCACCCGACTGCCCAGACCGTTTTTGCTGTCGTTGAGGTGGACCGCCAGGAGACGGGAGAGGCCGATGATGCGGTCAAATTCCTCCAGAGTGGCCTCGTACCCCTCCGGCGTCCGCAACTCGTAACCGGCGGCAAAGGCATGGCACGTATCCAGGCAGACCCCCAACCGCTCCCCCTCTGGGGTGTTCTCTATCAGCCAGGCCAGTTGCTCAAACCGGTAGCCCAGATTGGTGCCCTGCCCGGCGGTGGTCTCCAGCAGAATGCGAGCCCGAAAGCCGCGCGTGGCCGCGTGGACCTCCCCCAGCGCCCGGGCCACCCGCTTCAGCCCCTCCTCCTCCCCGGCGTCCATGTGCGAGCCGGGATGCAACACCAGATAGGGAATGTCCAGCGCCTCACACCGCTCCAGTTCTACGATGAGCGTATCCCGGGACTTCCGCCAGAGTTCCTCATCCGGCGCGGCCGGGTTCAGGAGATACGACGCGTGCCCGACGGCCGGGTGAATGCCGGTCTCGGCCGCTTTCTCTTTGAAGAGGCGGATGTCCTCATCGGTCAGCGGCTTGACGGCCCAGGCGCGGTTGGATTTGACGAACAGTTGGACGGCATCACACCCCACCATACGGGCCCGGTCAAAGGCCAGGTGCAGGCCCCCCGCGATGGACTCATGCGCGCCCAGTCTCATCGTCCCCCTCCGATTCCTGGACGAGTTGCTCCAGTTCCTCCTCCAGACTCTCCAGTTCCTGCAGCATCGCCGGGGGAACAGAGTGCCTGGGGAGACGGGCCTTCAGGTCGGCAATGCGGCGCTCCAGTTCGGCCACCCGTTCCTGCTTCATCGTTCACCTGCGTCCGCAACGATTCAGGCCGATAGAAATCGGCCTCTCTGGGCACTTCGTGCCGGTTGTCGGCCTTCGCCGACATTCTGAGGTCGGCGAAGGCCGACCATCGGCCCCAGGCCCAACAAGGCTGACTTCCAGTCAGCGCATTTCTCTCCGCTGGGCATCCAGCAATCCGGCGGGTGCGCCCTCCAGCATCATCTCCACCACCCGCTCCGCCGCGACGAAAGCCCAGCACAGCCCCCAGCCGCCCAGTCCCAGGGCAAAGTAGACTCCCGGCAGATGCGGCAACGCCCCAACAACGGGCACGCCGTCGGGAGTACAACCGATCATTCCGGTCCAGCGCTGGATAATGTGCCCCTCCACTTCCGGGAAGTATCGGCGGGCGAAACGGGAGAGCCCCTCCCGCAGCGCCGCATCCGGGTCGGGGGAATCTTCCGGGGAGGACGGGCGCCGGGGATACCGCCACGCGCCCAGGAGCAGACGACCGTCCGGGAGAGGACAGGCGTACTCGTAGCCGTAATCGGCATAACAGGGAGTGTCCAGTGACCGGTCCCCTTCTACCTGACCGGCCACCAGCAGGGCATGCCCCGGGCTCACCCATCGGGAAAGGGTTGGCTCCAGCGTTGGGGCGTATCCCCCCGCCGCCAGCACCACCGCGCCGCAGCGGACGGTTCGCCGATACGCCCAGACCCGGATGTCGGCCCCCTCGGCCTCCAGGCCCTGGACCTCGGTGCCCGTGTGGACGGTAACCGGCGCGGAGGCCAGGAGCGCGCGGGTCAGGTCGGCCGCGTCCACCACCCCGTCGTCGGGGCGCTGCAGGGCGGCCAGAAACCCCCGTTGCAGCGGGTCGGTCCTGCTGAACCCGGCATCAAATCCGTCCTCCCGCAGGAGTTCCGCCGAGGCCCGCAGCGCCTCCGCTTCTTCTTCCGTCACTGCCAGAGCCAGACTTCCCGTCCGCTCCACCCGCACGCCCAGGTGAGCGGCCGCCTCCATCAGCCGCTCCCGCCCTTCCACGGAGAGTTCCCAGAGCGCCCGCGCCGCCTCCCGCCCGAAGAACCGGACGGCCCAGTGGTAGTGGCCCGGCACACCGGTCAGCAACAGGCCGGCGCTGCGGCCCGTGGCGCCGCCCGCCACCTGCTGGGCCTCCAGGACGGCCACCCGCAGGCCCTGTCGGGCCAGCCGGGCGGCCACGGCCGCCCCCACAATCCCCGCGCCCACCACAACCACGTCGCATGCGTCTGCCCGCTGCTCCGCGCCTTCCACCCCGTCCTCCTCCGGATGCGCCGACTGGGCGACTTTTCGCCCATTATACAGAGGTTACAGAGGGCTGTCAACTGGACAATCCGGCCCAAACGGATATAATACATCACACAAAGGCACAAATTCCTCACACAAAGACACAAAGACACAAAGATAAATAATAAAAAATTCTTCTTTGTGTCTTTGTGTCTCCGTGTGAGATATGGAGCAAACGGGATGAGCCACTGCCCCAGTTGTGGACGGTTCGTCGGCCCGTATGAGGTGTGCCCCTACTGCGGCGCCCGGCAGGCCCCCCGCCTCTCCCTGCGCGCGGTGAAGTGGGGGGCCATCCTGCTGGCCACCGTCGGGCTGGCCCTGTTGTGGATCGCCGCCGCCCGCGCCCCCCTCCCCCACATCTCCATCCAGCAGGCCGCCGCCACCATGAACTTCGCCTACGTGGAGATTGCCGGGCAAGTCGTCCGCAGCCCCACCTACAACCCCGATTCCCGCTCCCTCTCCTTCACCGTGGACGACGGCACCGGCCAGATGCGCGTCTGGGCCTTCCGGGACGTGGTGGACGAACTGCGCGCCGCCGGACGCATCCCCGGCCTGGGAGACCGGGTCACCGTCGCCGGCACCCTCCGGGTCCGGGAAGAGGACGTCTCCCTCACCCTCAACGTCCCCGAACACCTGGAAATCGGGCGCGCGGCGGCTGAAGAGCGCGCCATCGGTTCCATCACCGCCGCCGATGCCCTCCGGCGGGTCCGGGTCCGCGGCCAGGTCTGGGACGTCCGCGAGCCCTACTCCGGCCTCACCCTCATCACCCTGCGGGACGCCACCGGCGCGGTGGACGTGGCCGTGGACGCCAGCCTCCGCCACCTGACCGGCGACTTCTCACCACCGGAAGTCGGCCAGTCCCTGGAAGTGACCGCCACCGTCTCCCTGTACCGGGATACCCCCCAACTGGTCCCGTCGTCGGTGGGGGACATCGTCCCGCTGGCGGAGACGGTCCCTGTCGCCGAGAGGCGGCCCATCGGCTCCCTCTCCGCCGCTGACGAGGGCCGCCTGGTGACCGTCCAGGGGACCGTCCGGCAGGCCGAACCGTTCTCCGCCGGTTACCGGATGACCCTGGATGACGGCACCGGTTCGGTGACCGTCCTGCTCTGGAACGACCTCTACCGCGCCCTGCCGGACCCCTCCTCCCTGCGGACGGACGCGCAACTGGAAGTGACCGGCGAAGTCGCCATTTACCGGAACACCCTGGAGATCATCCCCGTCCGCCCGCGCGATGTGGTCTTGTTGACGGGGCCCCCATCGGCCCGCGCGCTTTCTATCGGCGCGCTGGCGGATCAACCTCTCGGGGCGACGGTGACCGTAGAGGGCACAGTCATTGCGGCCGAATCCTTCCAGAACGGCTTCCGCCTCACCCTGGACGACGGCACCGGGCAGGTGGTCCTGCTCCTGTGGCTTTCGGCCTACGACCGACTCGCCGACCCCGCCCGATTGCAGACCGGCGTGCGGGTCCGGGCGACGGGCGAACTGGATGAGTATCGGGGCCAGCGGGAAGTGGTGCCGGCCCGGGGGAGCGACGTCATCATCACCCAGGCCGCGCCGGCCCCCGCGCAGCGGGACATCGCCTCCATCACCCCGGCCGATATGGGCACCGTCGTGGCCGTAGAGGGGACCGTCACCCGCAGCGAACCCTTCTCCCAGGGCTACCGGGTCTGGATAGACGACGGTAGCGGGGAGATCATGCTCCTCCTCTGGGAGAACATTTACGGACGGGTGGCGGGCCGGGAACGCCTCACTGCCGGAGCGCGGGTGCGGGCCATCGGAGTTGTAGAGGAATACCGGGGGACGCTGGAAATCATCCCACAACTCCCTGGCGACGTGACCGTACAGTAGTTTTTTTCACACAAAGACACAAAGACACAAAGACACAAAGACACAAAGAAGGTTTTTGTTTATTAATTTTTATTACCTTTGTGTCTCTGTGTCTTTGTGTGAGGAATTTGTGTCTTTGTGTGAGGAATCTGTGCCTTTGTGTGAGCAACCCTTCGGGAGGTCCTTGATGTCCGGACAACGCTGGCTATACTGGATGCTCCTGGTACTCTGCCTCATCCCGGTCCTGGTCAGTTGCGGGGGGCCGTCGCCGACGCCCACGCCGCTCAGTTTGCCGCCCACCCGCCCGCCGGCGACGCCGACTGTGGCGCCCTCCCCCACCCCCATCCCGCCGACACCTGCACTCACGCCGACGCCCCGCCCCAGCCCGACGGCACTGCCTTCTCCCACGCCGGAACCCTCCCCCACCCCGGCCCCGCCCACCCCCACGCCCATCCCCACCGTCCCCATCGGAGGACTGGCGGAGCGAACGGGCCAGGAAGTGACGGTAGAGGGCCGGGTGGTCGCCGTCGCGTCCTTCTCCAAAGGGTTCAAGTTCACCCTGGACGACGGCACCGGGCAGGTCGTCCTGCTGATGTGGCTCAACGTCTACGATGACTGCCGGGACGCGCGGAAAATCAACCTCGGCGCCCGGGTGCGGGCCACCGGCACCGTGCAGACCTACGAGGGGCAATTGCAGATCGCGCCGCAGTGGGGGCGGCAGGTGAAAGCCCTCCAGGCCGCCGCCCCGTCGGCCCCGGCGCGCCAGATTGCCTCTATCACTGCTGCCGACCAGGGCCAGCGGGTGACGATAGAGGGAACAGTCGCCCGCATAGAGAAGAGCGAGTCCAGTGTACGGCTCTTCGTCAACGACGGGAGCGGTGAGATTCTGGTTCTCCTCTGGCCGAACATCTACGACCGAATCCCGAACCGGGAACGGCTGGATACCCCCGGCACGCCGGTACAGGTGGTGGGAGAAGTCAAAATCTACAGGGGGACGCTGGAAGTGATTCCGGTATTGCCGTACGATGTGGTGGTCCGGTAGTACGTATAAAAAACGTAACTACCTACCTCCAGCGAGGAGGTGGACCGGCTGATGGGCGAACAGCGCACGCAGCATCGCATAGACGTTTCGCTCCTGCTTGCGGCAGGTGGAAATGACCCCCTGCAAGCGGGCATACAC
>Ga0272448_1000855_pt1 | contig 43698 bp, 34 predicted proteins | sample YNPCB0191_FD_202220 | JGI IMG/M metagenome (GOLD analysis project Ga0272448, IMG submission 202220) | Hot spring sediment microbial communities from Yellowstone National Park, WY, United States - YNP-CB-019-1 | ecosystem: Environmental > Aquatic > Thermal springs > Hot (42-90C) > Sediment... | reverse complement strand
CTCAGTTAAAAGAGATGTCTATTAAATGGTTTCGTGAAGAAGCGATCGTCGTCTCTAACGAACTTAATCTCGGCATAAAGATATTGTATGACAATCCTTATGAGCTTGGCACTGATAGGATAGTCAATGCAGTTGCTGGCTATTCGGAATATGGCGGTCCTTTGATCATCGTTGATCTTGGCACTGCGACAACTTTTGACGTCGTCTCTGAATTTGGCGAATTTCTCGGCGGGGCAATTGCACCAGGGATCGGTATATCAATCTCCACTTTATCTAATAAAACCGCATTGCTTCCAAAAATTGATCTCAAAAAACCATCATCAGCTATCGGTAAAAACACTCTGGCATGTATGCAATCAGGTTGTTACTTTGGATTTTTGGGTCAAATAAAGGAAATTATAAAACGAATAAAAGCAGAACTGTCAAAAGAACCGAAAATTATAGCAACTGGTGGATTAGCAAATATTATCAATGAATCAAAACTATTTGACGAAATAGACCCCGATCTAACACTTAAAGGGCTTCGGATCATATATGATAGAGTTATACTTGACAAATATAAATAGTTGATATAGTATGCTTAAAAATGGAGTTGATGATCTTATATTTTTAGAATTCTATCAGAAGGAGGTTTAATCAATTGAAATATAAAACAGTTTTGTTGTATATAATGGTTTTGCAATTTTTATGTTCTGTCGTTATAGCAATGGAGCTTGATCCGAATAAGTTTATGTCAGTAGATCAGATTAAGCCGGGCATGAAGGGAATAGGAAAAACCGTATTCTCTGGGACAAAGGTAGAGGAATTTCAGATTGAAGTTATAGGTGTAGATAGAAATGTCATCTTACCGAAATCAGACTTGATCTGGGTTTTATGCTCTGGTGGACCTATTGACGAAGCAGGCGTAATCTCTGGTATGAGCGGAAGCCCTGTCTATATTGATGGCAAGTTAATCGGTGCGATAGCATATCGTGCTGGTTCTTTTGCTAAACGTCCAATTGCAGGTGTGACGCCAATTGCACAGATGCTTGGTATTATTGAAAAATCCGAAAAAGAAGAATCAATAGGGCAAATGGATTTGCCAGAATTTGATATTCTTATAGGAAAAAGTGAAAATGATCAGAATAATACGCAGGATTTAGATTTACTATCAATAAAGCCGATCCAAATGCCTATCACTATGGGCGGATTCAACCAAAAGACTATGGAATATATAACTCCTATGTTAAAAAGGCTCAATATGACCCCTATTCAAGGCGGAGGAACATCTGCTTATCAAAATAGTGAGGATGTGAAAGTTGAACCCGGGTCTGTTGCAGTCATTGAGTTTGTAAGGGGAGATTATAATGTCTCTGGATCAGGAACGATAACCTATGTTGACGGTGATAAAATCCTTGCTTTTGGACATCCTTTATCCGGTTTAGGAAAGATTAGTTTGCCTATGTCTGTCGGAAGAATTAGCCTTCTTATCCCCAGTATGTTAGCATCTACCAAACAAGGATTGCCAATAAAAACAATAGGAACGCTTGTCCAAGATGATCAGTATGGGATACTTGTTGATGCAAATAAGCAACCGAGTTTTATCCCTGTGAAGATAAGGATTAAGTCCACAAACGGCATTCAGGAGTATAATTTTGAAGTCGTCAAAAGCAGGTTATTTTCATCGTCATATATATATTTAACTGTGTTAGACACTATAACAAATGCGACTAAATCCGCTGGTGATTATACGATAAAATCCCATAGCGAAATAAATATAAAGGGGTATCCAAAGCTTATCAAAGACAATGTTTTTTCTGGAATGGACCCAAGCGTTGTTGCTACTCAATTTACTATGCCGATATTTCAGATCATAAGAAACAGGTTTGAAGAAGTGGATATTGAGAATATCACATTGGACATTACATTTGAGGAAAAACAGACAAGTGCAACCATAGATGATGTTCGGATAAACAAGACTACGGTCAAGCCCGGTGATTCGGTGATGCTGACAATATCAATTACGCCATATATGCAAGAGACAATAACAAAGCAAGTTGAAGTCGCTATACCCAAGGATATGCCAGAGGGACGCGCTTTACTGAGAATATCAGATGCTACTGCTACCGTTTCTTGGGATAGAACAAGGGCACCGATGAGATCAAGGGTGACCGATCTTGGACAGATAATAAAGCAAATTCAGGAAGAAGAAAGCAATAATAATATAATAATTGACTTATTCTATCCAAAGGCAGGTGTAACTGTGGGAGGCGAAGAATTGCCAGCGTTGCCTTTGACTGCTCTCAATGTCATATCATCAACAAAGCAGGTAGGCACGAGTGGACCTACATTAGGCACAATATTTTCAAGGCAAAAAGTGCAGACTGACTATGTCATATCAGGCAGTGCAAGTTTGCAAATAGTTATTGATAGGGAAGCACCATAATTTGAAAGGAGAAAATTAATGACAATAAGGACAAAGCTACTGGTCTCAATATTTTTCTTAATAATATTTGCTATATTTAACACTTATGCGGTTACTACTTCTGTTTGGGAGCAGAGTTCATATAAAGATTTCAGTTCTGGAAAGCCAAAAAACGTCGTGTTAAGCAGTAAAGATCAAGTGATGTTATCAAGGGCTTTAACACAGGTCAACGGCAACATATCTGAATTGCGTATATGGTGTCTCGCACAAGACTCTCAGGGCAATACATATATAGGCACTGGCGATAAAGGCAAGATAATAAAAATAGCGAAAGATGGTCAAACATCTTTATTTTTTGACTCACCAGAGACGGACATCATCAGTATAATAATTGATAACAAGGACAATATATATGCTGGTTCATCTCCTGATGGCATAATTTACAAAATAGAGCCAAACAAGGTTCCGACTACTTTCTTTAAGTCAGAGGAAAAATATATATGGTCTATGGCGTTTGATAATTCGGGCAATCTCTATGCTGGAACTGGGATAAATGGCAAAGTCTATAAAATCTCCCCTGATGGAAAAGGCGAAATGATATACGATTCAACTGAAACGCATATAAAATGCCTGTTAAGCTACAATAATAACATATACGCAGGTGGAGAAGGTAGCGGGATAATCTATAAAATATCTGATGGAAAAGCTTTTGTCATTTACGATACATCGGAAAAGGAGATTTCCAGTTTAGTCATCGGCTCTGATGGCAACTTATATGCAAGTGCGGTATCTGGCGATGGAGGACCACAGCAAAGGGATCAGGAAGGACAACCTCCAAGCGGAAAAGAAGAACGAAAAGCGGTAATATACCAAATAACGCAAGATGGCGTAGCAACAGCGATATGGCAATCACCTTCGCCTATAATATTTTCAATGATACCAGATGGGGATAAACTCCTTGTTGGAACAGGAAATGATGGCAACATATATTTAGTTGAACAAAACGGCGAATGGGCAACCATCTCTGACTGTGAAGAATCACAAATAGTAGCACTTTATAGAGCCAAAGATACTAATGAAATTTGGCTTGTGACAGGCAATCCTGCAAAAGTATATAAACTGTCCAATAATTACGTTAAAGAGGGAACGCTTGAGTCAAAGAAATATGATACTTCGGTCATATCAAAATGGGGCAATATCTTTTGGGATAGCGAGTTAGTGGGAAACACGTCTATAACTTTGTCAACACGTTCAGGAAATACCGAAAAGCCTGACGATACGTGGAGCAATTGGTCAGAAGAATATACTGATTCAAGCGGAACTGCCATAACAAGCCCAACAGCAAGGTTTATCCAGTGGCGAGCGAAGTTGGCATCAGCAGATGGGACAGCAACCCCTATATTAAAACGAGTATCCATTGCCTATTTACAGAAAAATCTCAAACCTTACTTTGAATCAGTTACAGTCGGATCGGAACAAGAAAGACCAGAAACACAGCCAAGACGACCGGGTGCAGATGGCACTCAAAGCAAAACCGAAACAGTGCCGATAAATGGTAAAAAAGTCATAAAGTGGCAAGCCAAAGACCCAAATGATGATACTCTTGAATATAGCGTATTTTTTAAAGGCATTGACGAGCAGAATTGGAAACTTCTAAAAGATGAGCTTAAAACAACGTCATATCCAATAGATACTGAATCGTTCCCAGATGGCATATATCAGATCAAAGTTGTTGCCTCCGATGCCCCAAGTAATCCAAAAGACATTGTCCTTTCAGAAGAAGAAATTAGCGAAAAGTTCATTATAGACAATACCCCGCCTGTTGTGCTTGATTTACAGGCAAACCCATCTGCTGATGGCAAATATATAATCTCTGGTAGAACTGAAGACGCAGGAGGATATGTTAAAAGTATGGTCTATTCAATAGATGGGAAAGATTGGAAGGCAATTTATCCTTCTGATCAAGTGTTTGATTCTAAAAAAGAAACATTTTCTTTCACAACAGATACCTTGACGTCGGGTGAGCATACAATAGTAATAAAGGCAACTGATTCTGCTGGCAATGTTGGTTCTGCTAAGAAAGTTATAATGGTAAAATAGGTGTTAATAATGGAACGAAGCAAAGATTGGATAAAGTCTATATTGTAGCAAGATATCCCGATGCTCATATATCTGGTTCGCCAAGAAGAAAGTTTACTGAAAGAGAAGCACGGAGGCTCATAGAATATGCTGACAGGATCTTCAAATTCTGTTCGGATCTTTTATCCAAGATTTAGTAGAGATGAGGTAATACGAAAGTTTAATGTGAAAATAATCTTGATAATTTCTTTAATTTTTTTATCGGCTATGAATAGCTTTGGTGCATGGCCAGATGATCCAGAAACTGGTGTTCCTATATGCACTGCGGATGGCGTTCAAGAACATCCGAGAATTACAACCGATGGTGCTACAGGGGCGATAATTGTCTGGCAGGATATGTCGTCAAACTCATCTGATATATACGCACAAAGGATAGATGCACGTGGTCAGATAAGATGGGCAAAAGATGGTGTAGCTATATGTTTGGAGCAAGGCGATCAATGGTTTCCTAACCTTGTTTCTGATGGAAATGGTGGGGCTATAATCGCTTGGTGGGATAAACGGGCTGGATTTACTGAGATGGATATATACGCTCAAAGAGTTGATGGTGATGGTCAGATATTATGGAAGCCCGGCGGAATACCTGTTTGTAACGTCCCTGGCGCTCAGCAGGAGCTTGATATAATATCAGATGGTAAGGGCGGAGCTATAATAGCTTGGCATGATTATAGAGCTAAAACCGACGCACCAGACATATATATCCAAAGAGTAAATGCGAAAGGTGAGACTTTATGGACAAAAGGCGGAGTAGCAGTAGTCAAAACAAAAGGGGAACAAGTCTATCCTAACATAGTTGGAGATGGTTTAGGAGGGGCTTATGTAACTTGGCATGATACAAGAGATGATTCTGGCGATGTATATGTCCAAAGGGTAGATGCTAACGGGCGGATATTATGGCAAGAAAATGGCATTCCTATCAGTAAGGCACAGAGGAATCAGTTATATCCAGCGATCACTTCTGATGGCTCTGGCGGTGTTATAATTACATGGATGGACGATAGAGATGGACAAGATTGGGATATTTACGCTCAACGCATTAATCCCGAAGGCAAGACACTTTGGCAAGAAAATGGCATTCCTATATGCACTGCAAAGGGTGACCAATATGACTATTGTATATTAAACCATGACAAAGATAACACATTTATAGTTTGGAGAGATCAACGTTCTGGCGAATGGGATATTTATGCACAAAAAATAGACAGTGAGGGAAATGTGAAATGGGCAAAGGACGGAATTCCTATCTGCAATGCAAATAAAGACCAGTATAATCCAAATATTGTCACTGATGGCGTAAACGGTGTTATCGTTGTCTGGTGGGATGAACGAGACATTGTCGCTGATATATACGCACAGCGAATAGATACAAACGGAAAATCCCTTTGGATAGAGAACGGGACAGCAATATGCACTGCTCAAGGCGGTCAGCAAGACGCCTATCCAGTGAATAGCGGTATCGGTAGTGCTATCATAACGTGGTGGGATAAACGCCGTGTTGATGCTGATATTTATGCACAAAGAGTTTTTTCAGAATAATGAACGGATTATCTATACCTGCAATTTTTAAAAAAAACTACATCAAATATGCACTTTTTATCCCAGCTTTGATCATCTTAGGGGCTTCATTAGCAATATATGCAGATTCGCCTTTCCTCATCGTTCCATTATTAGGAATTCTCGCATTAACAAGTTTTTCTGCACTGAATATCGCCCTTTATATACTTGTTGCAACTCTGCCATTCTCATTTAGATTTATAATGACCTCTGGGACAGAAATGCAAGTTCCAACAGAGCCATTGCTTGCTATCATGGCAGGGGCTTTTGCTTTGAGATGGATTGTCCTTAAAAGCAGAGGCGTCAAAATAGGATTTCCATTTAAACTCCCTATGCTCTTATATTCTGCGGGAATTTGTCTGTCCTTAATAAACACAACTCATCTTTACGCCTCTATAAAAGGTTCATTCAGGGCTTTAGTATATATGATGTTGTCTGTAATCGTATTTAGCATAATAAATGACAGACAAAAGTTGAAACGATTTTTTATAATCGCTATGGTTTCTGGGACGATCGCTGTCGGTTGGACAGCCATATTCCTTATTGACAGGATAGAGATGTGGCGATGGACTACCGCTTATGAAGGCACACCATTTACAAGCTATGCTCATTACGGTTCTTTTGTTGTTGTAATACTATTTATTCTTTTAGCTAGGATGATCTATGATAGGGGAGTTTATGACCGTGTTATTTGGTCAGGATTGACTGTGTTTTATATCGTCGCTATTTGTCTTTGCTTCTCCCGTGGCGTATGGTTGTCATTTATAATTTCTATGGGATTCTTGCTAATTCAACGGTCTGAGGGTGTCAAAAACAAAAAAATGCTGATCGCAGGGGCATTTGTCTTGTTATTCGTAGTTTTAATCAGTATTCCGCAAGTTTCAGATGTGATAATATCAAGGGTAAGCACTATCTTTAGCCTTAAATATGGGACAAACAAAGAACGTCTGTTGAGATGGGCAACTGCTATTGCCATGTTTGAAAGACATCCAATTTTAGGTGCGGGATATGGATCATTTGCATTTTCATATATAAATGACCCTGCTATATTAGGCAGAGTAAGCAAATACGGTATGGGAGCGCATAGCGAATATCTCCAAGTGCTTTCAGAAACAGGGCTGATCGGATTTATTGGTTGGATGTGGATTATAGTATCTTTCTTTTTATATGGATTTAGGCTATTAAATAAGCTCGGCTTGAAATCGGAGAATATGCTTTGGCGCTCATTGGCGATCGGGATTATGTCCGCGGAACTTGCTTTGCTCATTCATTTCTTGGTGAACAACTTAATTCAGACTTACATTGTTGGCATCCCATTTTGGATATTAATGGGTATGTTGCCTGCTATTGGCAATATCGCAGAAAGTGAAAATGAAGCATTAAAAAATAAATAAAGAATTAGAGGTGTCAATGATCAACAATGAAGTCAAACAAAGTCAACATAGTAGCATCTTAAAAAATGCGTCTTTCCTGTTCATATCTCATATTATCGGCAGATTACTTGCTTTTGTTCTTACCGTAATATTGCCAAGATACTTAAAAGGCGGTTTTGATGACTTAGGCAAATATTTTTTCGCACTATGGTTTACAAACTTGCTTTCCAGTATTACTGAATTTGGACTACATACACCACTTATCCGTGAAGTCGCCTCTGATAAATCAAAGACAACGCTAATGATAAGTAATGCGTTCGTCATAAGGATTGTCTTTTGTATTATAACATTTCTATTCTATGCGGTCATTGCAAGTTGGCGTTACCCCGGTGATGTTGGAAAACTCATCTATATAATCGGCTTATCAGAGATAATAAATGCCATAGCTCAATTATTCAGATGCCTATTCAGGGCTTATGAAGATATGGGCTATGAGGCTTTGGGCGTGATCGTAGAGAGATTCGTTGTCTTTTTAGTCGGCATCAGTGCTGTCTTGCTTGGATATGGCATTATTGCCTTTGGATTGATCGTCCTCATTGCTAGTATTATCAACTTACTGCTCACTTCAATAATTATGGTGCTGAAATTTAGCAGAATTGATCTGAAAATGTTCAATATCCACTTTGCCATTGACCTTTTAAGGAAATCATTGCCTTATGCCTTAGGTGGTATGCTGTATATGGCTTATTTTAGGGTTGATGGTATTCTTCTTAAAAATATTTTAGGTGATAAGGGAGATTTAGCGATGGGTTGGTATGGGACAGGATATAGCTTTGTCAATGCCCTGACGATTATTCCTGGGGCTTTTATGGGTGCTGTATTTCCTGTCCTGTCAAGAGCGAATGAGTCGCTTAGCAAATTATACACAAAATCTATGAAATTGATGTTAATAATAGGATTTCCAATAGCAATTGGCGTTACTTTTATGGCTGATCAGATAGTCCTGATACTTTATCCGTTGTCAAGGTTTAGCCTAACCGATCAAAATGCGCTTAGTATAATCCTAAAAGTGCTGATATGGTCGGGATTGCTATTATTCTTGAATACTGTTATAATAACTCTATATAGGGCAACTGATTCAAGAAAGGCATTTTCCACTATTACCGCAATAAGTTTGTTTGTCAATATCCTATCTAACATTATTCTGATACCAAGATATAGCTATCTCGGAGCTTCTATATCAATGATAATATCGGAATTTGTGTATATAATATTAGGGGCTATACATATACAGAAATCCATCTGTAAGATTAACGAGTTTAAGTTTTTACCTAAGATGATCTTGGCTTCTTTTGTCTTAGCGATTATGCTATTTGCTTTTAGGCATTTTGTTTTGGTCAATCAATACGTTCAGATTATTTTAACGGTCTTTACGGGATTTATTCTCTATTCAGCGATTATTTTTTCAACCCGTGCAATAGATTCAGAAGATATTGCTATTATAAAGCAATACCAAAGGTAAAAATAACATCGGAGTATATCAAAGTGTTAGCGATTGAAACGAACCAATTGACAAAGAAATATGGCGATCTGGTCGCAGTATCAGAGCTTAACTTACAGGTTGATTTTGGGGAGATATTCGTATTTTTGGGGGCAAACGGTGCGGGCAAAACTACCACAATAAAAATGCTAACAGGTCTCCTTTTTCCAAACTCTGGCAGTGCTAATATCGCAGGATTTGACATTATTAAGTCTCCTATTGAGGTGAAAAAGATCATCGGTTATCTGCCTGATGAGCCTTTTCTGTATAACAAATTGACAGGGAGAGAGTTTTTAGAATTTATCGCAGATATTAGGGGAATTCAGAAAAAACGCGATAGGATTGATAAATTCCTTGAATTATTTGAACTTGAACAATTTGCTGACGAACTGATTGAGGGATATTCGCTTGGAATGAAAAAGAAGATCGCCATCGGATCAGCATTATTGCATGACCCAAAAGTGCTTTTCCTTGATGAACCTACGGGAGGGCTTGATCCCAAGAGTGCAAAGACGATGAAAGATTTGCTTATAGACATCCGTCAACGAGGGACAACAGTTTTTATGACCACTCATATATTAGAAATCGCCGAAAGGATGTGTGATAGAGTAGGGATCATTGATCATGGAAAGCTGATAAGCGTCGGGACAATGGACGAACTACGAAAGGAAGTCCAAAACGGGTCAGGATCACTTGAAGACATATTTTTAGAGCTAACTGGAAAAACAGAGGAACAGGACATCGTAAAATTTCTTGATAATGTTGACAACAATTCTTAAATACAAATTTCGTCAAACATATAATAGCCTTGTCCGTAGCACAGTTCAAAAGAAACTGGAATGGCTGATTCCGCTTCTTCTTATCCCATATTTCATCACCCTTACAAGGACAATGAATGGTCTATATGGGAGGGTCTTTGAGTCTTTTGGGTGGCAGGGCTTAAAGATGGCTATCGGCACAAATTCGTTTGTGATCTGCGTCTTTGTTTTTATCAGCACGCTTGCATTGACAATATATAGGCTTTTTCAGTCAAATGACGTCAAATTTTTAGTCTCGCTTCCAATAAGTAAAGGCTCACTTTTTGTGCTGAAATTGTTGGAATCTGTTGAAGATACCGCAAGAAACATAATTTTGCCTTTACCTGTTATAATTGCGTTTTCTTATACAATTGCAAAAATCGTATCTACTTTATGGGCGGTGACAATATTAATTGGTTGGTTAGCGATAATATTACAGATTGCATCGCTTTCAATGATCATCACTTTGATTTTGGGCAAGATCACATCCAAAAGCAAATGGGCAACAATATCTAAAATTATCGCTCTGGCATCTGCCCTTATGCTTTTAATGATATTTATGAGATATTTTCAGGCAGAAAGCCAAAATATGATCTATACAGGATCAGAGAAAATCAGCTATATGTTTTCCTTTTTGCCTGCTTCTTGGTTAATTGACATAATAGTTTATGGAAGAGATGATTTAAAACAAAGCTTTTTATTAGCCATAATTTTTGTTCTTTTGACGATAGTTTTGATTGTCTTATCATATTTGCTTTTTAATGCTAAATTTTATAAAATATTGATGGAGACAAGCGAGATTGAGAAGAAAAAAAAGCGTCAACGGGTTAAATCCATAAATTATAATCAAAGAAGCGGAATCAGATCATTTATAATAAAAGAATTGCTTACTATAAAACGCGAGCCTCAGATGATTATAAGATTGATTATCCCCTTGATTATGTTTCCTGCTTTTGCTTTAATAAAAGATAGAGATCCAAAAATGCAGGTCATATATATCGCACTTATCGCATTGATAAGCACAGGCACTTATGGGTTGACAAGCATAGGTAGGGAAAGCAAGGCGTTTGCGCTTCTACGATCACTTCCGATAAAAATATCAATGATAATGTGGACAAAGTTTCTGTTAAGTCTATGTCTAAATCTAATTATGACTTTCGCGTTCACTATTTTTATGTTGGTGATGCGGAAATTTGAATTAGAGTTATTATTTAATATTTTTATCTTTGCATTCGGAATTTCTGTATTTGTATCAGCTATCGGATTGGGATTGTCCGCTTTGTTTCCAAAATTTGATTGGTCAAATCCAAATAGGGCTGTATCTGTCTCGGGATTTTTGGGATTTTATTTCGCTACAATGTTTTTTATTGCAACGTTAATGTTAATTTCTTATAGTCATTGGTATTTTAGGGTGTTGGGAGTGATCGTATGGACTATAATTTCAATAGCTTTAATTAAGATGGGACAAAAAAGATTAGAAAAAATGGATTTTAGCGGATTCTAATGGAGAATTAGGGAATGACTAATAAAGAAAGAATGTTATTAGGGCTAAGTGGTGGACAACCTGACAGGATCGCTTGGGCGCCAAATTTTGACTGGTGGCTGAGCATCAATACCAGAATGGGGACAGTGCCAGAGGAATATAAAGGGCTAAGCAGAAATGATATTGTTAGAAAAGTCGGCGCTGCTATATGGGCAAGGGCAGGACTCATCGGATCAAAAGGTAGTCCAGAAGTCAAAACAAGGTCATATACCGAAGGCGATAAAATATATACCATTTATGAAACGCCTGTTGGAACTGTGTCAACAATGAATCAAACCGCAAGCGAATGGACAAAGGCAGTATTTCTTAAAGAGCATCTCGTTAAAAAAGTTGATGACTTAAAGGTCCTTAGATTTATGATAGAGAATACAACATACTATCCCGCCTACGATGATTTTATCAAGGCAGAGCAAGCAGTTGGAGATGATGGTATCGCTTTATATATGGGCGTTCCCGCAGTCCCAATGATTCAGCTTATGAAGACTTATATAGGTTGGGTTGATGGACTTTATATGCTATATGATTATCCAGAGGAGATGGAGAAAACCGCAGATTTGATGACACAAAAGGCTTTGGAAGTCTGCGAGCTTATAGCTGATTCCCCTGCGAAAGTTGTTGAAACTAACGATAATCTTGACGAAAGGACATTTTCTCCGAAACTATTTGAGCGATATGGTCTGCCTTATTATAGACAGATAAGCGAGATTTTGCATAAAAAAGGTAAAATTCTCAAATGCCATGCCTGCGGTTTTGTTAAACATCTTCTACCGATGATAAAAGAATCTGGACTTGATGCGTTAGAGGCTTTTCCAACTACTCCGATGAACGATCTGACAATAAAGGAAGCAAGAGAAAAATTGGAAGGCAAAGTTTCAATAATGAGTGGGATTCCATCTGTCATAATGTTTCGCAAAGTTATAAATGATGATGATTTTAGGGACTACGTGTTGAAATTGCTTGATGATATTCAGCCCGGAGACGGCTTTGTTTTAGGAATGGCAGATAATGTCCCTGCAAACGCAGATTTTGATCGTGTAGCTATGATCTCTCAAATTGTCAATGAATATTACGGTTTTAATTAAACGAAAATAAATTATTCTAACGATTTCTATATAAGACAAATATTAAGGAGGTAATCGGTTATGGGAAAATCTGATAGCGGTTTAAGTTCTAATTTAGCTGATCTTTACAGTGATATTTTTACGCTTGTGCTTTATTTGCGAGACACTGCTGATTTTGGCGATCCGAAGATATTACATGACAAAATTGATAATATGTTTAAAAATATTGAAACGAAAGCAAAACAAATGGGCATATCAGATGAGGACATTTCGGATGCCAAATATGCGGTTTCGGCGCTCGTAGATGAGACGGTTTTATACTCAAATTGGTCACTTAGAAATGTCTGGCTGAATAATCCTCTCGTCGTAGAATATTTTAACGATGCCTTAGCTGGAGAGATGTTTTTTGATAGAATTGAGCGGATCAGGACTGATAATAAAAAGCTACATTTGCTTGAAGTTTATTATATGTGCTTGATGTTTGGGTTTGAAGGAAGATATAAAATTTTGGGACCAGAAGAATTGAAGGCATATATCAACGGAATTCGCGAACAATTAGGATTTAAAGTCTCTGATAAACTCTCGCCTCACTCAGAACCGCAGAAGATCGCAATGAAAAAGAGAAGTATGATACCAAAATGGCTTGTATATGCCTCTTATGGATTTGTTGCTTTGGTTGCAATAATTATATTCATAGTCCTTAAAGTTAAGATGGTTAGTTTAGCAAATATGCTCGCTGATGGCATATCAAGAGTAGGCTTATAAATTAGATCAGTGCATAACTGAAATAAGATAAAAGTTGATTTTTGGAGGGTAAAGATATGTTCTGGATAGATTTGTTAAAAAAACTGCCGGCAAAATGGCTTCCAGCAGTATTAATTATAATATGGGGTGCTTTCTGGGGGGTTGGCATAAAGCTTGGGTTTCATAGAAGACCTATGCTTATATTTGCGATAATAGCAACTATTATCATCATATTAGTTTGGGCAGTGCTTTTTATTTTGACTGCTGTCCGTGTTAAAAAAGACTCTAAACGATTGGCAGATGCAACCGCTGGCGGAAAGGGAAGAATAAAAAATCTTGAAGAAAAACTTCAGTTCGCCATAAAGTCCATCCGTGAATCAAAAGTCGGCAAAGACGTAGGAAAAGCAGATGCACAATATGCCATTCCTTGGTATATGTTATTAGGTCCTACGGGATCAGGAAAAACAAGTTTAATTATGCGGTCAGGATTAGATTTTAAACTCCGCGATCCGTCTGCAACTGAACTGACACCGGGAACAACAAGGGATTGCAATTGGTTGTTTGCTAACGAAGCTGTTATTATGGATGCCTCTGGACGTTATGTCAGTCAACCTGATAAGTCTATTGATAACGCTGAATGGCTTTCATTCCTTGATATTTTGCAACGTTATCGCAGAACAAAACCTATGGATGGGCTTATCATAGCCGTTGACATCAACCGTATTATTAACGCAAAAGATGACGAAATAGAACGCGAATCGCAAAATATCCGTGACCGCATAGATAATATCGTTGAGAAATTAGGCGTCAGTTTGCCTGTCTATCTCATATTTACAAAATGTGATCTTATAAACGGCTTTACAGATTTCTTTGGCTCTCTCAGTACAAATGAACGCAATCAAATATTGGGATTCTCCTTAAATGCCCAACAACAATCCAACATACCTAATGCTTTCAAAGACGAATGGACAATATTATGTAACTCGTTAAAATCCTATGTGCATAAAGTTATGACACCTGAAATAGAGATACAAAAAAGGCGAGGCGTATATCTTTTCCCAAGACAGTTAGAACTTTCCTTTAACAAAGTCAACCATTTTGTATCAACGCTTTTCCGTCAAAGCACATATCTTGATCGTCCTACGCTTCAAGGTGTGTATCTAACGAGCAGTCTTCAAGAAGTTTCTCCAGTTGATCTCGTTATGGGTGACATTGAGAAAAGCTACAACATTAGGGTATCTCCGTCAGCTTCTGCACCTGCGGAATCAAGAAGTTTCTTTATAAAGGATGCGTTTTTGAAGGCAATCTTCTCATTTCAGGGATTTGTGACGCCGACATCACAAGCGATGAAAAAAAATCTGATTAGATGGCTGATCCCATTAGGGATAGAAATTTTAGTCCTCGGACTTATAATAATGGGCATAGCGTTCTCTTATGGGAAAAATACAGAGCTTTTGAGTAGATCAGATACTATCGCGAAACAAATAGCAAGTATGGGAAATTCGCCTATTCCACAATCAATGGTCATCGATCTGAAAAAGCAGATAAATGAATTGAGATCGTTCCATATATTCCCATGGAGAGGTCAAAGGCATAAAGTCGCGAAAGCCCTTGAAAAAAGATTTTTCGTAGAAGTGCCATTTAAGGTTGTCAAAGACCCTGGCGCAGGTGAGAAACCGAAATCACTTTACAACGTTGTCATATATGAGCAATCTATGCCGAATGAATTTGTGAAAACTGATAGAGATGGAGAGGCAGTTTTAAAGGCTTTCAGAGGTAACAGTATCTCACAGATCGGCGTTAAGATAGATTATAAGGAAACTGGATTTGGCATAGATAGGGCAAAGATAGAGACACAAAACGGTCAATCAGAAGTGGTATTACTTGAGCCAACGTTGATACTTTCTGCTGGTGAGACATATCGTAAAGTATCTGTTACTTTCTCAAAGTTAAGGGTTTTAGTGGCACAGGTCTATGACGATAAGAGAAGTCCAGTTTCTGGCGTTCCCGTTACAATTACCGATCCATCTATACAACTCTCACTTGCTAATTCGTTTTCCGATGATACAGGAGCGGCAAGACTTGAATTCCGAGCTAAGGATAATTCAGTATTAAATGTGGATTTCGGCGAATCTGGTATCAGTTATCCAAGCACTAAACAACTTAGGATTGACCCTGGTAAATATGATTATACTTTGGAAGAGATGCTTAGGACAAAACCACCGGTGTTTGACTTGGTAATAGAATCGCCATCAGATGGCACTAACACAAAAGAAGCAACTATTGCAGTTAAGGGAAAAGTGTCCGCAGCAATGAAAAATGCCTCTATGGAAGGTGTCGCAGTGCAGATCGGAGACCAGTTAGCTTTTGTCCGTGCAGGAAGTTTTAGCCTTGATTCCTATCAGCTTAAAGATGGCAAAAACGAGATCGGCATAACCGTTGTAAACGCATCAACAGGTCAACCATTGAGCCAAACAATGGTCAGAAGGGTAACAAAGACGCCATCAACTCCTGCTGGAGGAGGACAGCAAGTTGCACAACAGACAGGCGGACAACAAATCCCACAAACAGGTGGAGTTCAGCAAGGACAAACAAGCAAAGATGTGACTAATGTTAATACTACTCCCCAAGTGACTCCCCCTGTTGATATTACTCCACCTAAACCACAAGTTGCGAGAATAGAGATCAATCCGCCGACACTTAGAATGAAGCCCGGAGATCAAAGATCATTTACCGCTGTCGCTTATGATAGTTCAAACAAGCCTATTCCAAATGTAGATATTTCTTGGACGGTCTCTGGGGATATAGGTCAGATAGATAACTCAGGGAATTTTATCGCTCGCAAATCAGGCTCAGGACAGGTCACTGTTGCTTCTGGAAATGTAAAAAGCAGTGCAAGTATTACAATAGCTGAAGCGGCATGGAAGATTGTATCAACTCAGAACAAAGACCTTAAAGATGTATCATTTGTTGATAACAACACAGGTTGGGCAGTTGGACGACCATTGCTTATCGCAAAAACCACTGATGGTGGAGTAAGTTGGCAATATCAAGTTGATGGCACATCAGGCAAGGTCACGTTCTCAGATGGGACAACGTTCGGTGCAGAAAAAGTCTCCGCTGCGTTGTGGTCTGTCCACTTTATCAATACAGGGACGCAAGTTATGGGCTGGGCTGTCGGTGAAAAAGGTATTATACTTCATTCTCCCGATGGCGATAAATGGATTCCACAGACAAGTTTCACAGACGAGACATTAAACGGTGTCTATTTTGTTGACGCTAACCGTGGTTGGGTAGTAGGTAGAGAGGGAACTATTCTTTATACGACAAATGGTGGTGCAAGATGGATTAAACAGCCTTATATGGATAGAACCACTTTTTACGGGGTCTATTTTCTTGATCCAAATAGGGGCTGGATAGTTGGACAGAATGGCACTATTCTATCTACAATCAATGGCGGTGCAAAATGGAATGTTCAAACCGATCCTAAACAAAAGAGTTACTTACGAGATGTGTTCTTCATAAGCCCAACAAAAGGCTGGATTGTGGGAACGCAAGGCTTAATCTTGCATACAACCAACGGCGGTGAAACTTGGATAGTGCAAACAAGTAAGACAATCAATAACTTATTCGGCGTTAATTTTACAAACGATAACGAAGGCTGGGCTGTTGGTGAAAATGGTCTTATCCTAAAAACCTCCGATGGTGGAAGGACTTGGAATGAAAATAGGGTCGGTAACCAAAACTTCTTAGGCATTTCAGCAACTAAGAGCGGTGGTATATGGGCTATCGGTGGTAAAGGAACTGTCGCGTCCTTTACATTCTAATGCTTCCTAATGCTTGCTAATGCTTGACCGAGTGGATTTTTCATATTCACAACAAGGCGATTGTGAAATAATTACTTGACACCAGACTAATGATCTGATATTCTATTTGCGATTATTAGCTAATATCAATAAGATTTCTGACATTCGGAGGAATCAAAATGGAGATCTCAACACGCTATCGCGACAACGTGGCAATACTGGATATAAGGGGAGAAGTAATAGGCGATGCAAGGTTTGATCTGAATAAGGCAATACAAGAACAAATTGATTCTGACATATCAGGACTGATCATCAACCTTGATGAAGTTCCAATGATGGATAGTGTCGGACTTGGTATGTTAGTAGCAGCCTATACATCACTCGCAAAAAAAGAAAAAAAAGTGGTTTTATTAAACGTTGGGAGATCAGTTAAGTATCTTCTTGTGGTTACAAAACTTGATCAGATATTTGAAAAATACGATGATGAAGACGAAGCTGTTGAAAGCTTTAAAAAATAGGGTAAAAGACTATGCAAATTGCTGACAGATTAAATAAAATACCACCATACCTTTTTATGGAACTTAGGAACAAGATCGCAAAAGCAAGGGCTGATGGCATTGACGTAATAAGCTTGGCTATTGGTGATCCAGTAGACCCAACGCCAGAACCTATAATAGAAGAACTCTGCAAACAAGCTTATGATCCCGAAAACCACAGATACCCAACAGACGAAGAAAAAGGTATGTTTGCATTTCGTAAAGCAGTTGCAGATTGGTATGCTGAACGTTACAAAGTTCAATTAGACCCTAAAACGGAAGTTTTGGCATTGATCGGCTCAAAGGAAGGGTGTCATCATTTCGCTCTGGCAATAGCAAATCCGGGTGATGTCTTCCTTATGACTGACCCTGGCTACCCAGCTTATAGGGCTAGTATATTCATCGCTGGCGGAGAACCTTATCATGTGCCGATAAAAAACGAAAATGGCTATCTTCCGAAGTTTGAGGACATACCATCAGATATAGCGAAAAAAGCAGTTGGAATGTTTCTTAACTATCCTAACAACCCTACTGGTGCGACTGCGACAGATGAGTTTTTTAAGGAACTCGTTGATTTTGCAAAAAGTTATGATATAGCGATCTGTTATGATAATCCATATAGCGAGATTGTCTTTGATGGGGAAATTCCGAGAAGTTTTCTGGCAACACCAGGAGCTAAGGACGTAGCGGTGGAATTGAATTCGCTTTCTAAGCCATTTAATATGACTGGATGGCGAATTGGTATGGCAATGGGAAATCCTGATCTTATATCCGCTATCTCAAAAGTCAAAGAGAACACAGATTCAGGGATATTTAACCCGATACAATTCGCTGGTATAAAAGCTATAAAGGAATGCCAAGAAAATATAGGCAAGATGCTTGCAATATATGAAAAAAGAAGAAATATCGTCCTTGATATGCTAAGAGAACTTGGTTGGAAAGATTATAAACCATATAAAGGCACTTTCTATTTATGGATACCTGTGCCAGAGGGCTTTACATCAATTGAATGGACAACATGGCTATTTGAAAAGGCTTCAGTTGTCGTCGCTTCTGGCTCTGCTTATGGAAAGTATGGTGAGGGATATATAAGAATCTCTCTTACTGTCCCTGATAAAAGGCTTCTTGAAGCTGTTGATAGGATAAAAAAGGCGATGTCCTGAAATAGTGATTAATTTCCAGCATCTTTAATATGTCATTTCAAGCGAGGTAAAAAATCTCATAATTATTACAGAAAGGAGATTCTTCACTTCGTTTAGAATGACATTATGTCTTAAAATATTAATGACATTATACCTTAAAATCTTGTTGAAGAAGCAAATATATGTGTAGCTTTGCTTATCGGTGTATTATCAATTGGTTTAACAAAAGCATAACTCCATTTTGAACTGCCGAGTGTCAATCCTAAACCAAGCGATACATTGTTTTTTCCTGCTTCGCGAGAAAGTCCATTTTGCAGAAAAGCACCGCCTTTGAACCATTTTTTCCACTCATAATTTGCTTCATAGCCGATGTTAAATTCAATCCCTTTATCTTTGAGGCTTTTATGGACATCAAACCCAGCGGTCAACCATCTGACAGGCACTGCACCGATACCTAATCTTAACTCAGCAGGCTGAGATAAAACGATCTTGTGCTGAATCAGATGGTCAAGCATAACTCCAACCACGATATTTTTGGCGATCTGTCTTTGCACACCAATATCAATATCAAATCCAGACTCGGAAGAATCTGCTTCTACACTTTCAACGCTATCTTTGCCATTCTTGAAATCGTCTATTGATTTGCCAATATCAAGGTTATTTATTATAGCAGGGAGTAGTTTTGTCGCATCATTTCGGTTTACATCAGGATCATGGACGGCAGAAAGAACTAATGATCTATTGATAACGCCTTTTTTGAAAATTTGATGTCTATGTTTGAACTTGATCCCGATTGACAAGTCATCATTTATAGAATAACCGAGAGAAAAGACAGGCACACTTTCTCTAAAAAGGTCGTAATTTATTATTGTATCTGTGTTTGAGATAAATTTTCTCTCGTCAACGATGTATTCTGCGGTTGTTGCGTTTATTTTTATTGCACTGCTGCGGTTGTCAAAGTCGTAAAAATAGCCAAAGGCTATTCCAAATTTTCCTATTGCCCTGCAATAATAAATTGATGGGTTTAATCTAAATGATATTTTTGTGTTTAGCTGTGACCCATCATTTATCGGCAGGCTTTTATATTCCAAGTTTTGTGCAGATAATCCAACAGCGATGTTGTTATCCTTAATGCCGATTAGACTTGCAGGATTGCCGAAAATCGCTGATTCTGTGTTCAACATTCCGACAAAAGTCCCACCCATGCCAGCTATACGGATTTGCTCGCTTGCATAGGCATATTGGAAGGAAAATATAAGTATAATGCAAATTAATTGCTTGATATATATATTCATATTTAGAACCTATCAAATCCCAATAAGTAATCATTTGAATGTTCTTTATTTTCTGGTAGATTCTGCGGTTTTCTATTGATCCGATCATCAATACTATCAAAACCAAAAAAGTCTTTTGATAATCGTCTTTTTATAATCTCTATGTAGTTAGGATTTAGTTCAAATCCTATACAATTTCTGTTTAACACTTGGCATACTCTTAGAGTTGTTCCACTTCCAGAAAACGGATCTAATACTAAATCTCCTTCATCTGATGAAGCTAAAACCATTCTTTCAATTAAAGCCTCTGGTTTTTGAGTTGGATGCTTCTCCCGTTCTGGACTAGAATAGTGTATATGAGAGAATTGCCAGACATCTCCAGGATTTGCCCCTGCCATATTATTTCTTTGCCTATAATATTTTTGTGGTATTCTTATATTGTCAAGGTTAAACTTAAAATTAGCTGTTTTATTAAAAAACAATATATCATCGTGACGAGGAGAAAATCCTTTTATTTTTCCCATGCCTTGTGTGTAATGCCACGTTATCCAGCTATTAAAAAACATTTTTAATTCTCTATCCAAAATATCATATAGATATGATATAAATCGCACTCCCATAAAGACATAAATTGAACCTGTATTTTTTAAAACCCTATGTGCTTCTTTAACCCATTTTCTTGTAAAATCCAAATATTCATTGAACCCTTTTAAATCATGATTATTCCCATAATCTTTGCCAAGATTATAAGGTGGGTCTGCAACAATCAAATCAACTGATTCTGATTGGATAGTTTTAAATAACTCTAATGCATCTCCTTCTAATATCTGAATTTTGCTATTGTTCATTTGATCCAATTCTCCTTCTGGGCAAGTTCTAACCATTCATTAAAGTCTTTCTTAGATGACATAAATTTCTTGTCTAACATTCGACAAAATTCCCATGTTGTTCGTTTTTTTACAGCGACATAATGAATATCGCGGATCTGCAATTGCCCTGTTCCCAACGCTGGATTATAATTTATATCTGATTCTGATATATATTTCAGGTCATAAACATTATACTTTACAATCTCCATTATTCCATCAACTAAGTTTGTTGTAAAATTTCTTTCGGAATATACCCTATGTTTTAACGAAAGAATAATGAATATGTAATCAGGGTCTTCAATATATGCTGTGCGTATTCTAGCATAAGAAGTAATGTTTGGTGATTTGCCACTAGATTCAATGTCTTCAGCAGTTGCTTTAACGTCAATGTTTGCTGTAATAGATGATTCATTTTTTCTTTGCCGTTTAAATTGCAAGATAATATCTGCCATGTTTAATCTTTCTTTAGCTTCAACATTTATCAAATTATATTTATTATTTTTATCTTCTAACATTTCATAAAATGTTTGATATGCCCATGCTTCAATAAATGGTCCAGCAATTTTATTGATATTTTCCATTGGTAGTCCAAAACGCAAATTTGTGTTAATAATAATCTTGTTTTTGCCATTTTTAATTGATTCACTTATTATTTCTTCTATTGATCTTATTACGTACTCCGAGCAATATTCATAATCATCGGATTCGATCGGAATTTTGAATTCAAGTTTATAATATCTTTTTAAATTATCTTCCATTAATTTTTCCTATATAAATTTAATTTTTTGTTATATATTCTTTTTGGAGATATGGTCTCTTGCGGTTTGTGCAATAAGTTTTATGTGTTCAGCCATAGCTCCACAGCACCCACCGACAACGTTTGCCCCTGCATCTATCATTGCGGGAACATGGACAGCCATTTCTTCAGGAGTTTCTGGAAAAATTGTCCTTCCGTTGATCAACTGTGGAATTCCTGCGTTAGGCTCAACAACTATAAACTTTGCACCTGCGGACTTCATCTGCTTGATAAGATCGGGCATCATTGACGCAAGAACTGATCCGCAGTTTGAGCCGACTACATCAGCACCTGCAGATTGAAGCATATCAACTGCTTGCTCAGGTGTGTTTCCCATAACAGTTCTAAAACCGTTTCTGTCTGGATTAAAGGACATTGAAGCAAATACAGGCAGATCACAGGACACTTTTACTGCTTTAACAGCGGAAACCGCCTCATTGACATCTATCATCGTCTCTATGAAAATAAAATCAACTCCACCATCTATCAAAGCCTTGACTTGCTGAGAGAAAGCCTCAATCATATCTGATTCAGATAAAATCCCGTAGGGTTCCATTAACTCGCCTGTCGGTCCTAAGTTTCCTGCGACATAGACAGGTTTTGTATAGCGTGAAACCACCTCTCTTGCAAGTTCAACGAGAGCTTTGTTTAGTGACGTAACCTCATTTTCAAGCCCATATTTTTTCAATTTTATTCCATTTCCGCCAAGAGTATTCGTCAATATAATATCCGCACCCGCATCTATGTAGCCAGCATGCAAAGACATAAGTATATCCTTATGTTCAAGTCCCCATTTCTCAACAGATTCACCGGGATTACAACCCTTATATTGTAACGCTATGCCTGTCGATCCATCACAAATCAATATTTCGCCATTATTGAGCCTTTCTAATAAATTTTTGATCAAATTATAACTCCTTCTCGCTTATTATTTTAACCCTGCATTTTCTCCAATTATGAAACTTAATGTGTTTCTTGCATAGTCTAACATATGTTGCAAACGTATTATGTCTTTAGGATTCATAAATAACCTCTGATTCTGCTATAACTTCATCTCTAAAGTAATCGCTAATTTCATATTGATTTTTTTCCTTACATGACCTTCACTGAGAGACATCAATTCTTAACTGCATATTGCATAGCTTGCGATATAGCCCGTCCATAGCCAATAGTTGATTATGAGTTCCAGACTCCACTATTTCGCCGTTGTTTAGGACGATTATCCTGTCCGAATTCATAACTGTTGAAAGCCGATGAGCTATGATAAAAGTTGTCCTTCCCTTCATCAAATTTGCAAGCGCATCTTGAATTAGCTGTTCAGACTCAGTATCCAATGACGATGTAGCTTCGTCAAGAATTAATATCCTTGGGTCTTTAAGTATTGCCCTCGCGATTGAGATACATTGTCTCTGTCCGCCTGATAATTGCATTCCATGTTCTCCGATATGAGTATTATATCCATTAGGCAATTGCATAATGTAATCGTGAATATTGGCACTTTTAGCAGATTGAATTATCTCTTCATCGGTAGCGTCAAAACGACCATAAGCTATGTTCTCTTTCACTGTTCCGCTAAATAATATGGTCTCTTGTGGGACAAGACCGATTTGACTTCGGAGCGATTTTAATGATATTCTTGATATTGGATAACCGTCAATAGTGATCTCTCCCTCTTTAACATCATAAAATCTCATTATCAGATTGACAAGGGTTGTTTTTCCTGCACCGCTAGGTCCAACAAGTGCAACTGATTCACCAGCATTGACTCTGAGGTTGATATGATTTAAGACAGGCTTTCCACTTTCATACCAAAATGTCACATCATGCAACTCCACATTGCCGTTTATCCTTTTTAACGATATTGCAGAAGGCGAATCATAAACTTCTGGCTGAATATCAAGAATTTCAAATATCCTCTCAGCTGAAGCATAAGCCTGTTGTAAAGATGTGTTAAAGGTTGTTATTGTCTTTATAGGTTTATATACCAATCCTACCATTGCGACAAAACCTATGAACCATCCAGTGCTAAGTTTTCCTGTTATCACCTGCCAAAAACCGAACCAAAAAACCGTCACCATGCCTAATGTGCTTATCAATTCAATCAATGGGACTTGATAGGCGTTGATTTTTACGCGTTTCATTGATACCGAATATTGTGCCTTATTTTCCTGTGCAAAATGGCTTTTTTCCCAGTCTTCGCTTGCAAAGCTCTTTATGATCTTTATGCCAGATATAGTTTTTGCGAAATATGATGATATATCAGCTAACTTGCTTTGAATTCTGACACTTGCCCTTTTTATCCTTTTGCCAAAACGGTTGATTATATACATAGTCGGCGGAAATACAAAGATCGCTAATAATGTCAATTGCCAACTTTTTATGAACATCATAACAAGAAATACTATCACTGTTGCTACCGCCTGAACTGCCTCTGCCATTGAGTTGACGGAATAACTAAGCATCGACATATCATTTGTCCCACGAGAGATTATGTCACCTGCTTTCACTTCGGAAAAAAAACTCAAAGGGAAATGCACAAGTTTGCTATATAACTCATATCTAAGGTTAAGGATCATCCTTTGTCCGATTCTTGACATTATGTAGGTTTTGCCATAAGTCAATATTCCTTTTATGATAAAAACGATAAGTATAAAAATTATTACATAAGTGATCAAGCGAATGGCATCGTCAGAATTCGCCAGATAAACCTTTATGCTAAATCGGCTGATGCCTTGCTGATCAACTGCTTTTTGAAGAGAGAAGCTCTTGAAAAAAACGATTTCAGTAGGCAGACCATTGGTATCAATAATCTTAACAGCGTCTATTGTCTCTGCTAATATGCTTACATATCCCATCTCACAAAAAGCGATAAGCATTGTGCATAAAAACGCTATCAAAGCAGAACCGATATACGGAACCATATATTTAAATAAACGTTTGGCAGAACTCATTTTATCTTTTCCGATAGTGTTATAAGCCTTCTGGAATCAGCATCATAATTTCGTCCATCAATATCGCCAAAAGTTTCAACGATGCGCATTCCAACTGACTTTAACATTTTATCAAGCTCTGGAAGTGTATAAAACCTTATATTACGAACAGATTTTTGAATAGAACCCTTCTTAAAATCAATGATTGTCCTTTTATCTTGCAATCTTCCATTAGGAAAATCATAAATTGCCTCTGCAAGACTGAGGGTTTTCTCATCTATCCACCACCAATTTTTTACGTTGTCTAATTGTGGAACAGTATATGGATTCCAATAATCCAATAAAAACTTGCCTTTTCGTTTCAGGACAGATGAGACACATTTTAGCACTTTAAGGTTTTCTTCATCGTCAAAGAAGCCGTAACTCGTGAACATATTTATCACCGCATCGCAAGAATTCCTTTTAAGCGGTATATCTCGCATATCGCCCTCAATAAAGCAGGCATTTTCATAAGACGAGTCTTTGGCGATATTAAGAAGTTCTCTTGATGAGTCTAAGCCAATGACAAAATATCCTGACTCTGCAAGACCATTTGTATGTCTGCCTTGACCACAACACAGATCAAGAATAACAGACCCTTCATCAAGATTAAGGACGTTGAAGATGAAATCCAACTCTTCATCAAGTTCTTCATCATTAGGTAATTCCGATAGTGCATAATTTTGATCCCACATTTAGAAAATCCTCTGTTTAACCGTTAATTTAGATTTTTCCTATTCCGTCTTCATATATGCCTGCTACTATTGACTCAATCTCTGGCTCTTCTATTGTAAGATCAATTATATCATATTTTCCTGTAACTTTGGAGATCAATTGTGAAGCGGAAATATCATCATAAATTTGCAAATACTATGCCATAAATCAAGGTCTTTGTCTTTGTCCATATTTTTCGTAGTATGTCATCTCACCAGCGGATTTTTTGATTGCTTGACTTCCTGCAACTAATGATTTTCCTATTGGAAGAAATATCACAAGTCTTTTATCTGCAGGCACGTTAAGTATAGCTTTCGCTTCTTCCTCTTTTCTCAGCAATGTCCCTTCAACCCAACACGATTCATATCCTAATGCTGTGATCGCTAATAACATATTTTCCGCAGATGCAGATACGTCCTCAAGCCAGTATTTGCTCTGTTTTTCATCTGCAACAATCGCTATTATAGCAGAAGCATCTCTGATAAATCCTTGGACTATGCTTAACTTTGATATTGTTTCTGGGTCTGTTATGATGATAAATTCAAAAGGTTGTCTATTCATTCCCGAAGGTGCAAGCCTTCCAGCATCAACGATTTTTTCAAGATCGCCCATCGGTATTTCTGTTTTTATCAAAGAACGACAGCTTTTACGTTTGGCGATAGCTTCAAATAAATCCATATTTTCCCCTCCTGATAGATTTTAATAAACCATTTTCAATTTTCTCCGTTTAATAAAATATCATCTTTATTTCTTAATGTCAACATTTTACGAATAATTTACGAATTTACGAATTTTACCCTTGAAAGAATATAACGAATATGCTACTCTTAACATTATGAACGTCTTTTTATATAGTATTTTCACTTGAAGTGCTGTAAAAGAGACGTTTTTTGTTTACTATTAATATTTTTTATGTCGTTTTTCATTTTCATTTTAGAATTCTCAGATATATTGGAGGCTTTTCATGGGGAAATTAGCGATTAAAGGTGGTTTTCCTGTTGTTGCAGGTGGATTAAAAGCCAAATGGCCCATATTTGACGATGATGATCGCAAGGCTTTATTAAAAGTTCTTGACAGTGGAAGTTGGAATAATAAAGTTCAGATTGAAATGTTTGCAACTGAATTTGCACACTATCATGATGCTAAATACGGTTTAGCATTAGGTTCTGGCACTGCTGGTCTTGAAACTGGTCTTCGGGCGGGAGGAATTGAAATAGGAGATGAAGTCATTGTTCCTGCATTGACTTTCATTGCAACTGCTTATGCGGTAGTTTTGGTCAATGCAATTCCTATATTTGTAGATGTTGATCCTAATACTTATTGCTTAGACCCAGACGCTGTTGAATCTGCCATTACTCCTAGAACCAGAGCTATTCTTACTGTTCATTATGGAGGTTATCCATCTGATATGGACAGACTAATGGAAATTGCAGAACGACATAAATTATTTATAATTGAGGATTGCGCTCATGCGCATGGCAGTGAGTGGCGTGGACGTAAAGTAGGTGCTATCGGTGCTGCTGGCGCTTTCAGTTTTAATATGAGCAAGTCTTTAACAGCAGGGGAAGGGGGAATTATGATCACTAATAGCAGACAAATATCGTCTCTGAATTTCCTACACCATCGCAGTTCCCCAATGACAGCTTTCCAAGCGGCATTACTTCGCACCCAGTTAAAACGCCTACCTGCGCAGGTGGATTTGCGCTATGAAGCAGGAGAATATCTTGCAAGAGAATTAGAAAAAATAGGTGGTGTGAATCCCCTGAAACGTGATGAAAGAATTACTAAGCAAGGATATTTCTTTTTTATTATCCGATATGACTCATCACAATTTAAAGATGTATCACGAGATAAATTTGTTCAAGCATTACATGCAGAAGGTATTCCTGCTGGGACTGGATTTGGTGCTCCATTACATAAACAACCAGCTTTCCTAGAAAAAAATATTGGGAAGGGTGGGTATCCAAGAAATTTCTGCCAATATCTTGATGTGGTTGACTATTCCAAAGTATCTTGTCCTGTATCTGAAAATGCTGTTCAAAATGAACAAATCACTTTAGACGCAAATCTCTTACTTGGTGGAAAACCCTATGTAGAAGCAATCATAGAGGCTATTTCTAAAATAAAGGAGAATATAGACGAATTGATATAAAAATCGCGTGGTAAAATTTCTTTCGGTGTAAAGTATTTTATTCTGGAGTCTTAATAACAATCCTTATAATTAAACAAAAATTTACGAAGGGAGTGTATCAAGCCCTATGAAACATGTTGGCAATTTTATCTTAAAAGGTGGAACTATAACAACCGTAGAGGCTAGCATCTACGAAAGTCGTAGAGGTATTGCAGAAACTAATACCTTTGACCTTGAGTTTGACAACGGGTTATCATTAAAAGTGAAAGCCATCTTTACTACGAACCTCAGCCAAATTGAGGTTAAAGAAGAAGATGAGGAAGGAAGGGTGGTCTTAGCTATTGACGGTTATGGTAGGTTCCAATTCATAGGAGAAGACAAGGAAATTGTATTTGAGGGTCAATGGGAAACCGTAGAGGGAACCAGAGTGGTGATTTATAATAATTTGATCTCTGAATTGATTTTGCCGTGTGAATTTTCCGGGTTTGGCGCAAACAGCCATACAAAACAAACTATTTCAGGTATAATGACGCCCAAACTAACAGGGTTTGATGAATCAGGAACCGGAATTTATGAGATTTTTGGTGAAGGAGTGATAAGTGATAAATAAAATTAAACATTAAATATAAAACATAGGTGAAGGCAAAATGAGTATAAATGTTGCTATTATTGGATTCGGTATGGGGTTCAATATTAAACAGTACCACTGTAATATGATCAAAAACACAAGGGGGCTAAATCTTTATGGTATATGCGATGTTGATCCAAATCGTTTAGAAGAGGCACAAAAAGAATATCAAGTCAAAACTTTCTCTAATTTTGATGAGGTGCTTAATGACAATAAGGTTGACCTTGTGGTTATCTCTACTCCACATAATACTCACGCAGATATGACGATTAAGGCATTAAACTCGGGAAAGCATGTTGTAACAGAGAAAATTATGTGCCTCAATGTAAAAGAAGCAGATGAGATGATTAACGCAAGTAAACGTAATAACCGTTTACTTATTTTACGTCAGAATCGCCGTTGGGATACTGATTTTCTGACGGTTAGACAGATTGTTAATGACGGCATATTGGGTGACATCTTTTCAATTGATTCTTCCGTTAATATGTTTATTAAACCTAGTGGTTGGCGTGCAAAAAGGGAATTTGGCGGCGGTTATCTCTATGATTGGGGATGCCATGTTATTGACCAAGTAGTTTTACTTGCAAAATCAGAGCCAAAGAAGGTCTTTGCTATAATGGAGTCAAGAGTTTGGGACGTTGATGTTGATACTCATACAAGGGTATTGATTATATTTGAAAATGGCTTATCGACCGAAGTGGAAGTAAGCAATATTTCATGGATTAGTCGCCCACGTTGGCATATCAGGGGGGAGAAAGGGGCTGCTATTTATCAATGTAATAGGGCTTTTGTAAAAACAGCAGATGGAACAATAGAAGTGCCAAACATTATAGGAAATTTGCACGAATTCTATCAGAATATTGTAGCAGCAATAAACGATGGAGCAGAACTTTTGATTAAACCAGAAGAAGTTCGCACTTCAATTGCTATTATTGAGGCAGCTTTCATCTCAGCTCAGAAAAAAGAAACGGTGAGTTTATCAGAAGTCGGCTATAAATGAATTACAGGGTCTAAAGCGTAAAAGTTTATGATAATTACGTTAAAATATGGAAGAACGTTTTAAGAATATCCTTCAGAAAAAATATATCTTTCGGGGTTTGGCACTATTTTCCCTATTTACTCTGGCAGGATTGCTTATCGGTTTTATATGGAAGGGAACTCGAAACATCATTAGTATCATCCTTTCTATAGACTTGCGTTTTTTAATCATTATGTTTCTTCTTATATTCGTTGATTGGATATTGTTGGGATACAGAATATTCCTTTTTACTAAAGAGATATCCAATAAAGTTAGGTTTTTAGATTGTTTCAAAGCTAATCTTGTTAATACTTGTGTTGGGGCAATAACACCTTCTCAAACTGGAGGCTCAGTTGGACAACTTTATATTCTGTATCAAGCTGGGCTTCCTTTAGCTGGTGGATTTACCATATCTATTATTACATTTTTATCTACACTCCTATTTTTTCTATTCTCAATATTTTTTGTAATTATATTCACTCCATATTTATATGCTGGAAAAATTGCTCATTTGATTCAATATTGTCTTGCTGTTTTTGGATTTGTAGTTGTATTTTTCATTTTATTACTTATAAAACCAGAGATAGTCTTTAAACTCTTATCCATAATATCTTCATCACGTCTCGTCAAGATGAATCCTCACATTCACCATATTTTTCAATTAATGACACAAAAGGTTAAAAATCTTATTAATGATTACAAAGGATATACAACTTTTTTTATAAAAAGGAAAAAAAGAGTTGTTTTGGCTTGCGTTTTTATCACATTCGTTATATATATCAATAAATATTTGATCGCTTATTCTATCGCAAAATCCCTAGATAATAGTATTTCATTCCACAATGTTTTTTTTACTCAAATCCTGCTTACTTTTATTAGCTATTTTTCACCTACACCAGGAGCTAGTGGTATTTCTGAGTTGTCTGCAACATACTTTATGGATTCATTCATGCATGAAGGCACAGCCTTAATTTTTACGTCTATTTGGAGATTTTCCACGACTTATTTTGAGTTAATCGTTGGAGGAATTATTTTAATTATTCAACTGATTTCGGTAAAAAATAGGCTTTAATAACATTTCCTATTACTTTATTTAATAAGCATTCAATTATCATCATAGCCCATAAAAAGCTTTGAAATAATCAAAGCAAGGAAGCGAAAACTGTTGACAAAAAGGTTGTAAATAAGGCAATAATATAGCAAAAAAGAAGACATTCATCTTTATTTCTTAATGTCAACATTTTACGGAAGTTTTTAGTAACCTTTTGGAAAATCAAGGAGAGAACAGATGAAAAAAGGGAAATTTTTTATATCAATCGGCATCGGTGTTATGGTAATTATGATAGGAATTGGAACTTATATATTCGCCCAAGAACAGCAGAAACCCGTCCAAAAGCAATCTTCGCTTATAATGCTTGGGGGATTAAAATTGAAAGAAAACGCTGACAAGACCTCTGCGGAAAAGCTTTTCAATGAATACCTTATACCATCAATGAAGGATAAAAAGGGGTTAAGGATGAAAGTTTTGAAAAAAATGCCCTTGCCAAATGAAATGCCAAATTCTTATGATTATATAATGGTAGCTGAGGTAGATGATCCGATGATAATAATGCAACTTATGAGTCCCCAGAGTAGAGATAGCAGGTTAGAGCAATTCGGAAAGGCTATGAAGGAATACGCAGGAGAGCCAAATTTATCATTATATACTGTCATAGCAGATACCGCTGAGACAAAAGAAGCCGAAGCAAAGCAGGATAAATAGAAAAACTAACAATGATTTTAAGCGAAAGCTCAACGCCTTCGCTTATTTATTGTTATTATATTATTGTCGCCAAGAGAGAACAGGCTTTTCCATCAAGCCATAGGGGACATTGACATACTCATCTGTCCAGCTATCTCCGCCAGAGACAAATTCGCCAGGACCCGTCCAAGGCGGATATACCTCTTTAAGATGTAACGGACCTAATAGATTACGTCTACTGCTCACAACCTCTATTTCAAGCGTATTTTTTCCCGCTTGAACGAAATCTGTTATGTCAACTTCATAAGGTTGCCATGCGATAGCACCAGCATGTCTGCCATTTAACCTTACTTTGACCAAAACAGCGTCCCATTTCGGCAGTTCAAGGAATAGCCTCTCGCCTTTCTTTATAGTCGGCTCTATCTCTGTGATATAAGTTATTGACCCGCTATAACATGCAAATCCCTGATCAACCCAGTTGCCAAGCGACAGTTCAGTCGGTAGATCAGTTATGACAGGAGTTGTGCCATTCCATTTGAATCCGAATTCCCCTGTGAAATACATAGCTTCCAGATTGGACGTTGAAATATAATCCGTCTTTAATATCAGCTCGTTTTTGCCTTTCTTCAAGAACCATGGCAGAACCCTTATGCGTGTAAATGAGTTATCAATCCACCAACCCTCGTTTTCATCAGCCATAAGCTCAAAGCCATTTAGATATATCTTATATCTTTCAGGCTCTTCAATAACTAAGTGACATGGTCCCTTTGGCAAGGACTCTACCTCAAAATGATACCTTAAAGCTATTGGCAAAGGCTTTTCTTCTGGTGGTTTTACCTGTGCCCATGGTTGAACCATTGCCCCGCCACGATGTCTTAAACCAGCAGCGTCTCTGACCGCCCTATCAAGTTTTAGTATCTCCAAAGGTGCTTGCCATTCTCCGCCATTGATAGAATATTCTGCGACATCAAGTGGAAATGCGTTTGGTTCATCTCTCATTATTTGCCATTTATCAGGACCAAAGGCTTCTCTTCTGATCTCAGTGTATTTTTTGCGAGGTTTAAGCTCTGGATCAGGATCAGATGAGACTACAAATATCCTGCTTCCACAACCTGGTAGATCAGTATGTATTAAGACGCCATCATCAGTTGCTTCTGCATCAGCGAGAAATACTTCGCCTGTCTGTGCGTCCCATTCCTGAACTTGACCACTGCCGGGCATCTTTATCGTCAACTTGCCTGATGATGTGTCCTGCTTTGTATGGCAAATGAACAGGTAATAATTCTTTTTGGCTTCGTCATATCTCAGCATATAAAGAGATGGATTGAATTCTTTGCCATCTTCGGTCTTGATTGAGACTCTCACAATATCTCTCACTTTTGACAAAGCATCAACGATTGCCTCTCGTTCCATCGGCACTTGGACTGCTTTTCCTGCCAATTTTTTCGCACCATCGCTTGGGACAGCGTCAACGAATTCTGCCACTGGCTCAACGAATATGACCGAACCACCTGCTTTCAAAAAGTCCGCAAGCATTTTCCTTGTGCTTTCTCTAATTGTCAATGTCGGCGGGACAACAACCGCACTATATTTAGCTTTCGCCACTCTTAATTCTTTACCTTCAACTGCTCCATGCCTTGATAAAACGTCCTCATCAACATAGTCAAAGTCAAAATGTTCTTCTAAAAGGATATTTTGGACGGTCATAAATTGATTATTAAGCTGTCCCATAGGCTCACGGACTCCGCCATAGAATATGCCCCATGCACTTTCAATTGGATGAATGACTGCGATGCTTCTGACAGCTTTCCCTTGCGTCATCATGAGATTAACCCTTGAGAAATAGTCCTCAACAATGGGATAATCTCTCCACCATGGCGATTGGAACGAAATTGAAGCAGGATAGTCACGTTTCGCCTCGCCTAACATTGTATACCATGAAAGATGCTGACATCTCAAATTGACGCCCAAAGCAGCTTGCCAATCGCCGACTGCCTTATGTTCTGCAAATGTGAATTGCCAGCCTGTGCATCCATATAATTCGCTAAGCATCCATTTCCTGCCGAACTGATCAAGCATAGAACTGCACTGTTTGGCTGTTGAGTATTCAGGAGGACGTCCACCACGACGCGTCAATATCTGTCCGCAAAGTATATCAATGCCCGGCGCCTGCATGAACTCATAAAATCTCATTGCACTTCCGACGACTGATGTCTGACTATGCAAATTTTCCTCTGCAAGCACATGACCAGTGAACAGTAGATTGTATTTTTCGCACCAATCGTATATCTGCTTGCCAAAGTGATATGTGAACATGTAAGTCAAGCAGTCGCGGAAATCGCGTCGCACCTTTGAAAAGTCTGCATTGCCCATCTTAAAGAATATCTCAGGCAGATGATCAAGTATGTCATATCCATATCGTTCTTTGAATATCTCTGGCAATGTATCTGTCCATTGCGAGTGACCACCATTAGGACCGAGACCAAATCCACCATAATTTGGTTCATCAGTGAATATACCGGGGATCTCTTTGCCGAAGTATTGGCTTGAATGCTTAGCATAAGCGTCATGCGTAACTTCAATAAATTTCGCTACTGCTTCTTTTGATAGCGTGTCAAGGTAGGTTTGATCATTATACCAAGGCGATGGATCGGACAGGACACATCTAAAAGCAAGGACTTTTTCACCTTCTTTTGCATCAGAAGGACTTCCTTTTCTTACGTCTGATGCGACGTTGCCCTCTACTTTTCCGATAAATATCCCAAGTTCATCACCGTTAGGTTTGAATTCCTTAGGATCAGCTATGGTCAATCTTAAATGTCTTTCGCGATATTTAGGGTCTTTTGTAACTATACCGCCAGCAGCGCCAGAGGGCCAGCGGTCTTCATCATAAAGCCATGCTTCCATGCCGTTTTTTTGTGCTTCGTCAGCACATGCGTTTATCAGCTTAAACCATTCTTTAGAAAGATAAGGCGTAGCAAGCCCGACTCTTGAATGCATAAATCCTCCGCCAAGCCCCATAGCCTTGAATACCCTCATTTGCCTGCGGAGTTCGCCCTCTTCAAGACGTCCGTTCCATGCCCAGAATGGTTTGCCCCTGTAAAGCGACGTCGGCGATTTAAATAACTGTTTAATGCTCATTTTGATTCTCCTTTCTTCTTACTTCTGTGTAATTTTGTATTCAATCTGTGGTTAAAATAATTATAAACCTATCATCTCGTTGATCTCGTTCTGATATGCGTTGACTTTTTCACTCATTACCTCATCCATTGTCACAGTGCGTCCAAGATGTGCAGATTCAAGCATCGCATAGATCAGTCCAACTGACCGCATTGCTTGATTGATGTCAACTGACGGTCTTCTATCGTTCAAGATTGACTCTGCAAAATCAAAATATTCTATTGCAAGCAGTTTACTATCAATATCAGCAAAGGGGAGTTCATATTTACATATCCTTTCTCCGCCAAAAAGCTTTGCTGTTATCTCATCAAGACGATATTCTGGAAGCATGTCAAGCAGATGTTCATCTTTTATAGTTCCTTTCCCATCTATTGTCAATGTGACAGGTTTTCCAGAACGGTCTCCGGGCAAATTTAACGAACCTTTTGAGCCATAGATAAATCTTTGCCATATTCCCTGTCCATGACCTGCATGGTCTTCTGTAAACTGCCCAATAGCTCCATTTTTGAATGAAAGTATTGCGTAAATAGCATCCTCCGCATCTGCTTTAACTTCCGAAGACATCTTTCCGTTTTTACGCACAGGTTCATGTAGCCGTTTATAAGCATAAACGGTCTCAACCTCTCCCATAAGGTATTCTACGATATAGGAATAGTGGACGCCGACATCTAATAATGGTCCTCCACCACGTTTATAATGTCTCCATGGAGTTACGATGACTGAGTTTCCTCCGCCAACGCTATTTTGAATCATAAGGCGGGGAGTTCCTATCAATGCAGATTTTATTATTTCCCTTCCAATGATGTTTATTGGGTCATAGTGAAAATTCTCGGCGACGCTTAAAACGGATTTTGTGCTTTCCATCGTCCTTTTCATCATATTGCAGGCACGTATAGTCAATCCCATAGGCTTTTCTAACATGACATGCCAGCCTCTTTGCATTGCCTCTATTGCAACTGTATGATGTTCCCAAGGCACAACAGTAGCATCTATCGCCTGAATTTCAAATTCTTTCAAATCCTCTAATCTTTGAACTGCTTTCACTGGATAGTTGAAAGATTCTTCTGCACGTTTAGCCAAAGATTCTGCATTTTCTAATATGAGATCACAAGCAGAGACAAGTTCAAACTTGTTAAGCCCTGTCCTATCCAACTCAATCAGACCTTTGAGATGGCGATTGCCCATAACTCCACAGCCTACAATTGCAAGTCTAACTTTGTCCAAAAAATACCTCCTATATTAGGATTATTAAAAATGCAATTTTCATAAGTATTCAAGCACTATTGTAAAACAGAGAATTCGCGATGTCAAAGGTTCTTTGCCTTAAAGCAGTCCAATTCAAATTTGACGAAGACTTCGTTCATAAGGATTGAAGCCCAAAGCAAGATTAAGAACCTTATCGGGATCGTTTGCTAGATCGATCAATTCCTCGTCACTGACAAGGATGATCCCCGCACTTGGAAGTTGGTAAGCCCAAGGTCCTGGATAACTGATCATCTCACCTATGTAGACGTCCTCTGGCATAGAATTTCCCATTTTTTACCTCCATTATTAAAGGATTTTTAATTTTCTCAATCAAAAACGTATATTGATAATATAAATCAAGTATGATAAACTGCAAGTAGTAGAAATTGGCACTTTTCGTTATATTCCTTCTACGAGATTATAGATTATAAGATTAATTTGATCAATTGCTAATTTTATAGCAATTTATCAATAAAGGAGATAACAATGATTCAGGAATTTTCCGCCCAAGAGATTGAAGAGATGTTAAAAACAAAAGGCACTGACATTTTGCCAAAATATAGCGATGAACAACGTTGGAAAAGCATCGTTGAAAATCCTATGATAAGCCCATCTTTTCAAAATTATAAAGAATATTTGGATAAGCTATTAAACGAGCCAATTACGCATGTTCCTGCGTCACTTTATCTGAATTACAGAAGGACAGGCAATCGCAATCCTCACGATGGCATAATATCTAGCAGGCGAAGTCACTTAATGGCATTTGTTATAGGTGAATGCCTTGAACGAAAAGGTCGCTATCTTGACGCTATAATGGATTATATATGGGCGATCTGTGAGGAAAGCAGTTGGGTTATTCCCGCACATAGTCAAACAACACTCCCAGCTTATACCGATATATCATGGGTTGATCTTGTATCCGCAGAGACAGGCAGAACCCTTGCAGAGGTGTTATATATCATCGGAGATCGCTTAGATGAGCATGATCCAATGATAAGGCAAAGGGCACTTTATGAGATTGATAGAAGATGCTGGACTCCATATATGCAATATGATAATATGTGGTGGATGTTTCGTTCTAACCCTCGCTCAAAGCTAAATAATTGGACTGCGGTATGTAACTGTGGCGTCGTAGGATCAGCTATACTCGCTATGAATGACAACCAAAAACTGGCTAAAATGATAGAAAAATGCCTTAAATCAATGAACGATTTTTTACTATGCTTTGATAAACAAGGCGGATGTGATGAAGGTCCTGGCTATTGGGGATATGGCGTGTCAAATTATGTTTGGCTATCATATCTTCTTGAAATGCGGACTGGCAAAATCTCGCTTCTTAATGCTCCCGAAGTAAAAGATATAGCCAAGTTTCCACAAAGAACTACTTTTAGCAGGAATAACGTCGTCAATTTTTCTGATTGTTCGCCGAAAGTTTCGTTTTCACCTTCATTATTGTTTTATCTCGGTCAACGTTTATCCTTGCCAGATGTTAGTGCTTTCGCTCAATATCAGTATGATCTCAATCCAAGAATTAGCTTTTATGATATAAGAAGCCTCACTTGGATTCCGATATGGGGACCTGTTGGTCGTTGGACTGAGAAATGGAAGCCTGAAAAGCATTTTTATTATACAGAGATGCAATGGTTGATCAGTAGAGTAAATCCTGATGACGAAGATTCACTGATGTTGGCAGTGAAGGGCGGGCATAATGCAGAAAATCATAACCAAAATGACGTCGGCAACTTCATCGTCCATTACGGCGGAGAATCGCTCATTGTCGATCTCGGTGCTGGAACATATACAAGGGACTATTTCAGTAGTAAACGTTATGAAATACTCGTAAATTCATCATGGGGACATAACGTCCCATTAGTCAATGGTTATCAACAGCCTGCTGGCGGGCAATATTCCGCGCAGGTGCTTGGATATAATCTTTCAGATACAGAAGACGTTCTGGAATTAGAGTTAAGCAACGCATATCCTGATGACGCCAAAATAAGGATATTAAAGCGAAGGGCATCTTTGCATCGTGATGGCAAACTCGGTTGGATAGAAATAGATGATCAAATTCGCCTTGATAGTGACAAAGGGAATGTTAAACTACCGTTATATGTCGCAGGCGAGGTAATAATGGAAGACTCTGCAATGTTCCATATTGTCGGACAAAAGGCAAGAATCAAGGTTCAATATCAACCTCAGACTATAAAACCAATAGTTGAGAGGATTCAGTCCGATGATAAGAGGATAGCAGAAAATATCCGTCGTGTCGTTTTTGATATTCCAATAACAGAAGGTTCAGGTAGGCTTTTATTAAAGATCATGCCTTAATGGAGGAAACAATGAAAGTAGCAGCGATGTTTGGTGAAGGAAAAGCTGGATTAGTGGATAAACCCGATCCAATGCCTAAGGAAGATTTTGTCCTTGTCAAAGTCCATGTTGTGCCGATGTGCACAGAATATAAGGCATTTAAGGGCGGACATACAGGCGATAGTTTCGGTCACGAGGCAGCAGGTGAGGTTGTAGAGGTCGCTCAGCCCGGTCAAGTCAAAGTCGGAGATAGGGTTGTTGTCCAACCTCAGTATGCCTGCGGTAGATGTCCGATGTGCCTTATCGGTGAACATATTCACTGTCAAAATAACAGGAACGTCTTTGCAATAACAGGATCAAGCACAGGGACAGCAACTTATGCTCAATATCTCTTAAAACAAGATTGGCTTTTATCTCCAATACCTGACGACGTCAGTTATGAACATGCTGGTATGGCTTGTTGCGGATTAGGACCAACTTTTGGTGCTATGCAACAGATGGACGTCAATTCAATGGATACAGTCCTTATAACAGGCTTAGGACCCGTAGGTCTTGGCGGAGTGATCAATGCCCGTCATCGCAATGCACGAGTTATAGGCGTTGAAAGTCAGCCTTATCGTGCTAATTTGGCGAAGGAATTAGGGGCAGAAGTCGTCCTTGATCCAAACGATGCAGATATACTAAAAAAGATCATGGAATTGACAGATGGCATAGGTGTTGACAAGGCGGTTGATTGCTCTGGTTCAGCACAAGCACATAGGCTTATGGTTGACGCATTGAGACGCAAAGGACAAGGTGCTTTCGTCGGAGAAGGCGGAGAGTTTCCATTAGCAGCAAGTAGAGATATGATCCGTAAAGGCTTGGTCTTACGCGGAAATTGGCATTACAATCTTGGCGATTATCCTAAATTGATGAGAGTTATAAAAGAATCAAAACATCTGCTTGATAAGTTTATAACTCATTCTTTTCCGATGAGCGAAGTTCAAAAGGCTTGGGAGTTGCAAATAACTGGAAACTGTGGAAAAGTTATCCTTTACCCATGGAAATAAGGGTTGGAAGATTAAGGAAATAGCACACGGATTGACAAAGATTTAAATCTATGTTTATCAGTGTGCTATCAGCTATAAATGACTCAGGAAAAAAATAACATAATAAATATATGCGTCACTGTGATCGTTATCGTCGTATCTTTTGCATGGATAGGATATGCCTATATTATGGGTGCAAAGGCAACTCAAATGTTATTGCATCCAATCGTTCCGATATTGCTTATCGCACTATTAGCTAAATTTAGGGGCGATGAGTCAACAAGGTTTGTTGTTAATATTATCTTTGTTTTTATTGGTATATGGATTTTTGTCAGGCTTCAGAGTGTTTTTATGCCTTTTATTGTTGGCTTTGCACTCGCTTATATTGTCAATGTCCTATTTGACGGGTTAAGGGTTATTTCTCTGCCAAAAGGAAAACGGCTTCAACTTCCCAAATGGGGTGCAATTGTCCTGCTATCATTCATAGTAATATGTGTGATAGCATTTATTGTGTTTGGGATTGTCCCTCAGCTTGTCCAGCAAGTAAGTGACATACAAGATAGTGTGGCAGGTTTATATGATAGGATCAGTAATTATGCAACAAAGGTTTCAAGCGATATGTCAAACGGTGACTATCCATTTAAATATAACCTGCCAGAATCTTGGCGAGAGCCTGTGGGAGAATACATTGATAAAGTTGTTTTAAGTATTCAGGAGAAATTGCCATCAATCACAGAATCTATTAGTCAAATAACAGGATTTATAGTGGGAAAGTTATCAGCAGGCATTGTCGGAACTTTTGGAAGGATTTCAACTGCCTTTTTTATAGTCATTGTATTTGTTTATGCTATCCAATCTTTTAGATCGCATGTAAAAAGGACATTGGGCATTTTTCCATCTGCACAGAGAGAAAGATTAGTCCTATATTTTCATGAAATAGACAATGATATGCGGGCTTTTCTTAAAGGTCAAATATTGGTTATATTGATAATAAGCGTGATTTCTGTAATTGTTTATAGTATAATAAGAGTGCCGTTTGCTTTGTTGGTAGGATCGCTTGCGGGATTATTTAATGCTATTCCGACTGTTGGTCCTGTTATTGGTGGCGGAGTTGCCGTGATCGCTACGATTATAGGTTTTGCATCGGGAGATTATAGCATAACAAGGTTTTTTATTCAAATACTCTTGGTCATCGGTTCCGCTTTTGGAATACAGTTGATAGACAACGCTTTTATCTCCACCAGGATTATGAGCAAAGCGATAGATGTCAATCCACTTATCGTCATGTTCGCAGTTCTGTTATCCGCTGCTTTGGCTGGTATTTGGGGGGCAGTGTTGACGATCCCTGCTATTATCGTGATCAAGGCGATAATCAACGTGCAGAAGCAGTAAAAATGTGAGGTTTAGAGAGATTTTGTGGATAATTTAATCTACAAAATAAACTATCCAAAATTTATGCAATAATGCTTGACTAAGTTATGATAGAATGATATATTTTTAGGCGATTTTTCGTCAAAAAATCCTTATGTTTCCAAGATAAAATGAAAATATAGGAGTAACAAATGGCTAATCAAGTTGATGATATTAGCATATTAAACGACCTTGAAAATCTTGTTAAAGAGACATTTATGCTTTGGGATGAGATAAGGGTCGGATTCTCATGGCGATATTACTTTTTTAACCATACTCAGAGGGTCAGAAAACTGAGCCTGACAATCGGAAAGCAAGAAGGGGCAGATCTCAGAAAATTAGAGTATGCTGCCCTTTTGCACGATATAACTAAACGATATGATGGCGATTTTCTTACCGATAAAGATGGAAAACGAGTCATAAACGAAGACGGTTTTTGGCTAAATCAGATGTTAATGCCAAATCCTAATAAAAGTAATATCATAACTCAACTATATAGCGAAAATAAGTTAGAATATAAAATTCATAACGAGTCAGGTGCTATTGTAGCGAAACTATTGTTGAAAAAATATGGCCTTCCAGATGACTTTTGCGAAGGTGTAGCAGATGCCATCTCTGCACATCTCAAACCAAATGAATCAAGCACTGAGAAAATGCAAAAATTTATGAACAACCTTGAAGGAAGGATCATATACGAGGCAGATACTATTGACTCAAATCTCGGTCTTTGTGCATTTTTCAGGAATATCGGCATACATACGCACTTTATGGTTCAAAGAAGCGGTAATGCTGATCTGAAAACTTATATTGAAGGCATCCCTAAATGGTTAAATATGAAAGAGGATTTTCTGCCAAATATGCAAACTAACACAGGTCGCAAGATCGGCGAGGCAAGGCAGAAACGCAATTGGTATATATGGAGTCTTATTGAAAAAGAAAAGGAAAATTTTGAGATCAATGAGATTTACGGCATATTAGGCGTTATAAAGTATTTTATGAGTTGTCACGAAGACCCAAGTCTGACGGAGCAAATGAATTATGTAGATGATAAATGGATACCAGAAAGAAGGCTGATGCTTGAAAATGAGAATTCAAAAAGAGAGATAGCAGAAGAAGGACTTAAAAGGGCTATTGAGTTTAATTCCCTATTAAGAAGAGAAGTTGAAGGTGAAATATAGGGTTAAGAATCAGCTATGGGATAACACTGATCACTGATCACTTATTTTATTATTTTCTGCATACGTTCCCAATTTTCTTTGACATCGCCTTCTTTGAACAGAAAAGAGCCGACGTTGAGGATGTCAACTCCTGCGGAAATTAGGTTAGGACCTATTTCTGGATTAACTCCGCCATCAAGTTCAATGAGAATTTCTGGTCTGATCTTCTTTATAGCTTTGACTTTGTCAAGGGTTTCGGGGATAAACTTTTGTCCTTGAAATCCCGGATTAACTCCCATAACCAAGACAACATCTACAAGGTTAATAAATGGCAAGATTTTATCAAGCGGTGTCGGTGGATTGATGGCGATGCCGGGTTCCATATTATATTTTTTAATTTCATCTATCACTTCTAACGGGTCGTCATCGGATTCTATATGAAAAATTGCCCTGAAAGCTCCGATATTTGCGAAAGGTTCAATATAAGCCTTTGGATTTTTTACCATTAGATGGATTTCTAATTTTGATTTTGGGTTAGCTTTTTTTACTTCTTCTGCCCCGAGACTTATGTTTGGGACAAGTTCGCCATCCATTATGTCAATTTGGATAACGTCGGTGAGTTGTTCTAAAATTCTTATTTTTCTTTCAAGCTCGTTATAATCATTTGTAAGCACGGAAGGGACAACGCTTTTCAAGATATTTCTCCTGATCTAGAAATAAAAAATGCCCGCTGAGGAGACAGCAGGCATTAAAGATCCCCGGCAACGACCTACTCTCCCACGAAGTTACCCTCGAAGTACCATCGGCGCTGGAGCCCTTCACTTCCGTGTTCGGAATGGTAACGGGTGTTGCCTCTCCGCTATAATCACCGGGGAAAATCATTGAGTTTTAAGGTTCAAAGGTTACGACCTTAGAATCAAAAAAGATAACAACTGCATAACAAGGATAAGCCAAAAAGAATCTACAAAAATGAATATATAGATGATACAAAATGATCAAGCCCTCGGACAATTAGTACTGGTAAGCTGAGCAACTCACATTGCTTACACCTCCAGCCTATCAACCTCCTAATCTCGAAGGGTCCTTACCACATTAACTGTGTGGGATATCTGATCTTGGGGCGAGTTTCGCGCTTATATGCTTTCAGCGCTTATCTCTTCCGGATATGACTACTCAGCGGTGCCACTGGCGTGACAACTGACACACCATAGATCCGTCCACCCCGGTCTTCTCATACTAGGGGCAGATCCCCTCAAATATCCTACGCCCGTGGCAGATAGGGACCGAACTGTCTTGCGACGTTCTAAACCCAGCTCGGGTGCCTCTTTAATTGGCGAACAGCCAAACCCTTGGGACCGGCTTCAGCCCCAGGATGAGACCAGCCGACATCGAGGTGCCAAACCACGCCGTCGCTGTGGGCGCTTGGGCGTGATAAGCCTGTTATCCCCGGAGTACCTTTTATTCGATAAGTTACGGCCTTTCCACACAGAACCGCAAGATCACTAAGACCTGCTTTCGCATCTGTTCGACTCGTGTGTCTCACAGTTAAGCTCCCTTATGCCTTTGCACTCGCCGCGCGATTTCTAACCGCACTGAGGGAACCTTAGTGCGCCTCCGTTACGTTTTAGGAGGCAACCGCCCCAGTCAAACTACCCACCTGACACTGTCCCGCATCTGGATTCACAGATTACGGTTAGAACCTCAATACAAACACAGTGGTATTACACTGACGACTCCACCAAGGCCGGAGCCCTAGCTTCACAGTCTCCCACCTATCCTCTGATGAGTGCATCAAGATCCAATATCAAGCTATAGTAAAGGTTCACGGGGTCTTTCCGTCTAGCCACGGGTAACCAGCATCTTCACCGGTATTACAGTTTCGCCGAGCCTCTCGTTGAGACAGTGCCCAAGTCGTTACGCCATTCGTGCAGGACGGGTATTATCCGCCGAGGAATTTCGCTACCTTAGGACCGTTCATTTATGTTAGCTTACGATTTCTCGCAAGATCGGACTATATCATCATCGTTCTTAAGATGTCTGGCGTATAGTCTCTGAGGATTCCCGAAATTTTTGTAGAATCTCATCTTCGCTATATTTGCGATTTTCCCCATCATTCATATCTTCTCTTATTTCAAGTATCTTTTTTATACCTTCTTCTGTGAGATGCTCTCCTTTTTTTATGATTTCAGCGATCATGCAAAATTTAGAAAAATCGCGTTTCTTTTTCGCTGAGAGGAAATTATATCTTTTGAAAAAAGGTATCACCTTTTCCCAGATTGAGTTAAAGTTATTAACTTCATAATACCACACGCCATCAGGTCTTTTTCTTAGAGTCCCACAACCTAAATGACGTTTGAAAAGAGCCAATATTACTTTATCTTTCTGGGAGATATTAAAACAAAGAGAAACTTTCCATGGGAATTTATAATCTTTATATGGTCTGAAGGAGACGTTAAAACTACCTTCACCATCAGCAAAGCCAGCGAGATAATAACCAATTTCTGGTTTCATTGAGGATTCCTTTCGGGTCTTTCCTGCTGATTGTCCCTATCTAACAAATTGTCACGTTCTTGATTTGTTCATGCTTGATTT
>Ga0272448_1000854_pt1 | contig 43712 bp, 39 predicted proteins | sample YNPCB0191_FD_202220 | JGI IMG/M metagenome (GOLD analysis project Ga0272448, IMG submission 202220) | Hot spring sediment microbial communities from Yellowstone National Park, WY, United States - YNP-CB-019-1 | ecosystem: Environmental > Aquatic > Thermal springs > Hot (42-90C) > Sediment... | reverse complement strand
GCCACCGCCTGGCGGGCGGCCCACCGGGAGGCGTGGGCATGGAGAACGGAAGGCATCAACGCCTGGATCCATCGCAACGAGAGGACGAAAGTCGGGTGCGAACCCCGCGCTCGCTGCGGGTGTTGGGGATGTTGCGGCGGTTCAGCGTGAGTATTGGGATGCACTGGCGGAGTCGGCAGCGAAGGCCGCACCAGAAGAGCATGACCGATTTCTTGGCCGCGATGGACGCCGAACATCATTGCTACGCTCTGTGCGCCCTGCGTTCCCACCATCCCACCTTCCAAACCCCTTCATGAATACGCCATGCGTTGCGGCGCGTTCCTGCAAAACGGTCTTGACGCGACGCGCAGGGCGCGCTCATTCTGGCGGCATGAAACGAACGGATGGCCGTCGTCCCAACCAGATTCGTCCCGTCCAAATTCATCCCCACTACATCAGTGCGCCTGCCGGCTCGGCGTTGATTGAAATGGGTCAAACGCGCGTGCTCTGTGCTGCGTCTGTCGAGGAGGGTGTGCCGCGCTGGATGCGCGAGCAGAAGAAAACCGGTGGCTGGATCACGGCGGAGTATTCCATGCTGCCCGGCGCCACTGCGCCGCGCAAGCCGCGGGAGGTCTCCCGCGGGTTTCCCGAAGGTCGCACGCAGGAAATTCAGCGGCTGATTGGTCGCTCGTTGCGGGCTGTGACCGATCTGGAAAAACTTGGGGCCCGAACGATCTGGGTGGATTGCGACGTGTTGCAGGCTGACGGTGGAACGCGGACGGCAGCCGTGACGGGCGGTTACGTGGCGCTGGCGCTGGCGTTGCGGAAATTGCAGGCCGAGGGTGTGCTGGCGGAGTCGCCGTTGAGGGCGGCGGTGGCGGCGATCAGCGTGGGCGTGGTGGAGGGTGTGGCGATGTTGGATCTGTGCTATGCCGAGGATGCCGCAGCCACGGTGGACATGAACGTGGTGATGACCGACGATGGCAAGTTCGTTGAGGTGCAGGGAACGGGCGAACAGTCGCCTTTCAGCTCGGAGCAATTGTCGCGTCTGCTGCGACTGGCCGAAAAAGGAGTCGTCCCGCTGTTCCGCGCACAGCAAAAGGCGCTGCGCTCAGCGGTCACTTGACGCAGGCATCCAGTTTTTTCTGAAGGTCCTTTTTGCTGAGCAGCCCGACCATTTGTTCCTTGACCTCGCCGTTCTGGAAGATCAACAGCGTGGGAATGGCGCGAATGTTGAAGCGGGTGGCTAGGTCGGGGTTCTCGTCCACGTTGACTTTTGCCACTTTGACCTTGCCGACGTTTTCGTCGGCAATCTGGTCCAGCACGGGCGCGATCATCCGGCACGGCCCGCACCATTCCGCCCAGAAATCCACCAACACGGGAATGGGAGAGCGAACCACTTCGGCCTCGAAATTTGCAGGGGACAACGTCACCACATTTGCGCTAGCCATAAATCACCTTGATGAACGGAACAGTGTCCGTGTTATTTGTAAATTGTGAATGCCAGATAGCCGAGCACGGCTACCGATGCAGCGGCTGCCAGCAACGACAGCACCGCATCCACCCATGTGGCTCGGGGACCGGCGGGCAAGGGCGCTGTCACCGGCGCGGTCATGGATGGCGGCGTGGCGGTTTCGGGTGCTGCCTCTTCGACTTTGAGCTTCACCGTGGGCCGGGGCATTTCGGGCACCTGCGCTCGTGCCGCCGTTGGCGCCGTGGGGGCGCTGGTAGGCGTGGTGGGCAATGGTTCCCGACGCAACCGCACGGTCGGCCGCGGCATATCGGTCATGGGCGGTTTCGTGGTGGGCACGGCCACTCGTGAGGTTTCCTTTTTGGGTTGGCTCGGCATGCCCATCATGGCGGTCTCCTTCTTCGCCGGGTCAGTGGCCATTGCCGAAGTGTCGCGTTTGCCGCCAGCCGGCGTTGCGCCAGCAGGCAGATTGATACGCACGGTGTCTTTCTTGGACTCCGCGCCGGACGGAATGTTGGGGTCAGCCATGGTGTTAGGTCTCCACTGTTCTTCGTTTGTCACGGGAAGATACGCTGCCCTGCCCACAAATGTCAACGTTTGATTGCAATCGTTGCAATCCGTGCGCCGCACCCTATAATGCCGCACTATGTCTGTCGCTCACGAACACCATGAACAGCTTCGCGCCCTGCTGGCAGAGGGACGGCTGGAGGAGGCGCAGTTTCGGTGGCTGGAGTTGTCGGAGCTGTTCGCGGGGCAGCCCGAATTTCTTCTGGAACTGGTGAAGGAATTCGCCGATGCCGGTCATCCTCGCGTCGCCGCCGAGCTGGCGGCGCTGGTGGCTCCGGGCCTGAAGGCCGCGGGCAAACTTCATGAATGGCTTTACGCGCTGAAACTCCGCGCCGTCGCCAGTCCGAAAGACCGCGCGCTGCGGGCCGAACTGGCGGAAGCCTATACGGCCATTCATCGGACCGATCCGCGCTTGAAAGCCATCCTTGCCGTTGCGGCGCTCGACCATGAGGCCACCGCCTTGCCGGAGGCCATTGCCAAAATAGACACGCTGCTGGCGCTTGCTCCTGGCGCGTACTGCTATCAGAAAAGCTGGGGCTTTGGCCGGGTGAAAAGTTTCGATGCGATGTTGGGTCGTCTCATCGTTTCGTTTCCGCACAATCCGGATCACGCGTTTCAACTCGCCTACGCCGGGGAAACGCTTGTCCCGATCCGTCCCGATCATCTGGAAGTTCGCAAACAGACCGATCTCGCTTCGCTTCAGCGACTGGCTTCCGACGATCCGCTTGCGTTGTTGCGTTTGGCGCTCATCAGCTACGGCCACGCGCTCTCGCCCGAACGGCTCGAAGCGGTTCTTACTCCGTCGGTCGTCGCGCCCGCCGATTGGAAGAAATGGTGGGACAACGTCAAACGACTGGCCAAGCGCGACCCGCATTTTGAGATTCCCGCAAAGAAAACCGATCCGGTGGTGTTGCGCGCGGCGCCGATCTCGCAGCGCGATGAACTGCTCGCCGCGTTTCGGGAAGCGCCCAGCCTCGTTCAGAAAATTCAGATTGCCCGCCAGTTTCTGCGCATCGCCGAGGAACTGACCGATCCTGAATTGGCGCTGAAAGAATTGCAGGACGGCCTACTGGCCTCGTTGGCCGCCACCAAGCCCGATCAACACGTTGCCCGACTCGAAGCGGCCTTTCTTCTGGAAGACATGCGCGTACCGGGCGATTTTGTGGGCGAGGAACTGCGCCGCGTCGCCGATCTGCCCGCGTTGCTGGAGGAATTGAGCGCGGCTTCCGAAAAACGTGCCGTCGCCGCGCTGAAAGCCAGCGAGCCGCAGCGTCTTCTGGCCTGTGTCCACCAGCTCACCGCCAAGACGCTGGAACAAATGGCCGATCTGCTCGGCTCCATGGCGTCGCAGATTCTCCAGAGTGTCCAAAACCACACGGCCAGCGCCGAGCTGCTGCTCTGGATTTGCCGGAACCATTCCACCACCCCGTGGCTCCAACCCCTCAGCGGCGCCGTTCTCATTCAAGCTGTCCTCAGCGTCATGGAAAACGCCACCGCGAAATCCGCCGCCAAGCTCTACGACCTGCTTGTGAAAAACGAAACGCTGCTTGTGGACCTGCTGGCCAACGCCCCGACCGAAGCCATCCGCGATGTCGCGCGCCGGTTGCTGGCCAGCGCCGCCTTTGAGGAACTTGACCGACGGCTGCTGATGGGGCGGCTGGTCAAGGAGTTCCCGTTCGTGCAAGAGTTCCTCGTCAGCCGCACCGCCGCGGAACAACCCCTCGTCGTTTCCTGGAACAGCCTGCGCCGTCGGCAGGCGGAACTTGACGACCTCGTTCAGAGGCAGATTCCGCAGAACAGCAAGGAGATTGCGCAGGCCCGCAGCTATGGCGACCTGCGGGAGAATTTTGAGTACAAAGCCGCCAAAGAGATGCAAAAAGTCCTCCTCCGCCGTCGGGGCGAACTGGAATTGCTGCTGGCCCGCGCGCAAGGCACCGATTTCGCCGACGCCAAAACCGACGCCGTCACCATCGGCACCAGTGTTGCCGTCACCGACACCGCCACCGGCCAGTCAACGACCTACCACATCCTCGGCGCCTGGGACAGCGATGCCAGCCGCAACATCATCAGCTACCCCGCCGCGCTCGCGCAGGCACTGCTCAACAAACGCGTGGGCGACACGGTCGAGGTCAACAGTGATACCGGCAAACGCCAGCTTCGCATCGAACGCATCGAGAAAGTGCCCGACGAGATTCTCCGAACGCTCTGAGCGCGCCGTGTCGTGGGCAACCGAAGTCGCTTTTGTTTCGTCAACGAGCCTGCTCGGAGGCGGATCGGTCAGAGACCCGGAACGTAAACCAACGGCTCGGCCAACGCCGAGGTGTCGTCTCCGAGTGCGTGATCCGGGTCGCCGGTGAAACCTCCGTTGCCCGTCGAGCCAACACACGCAATGCTCTGCGGAATGCCGTTGGCGCGCAGCGCCTCACGAACCTCCGCCGGCGTAGCTGACGGATTGCTGGCGAGATACTGTGCCGCTGCGCCGGCCACATGCGGCGCCGCCATGCTGGTGCCCGACATGGTGGCGTAGCCGCCGTTCGGGTTTTTCTTGCTGCCGAGATAGGTGGAGTAGATGTTCACTCCGGGCGCTGCCAAATCCACGGGACTGCCCCAGTTGCTGAACGACGCGAATGTGTCGTCATCGCCGTAACCGGTGGACGGACCGCCGCCGCCACATCGTCCATTGGAGTCGGCAATGGCCGAAACGGTAATCACCAACGGATGATTGGCGGGACTGAAGGTGCTTGCGTCCTTCGCCGAATTGCCCGCCGCCACCACGTAGGTAACGCCGGCCGCCACCGAATTGCTGATCGCCGCATCCAGCGCCGCACTGGTTCCCTCAAACCCCAGACTCATGTTGGCCACACGAATGTTCTTGCTGGCCGCATTCGCTGTCACCCAGTCAATCCCCTTGATGATCCAGGACAAATTCCCGCTGCCGGACTTGTTCAGCACTTTCACCGCATAGAGGCGCGCGTTGGGCGCGACGCCGCGAACTCCGAGGTCGTTGCCCGCTTTGGCTGCCGCGATCCCCGCCACGTGCGTGCCGTGGCCATTGTCGTCGGTCCAGTTCGCTGTGTTTACACTGGTGCAATTGTACCCGCCCACCACATTCAAATCGGAATGGGTCTTCCAAATCCCCGTGTCAATGATGGCGATGCCCACACCCGACACATCGGTGCGCGGGTGCATTTCCGCGTCAATCCGATCCACGCCGGTGGGCAGCGTTTCCCCTGCCGTCGTCGCCACCGCCTCAACAATCTTGACAGGATGAACCAACGAGACCACCCGGTCCGGTTCCACCGCTCTGACGCGGGGATCAGCCCGTAACGCCGCCAGTTTCGCCGCCGGCAAAGCGCCAGCAAAACCGCGCAGCGCACGAGTGAACACCGCGTCCGGGACCAGACCGTGGTCACGAGTCACCTCCTCGACGTTGACCTCTTGTCGGAGGGTGACAATGAAAAAGCCGGGCACAATGTTGTCGTTTTTTGCTTGAGAAGATGCCACGGCCAGAACTGACATGACCGCCAACACCACCGTAGAAACACCTCGCCATTTCTTCATAGGTAAAACTCCTTTCACGGGTAACCTCGCTCCGCTCGGTTGCTGAAGAGGGTGCGGAGGAGCGAGTGTTGCCCGATACTATTCTTGTTTTCCGCACTCATCGTTCGTTGTCCTCTTCAGACGGTACGCAAACTATCCAACCACCATGCGCCTTGTCAACACCTTCCTACTACACACCCTAGCGTTTGTCAAGTGCGCAGACTAAACCACCATGCGCTTGGTCAACATCATCCTCTCGCAAAGGCAAAGACCCATTGCCGGAACAATAGCGGTTCTTCGACTTCAGTCTCTGATGGCCGAACGACCCTGGCGGCTGTCACATTCTCCTCCGCCCACAGGCCGTAGGCCACCCCGGCACCCGCGCACCACACCCGCACCCAGACCAACACCGCCACGCAACGCGGACAACGCGCCGCCACGCCCCCAAACGTTGTCGCATGGCTCGCTGCCGCTCTCGCTGCCGCCGCGCCCCGCTGCCGCACACACCGTCGCCATGACCCCTCGCGCACCTACTGCGCCACTTGTTGCGGCCCCACCAGCACGTCAGCCGCCAGAGCCTGCCGCTTGAGACCCAACGCGCTCGCCCCGAAGCCGCAGGTCCGCAACCTCCGCGCGTCGGTCGCCGTCAACAGCATGCACAACCGCCCGTTGCATGGCGACAACGTCACCGTCAACACCAACGGCGCGAGCCGTTGCACGACCACACCGAACGCCACCCGAACCACGCCGAAGGTCGAGCCACGCCGGAACGCGCGGATCCGGCACGAGCCGACGCAACGCCGCGCCGATCTCGCTGCCAACGTCGAGCCGTAGCGGAAGGCTGATACCCTCACGCCCGTGCACATGCAAGACCGACAGCATCCCCACCTTGATTGTTTTCTTTGGTCGCCACGGTGCCACCCACGGCTGGACCGCCCGCGCCCCGACGTCAGCGAACGCTTTCAGCAGCTTCGGCTCCGCCAGAAAGAGCGGGCGAATCTCCTTGGGCACCGTCAGCACCACCTGCGGATGCACCACGCCCTCAAAGAGCACTTGGCGAGACGTCTCGAACCACAGCCGTCCACAGCGGTTTTGAAACAGCGCAGGCAGAGCCGGCTCTTGCAGGGGAAACCCACTGTGCGAGTGGTTTGGCAGTGGGGGCAGAGGGATTCGCCATAGCCTTGGCGGATGTCGCCCCAGGAGAGCCTCTTCTGGACGTTGTCCTCCCTGTGCGATGGAAGGCAGCGGTGGTGCTGTGCTTCCCAAGCCCGGAGGAAGGATTCGCAGGGTTCGGCAAAGATGCGCTACCAGAGGTTGAGTTCACGGAAGGGTCGGTCCGTGAGCATCATACCCAGAGAAAACGGCCAACCCAAGGTGGAAAGCCACTATCAAGTCCAAGCGCAAAAAAGGTGAGGTTTCTCGAGAGATTTTGCTGGACCAGCCCCCGCTATAAGTTCCCATACGTTTGTTGAGGCGAAGGATAGCCGCCTCGTCGGGGAAACGCAACAGCGGATCCGGTCACCGCAGCCGACGTTGCATGAAGTAGTGCGGCCCCACGCCGGGAATGAGAAATTCGGCGCCGACAACCTCAAAGGCGAGTTTCGCGTAAAACGGCACCGCGCCGGTTCGCGCATGGCACCAGAGCCGCGCTCCGCCTTGCGCGGCCACATGCTCGCAGCAGGCTCGCACCAGCGTGGAACCGATGCCACGACGTTGCGACGGCTCCAGCACCGCCATCCCGCGCAACTGCCACGCGCCGTCGTCGTTCGTGCCCGGCGGCGGCAGATGATACACCGACGCGACACCCACCATTGCGCCTTCCACCAACGCGCCGAAATGCCGCGTGTCGGAGTCCTCGTCGTGAGCGAACACGCAGTCGCTGGCTGGTCGGCCCGGTCGCAGGATGATCTGTCGGATCGGAATAACCTCTTGGGCGGAAACAATCCGAATCGCAAGGGGCGGCATGGCGCAGTTATTTCTTCTCCGTCGGCGGTGGCAACGGCGCGATGGCAAGCGCCTCCTTGTCGGGTAGGGCGGGGAATTTCGCGTGCGGCTCGGTTTGATACCAGAACGCGACGGAGGCGATGTCGTCTTCGAGGGGCAGATAGGTGCGGTCCGGTTTCCAGCCGAGTGCCTGAATTGTCACACGCAACTCCTTCTGAAAACGGATCGGATCGGTTATGTGCCAGCGATACAGACCGAAGCGTTGTGGCGGCACGTAAGCGGTGTCGGGCGGGAGGACTTGTGGCAGACCCGTGTAGGGTGTGCTGAAGGGTTGGTATTTCTTCGTCTCGCGGTTCTCGAAGTTGTAGGAGCCGCAGAAATAATCTTCCGTGCCGGTGCCGCAGATGGTGGGCCAATCCGTGTCGCCATCGAGGTAGAACTTGATTTCGCCTTCGCCCCACCAACCGGGACTGCGCGCTTCCCACGCCATGTACGTGCCGACGTAATGGCCGCGGCCCCTGACGCCGTCGAGAAGGGTGTAAAGCCCTTTTTGGCGGAGCGGATTCTCGCGTCGGAACTGCGCATGCAAATACGCGGCGTCGCGCGAGACCGGTGCCAGCGCATAGTTGATCTGGTAGTAAAGCGTCATGGGCTTGTCGTCGCGGTTTTCCAGGGTGATGCGGGCTTTTTTGCGGAAGGGCATCGGCCAGTAACAGTTGAAGGCGCTGCCGGGATTGACGCAGACGGCCAGCGAATTGATCTGGCAATACTTGCCCCAACCGCACGCAAAGAAATCGCCCACCGGACACTCAATGGACGGCTCCGGCTCGTCGTCCCAGTAAAAGCGGATGATGGAGTGGCGCCAGTTGCCGGTGGGCGTCATCCAGATTTGCTGGATGCAACCCGGTCCCTTGATCTCGCCGAGCGTGAATGTCGTTGCCGGCGCGATGCGGATCGAGGGCGACACTTTCCAGCCGCGGCCCAAGTCGCGCGCGGCGTTCTTGCCGGTTCCTTCCGTCGCCATTCCGCCTTTGCCTTTTTCGCCGGTGAAATTCTCCGGGCTGATCGAGCGCGATTGCGCTTTCGACAACTGGTAAAGGTTCGCCAGACTGCCGAACTCCTGCGCTTGGCCGCGCGTAAGAAACGCCAAGAAGCACACCAGAGCAAAAACACTTCTCATCTCATCACCTCTGCGGTTTCAGTTCTCCTCAGAATACCCCGGCGCCACCCCGGGCACAAGAGAACGTGAAAACGCACAACATCGCAAGCGAATACTGCCTTTCATTTCGGTCCTTGATGTGGGCGGTAGTGTCTGCTCATCAGCAAGCACGATCGAACATGGCTGGCTTTCCTTGCGGCCCCACCGGCCTCTGCACTACCTACAGTGCATAGAGTGGCGGCGCCTTTTCCGCTCACCGGGTCGGACCGCAACTGACATTTGACAAACACCATCTTGGCGCGGAGCGGAAAGCAAAAAGCTTGACGGCGCAGCCGTGGCCGGTTATGTTTCGCGCGTTCCAAAACCAGTGTCCCCATTCGCCCCGTTGGTATCATTGTGTATGTGTTCATTCCTTGTCCTCACCCGCGTCGGCCTCACGGGCGGCATCGCCGCTGGCAAGTCGGCGGTGGCCGAGCTGTGGCGGGAACGGGGCGCCGTTGTCATTGATGCCGACGAGCTGGCGCGAAGAGCGTTGACTCCGGGCACGCCTACTTACTTCGCCGTGGTTCAGACATTTGGACCAGGGATCGTAAAACCCGATGGAGCCATCAACCGGGCCGCGCTGGGCGAGATGGTTTTCGGCAACGAAGAACACCGCCGCCGCTTGAATGAACTGGTGCATCCCGTCGTCCGTCAAAAGCGGCAGGAAACGATTGCCGCTCTGCAGCAGGGCGCTGCCGTGGCCGTCGAGGTGATTCCGTTGCTGTTTGAAGTCGGTGAAGAGAATGAATTTGATTGTATCGTCACGGTGGCCTGCAGCGAGGCGACCCAGTTGGCCCGTCTCGCAGCGAAAGGTTTCAGCGAAAGCCAGGCCCGCGCGCGAATCGCCGCTCAATGGCCGATGGCCAGAAAGATGGAGCGCGCCGATTATGTGATTTGGAACGACGGGTCACGCCGTGTCTTGGCGGAGCAGGCCGACATCGTTTGGCGGAACATTCAGGAGAGCTACCATGCGCCGAAGCAGAACCAACAGAAAAAGCAGGACGCCGACCACTCAAAAAATTCCCAAGGAACATCTCCCCACGGACATCCCTGACCCCGACGAGGTGATGAACGTCGCCACCGTCGTGGAGCCGCCGCCGGCCAGTCCGCCGGAAGGGGCGCCCGCCGAACCGGCTCCCGAAGCAACAACGACCCCCACGGTCGAGTTGCCGCCGGGTGAGACGATGTTCCTCGGCGATTTGCAGGCGATGAGCATGGCGGAGCTGCAGCAAAAGGCGCGCGCCTGGGGCGTGGAGGGCCTCGCCGTGCTGAAGAAGCACGAAATCATCTTCGAGATTCTCAAGAGAAACGCCCTTCGCAACGGGATTATGTATGGCGATGGCGTGCTGGAAGTGCTTCCGGACGGATTCGGCTTTTTGCGTTCGCCCGCCTACAATTATCTTCCCTGTCCGGAAGACATTTACGTTTCGCCCTCGCAGATCCGGCGCTTCGAATTGCAAACGGGCGACATGGTCTATGGTCAGGTGCGCCCCCCCAAGGACAAGGAACGGTTCTTCGCCATGATCAAGGTGGAGACCGTCAACAACGAAAGCCCGGACAAGGCGAAAGAGAAGGTGATGTTCGACAATCTCACGCCGTATTTCCCCACGCAGCGACTCATCCTCGAAACGAAACCCGAAGAAATCAACACGCGCGTGATGGATTTGTTCTGCCCCATCGGCAAAGGCCAGCGCGGCCTGATCGTCGCCCCGCCCCGCACCGGCAAAACCATCCTCCTCCAAAAAATCGCCAACGCCATTCTCACCAACAACCCCGAATGCATTGTGATCGTGCTGCTGATTGACGAGCGGCCGGAGGAAGTCACCGACTTCAAACGCACGGTCAACGCCGAAGTGGTCAGCTCCACCTTCGACGAGCCGCCCGAACGACACGCGCAAGTCGCCGAGATGGTCTTGGAAAAAGCCAAGCGCATGGTCGAGCACAAAAAACACGTCGTCATCCTGCTGGACTCGATCACGCGACTGGCGCGCGCCTATAACACACTCGCCCCCCACAGCGGGAAAATCCTCTCCGGCGGCGTGGACGCCAACGCGCTGCACAAACCGAAACGATTCTTCGGCGCCGCCCGCAACATCGAGGAAGGCGGCTCGCTGACCATCATCGCCACCGCGCTCGTGGACACCGGCAGCCGCATGGACGAGGTCATCTTCGAGGAGTTCAAGGGCACGGGCAACATGGAATTGTGTCTCGACCGGCATCTGGTGGACAAGCGGATTTTTCCCGCCATCAACATCGAAAAAAGCGGCACCCGCAAAGAAGAATTGCTGTACCACCCTGACGAGCTGAACCGCATCTACATCCTGCGCAAGGCGTTGGCCGGTGTGCCGCCGGTGGAAGCCATGGAACTGGTCGTCGAGAAACTGAAAAAGACCAAATCCAACGCCGAATTTCTGCTCTCCATGAAGTTCTAAAAAACAAGGGCGACGACCGCTCGTCGCCCCGCCCGCCCGCGGCTCGCCCTCAGTTCCTTTCCTCTGTCCGTGAGCCGAGTGAACAGCACCACCTGACGGGAATCACCCGTCGAGCCTGTGTACGGTGAGGTTAGGCGCACGAGGTAGGAGCGCTGAACCAGGAGAGAAAAACACACGCTCGCTCGGGACGCTCCCGTCGCTGATGCCGTTCACTCGACCCACTCTCATTGCTCATTTTCAGGTGCTACATTTCAACGCTGCAATTCTTATTGACGGACGGCTTCGCCCGCAATCAGGTAACGGCTGAATTTCGTGTCAGGCAAAGCCCGATAGCAGCCTGTACGCTTGCAATCCGCTCCCGTGCCGGGCATCTTAAGCTCGCATGTTTCGTTGTGTGTTGATCGTTGCGTCGCTGCTTGGCGTCGCTGGGGCCGAGGCCGGCAGCCGTGTGGTCGCTGTGCGCAGTCCGCAGGCAACGGATGTTGGTGCCATGATCACTGCCGGCATCAAGGCATTGGTCACGACCGCCGACGAAACAGCCGCCTGGCGCAGCCTCGTGTCTTCCAACGACATCGTTGGCATCAAGATCAACACGCACGCCGCCCCGTTGTTGGCCACCCACCGCGAGGTCGTGGATGCCATTGTCCGCGGGCTGCGATCTGCCGGTATCCCAGCCGACAACATCTGGGTCTTCGACCGCGATGCCGGAAAAATGCAGGAGGCCGGGTTCAGCGGACCGAGAATTGGGGCGGGCGAGTGGGACGCCGAAACCTTTTACGAAAACAAACTGGTCGGACGTTTGATCTGGGGCGACCTGCTGTTTCGGGCCGGCGATGAACAACTCAGCACCCGCTCGCACCTGCCGAAGTTGCTCACGCAGACGATCACCAAACTCATCAACGTGCCCGTGCTTCAGAGTCACGATGCCTGCGGGCTGTGCGGTTGTCTCTACAATCTCTCGCTCGGTATGGCCGACAATGTCCGCCGCTTCGAGCAATACGGGCAGAATGGCAACCCGGCCATCGCCGAGATTTGCGCGATGCCCGCCGTGCGCCGAAAACTGGCGTTGAACATCATGGACGCCCTCACAGCGGGCTACGCCGGTGGCCCCGCATTTCGTCCGCAGTATTCGTGGAACCCGAACACGCTCTACTTCAGTTTCGATCCGGTGGCGCTCGACGCGGTTTGCCTGCAACTGCTGGAGACCCAACGCAAAGAAGCGAACGTTTCTCCGTTGGGAGACCGGGCGGCTCACGTGGCCACGGCCGCCCGACTCGGCCTCGGCCAGAATGACCTCCGTCAGATCGAACTCATCGAGATGGCGCCGTAACGTTTTCGTGCGCGGGCGTTCTTGCGGGCCGGTTCCGGTTCAGGGGGTTGTCGTTTTTGACTCGGCTGCGGGCTGCGGTTCTTGTTTCAAAACGGGCTTGGATCGCGGAGGTTCTTCGGGAGCCTGCTTGGCCGTCTCCGCGATGTCGGCAGCGGGAATGATGACGCCCCAGGTGTCGCCCTTCGGGGTGCGTTGGAGCAGAATCTGGCCGATGAACCTGCCGTCGAGAGTGAAGACTGCGGAACCGGGGCCGCTGTTTTGCAGCGCGGGTGTGGCCACGTAAAACAACCGCGGTTTCTCGACGATGGCGGCAATCCGTCCGTCGGTGAAAACGGGTTCCAGACGCGGCGTGCGATGGGAACGCGACATTGCAATCACCTGTTCCATCAATTCCGGTTTGACGTCGTGGTTCAACGGCACCACGCTGACCGGTTTCGGTAACGGTTCGGTCGGACGAAGAATGGCCAAATCCAGATCCTTGTCACGCAACACCAGCGCCGCGTTCACTTCGGTGCGATCGGCCAAAACCAGCTTGATGTCGGTGACCTCCGCTTGAATTGTGCGACCCGATGCGCGGCTGAGCACTTCGCTCGGCTCGACGATGCGCAACGACGCCGCCGTCAGCCCTTTCGGATCGAGCGCGATACCGACCGCGTCCACTTTGATTTCTTGGGTGGATTCCCGTCCCGGCACGGCGACTTTGGCGACCACTTTCACCCCCAGCACGGCTTCCTTGTATTTCTCCAACAACGTGTCGGCCGCTTTCGTGAGTTCGTCGGCGCGAGCCGACAGGGCTAGGGCCAGCCAGAGGCAGAGCCATCGTTGCATCATTTTCCTTTCACACGGTCGGACGGATTCGGATTCCAATCCGGTTCCAGTTCGAGGAAGCGGAAATGAATGCCGCGCTGGATGCGCAACACAACCTGTTTGGGTTGCTCCTGGGCCAACCGTTTCAAAATTCGTTCCAGTGCCGCCACATCGGCCACCGGTTCATTGTTGACGGCCACGATGATGTCGCCGCCGCGCAAGTCGCCGACAGCCGCCCATCCGCCATTGGCCACTTCGGTGACGATGACGCCGGGTTGGCCTTCCGGTCGCTCGGCGGAGAGCCGATCGTAGAAGGTCAGATCGCGCGCGGTGAACTCGAAATGGGCGTCGTGATACCGGCGCATCTCGCGTTCGGGTTTCGGCGCGGCGGACAACTCGATGCGGAGCGTGATTTTCTCCTTGTCCCGCAGGATGCCAAACTCCGCCTTTGTCCCGATGCGATACTGGCGGATCATCTGGACAAACACTTCCTCGTCGCCCGGCTGGCTGACGGGGATTTTCTCGCCGTCCAGCGACACGATCAGGTCGCCGACCTGCAAACCGGCCGCCGCCGCTGTGCTGTTGGGATAGACTTCTGTGACGCGGACGCCACTGATGTCTTTGTGGCCGAGTTGCTGCGCCATGTCGCGTGTGATGGCCTGCACGGAGGCGGCCAGCGACGCCTTGCGCGCTTCGATGCCCGGCTCTTCGAGTTCCTTCAGGCCGATTTTGACCACCGTCAACGCATTCTCACGCTGGCGATCAAAGACCACCAACGCCGGAACGGGCGCACTCTGCTGCGCGGTGAGTTGCTCGGTCACCGCCAGCAGCTCTGCCACGTTGCGCACCCGTCGACCAGCCACCGACCGCAGCACATCGCCCGGTTGCAACGGCGGTTTCGCTTCGCCGCCGGGACCGCCGCTGCGCACACTCGTTACCAGCACCCCGTTGGTGTCGGTCAGACGCATTTGCTTGGCGGCAAGAAACGAAATGTCGCGCACCGTGATTCCCCACGGTTTCAGCTCGCGGGTTTTCGGCTCCATCAACGGTCGCTCCGTCGGCACCAAGCGCAACAGCTTCGTTTGTCCGTTGCGACGAATCGTGACGGGAATTTCTTTGCCGATGGGCAGGGAGGCGATCTGTTGCGTCAAGGGAGGAATCTCCTCGGCATGACGGACGTTGACCGCCTGGCCGCGGAGGGCCATCAGGATGTCGCCGGCTTCCAGTCCTCCGCGCGCAGCCGGCGAGTCGGCGATCACCCCGGAAACGAGTGCGCCGTTGGTTTCAGGCCCGCTTTTCAACAGCGGCTGCACTTCGATCCCCAGCCACGCTCGTCGCACATAGCCGCGTTCGATGATTTCCTTGCAGACGGTTTGGGCCAGATTAGCGGGAATGGCGCCGCCCAGTCCGATGCTGATTTCGTTGATACCAACCACCTCGCCGCGCAGGTTCACCAGTGGCCCGCCGGAATTGCCGGGAAAAATTGCCGCGTCGTGCGCAATCCACCGAACCAGGCCGCCGACGTCCTCGCCGTCCAACGTGAATCGTCCGCCGCTTTCCAGCGCGCGCGACATGACCAGCTTGGTGTGACTGACGATGCCCATGGTGACCGATTGCGCCAGCGCCAGAGGACTGCCCATGGCCAGGACAGTGTCGCCGACTTTGAGTTGATCGGAGTCGCCAAACGGCGCCGCGGGAAACGCCCGCGGCCGCGCCGGCTTCAACCGCAGCACCGCGAGGTCGGAAAGCGCGTCGGTGCCGACCAACTCGGCCTCGATCTCCTCGTTGTCGCTGAGAATGCACACCAGACGCGTCGCATGACCGGCCACGTGGTGGTTGGTCAAAACGTAACCTTCCTTGCGCACGATCACGCCGCTGCCACTGGTTTCCTGTTTGATGGCGCGACCGTTGTGGAACCGAGTGCTCACCGCTTCGATGCGGACCAGGGCCGGTTTCACGCGGGCCACGGCGCGTTCAAGCGCGCTGGACGCGCGCGCCGTCCAATCCGCTCTCGCCAGCCCCACGAGCGTCAGGCATACCGCAAAAGTTGTCAGCAGGTTTCTCATCAGGCCGCTCACGCAAAGACCACCAGAAACAAAAGCGCCAACAAGCCAGCCAGCACGGCATAATTCAACTGCACGCTGGTCTGATGCAGTTCCTTCCACTCCTGCTCCCAGCGCGGTTCGGGCAGTTTGCCGGTGCCAATGACCGGGGTTTTTCGTTCCCGCAATTCATTCAAACGAGGAAACACCGCCAGCAGCAGCCAACCGTTGGCGGCGCCCGTGCTGACCAGCAGCAACAGGCTCAAAATCCCCGGCCACTTCCCGAACGTACGGTCGGCCAGCAGCCAGCCCACGCAAACGATACCGACCACGGCGCACAGCACGCCCAAAAGGTAATAGCGGGGAAAAACGGCGCGTTGCAACTTGGCTGCGTCATCGGGCGAGAGCGTTTGGGTGACCGTCGGCGCAACGACCGCTGTGAAAAACACGACGCTGCCCGTCCACACCGAGACTGCCAGCAAGTAAAACCATTTCACCAGAGGAATCATCTCATTCAGCCTACCAACGAGCCTGCCAAACCGCAAGCATCGGCTGAACCACAAGAAAACACTGGACCAGGAGCGTGGGATGGCTGAAGCGGTTTGTTGACGCCGGTCAACTCCTCGGCCGGCCGGGCGCGCTAGCTTGCGGGTATGAAACCGACAGAAATTTTGAGCGCGGAACACCGTGTGATCGAGCAGGTGTTGAATGTTTTGGAGAAAATCGCTGAACAGGTCGAGCGAACCGGCGTGCTGCCCCAACAGGACGCAGCCGATGCCGTTGAGTTCTTCCGAATGTTTGCCGACCAATGTCACCACGGCAAGGAAGAGGCGGAACTGTTTCCCGCGCTGGAGGCCAAAGGGTTCCCTCGACATGGCGGGCCGACCGGTGTGATGATTCAGGAGCACGAATTCGGGCGGGCGCGCGTCCGGGGCATGGCGGCAGCCATCGAGCAGGACGCGGCAGGCGAATTTGTCAGGAATGCGCGGGCGTTCATCGAGATGCTGCGCCAGCACATCCAGAAGGAAGATCATTGTCTGTTCCCGATGGCTGATGAGACGTTGACAGGGGCGGAACAGGGAAATCTGCTGGTTGCGTTTGAGAGGGCGGAGAAGGAGCAGATGGGGCCTGGAACGCACGAAACAATGCTGGCGCTGGCAGAGAGCTTGGCGAGGAAATACGACGTCTCGGTACAGTCCCACGCTGTTTCTCACGCCTGCGGGCATCATTGAGGAGGAGGAAGATGAGCACTCAAGGATTGCGGAATACGGCTGTGGTTTCGTTTGTGCTGAGCATGGCGATCTTGTTGATTGGCGGACGGTTCGCCAATCGTCAGGCTCCGCCCATTCCCGTCAAGGTGGTCAGTGGTGAGCGCATCGTAACCGACGGCGCCGCGATTTTGCGCGGGCAGGATGTGTATCAACGCTACGGACTGATGTCGCACGGTAGCATTTGGGGACACGGCGCGCTGCGCGGGATGGATTTTTCGGCGCAGACGCTACACATGATCGGCGAACTGGTGCCGACCGTTGAACTACGGGTCAATCGGTATGACCCGGCCACGGGGACGTTGACGTTGACGCCGAAGCAGGCGGCGGCGTTGGAGAAACTGCGGGCGCACTGGGAGAAGGTGTTTGCCGACGGGGACGAACGTTACGGTTTTCTGCCTGGCACGGTCAAGACAGCCGAGCAACGGCGTGATCTGGCGGATTTCTTTTTCTGGACGGCGTGGGCAGCGGGCACGCCGCGCCCGGGTCTGCCTCATACCTACACGAACAACTGGCCGCCCGATCGCTCCGTCGGCAACACGGCCACGACGCAGGCGCTGGTATGGAGCATCAGTTCGATCATGGCGTTGTTTGCGGTGCTGGGCGTGGTGGTCTATATCGTGCATCGGCACGGATTTTTCTACGGCGAAGCGGAAGGCGTGCGGGCGGCCCAGCAACTGTTGTCGCTGCCGGTCACGCCGAGTCAACAGGCGGCGGCGAAGTTTTTTGTGGTCGCCGGGCTGTTGTTTGTTGCGCAGATCTTCAATGGCGGCCTGTTGGCGCATTACACAGTGCATCCGGGCAAGTTTTTCGTGGATGTGGTGGGGCAACACATCCCCTTCCGATTGGCGCGCACCTGGCACATTCAACTGGCCATTTTCTGGATCGCCGTCTCGTGGGTGGGCACGGCGGTCTATCTGGCGCCGCTGGTGGCGGGTCGAGAACCGAAGCGACAACGGCTGCTGGTGAACATTTTGTTTGCGGCGGTGCTGTTGGTGGCGGTGGGCAGCCTGTGCGGCGAGGTGCTTGGCATTCAGGGTAAGCTGGGCGGATGGTGGTTCTGGCTGGGACATCAGGGGTGGGAGTATTTGGAACTGGGGCGGCTGTGGCAGGTTCTGTTGTTTGGAGGGTTGATTTACTGGTTGGTGATCGTGTATCGGGCCATGGCACCGGCGTTGCAGTCCGGGCGGTCGGATGAGAACGCGACGGACACGAAGGCGTTGTTGTGGTTTTACGTGTTCAGCGCGGTCTTCGTGGTGTTGTTTTTTGGCTTTGGCCTGATGTACGGGCGCGGCACGCATCTGACGGTTGCGGATTACTGGCGCTGGTTCGTGGTGCACATCTGGGTGGAGAGCATCTTTGAGTTTTTCGGCGTGGCCGTGATTTCGCTGTTTCTGGTGACGCTGGGACTGGTGAATGCCCGTTCGGCATTGCGGGCGGCGTACCTGACGGCGATTCTGGTGTTTTTGAGCGGGATACCGGGCACGGCGCATCATTATTTCTGGTATGGCGGGCCGAGTTTTTGGTTGGCCATCGGCGGCGTGTTCAGTTCGCTGGAGCCGGTTCCATTGATTCTGCTGGTGGTGCGGGCGTGGATGGAGTACAAGGAGATTCGCGCGCAGGGCCGACAGTTCCCCTACAAATGGCCGTTGTATTTTCTCGTCGCCAGCAGCGTGTGGAACTTCGTCGGGGCGGGGTTGTTTGGTTTCGCCATCAACCTGCCCATCATCAACTACTATGAGCACGCCACTTATCTGACAAGCAATCACGGGCACACGGCGTTGTTCGGCGTCTATGGGTTGCTGGCGATTGCCTTGTTGTTGTTCTCCTGGCGGGGGCTGGTGCAGGACCGGTATTGGAACGACACCATTCTGAAAATCTGTTTCTGGGGATTGAACAGCGGGCTGGTTTTGTTGTTCAGCACCGGGCTGCTCCCCATCGGTTTGGCGCAGGTGTGGCAGGCTTATCAGAAGGGTTTGTGGTTTGCTCGCAGCGCCGACTTTTACCATTTGCCCTTGATTCAAACTCTCGGCCTGTGGCGGGCACTGCCGGATGCGATCATCATTGTGGCCGGCGCATTGCCGTTGCTGTGGTTTTTGCTCAGCACGGGGTGGCGGCTGCGACACACCGCTCAGTGAGGGGTGACGTTGTCGGAGGGGCGGTTTGCGCGACGACGCGACGCCGACTATTTCACACTGAACCTGTAAATCATCGTGTGGGTGTAGGTGTCGCCGGGACGGAGAACGACACTGGGAAACAACGGTTTGTTCGGGCTGTCAGGATAATGCTGCGGTTCCATGCAGAAGGCGTATCGGTGCTGGTAAACTTTTCCGCCTTTGCCGGTGATGGTGCCATCGAGGAAGTTGCCCGTGTAAAACTGCAGGCCGGGCTCGGTGGTCCAAACTTCCAGCACGCGGCCGCTCTTCGGCTCGGTCACGGTGGCTGCCAGTGAAAGCTGTTTTTCAAACGCTTTTCGGAGAACCCAGTTGTGATCGTAGCCGCGGCCGAATTGGAGTTGTTCGTCGGGCTGGTTGATCCGTTCGCCGATGGTGTGCGGCGTGGTGAAGTCAAACGGCGTGCCTTTGACAGGGCGAATCTCGCCCGTCGGAATCAGCGTGGCATCCACGGGCGTGAACGCATCGGCATGGATGACAACCACGTGGCCGAGGATGTCGCCATTGCCCTGCCCGGCGAGGTTGAAGTAGGAATGCTGGGTGAGGTTGACGACGGTAGCCTTGTCGGTAGTGGCGGTGTAATCGAGACGCAGCCCGTTGTCGGCAGTGAGGGTGTACACGGCTTTGACGAGGAGATTCCCCGGATAACCTTCTTCGCCGTCCTTGCTCAGGTAGGTCAGTTCCAGCGCGGGCCCTTTGGCGGACTCGAAGGGACGGGCGCTCCAGAGGACTTTGTCAAACCCCACAACGCCGCCGTGCAGCGCGTGGGGGCCGTTGTTGGTGGCCAGCCAGTAGGTCTGTCCATCGAGGGTGAACCTGCCGTTGGCGATGCGGTTGGCGTAGCGTCCGACGAGGCAACCGAAATACGGCGACGCTTTCAGGTAGCCGGCCAGTTGGTCGTAGCCCAGCACGACATCGGCGTACTGGCCGCTGCGGTCGGGAGCCTTGAGGCTGATCACGATGCCGCCGTAGTTGGTGATCTTCGCTTCCATGCCGTTGGCGTTGCGAAGCGTGTAGACAGTGGCGGGTTTACCGTCTTTGGTGAGGCCGAAAGGTTCCTGTTGGATGTTCATGGGTTTTCCTTTGATGGTGAGGCATTGACAGCAACCGGCTGTGAGTATCAGGACGAGCGCGAAATAACGGTTCATGGCGGTTTCCCTTACCAAAAGATCCCATACAACGCAACAGTGAGCGCAACAACGATGAGGCCGAAACGTTTGGCCGATTTCGACGGAGTGATGTCCATCGCAGGATTCACAGGCAGCTCCACCGGTTGCGGCAGCGGTTTCAGCGCCGTGATGAGGGTCAGCACCACCAGCACGATGCCAAAACACAGCGCCATCCGATCCAGAAACGCCCATTCTTTGACGCCGGGCACGAGCCACTTGAAGGCGCCGTAAAGAATCGGATTGAGGACAAGACCCACGGTGCCGACCATGCGCGGGGCGCGATGCACCAGCAGGCCAAAGAGAAAGATCGCGAGGATGCCCGGCGAAATGAATCCCTGAAATTCCTGAATGAACGTGAAGATGCCGCCAAACTGCGGGCTGCCCAGTTTCGGCGCGATGTAAATGGCAATCAACACAAACAGCACCGTGCAAACCCGGCCTGCGGTGACCAGCTCATACTGCGAAGCGTGCCGGCGCAACTTGCGATAAATGTCCATGGTGGCGATGGTGGACGCGGAGTTCAACATCGCCGCAATCGAACTAACGACCGCGCCGAAGATGGCCGCCAGCACGAACCCGGCAAGCCCGTTCGCAGCCTTGCCCTGCGGCAGCAGCCGCCGCAACAGCGTCGGAAACGCCGCGTCGTAGTCGTAACCGAGCAACGTGCTGGACACGGTTTTGTGTTGGAGCTGCGCTTTTTCGACCAACCCCGCGTTGATCCGACACAATTCCTCGGCGGCAGTTGGGATCGCGGGAAGCGGCTCGTTCAGTTGAGCGGCGTTGGCGCGAAGCAGCTCGGCTGCTTTCGACGGGTCGGCCTTGGCAAAATCAACATTGAAATCAAACACGTCGGCCCTCGACTCCAGAATGGTGCGGTTGCGACGGTTCGCTTCGCGTTGGAGATCAGTGCGGAACAAATTGTACGCGAGGATGCCGGGAATGACGACCACAAACGGAATGAGCAATTTCAGAAACGCCGCAAACACCACGCCCGATTGGCCTTCGGCGAGCGACTTCGAGCCGAGCGTTCGCTGGGTGATGTATTGATTCAGTCCCCAGTAGAAAAAATTCGGTATCCAAAGGCCGATCACCAGCGCCGTCCACGGAATCGAAGGATCCGTGACAGGCCGAACCATGTGCAGCTTGCCGGCGGGCAACGGCGCATCGTTCAGCATCCACAACCGCGCCCACGGCGAGGCGCTGGCCAGTTGGTCGGGCGTGACCGTTCCCGCCGCCGTCGCCGCGAGGGCCGCCGGTTCAGCAACGCCAAGCTGCCGCAACCCAAGCCACAACACAATCGTGCCGCCAACAATCAGAGCCGAGCCTTGTATCAAGTCCGCCCACGCACACGCTTTCAGGCCGCCGGCAAAAACATATATCGCTGCCAGAATCCCGATGATCCAACAGGCCACAGTCATGTTGCCGAGGTCCAAACCGTTAAGCGCCGTGCCTTGAAAAAAGACGCTGATGACCTTGGCGCCGGAGAAAATCACCGAGGCCGTCGGCACGCCGACCAGAATGATCATGGTGCAGATGGCCATGATGGTGCGGGCGAAAACGTTGTAACGGTATTCGAGAAACTCCGGAATGGTGTAGATGCCGCTTTTCAAGAACGCCGGCAGAAAAAGGAATGCCACCACCACCAGCGTGATGGCGGCCATCCATTCATAGCTGGCAATGGCCATGCCGAGCCAGTTGGCGGCCTGCCCCGACATGCCGACGAACTGTTCGGTGGAGATGTTCGCCGCAATCAACGAGAAGCCAATCAGCCACCACGTCAGGCCGCGGCCCGCCAGAAAATAATCGCGCGCGCCGTGGTCGCTGCGGGTTTGTTCCCCGGCGCTTTTCCACAAGCCCACGGTAATGACGCTCGCAACAAAACCGACAAACACCGCCAGATCCATCCAACTCATATGTGGGAAGCCTCCATTTCGTGCGACGCAGCCTCTCATTTCCGCCCGCGAATGTCAACAGCTCCGTTGGTGGGCGATCAACTTTTCAGCAGTTACGCCACCCTTTTTCAACAACCCGCGTAACGTGCCGGGGTCTTTCTCACGTTGCTTGGGAACCACGCAGCCACGCTCGCCACGTTGCAGGATCGCACGACGGCCACGCTGGCGCCAGGAAAACGAAGCCGAGCCGTTCTCATGCCTTCACCGCCTCCGCACCGGACACCAGCGGTAGTTTCGGCATGGGACAGTTCCACCTCGAAGGTCGGCTTTAGCGGTTTCCCGCGTTGCTTCAACGGAAACTCGGTCAAATACAGCGCGGCGGGTTCTCGCAGATTCTCCAATGCTTCTTCCACGGTTTTTCCTTGCGTGGTAGTGCCCGTTTCGGGATTCTACGCGATGAACATTGCCAGTGTCAGCCGCGCATGGCGATTTCGTTGTCACAGGCAGCGAAAGTCAATGGCGACGGCGAGTTGTTGAAAGGCGGCGTTTTTGATATAGACATTTCCCGGTGGGTATGAAGACGAAGAAGAAAACGAGAAAAGTCCTGGTCATTTTGGACAACCGATTGGACCGCAACCAAAAACCTCGTTATTTCGAGGTGTCCTGCAAAAAGGATGGCACAATTCTGAAGGAGCGCCGGCTGCGCGGGAAACCCGCCAAAGCCATTTACGACGAGGTGTGGAACAACGACGAAGGCAAGACGTCTCTGGATACCTGCACGCGGATGTTCCGTCTCTACGGCCACCCGTTGGAACGCCCGCGCCGCTGAAGTTCAGTGCGTGCGGTCGTACTCGGCGATTTTGGCGCGAACGGCCGCTTCTGCCTCGTCATACATTTCCCGAATCATCTCGTCGTCCAACCGATACGTGCGCTCCTCCAGCGTCGTGTGGGCGATGCGGTCGAACAGGCGCGCCTTGGCGTCGGCGATGTCCTTGCCGTAGATGTGATAGGAGTCGGCCTGCCAGTTCAGGCGACCGAGCCGCACGGGTTTGCCGAGCCGTTGCTGGAGGCCGGCCGCGATGACCTCCTTGTTGAACATCGTGAAACCGAACATGTTCATGAAACTGGCTCCCCAGGCATCGTTGCTACGGAATCGGATGTTGCAGTTCAGCCAGTAAACGCCCTCGTCCTCCACCAGTCGGTACCAGAGCGACTGAAGACACGGCGGGTCGTAGCAATCGAGATCCATGTGGGGCATCCACGTGATCATCTGCGCCTGACGCGTGAACGGCTGCCGGGCAAGCTTGGCAATGACCGCTTCGATCTGGTTGACCTTGAATGGGCCGACGCGTTTGCCCGACTCCATCCATGTGCCGTATTCGGCGAGCCGTCCGTGATAGGTGTATTCCCAACGGGTATCGGTTGGGTCATCCATGTTTTTGACCCAGTGGTCCTTGGCGCCTTGCACTTCCATGACGTATTCGCGGAGGTCTTCGATGCCGCCGGGGAACGCCTTGTGAATCATCGGCTCACTCAACGGATCGAGCACGGTGAGATTCAGTGTGCAATCCAGACTGGGCGGATCCCCCGGCCTGTCGTACTGCGTCTTGAAGCGGATGCCGTGTTCATACAGCGCCACCAGCGCCTTCTCGTAGCCGGCGGCCAGCGATGGCTCCGTCACACAAATCACAGGGATGTTGTTCATGCTACCTCCTGGTAAAATAGTCTCCGAGTTGGGCGAAATTCTCCAGCATCACCGTCTCGATGCCGTTGGGGTTGATTTCCTCGATTTCGTGCTGCCAAGTGGCGTGATAGGGAATGAACACCGTGCGCAAGCCAACCGCCTTGGCGGGGTTGATGTCCGAGCGCGGTGAGTTGCCTATCATCCATGTCGCCGAAGGCAGCAACCCGTAACTGGCCATGATCCAACGGTAGGTTTCCACCGTTTTCTCAAAGACAATTTCCGTCGCGTGGAAATACGGCGCCAACCCGGAGCGGCGGAGTTTCCCGAGCTGCTCTTCGGGATTGCCCTTGCTGAACAGGATCAGACGATTGCAGGCGTGAAGCCGCGGAAGCGTCTCGCGCACCCCGGGCATCAGTTCGATCGGATGGTGAACGATGAAGTCCTCCCACTGCCGGATCTGCGGCTCCAAGCCGCCGACGCCAAGCTGCTGCGCCACCTCGCGCAGCGACTGACAAAAGGCGTTGCTGCCGTAACCGGTGATTGTGACGTTGCGCCGCTCGGTTTCCCATAGCGTCTGGTGGACGCGGTGCGGCGCGATGCCGCGCTCCGCAAGCGCGGCGACAAATTCGCCGATGACACGCTCGTAGTAAATGTTGTTTTCCCAGAGCGTGTCATCAGCGTCCATCAGCAATGTGCGGACAGTTGACATCTGCGGCGGAACTTTCTACTCTGTCGGCCATGACTCTGCAAGAAGTCCTCGACTCGATGGAAGAGAAAATGATGAAGACTCTTGAGGTCGTTCATCAGGAGTTTGCCACGGTGCGCACGGGCAAAGCCTCCACCGCGCTTGTGGAGAACATTCAGGTTGAGGCTTACGGCGCGCAAATGCGATTGCGGGAACTGGCCGGCTTGTCCACGCCGGAGCCGCGGTTGATCGTGATTCAGCCGTGGGACCCGACCATCGTGCCGGCGGTGGTCAAAGCCATTCAAACCTCCTCGCTCGGCATCCAACCGGTCAGCGACGGCAAGATCATCCGCATCCCGATCCCCGAACTGGACCAGCAGCGACGTCAACAACTGGACAAACACATCAAGAAACTGGCCGAAGACGGGCGCGTTGCGATTCGCAACGAACGGCGTCAAGGTTTGGAGGCGGCCCGAAAGTTGCAGAAGGAAGGCAAGATCACCGAGGACGAACTGAAACACGCCGAGAAAGAAATCCAGAACAAGACCGACGAATACATCAAGGAGATTGACACCCTCCTCGCGCACAAGGAGAAAGAGATCCTCTCGGTCTGACCGAGCGCGGTTGCCTTTCTGCCGAGAAAGAGCGCGCTGAAACCAACATTTCCACCTGTGGCTCTTCCCCAGGGAGGATGCCAAGACCAGAAGGCAGTCGTTGGCGAACCCCCCTCCTCCCCTCCACACTTGCCATTTGAGTGTTACACCTGTTACATCCAAATGGCAAGTGCTGGTCGGATGCCGTGCGGTGAGGTTCAGACGCATTCGGGCACCGGCTTGCGGTTGCGGCAAGCCGTCTGGCGGTCCCCATGAGGAGAAAAGATTCCGGTTGAAAAACCGGCGCGGCTGGTGTACAAGAACCGCTGCTGAAGGCCACAATGCCGCGAGGTGGCCTTGTTTTTTCGGCAGAAGGAATTCACCGTGGACCTATCCGCAGAACTGAAAATTTTTTCGGGCAACGCCAATCGTCCCCTGGCTCGGCGCATCGCCGAGTATGTCGGGGTGCCGTTGGGCGACGCTCTGGTCACGCAGTTTCCCGACAAGGAGACATGGGTCAAAATCAATGACAACATCCGTGGCCGGGACGTGTACATTATCCAACCGACTTCGCCGCCGGCCAACCATCATTTGATGGAGTTGTTGATCATGATTGACGCGGCGCGCCGGGCGAGCGCGCGGCGGGTGACGGCGGTGATCCCGTTTTTCGGGTATGCCCGGCAGGACCGCAAGGATCAGCCGCGCGTGCCGATTACCGCCAAGCTGGTGGCCAATCTGTTGACGGCCGCGGGCGCGACGCGCGTGATCACCATGGACCTGCACGCTCAGCAGGTGCAGGGTTTTTTCGACATTCCCGTGGATCATCTCTATGCCGCGCCGGTGATGTTCCGTTATTTCCGGCAGAAAAACATCCCCGACCTGGTCTGCGTTTCCCCGGACATCGGCGGCGTCAAGATGGTCAACGCCTACGCGCACATGTTTCACGCGCCGCTGGCCATCATCGCCAAAAAGCGTACGTCGGCCTCGGAAGTGGAGGTGCTCAACGTTGTGGGCGATGTCAAAGGCAAAAACGTCTTGATGATTGACGATCTCACCGAGACCGGCGGCACGCTCACCCGCGCCGCCGACGTTCTCCGCAAGAAGGGCGCCAAAAAGATTTACGCCGCCGTCAGCCACGCCATTTTGAATGCGGAGGCCATCGAGCGGCTGCGGCGGTCTCAACTGGAGGAACTGGTGACCACGGATTCGGTGCGACGGCAACGGGTTCACGGCGTCCGCATCGTGGAATTGTCGGTGGCACCGTTGCTGGGCGAGGCGATTGTGCGAAACCACAAGTCCGAATCCGTATCCTCTCTGTTTGAGGTCAACGGTATGAGGGCGGAAAGCTGATTGATCAGGAGCTAGCAAGAACATGGCAAAACAAGTGCAGTTGAAAGCCCAAGTGCGCACGCAGACCGGCAAAGGCCCGGTCAAACGGTTGCGAAGAGCCGGCGTTGTGCCGGGAGTTGTGTACGGACGCCATACTCAGCCGCTGAGTGTGACCGTGGAGCTGGAGGAACTGGGCGATGTGCTCGCCCACGCCACCAGCGGCAACGTGCTGGTGGACCTCTCGATTGAGGCCGAAGGCCAGACCACCCGACACTTGGCGCTGATTCAGGACGTGCAACATCATCCGTTGCGCGACGAGGTATTGCATGTGGATTTTCGGGAGGTCAACCCCAACGAGAAGATGCGCACCACGGTGGCCGTCCGACCCATCGGCGAGCCGGTGGGGGTCAAGAGAGGCGGAGGCACGCTGGAGTTTGTGCTGCGCGAATTGACGATTGAATGTCTGCCCAAGGACCTGCCCGACGTCCTCGACATCAACGTCGAAAAACTCGACATCGGACAGTCACTGAACGTCGGCAGCCTCACTCCGCCGCCGGGCGTGACCTTTCTTGACCCGAAAGATCGCGCCGTGTTCACGGTGGTGGCCCCCATGGTCGAGGAGGCGGCTGCAGCGGTCGAAGCCGGTCCGGCCGAACCGGAAGTCATCGGCGAAAAGAAGGCCGAAGGCGAGGAAGCCGGCGAGGGCGAGAAGCCCGCCGAAGCCAAGCCAGCCGCCAAAGCCGAAGCGGGCAAAGCCGAGGCGAAACCGTCGGCCGCCGGCGCCCCTGCCGCGCCTGCGGCTGCCCCTGCCAAGCCGGAAGCGAAGAAGAAATAACGGGAGCGCGCCGCCGTGTCGGCCCGCACAAAACTGGTCGTGGGACTGGGAAATCCCGGCCGCGAATACGCCGGCACGCGCCACAACATCGGTTTTGCGGTCGTCGAGAAATTCGCAGGCGATCGGGGAGCTTCATTCAAACGGAAATGGCGCCTCGCAGCAGAGGTTGCCGAGGTGGTGTTTGAGGATGCGACACTCGTGCTGGCCAAGCCGCAGACCTATATGAATCGAAGCGGTCTGACCGTGGCGGCATTGTTGGGGTGGATGAAGATTGAACCGTCGGAGATGTTGGTGGTGGTGGACGACGCCGATTTGCCGTTGGGTCAGCTTCGGTTGCGGCCGGCGGGGGGCAGCGGCGGTCACAACGGGTTGCGCTCCATCATCGAGGCGCTGGGCGGCAACGAGGCATTTGCGCGGCTGCGGGTCGGGATCGGGCGGACCGGGCGTGCGGGATCGGACCTGACCGATCATGTGTTGGGGCGGTTCAGTGCGGCGGAACGCGGCGCGGCGCAAATCGCCGTGCGAGAAGCCGCGGAGGCGATTGCTTGTTGCGTGAAAGAAGGGTTGACGAAGGCCATGAACCAGTATAATCGAAAGGTTCCGCCGAAGGCGGAAGCAGAAGGAGAGTCCGTTTGAAGAGACAAAAAACAGAGAAGAATTGGAAGCGATACGAAGTGCTCGTGATTTTGGACACCGCCGGTCGTGAGGACACGGAGAAGACGGACAAAGAGATCATCGAGCGCATCCAAAAGGAAATTCAACGAGCGGGCGGCAAGGTGGAAACCATCCAGAAGATGGGACAGAAACCTTTTGCGCGAGTCACGCGCCGACGCAGCGCCGGCAGCTACGTGAACTTCATCTTTTCGGCGCCGCGAAAGGCGATTGCAGAGTTGGACGCGAAGTTTCATCTCGACCCCGATTTGTTCCGCTGGCTGTTCACCGAGGCGCCGCCGCGCGAGCCGAAGGGCGAAGGCAAGGACAAGGACAAGGAGAAAAAGTCCGAGCGCGACTAATCGGCAAAGGAACAGCATATGGCCAACTACAACAAAGTGCTGCTGATGGGAAACCTCACGCGCGACCCCGAAGTGCGGTACACGCCGAAGGGGACCGCCGTCGCCAACCTCGGCCTGGCCATCAATCGCACCTACCTCACTGAGACCGGCGAATCCAAAGACGAAGTGACCTATGTGGAGGTCGAAGTCTGGGGCCGTCAGGCCGAGACCGCCGGTCAGTATCTTTCCAAAGGGCGACCCGTGTTCATCGAGGGCCGATTGCGGTTGGACCAGTGGGACGACAAGGAAAGCGGCCAGAAACGCAGCCGCCTGAAGGTGGTGGCCGAACGAGTGCAGTTTCTCGGCGCGCCGAAAGGCACCGCCGAGATCAGCGAAGAAGCGCCGCCGCCCGCTCGCCCGCCGCAGCGCAGCGCGCGACCGGCCCCACCGCCCGAAGAACCACCGCCTCCGGAAGACGAAGACAAAATCCCATTCTGATTTCAAACTGAAGCGAAGGAAACCATGACGAAAGAATCCACTGAAGCAACCCGTCGTCAGAAGCGCGAGGCGCCGGTCAAGCGCGACTGCAAACTGTGCAAGGAACAGATGGTGATTGACTACAAGCAACCGGATTTGCTGAAGAAATTCATGACCGAGCGCGGCAAGATCCTGTCGCGCCGGCTCACCGGCAACTGCGCCAAACACCAGCGCGAACTGAGCGCCGCCATCAAACGGGCGCGAGTGATGTTGCTAGTTCGCTGAGAGGACACACGCATGAGCACGCAAATCATCCTCACCGCCAACGTCGAACACCTCGGAACCGAAGGACAGGTCGTGTCCGTGGCCGACGGTTATGCCCGCAATTTCCTCATCCCGCGCGGCCTCGCCATGCCCGCCACAGCGGCCAACCTCAAACGGGTCGAGGCCCTGCGCAAGAAACGCGAGGCCGAAGCCGCCGCCGCGCTGGCCGCCGCCAAGGAAATCGCCACGAAACTCACCAAGCAGGCGTTTGAAATCGTGGCCCGGGTCGGCGCCGAGGACAAACTCTACGGTGCCATCACCGCGCAGGACATCGCCGACGCACTCCAGAAGGCAGGCATCACGGTGGATCGCAAGCAGATTCTGCTCGAACATCCGATTCACACCGCCGGCGTTTATGACGTGGACGTCAAGCTGCATCCGCAAGTTGCCACCAAGGTGAAAATCCACATCGTCGGCGGCGACACCGGGGAGGCGCCCGCGCCCGAGGCGGAAGACGCCCCGAAAAAGGCCAGGAAGAAATAAGCGCCCATTGCGGAGGGCCGCGCATGGCTGCCACCCAATCACTCGCATCCAACCCCGGCGCCCTCGCCGTGGAACGGGTGTTGCCGAACAGCTTGGATGCCGAGATGGCTGTGCTGGGCGCGATGTTGCTCAATCCGCAGGAGGCCGGCTCGCTGGCGCAGTCGCGGCTGACACCGGAGCATTTCTACTACGCGGCGCATCAGGTGATTTTCCGCGAGATCGTGGCGTTGCAAGACTCGATGCACGCGGTGGACAACGTCACGTTGAGCCAGCGTCTCCGGGACAAAAATCTGCTGGAGGAAATCGGGGGGGCGGCCTACCTCGCCGACCTGATCGGCCGTGTGCCGACCACGGCCAACATCGAGCATTACGTCGAGATCGTCGAGGAGAAATATCTTCTGCGACGTCTCATCGGCGCGGCGCACGATGTCATTGCCCGTTCCTATGAGCGGCAGGACGAGGTGAAAGAATGGGTGGACGAGGTGGAGAAGGAGCTTTTCGAAATCACCGCCGAGCGGGCCGCCAAAACCGCCGTTCCCGTGGGGGGGGTCATCAAGGATGCCATGCACAGTATCGAACGGCTCTTTGACACGCGCGGTCTGACAGGATTGCCGACCGGCTACCGCGATCTGGACCGGCTGACTTCTGGGCTGCATCCGGGCACCGTGTTTGTGATTGCGGCGCGCCCTTCGATGGGCAAAACCAGCCTCGCGATGAACATTGCCGAGAACGTCGCCATCAACCAGCGGCGGCCCGTGGCCGTGTTCAGCCTCGAAATGTCCGCGGAAGAACTGGTCAAACGAATGCTTTGTTCGCGGGCGCGCGTCAATCTGCGGGCGTTGCACGACGGGTTCATGGCCGAACGCGATTTTGTGCCGTTGACCAACGCGGCCACGGAGTTGATGAACGCGCCGCTCTACATTGACGACAGCGCCGGGCTGACCATCCATCAGGTCCGCGCGCGGGCGCGCCGCCTGAAATTGCAACATCAGATCGAGTTGCTGGTGATTGATTACATGCAGTTGATGCGCGCGCCGTCGCGTCGCGCCGAAACCAGCCGACAGGTGGAGATTGCCGATATTTCGGCGGGCGTCAAGGCGCTGGCCAAGGAATTGCGCATCCCGATCATTGTGCTCAGCCAGCTCAACCGCCAGCCCGAACAACGCGAGGAGGGCCGACCCAAACTCGCCGACTTGCGCGAGTCCGGCGCCATCGAGCAGGACGCCGACATTGTGGGGTTGCTGGTCCGACCCGAAGTGTATGCCGACACGCCCGAGGAACGCGCCGAGAAACGCGGCAAAGCCACACTGCACATCGCCAAACAACGCAACGGCCCCACCGGCGATGTGCACCTGACTTTCCTCAGCGAATACACGCGCTTCGAGGACGCCGCCCTCGTCGAAGACGGCGACGAGCCGAACTTTGGAGGAGAAGAATGAAACCATGTTGCTGGATCATGGCCGGAATGCTCGTCGTCACGACGCTCAGCTCGGTGTCGGCGCAGGAAGGCCCCATCGTCCGCGAGATCCAGATCGAGTTTGAAGGCCCGGAAACCGTCAGCCGCACCATCGTGCTGAGCAACATTCGCACGACGGTCGGCAAACCGGTCACTCGCGACATCATCGAACAGGATGTGCGCAACCTCATTGCCACCGGCTACTTCTATGACGTGCGCGTGGCCGAAGAGCCGGTGGCCGATGGCGTGCGCGTCACGTTCCGCCTTCAGGGCAAAGCCACCTTGAGGGAAGTCGTCTTCGAGGGTTCCAAACGCTACAAGGAGGAGCGGCTCCGTCGTGAGGTCAGCCAGAAACCCGGCGACATTCTCGATTCCTACAAGGCGCATCAGGACGCCCTGAAGATCGAGGAAATGTACCAGAAGGCCGGCTACCCCGACGCCAAAGTCGAGCCGAAAATCACCGTGGACCGCGACACCGGGCGCGCCATTCTGCGATACGTCATTTTCGAGGGCGACCGCGTTCGATTGAAACGCATTGTCATCCATGGCAACAAAGCGATTCCGACCAGCACCATGCCGTTGTTTTCCAAGACCAAAGGAATTCTCAACGAGATGAAGACCCGCAAACACTGGTGGGGTTCGTGGTTGTCGGGCACGGGCATCATCAAGGAGGAGCAACTGCGCGAGGACCTCGAAAAAATCCGCGATCTCTACCACTCCAAGGGCTACATTGACGCCGAAGTGCGCGGCACCCGCATCGAGCGGGTCTCGCCCCAGTGGATGGTGCTGCACATTGACATCTACGAAGGCACCCAGTACAAGGTCGGCACGGTCAAAATCGAAGGCGCCAAGCTGTTTCCCGTTGCCGACATTCAGAAACGTCTGAAAATGACCACCGGCCAAGTCTTCACGCCCGACGGCTTCAGCAAGGACAACAAAGCCATCGAAGACTACTACGGCGAGCGCGGCTATCTCGACACCACGGTTCAAGCCGTCCGCGTCCCCAACGTCGAAACCGGTCGCATTGACATCACCTACACCATCCGCGAAGGCGAACTCAATTACATCGAATTGATCGAGATTCGCGGCAACACCCGAACCAAGGACAAAGTCCTTCGCCGCGAACTCGCCGTGGCGCCCGGCGATATCTACAACACCGTTCGCGTGGAGCGAAGCGCCGAACGACTCCGCAACCTCGGATACTTTTCCAAAGTCGAGCCGCGGCCCGAGCCGACGCCCATCCCCAACCGCAAAAACCTCAGCATCAATGTCGAGGAACAACGCACCGGGAACATGATCTTCGGCGCCGGATTCAGCTCCATTGACAGCTTGGTCGGTTTTGTCGAGGTCACCCAGGGCAATTTCGACTTGTTCAACTTCCCCACCTTCACCGGCGGCGGTCAGAAGCTCCGCCTCCGCGCCCAGGTGGGTCTGCGTCGCCAGGATTACATCCTCTCCTTCACCGAGCCGTGGTTCCTCGACAAGCAACTCTCATTTGGATTCGACCTGTTCCATCAGGAAGCGAACTACTACAGCGACTACTACGACGAATCGCGCACCGGCGGCGACCTCCGTATCGGCAAAGCCATCAACCAATTCCTTCGCCTCGATGTCCAATACAGCATCCAGCAAATCCATCTCAGCATCGGCGGCGACGCCTCGGAAGAAATCCAGGCCGAGAGCGGCACCAAAATCCGCAGCGCCCTTCAAGCCAGCCTCACCTATGACCGTCGGGACAGCGTGTTCATCACCACGCGCGGGCAACGACACGAATTGACCGCCGAAGTCGCCGGCGGGCCGTTTGCCGGAGATGTTTCCATCTACAAACTCACGGGGAAAAGCTCGTGGTTCTTCCCGTTCTTCAATGGGCACGTCCTCCAACTGCTCGCTGCTGGTGGCGTGGTGGACGCCTACGGCGACACTAGGGGCAGCGGACCGACGGTGATCGAACCGGGCGGAACCGTCGTCAAAGTCAACGATGTTCCGTTGTTTGACCGTTTCTTCCTCGGCGGCCCGAACTCGTTGCGCGGTTTCGGCTACCGCGATGTGAGCCCGCGCGACGTCAAGGGCGAACCGGTCGGCGGCAACACCTTTGTGCACGGGACTGCCGAATACACCATTCCCGTCGTTGAGCGGGTCCGGTTCGCGGTGTTCTTCGACATCGGCGAAGTGGAGCGCGACGCCTACGACTTCAACGCCGGCGATCTGAAATCCGACGTTGGCGTCGGCATCCGTTTGAACCTGCCCATCGGTCCGCTGCGGCTGGATTACGGCTGGCCGATCATGACCGATTCCGCCACGGGGCGCTCCGGAAAAATCCAGTTCAGTGTGGGCTACCAATTTTGATAGATTTCCCGTCGCCAATGTCCAACTACATGCGCAAAAAGGAATCCCAATGACCATGAACCACAAACTACTTGCCATCGTCATCATCGTCGCCGCCGCGGGCGGCTCGGCTGTCCGCGCTCAGGTCAGCGGCGGACGCATTGTCACCGTGGACCTGAACCGCGTGTTCAATGAATACTACAAGACCAAAGCGTCCTCCGACAAACTCAAGGAACAGGCCGAAACCTACAACAAGGAACAAGACGCTCTGCTGGCTCAGTTCCGCAAACTCAGCGACGAGCTGGCCAAGCTTCAGGAGGAGCAGGAAAAACCCGAATACACCGAAGAAGTCAAAGCACAGAAACGGAAACAGGTGCGCGAGAAACTCGACGAGATCAAAGCCAAAGAGACCGAGATCCAAAACTATCGTCGCAGCCACACCGAGTTGCTTCAGCAGGCCACCCAGCGGATGCGCGCTGGCATCATCAAAGAAATCCAGGAAGTCATCGCCAAAGAAGCCCGCGACCTCGGCTATCTGTATGTCTTCGACAAGTCCGGCAACACGCTCAACGGCATTCCCGCCATCGTTTATTCGCAAGACTCTCTCGACATCACCGAAGAAATCCTCAAGGTGCTGAACAAAAATGCTCCGAAACCGGCGCCGAGCGACGCCGCGAAGACGCCCAAGAAAGAAACGGAAAAGAAACCCTGATCCTCGTGCACCTCACCGCGCGCGACATTGCCCAGCTTGTCCACGGCGAACTTACCGGCAATCCCGACCAGATCGTCACCGGCGTCGCCGGCATCCGCGAGGCGCAGCCCGGCGACCTCGCGTTTCTTGCCAGCCCGAGATACTGCAGCGCCCTGAAAACCACAAAGGCCGCTGCGGTCATCCTCGCCCGCGACGCCAAGATTGAAACCGGCAGCGACATCGGGGCCAGCGGTCCTGTTTTGATCCGGGTGGACGATCCTGTGGCCGCCTTCACACAGGTCGTTCAGCGTTTCATGCCGCCGCCGGTGCGGTTCGCGCCCGGCATCCACCCCACAGCCGTCATCGCTCCCGACGCCAAGCTGGGCAAGGACGTTTCCATTCAACCCCACGCAGTCATCGAAGCCGGTGCGGTCATCGGCGACCGCACGGTCATCGGCGCCAACAACTATATCGGCCACGGCTGCGTGATCGGCGCCGATTGCCTGCTGTATCCCAACGTCACCGTGCGCGAATACACGGTGCTCGGCAATCGCGTCATTCTCCACAGCGGTGTCGTGCTGGGCGCCGACGGCTTTGGGTACGAAGAGGTGGACGGCCAATATCGGAAAATCCCGCAGGTTGGCATCGTGGAGATCGGCGACGATGTCGAGATCGGGGCCAACAGCACCGTGGACCGCGCCCGTTTCGGCAAAACCCGCATCGGACGCGGCACCAAAATAGACAACCTCGTTCAGATCGCGCACAATTGCGTCATCGGCGAGAACTGCGTCATCTGCGGTCAGGCCGGCATGGCCGGCAGCACCATCCTCGGCAACCACGTCACTCTCGCCGGCCAAGCGGGACTGGCCGGGCACCTCTCCGTCGGCGATGGCGCCGTCATCATGGCGCAGGCCGGATTGACCAAGGACGCGCCGCCGAAAACCTTCATGTTGGGATCTCCCGCTTATCCGCACCACGAGGCCAAACGCATCTTCGCCGCCATCCGTCAGTTGCCGGAAACTCAGGCCCGGCTCCGCGAACTCGAAAAACTCATCGCCGAATTGCGCGAGCGGCTGAAGTAGTTCGCCGCTCGCCTTCTCGCCGCATGGCCGTTGCCCTTCAAGGGGCTCTCGCCGAACGGATTCTTGTCCTTGACGGCGCGAAGGACACGATGATTCAGCCACGCCACCTCGCCGTTGCCAACGCCCTTGCGGCTGTCGAAAACGGCGCTTCCCACGTCCAAGGCACCATCAACGGATACGGTGAGCGCACCGGTAATTGCAACCTCACCAGCGTAATCCCCTGTCTGCTGCTGAAAATGGGCCTCACATGCGCATGTGAACCCAACCTCTCTCACCTGCGCGAACTGTCCTTGTTTGTGGATGACCTTGCCAATGTGCGGCCCGATATCCGACAGCCGTTCGTCGGTGCCACGGCGTTCGCTCACAAAGGCGGCATGCACGTAAATGCCGTCGAAAAAATCGCCCAAAGTTACGAACACATCCGCCCCGAGTTGGTCGGCAATCGCCGCCGTGTTCTTGTGAGCGAATTGAGCGGGCGCAGCAATATCATGATGAAAGCCCACGAGCTGGGCATTGACCTGAGCAAAGATACCCCTCAGGTCCGCGACATCCTCCAACAACTCAAACAACTTGAACACGACGGCTACGAATTCGAAGCGGCCGACGCCAGTTTTCACCTCCTGATCCAAAAACTTCTGAAGAAACATCGCCCCTTCTTCACCCTGCTGGCCTACCGGGTCATCATGGACCGCCACGGCAACGGCGATCACAGGATAGTCGAAGCCAGCGTCAAACTCGACGTCAACGGCGAAGTGGTTCACACGGTCAGCGAAGGCGATGGTCCTGTCCATGCGCTCGACCGCGCATTTCGCAAGGCCCTGATCACCTTCTATCCCAGCATCGCCCAAGTGCGTCTGGTAGATTACAAGGTCCGCATCATTGATTCCCAGCTCGCCACCGCCGCCAAAAACCGCGTCATCATCGAATCCACCGACGGAGCCGATATTTGGGGCACTGTCGGTGTCCACGACAATATCATTGAAGCCAGTTGGGAAGCTCTCGTGGACAGCGTCGAGTACAAGCTGTTCAAGGACAAGAAAAAGAAGTAACCCCGCCCTTCCCGCGCGACAATTTACAACTTGTCACGGCAATCTATGACCGCCTCCCTCATGGCGTTCCTCAAGTACCGCAGGCGCCGCAGCTTTCTCGCGCATAGACACGGCAGCCCTATCGCCAGCAGCAACAAACTGGAGGGTTCAGGAACAGCCGTAATCGTGGTGGTGTAGGGAGCGATGGTCCAGGAGTTGTCGTTGGTGTTGAGCAGATAGTACTGGAAGGTCATGGTGTTGGAGCTGACGGTAGCGAGGATGAACCCGTAGGTGGTGTCGTTGCTGTAGAGCAATTGAGTGCCCGGCTCGCATCCACCCCCCCAAGGCTGCAGGGGCGCGCCACCGTTCCCCGCCAGCACTTGGTAGATTTCGTTTCCAAAATCATTCGTGGTCCTGAGGACGGTCAGGTTGTGGGTGTGGCCGGTCAGGTATAGTTGAACGCCATTGGTGCCGAGTGAATTCCAAAAATCCTCCCGGACTTGCAACGCCTCTGCACTGTGGCCAAAGAAACCTCCCGGTCTGTCATACTCGGAATTGAAGATCGGCTCGTGGGCCATGAAGATGTTGAAAGGCAGGTTGGTCGCGGCAAACTGGTCAATGACCCACGACCGCGCCAGTTCGTGGTATCCCGTCACACTGCCTGATCCGGTGTAATAGAAATACTGGTCGGCCACAACGAAGTTGACGTTGTTGTGGGTGAATGAGTAGCTGAAACCGACTTGGTTATTGGTCGGGCCGTAGTTCGGACCGTTTTGCGGCACGTAGGCACTGAAAGCATTGTAATACGCTTCTTTCAAGGAAGGGACCGTCGGCCCTTCGTAGTAGCAGTTCTCATGATTGCCGCGCACGGGATAAATCGGAATGCCAGTGCCGGTGGCGTAGTTAAAAACCGGTTGCATGGCGGTCTTCCAGTTGTCGAATTGGAGCGCGTAATTGGTCAGGATGGAAGTCGAAGGCACGTCATCGCCGTTGACTAGGTCGCCGCCAACCAGTACGAGGTCGGGATTCAGCGTGGCGATTTGCTGCGCAATGGTATTCAAGTAGAGACTAACGCCCGTTGTGGTCGTGTCGCGGACACCGCGAGTGTCGCCCAGCACGACAAAACTCCAATCGGCAAGTGCGCAACCTGCGCCCGATCCCAGCGCGATGATGACCACTGCGAGTTGTAGGAATGTTCTATTCATGGTTGCCTCCGTACTGAGCAGGGTTTCTTCGCCCCATAAGCCAGACCCGTTTTATAACCGTTGCGAAATGATTGTCAACGCAACGCGAGTTGGTCGCTTTGTTTTTGGGTTTCAAAATCCGGTATTGGGTTCGACCGAGATGAGATGCCAAATGCCACAATGTTTTTCCGTCGCCTTGGTGTTCGAGAGAAAAACCAGCACACAACACGAACAGTGGTTTCTTCGTACTCGTGGGGCCGGGTTTTCTCATGAATGCTTTCTATTCTATCCTGTCCAGTTTTTCGCTCCCGCTGTGCCGTTGGCGTGCGGCTTTGGCGCGCAGTTGTCGGTAGCGGTAATCGAGGGACCGTGGGCAGCAGCATGTCAGAACGGTGCGGAGGAGCATCCGATTCACAACCCTTTGCGGCACCATCACACGACGGTCTGCATCCAAAGGATTCGCATCTCGCAACAAAGCGATCGTTTCCAGTCCAATCCAGATTGGCCAGGTACATGCCAGACGCAATCGCCAAAGTCGGGTGGGAATGGCCATCGTGTATTGCCAGCCAGCATCCAGATGCTCCACCGCTACATCCAGCCACTGATGATAAAGTGAACAAATCTCGCTGAAATGGCGAGCGTCCAACAACCGTTGCGGCTCGCGCACGGGAAGATAACAACGTCCGATCCGCAAGTCGCGCGGCACATCCCGTAGAATGTTTACCAATTGCAACCCTTTCCCGAACCGCACCCCCTTTTCTTCCATGGCGCCGTCCTTCCAATCCGCCAACTCTTTCACGTGTGCCGCACACATTCTCGTCCAAAATTCGCCCACACAGCCGGCGACAAGATATGTGTAGCGATCCAATTCCTCCTCACTGGCGAGTGCCGTCAAGGGACCGGGAAACCGTTCCAGATCAAAAATCTGCCCCTCTATGATGGTCTTCCACAGTTCGCCGATCAACTTTTGATCGCCCTCGGAAAAGCTCTGCAACATCGCCCAGCATTCGTCCAGACGTTCAAGCAGCCTTCGCTCCGCCGGTAACGCCTGATGTTCGACCAGTTCCGCGACGGCCTTGATTTCGCCGGCTTGCATCTGGCGGAGCAACTCAAGCCGCCGCGCACGCGGCACCACTTCGGTGTCGGCAATCGTGTCGGTGGCGCGCGCCAACAAATACGCCAACGAAATCTGTCGCCGCACTTCCTTCGGCAACACGCGCAACGTCAGATAAAATGAACGCGAGACCTGCCGCAGCAGTGGGCCGATGAGTTCCGGTGGATGAGCGTGCGTCACTTCCGCTCGTAAGTCCCCACCAGTTCGGCTTCGCCGAGCACGTGACCTTTCATCGCTTCCAAAAGCTGTTTCTTAGTGGCCCGCGGTGGCAATGAAAGCGTGGTGTCCAGCGCGTAAAGCTTGAAATGATAATGATGAACCCCGTGCCCCGGCGGTGGCATCGGCCCGTTGTAGCCGATGCGGAGCCAGCCGTTTAGCCCTTGTCGCGCGCCACCGAGCGCGGCGACGGTCTCGCTCTTGACTACGTTTTCCGGAAGCTCCGTCACCGTTGCCGGGATGTTCCAAATCAGCCAATGATCCCACACTCGGCCCGCAACGCTCATGGCGTCGGGATCATCGCAAATCAGCGCAAACGACTTTGTCCCTGGCGGGACTCCTTCCCACTTCAACAACGGCGACACATCTTCGCCTTCCCCGGTGTGTTTCGCCGGGATACGTCCGTTGTGCTGAAACGACGGACTCGTCAATTTCATCGCAACCTCCTTCGCGCCAGTCAGCGCCGCCACGCCAAACATCGCAGCCAATGCCACTGCCAGCGCATTCCTTGTGTTCGTTTTCATTCACTGCTACTTTACCGCCCATAGACTCCATGGGCAACACTCAAGAGATTGTCGAATTGTTGAATGAACGCATCCTCGTGCTGGACGGCGCGATGGGAACCATGATCCAACAACGCCACCTCACCGCCGCCGACTTCGGTGGCGCGCCCTTCGAGGGCTGCAATGAGCATCTCGTTCTCACTCGTCCCGACATCATCGGCGAGATTCACCGCGCATATTTGGAGGCCGGCGCCGACATCCTTGAGACGAACACCTTCGGCGCCACACCGCTGGTGCTTGCGGAGTATGGCCTGGCAGACCAATGTCGGGAAATCAACATCGCCGCCGCGCGTCTCGCCCGTGAAGCCATCTCGGCCTGTGACCGCCGATTGTCCCCATCCCATCGCTTCGTTGCTGGTTCGATGGGACCGACCACGAAAGCCATCACGGTGACCGGCGGCGTAACGTTTTCGCAACTCGTCGAGAACTTCCGCGTGCAAGCGGCGGCCCTCATGGAAGGCGGCGTAGATTTGTTGATCGTGGAGACCTGTCAGGACACCCGCAACACCAAAGCCGCGTTGATCGGCATCCAGGAAGCCGCCGCTGCTCTTGGTGTCGCCGTGCCGGTCATAGTGTCGGGCACCATTGAGCCGATGGGAACCATGTTGGCCGGGCAGGCGGCAGACGCTTTCGTGGCGTCGTTACAACACGCCAACCTTTTGGCCATCGGGTTGAACTGTGCCACAGGCCCGGAATTCATGACGGATCACATCCGCACCATTCACCAGATGGCCACAACCGCCGTATCCTGTTACCCCAACGCGGGACTGCCGGACGAGGAAGGACGATATGGAGAAACGCCGACTTCACTGGCATCCGCGCTCGAACGTTTTGTGAAGAATGGATGGGTGAACATCCTCGGAGGTTGTTGCGGCACCACCCCCTCGCACATTCGGGCCATCGCCGACATGGTGGCAGGCAAACCACCGCGTCGTTATCGGGCAACGCGCCGCAGTTATTACTCCGGCATCGAACTAGTCGAAGCGTCGGAGGAAACCCGTCCCCTGCTCGTGGGTGAACGCACCAACGAAGTCGGTTCGCGCGCCTTCAAACGGTTGATCACCGAGGAACGATTCGAGGAAGCGGCGGAAATCGCGCGTATCCAGGTCCGAAATGGCGCGCACATTCTTGACATCAATCTCGAAAATCCCGACCGCGACGAGTTGGCGGACATTGACCGTTTCTACGAAAAAGTGATCCGCAAGGTCAAAGTGCCATTGATGATTGACTCGACCAACCCGAAGGCTGTGGAGCGGGCGTTGACCTATTGTCAGGGCAAAAGCATCATCAACTCGATCAATTTCGAGGACGGCGAAGAAAAATTTCACAAGGTGCTGCCGCTCGTGAAGAAATACGGCGCCGCGGTGATCATCGGCTCGATTGACGAAGACAAACAACAGGCGCAAGCCATCACGCGCGAACGCAAGCTCGCCATCGCATGGCGCGCACACCAGTATTGCACCCAACAGTGGGACATCCCGGAAGAAGACCTCATCTTCGACCCGCTCACCTTTCCCTGCGCCACCGGCGACGCCAACTACATCGGCAGCGCCGTTGAAACCATCGAGGCCATCCGTCTCATCAAAGAAAAACTGCCGCGCTGCAAAACCATCCTCGGGATCAGCAACGTCAGCTTCGGTCTGCCACCCGCCGCACGCGAAGTCGTCAACTCCGTAATGCTCTACCACGCGACGAAAGCCGGCCTCGACCTTGCCATCGTCAACGCCGAAAAACTCGAACGTTACGCCCGCATCCCGGACGAAGAAAAGAAACTGGCCGAAGACATCCTTTTCCACGCGCTCGACCCGGAAAGCTCGCAGCGCGCCATTGCTGCCATCAACGAACATTTCCGCAACGCGAACGTCCGTGTGCCACCGAAAACCTGCGACCTGCCGCTCGATGAGCGATTGGCCCGTTACATCATTGAAGGCAGCACCGACGGCCTCATGGCCGACCTCGACCTGAAACTGAAAGAAGCCGACCCGCTCGAGATCATCAACGGCCCGCTCATGGCCGGCATGAACGAAGTGGGCCGCCTCTTCAACAACAACGAACTGATCGTCGCCGAAGTACTGCAGAGCGCCGAGGCCATGAAAGCCGCCGTGACTCACCTCGAACCGTTCATGTCGAAAACGCAAACCGCGACGAAAGGCAAAATCCTCCTCGCCACGGTCAAAGGCGACGTTCACGACATCGGCAAAAACCTTGTCGAAATCATTTTGTCCAACAACGGCTACCACGTCATCAACCTCGGCATCAAAGTCACCCCCGAAACCCTGATCGAGGCGTTTCATCAACACCAACCCGACGCCATCGGTCTGTCGGGGCTGTTGGTCAAGAGCGCCCAACAAATGATCGCAACCGTCGCCGACCTCAAAGCCGCCGGCATCCATGCGCCGGTGCTGGTCGGTGGCGCGGCCTTGAGCGCCCGATTCACCGAAACAAAAATTGCGCCCGCCTACGACGGTCCCGTGACCTATTGCCGCGACGCCATGACCGGCCTGGCTGCCATGAACCGACTTGCCGACCTAAAACCCACACGGGGACCTCATTCCACCATCGTGCCTGCACCTCGTGAACCCACCCCCGAACCGACCACTCGGTCCGCTCGTGTTCGCACCGTCCCACCGATGCCCGTACCCTATGCCGACCGAAAAACTATGGTGGCAACTAACCTCACAGACATCTGGAACTACATCCATCCGCAGATGCTCTACGGCAAACATCTCGGTTTCAACGCCAACTTCGAGCGAGCACTGGCCGCCCGCGACCCAAAAGCAATGGAACTGCACGCCATCGTCGAGGAAGTCAAAGCCGAAGCTTTGAAATTTATGAAAGTCAAAGCCGTCTGGCAGTTTTTTGCGGCGGAGGCGAAGGGGAATTCGATCCAACTGTTCCACGGCCGTGACAGCCGGCGACCCATGGCAGAGTCAGCGACTCACGATGCTCCAGCCGCATCGCCATTGGCCGCTCCCCCGCTCCATGTTTTTACCTTTCCGCGACAGCGCAAACCCGATGGTCTTTGCCTCGCCGATTACGTCATGCCGCCATGGGACTCCATTGCCGCGTTTGTGGTCACCGCTGGCGCGGGCGTGATGGAGCGCGCCCACGAATGGAAAGTGCGCGGCGAATTTCTGAAATCGCACGCGCTGCAAGCGCTGGCGTTGGAAACGGCCGAGGCGGCGGCGGAATGGTTGCACCGCCGACTTCGGGAAGATTGGGGGTTCGCGGATCCTGCCGAGATGACGATGCAAGAACGGCTCCAAGCCCGCTATCGTGGCAAACGATACAGCTTTGGTTATCCGGCCTGTCCGTCGTTGGAGGATCAGAACGGCCTTTTCAAGCTATTGCGCCCCGAAGACATCGGCGTCGCCCTGACCGACGGATTCATGATGGAACCAGAAGCCAGCGTCAGCGCGCTGGTGTTCCACCACCCCGATTGCGTGTATTTTGGTCTATAAACCTCTGGTCGGGCACGGGCGAGCGTTGTTCGATGCGATACAGCGCCTTGTCGGTTCGCACAATCAAGGCGTTATCCAGCACCGCCGGAGTGGCCATGATCATGCCGTCCAGTTCGTTGGTGGCCATCAGTTGAAACGGGGACGCTGCCGCGACCACTTTCGTGCGACCGTTCTCGCCGAAGAAATAAATTCGTCCCCGATTGTGCAACGGCGAGGCCGCATGCGCTCCCCGCAACACTTCGCGCCAGCGTTCCGCCCCCGTTCGCGCATCCAGACAAATCGCCACGCCGCTTTCGGTGACGAAATACACCGCGTCGCCCACCTTCAACGGCGACGGAATGGCAGGCGCAGGTTTCTCGTATTTCCAGGCGACGGTGGCCGTGTCGGGTCGAATGGCCCACAGATGCGGTCGGCCAAAGCCGGTGCTGATGTAAATGAGGCCATCGCCGAGAATGGGAATCGGGACGTTGGAGAAGCCCTTGAAACCACACCGCCAAAACTCCTTGCCGGTGAGCGGGTCATAACCGTAAAGCCAGTCGGCGCCGAGGCTGATGAGCTGGTCTTTGCCGCGCACGGAAGCGATGGCGCAAGTGCTGAACGCTTTGCGGCAGTCGGGATTGTCGTTGAGTTTGCCGCTGCGCGGTGTTCGCCACGCGAGTTGGCCGGTGCGTTTGTCCAGCGCGGCCACGTATTGGGTGTTGGTGCCGTCGCAATTCAGAATCAACAGGTCCCGATAGAGGATGGGCGAGCTGCCGGGACCGACGGCGTGTTCAAGTTGCAGAGCCTGGCTGCGCCAGAGCACAGCGCCGGTTATTGCGTCCAAACAAGCGGTGCCAGCAGCGCCGAAGTTGACGTAAACACGCCCCGGCTCGATGACCGGTGTGGGGGAAGCGTAACTGTTCTTGGCGTGCACAAACAACGGTTCCGACCGACAAAAGACCGTTACGTTGTGCAACAACCTGCCGGTGTCGAGCGCCACGGCGAGCGCAAACAGTGTCCTGCCGTCCTCGCTGGCGGCGGTCATCCACGCCTGATTGTCGCAAAGAACCGGCGAGGACCAGCCTTTGCCGGGCAGCGCGGTTTTCCATGCGACGTTGTGTTGTTCACTCCACGTCAATGGCAACGCGGCATCGCCGGTCTGTCCCTGGCCATTCGGCCCGCGGAACTGCGTCCACGACACGGCGGCAATCAGGCAACAAAACAAGGAGGTCAACATGTGGGTTCTTGTAGCTGCGTTCTTCATTGCTGGCAAGGCCGGACGGCACGCGACCGGCGCTAGCCCAAGTTCGTCAGTCAGAGGAATGGTTGGCTTGATTTGCAGGCACTTATGACTTTTTGGGGGCGATTTTCGGCACTACATTTGGGAGGATCTTG
>Ga0272448_1000853_pt1 | contig 43768 bp, 27 predicted proteins | sample YNPCB0191_FD_202220 | JGI IMG/M metagenome (GOLD analysis project Ga0272448, IMG submission 202220) | Hot spring sediment microbial communities from Yellowstone National Park, WY, United States - YNP-CB-019-1 | ecosystem: Environmental > Aquatic > Thermal springs > Hot (42-90C) > Sediment... | reverse complement strand
AATGAGACCTGCTGGATTCCTGCTTGCGCAGGAATGACACGGGAATGGATTCCTGCTTACGCTGGAATGCCACGGGGGGCAGGCACAGGGGAGCCTGGACTGCTGCTTACGCAGGAAGGACACATGGGCGCAGGAAGGACACATGGGCCGCCTCACCCGGCCAACCTGTCGGTTGGCCGGCCTCTCCCGCAAAGGGGAGAGGCGTGTTTCTCCCCCTCACCCGGCGGCGCCTTTGGCGCCGCCGGCCTCTCCCGCACCTGGGGAGAGGCGTCAGGTGGACCTGACAAGCAGGTCCCTCCATCGCTGCTTGCGCGGGAAGGACACGGTAATGGATTCCTGCTTGCGCAGGAATGAGACATAGGGTTCCTCTGCCCGCCGCGGCAGCGGCGTGTTGCTTACCCGGCCTGGCCTTCGGCGGTCGGTCCGGCCAGGCGGACGTGCGTGGGTTTTTCAGCCAAGGAGCTAGCGCCGCTGGAGCGTGCTCAGGCAGGCTTGGCCCGATCGGAACAGGGGTGAGGTTCCGTAGGGGGCGATGAGCTTTCTGCGGCGGCTGTTGGGTCTTCGGACAGGGCTGCTGTTTCCAGCGCAGCGGCCGCCCGTTTGCTATACCGCCAAGCGGCTACGCCCACCACCACTAGGATCCCTAGAATAACGGCAATGGTAACAGCCCATTCGCCTTGGCGGATCCATCGGCCTACCTGTTCGCCAAACCAATAGCTCAGGCCGAAAAAGACGGTAATGATCAGACCTGCACACAGGGCGTCGATCAGAATAAACCGGACAAAGGAAATCCGCAAGATGCCGGCCGTCAAATAAATGGCCGATCGGATGCCGATCAAAAACCGGGCGGTCAAAAAGATTTTCACTCCATGGGCGCGGATGATCCGTTCGAGTTGAAGCTCCCGCTGGGGCGTAACCACATGGGCCCACCACCGATGCCGTTGGAGGATGCCTCGGCCAAAATGATAGCCGAGCCAATAGCTGGCCGTGTCGCCCAGCAAAGCGCCTCCAATACAACAGACCAAAGCCCACCAGGGGTTCAATTGCCCATGGGCGCTGAGCACGCCGGCGGCAATGATAGGCGCCTCCTCCGGGACCGGCAGCCCCATGCCCGTCAGCACCAACACCGCCACAATCGCAATGTAAGAACCTGAAACCCAATAGTCGGCCATAGGAATCGCCGTTTCACGCTCTGAAACAACCCCTCGGGCAACTCTTGGTTCCCGACTGTTTTCTCCAGCCGCCTTTCCCCAGCCGCCAATCTCTTGGGAACCTCTCTCTGTCGCCATTAGGCCAGGGGGGCCTAGGAGGCTGTCCCGAAATGGGTATCCCAGAGGGGGCCCCGAACCTTCTGCAAACCGTTCTGACGAACCAAAATGCCGTTTTCTTAGGGTTTTGGGCAGACTGGGGGCCGCCCGTTGGTCGGTGCATCCCGGCTAAAAATGGATTTTCGGGACAGCCTCTAGGAGTTCGTCAAAAACAGGTTTCCCTCTTCATTCAGGAGGACAGTTACGGCATAATAAGATTAACGACTCAGGAGGTGGTTTACAAGCCAAGACTCTTAGCAGGACGGGTCGGCGTCCAAGGGCGTTCGGTTTATGGACCGATATTCATTTGCCGAGGATTGGAAACGGTACGGTCCGCAGGCGGCTTTGACGGGGTCGATCCGCCCGGCCCAGGCCCGACGCTACTGTCGCCGCTTGGCCCGCTCGCACTACGAAAACTTTCCGATCGTCAGTTGGGGCCTGCCCCGACGACTCCGTCCCCACTTTTATCATATCTACGCCTACTGCCGATGGGCAGATAATCTGGCCGATCTGGCGCCCGATCCTCGACAGGCGCTGGTTTGGCTCAGTTGGTGGGAGAGTCATTTGCGGGCCTGCTTCCAGCAGCGGGCCATCCATCCGGTTTTTATCGCCCTGCAAGAGACCATTCAGCAGTTTCAGATTCCCCCTGATCCGTTTGTGGATTTGTTGGCGGCCTTTCGCCAGGATCAGCAGGTTACCAGGTACGATACATTTGATCAATTATTTGCGTATTGTCGATACTCGGCCAATCCGGTAGGTCGGCTGGTCTTGTATGTATGCGGATGCCACGATCCGCCGCGGGCAAGCCTATCGGATGCCGTTTGTACAGGGTTGCAATTGGCCAATTTTTGGCAGGATGTGGCTGAGGATTGGAAAAGGGGGCGGATTTATATTCCTCTGACGCATTTACGGCGATTTGGGGGGGATGAGACTCCCATTATCCGGGGGGTGGCCACGCCCCCCTTTAAAAGGGCCTTGGCGGCCGCCTGCGACGAAGCCCAAGGCTGGCTTCATCGAGGCCGACCGCTAATCGGCCTGGTCCCGAGTTTCCTCCGGCTCACGGCGGCCATGTTTATCGAAGGCGGTTTGGCCATCCTCCGGGCGATCCGCCGCCAGGACTACGACGTCCTAAGCCAACGCCCCACCCTCTCCCGTTGGCAAAAACTGGCCCTCCTGCTCCAGACCTGGTGGAACGTGCGAATCCGCCGAAGTTTTGCGGCCGAGGCAACTGCTGCGGGTTCCCAGCCCCCTTTGCCCCCTCTATAGAATTGTTTGACATTGCCTGCCTCTGGTGAAATGTCCGCTGAGGGTTACCGACAGACCTGGAGAGACGCCAGGGGCAGGTACGGACCACTCGGCGATCCGGACGGTTTTCCTGGTACCCCCGGCATTGCCTCCTCCTTTGCAGGGTTAATACCCCCTATTTAGTGTTTCCCCATCTGATCTCGATAGAGCTTCAGCAAAGCCTCTGTTTTTCTGAAGCTTAGGGCCCTTTGAAAAATTGCCCCAAAATTTCTCTCAAGGTGTTTCTATTCCCCCTCAGATAGCTTGACTGTATCTACCGGAAGTCATTACCACAATCGGTTGGGTTGGAGCCGATTCTTACCCCCTACAAGTTGTGGGGGCTTGGCCGGGTAGATACAGTCACAATAGGGTTTTGTTATTTCTAGTCCAGAAGGGCAATCCGGTCTAACTTCCTACTGCTCCAAGAGTGGGATTCCCATCTTTTTCTGCCTTGGGGGATTGGAAGATTTCCCTAGGAAGCCCCATGCCTTAGAGTCTATTTTGGGAGAAGATTGGCCTAGTCGGTTAAGGAGCGCCGCATTATAATACCAAACAAGGTTACCGTCCCTGGGGTAGGGGGCAATCTGAAGAAGAGGGATAAGGGACTCTTGGATCATTCGAAGTGTACAAAAGGCAAGTATTTGGGAGGATTTTGGAAAGGTTGTCTATCTAGGGCTGCTAGCCTTGCTAGCATACCATAGGTGGTGGGCGTCTCCGGCATCCCATGAGAGCGGCAACATTGCTAAAAGTTCACATAGTTCACTATATGTCCACGATTTTTCAGAGGTTCCTATGGGTTTTGTGTTTACGGATGAGCAAGGAAAGACGACTTTGAGCATTACGGATGAATGGTACGAAGATCTCAAGGATGTTGTCGAGACGCTGGATCCTGCGGAGTGCGTCAAGGAAGAAGATATGCAAATTGACTATAGATATTTTGTAGCGAATGAAGACGATGAGAAAGATTAGTCGAAAAAGAACTCACAATATCTCTTTTGTAGGCGGGAGAAAAATAAAGGGGGGACAACTTCTGTTCGCAGAGGAAAGCCTCCTTCCTGCGACGCTTCCGTGTTTCCATGAATTGCGCCCTGCAATGAATCTTTCTGCTATTTTCGAGGAGTGCCACAACTACATTTATGCTAATGAGGGGTTACTCAAAGATAAAATCTTCCATGAGATGGTAAAACTCCTCATGATGAAACTTTATGACGAGCAAAATAACTCCCGGCAAAGTTTGCAGTTCGGCATTACTTCTGATGAGTATAAGAGCATCCTTTCTAATAAGCCGAGTCCATTTGAATTGCGGCTTGCCGATCTCTTCAAGGCAGTCCGATGTAAATATGATTCTTTATTTTTAGACGAAGGTTTGAAACTCAAACCTTTGACGTTGGCATTTATTGTGAGGCGACTTCAATACATCAGTCTTAAGAGTACGCCCGGCGATGTCAAAGGAGAAGCTTTTCAAACATTTGTTTATCGGCATCAGCGAGGTGATCGAGGGGAGTTCTTTACCCCCTATCCTATAGTCCGACTTGCCGTCGAAATGATAGCCCCTAAGCCCACAGAAACTGTTATTGATCCTGCTTGTGGAAGTGGGGGTTTTCTCATACAGACAGTTGCTTATGTTTGCAGCAATAATCCCAAGATTGACAAATCCGCCTATATTCAGAAGAACCTTCGGGGTATTGAATTTAATCCTGACGTTGCCCTTTCCGCTATGATTCGGCTTGCCTTTGAAGGCGGCGTGGGAACAGAGATTGTCTGCGCTAATGCATTGTTCGGAAACGAGCAATTCGATAATGCCTTTGATATAGTACTTACGAATCCACCTTTTGGAAGCAAGGGGAAAATAGAAGACCAAAGGATTCTTAGCTCCTATCTACTTGCTCGAAGATGGAATAAAACCAGCAGTACTCAATGGGAAATAACGAGAAATGTTCTGTCAGGACAGTCTCCCGAAATTCTCTTTATCGAAAAGTGTCTAAAATTACTCCGTCCTGGTGGACGTTTGGCCATTGTACTGCCAGATGGTTTACTACAGAATGTTTCCAATGCCCATATCCGGTTTTGGATTCGTACGCAAGCGAAGGTGTTAGGTGTGGTCTCCATTCCTCAAGAGGCTTTTGTCCCTTATGGAACGGGGATTAAGACATCGTTGCTTCTGCTCCAAAAGTTACCCACAACTGTCAATCAAGTTTTTATGGCTCGGATGCAAAAAATTGGATATGACGTAAAAGGACAACCTATTTATCAACGTAACGAGACCGGCCAGTTTATTAAAACGAGGACGGGTTCGCTTGTGGTCGATGATGATATAGATAAAATTGTACAAGCCTATAGCCAATTTCAAAAGGGCAACTCCGATTTCGAGGATGAGTTTGTCTATTCTATCCCAGAAATAATGTTAGACGAGCGATTAGACGCCGAACACTATCATCCCGATGACCGCAAACTTTTACAGTATTTACAATCCAGCGGCGCAAAACCATTAAGAGAAATAGCAGATATTCTTAATGAAACCGACAATTTTCGCTCAACCTGCCGTACAGATATACGCTATATTGCTATTTCGGATATTGACGGTCGCTGCATGCAAGTGGTATCTCAACAAATGATCAAACCCCATGAAGCGCCTTCTCGAGCGACATATCGCGTGCGAAAAGGCGATATTATTACAGCGATTTCGGGGGCAAGTACAGGCACACCACGTCATGCGACTGCTCTCATCACAGAGGATGAAGACGGCGCTATTTGTTCGAATGGTTTTGCTGTACTACGTAATATTCGAGGTGTAGAACCACTCTTCTTGTTAGCCTATATGCGAACCCAATACTATTTGCGTCAAGTAAGACGACTCATGACAGGTCATGCGATTCCTGCTATTTCTATAGATGATTTATCCAAAATATTGGTTCCCATCCCTCCCATAGACGTTCAGAAGAAAATCGCCGATAAAATCGGAACCATATTGGCCATGCGAAAGAAGGCTCTTAAAACCAGTGAAACCGTTGTGCGAGAAACCGAACTCCTAATCGGTAACTTGATTTAAAACCTAGGAATCTTCCTTCCTCCCATAAGCTGATGAGCTATTGGGAAGTGAGCTTGCTATTGAACTTGTTACGAATCTCCATATGTTACGTTACTGGACGGCGGGTGAGTCGCACGGCAAAGCCTTAGTGGCCCTGGTGGATGGGTTTCCGGCTGGGCTGGAGGTTCGGACCGAGCCGATCAATGCCGAACTCCGCCGACGGCAGGGAGGCTACGGCCGGGGCGCCCGACAAAGAATCGAAACCGATCAGGTGGAGATACTGACCGGGTTGTGGCGGGGCCGAACCCTGGGCAGCCCCCTGACCCTGGTGGTTTATAACAAAGATGTTCGTTTGGACCAACTGGAAGACCTGGAGCGTCCCCGGCCCGGACACGGCGATCTGAGCGGCGTCATGAAATATCTCGGGTCGATCCGGGCGGTGTTGGAGCGGGCCAGCGCCCGGGAGACCGTGGCCCGGGTGGCCGTAGGGGCTTTGGCCAAGCAGCTTTTGCAAATTTTTGGAATCCAGACCCTCGGTTATGTGGTTCAGGTGGGGCCCATCCGGTATCCGGAGGCTACCGGCCGTTTGGAGGAACTTCGAACCCGGCGGGATGCCAGCCTGATCTATTCGCTCCATCCGGATCAGGACGGCCCGGTCCAGGAGCTGATCGACCAATGTCGGCGGGAGGGCGATACATTAGGGGGGATCGTTGAGGTGCTTATAGAGGGGGTCCCCTTTGGCTTAGGCAGCCATACCCAATGGGATCGGAAGTTGGACGGCCGGCTGGCCCAGGCGGTCATGTCCATCCAAGCCATCAAGGGGGTGGAAATTGGTCTGGGATTTGAGGCGGCTCATCGCCGGGGTTCCCAGGTCCATGACCCGATCCAATATGACCCGGGGCTGGCGGACAGCCCCTGTTTGGGGTTTGTCCGTCCTACCAATCATGCGGGCGGCCTAGAAGCGGGCATGACCAATGCCCAGCCGATTGTCCTTCGGGCAGCCATGAAACCCATTAGCACCCTGGCCCGGCCATTGGCTTCGGTCAATCTACGGACCCGCCAGCCCCAAGAGGCCTCCTATGAACGCAGCGATGTCTGCGCTGTTTCTGCGGCCAGTGTGATTGTGGAAAATGTGGCGGCGTTTGTGGTGGCTGAGGCGATGGTCGAAAAGTTCGGCGGGGATAGTTTGGCCGAGATGCAGGCCCGCTGGAAGCTCTTCCACGAAATGGCGGCCCAAGTCGGCCGGCGCGCCTAAGGAAGGCGTTGTCTCCAGACGGGAGTCGTTCCGAGTTAGAAAGAAAAAGAAGCGTTCCGAAGCAGCCTCCCAGCAAGTGCGGTCCCTGAGGAATCCGGGAATCCCTTGGCATCTCGGAGGGTACAAGGATGGTTGGCGTCTCCGAGCCATTTTGGTTCCATGATGCGACCCGACGCCGGTTGTATGTGGGACTTTTCCTCGTCGGATGTGTATTGCCGACGGCGGGGGTATTGCTGTGGGTTGGCTGGCGGATGTCCCCCTGGTACGTTCAGCAACAGGCCGCCCAACTGGAACGTATCTTAGGACTTTTGGTTCGGCTGGAAGGGGTGAAACATCCTCGGCCAGGGGAGGCGATCTATGACGGGATCCAACTGGCGGATTCCGACACGGGCCAAACGATCCTCCGAGCAGACCAAGTGCAGGTGCGATGGACCAAGGCCACTGCGCCGAGCGAGGCTTGCGTGGGGATGGTGGAAATGGCCGTGCATGGCTTGGAAATCCACACGGAAGGCGTTGGCCGACTGGCCGAACTTGTCCGTCGGGCGTTGACGCAACCGCCGAATTGGCCTCGGTATGAAGTGCGGATTCAAGCTACGGAAGCCCGACTCCGCACCGGCCAGCAAATCCGAAATCTTTCGGAGTTAAGCGGTTTTCTGCAACCGTTGGAAGCCGGCAGTCATGGTCGGCTTTCGTTCCGGATGGAATCCGGTCAAGGCGGCCAGTCGGTGCACATCCGCTTCGGTCGAGATCGTTCTCAATCGCCGCCGATCAGCGGAGTGGAATTGGCTATGGAAGAATCTGCGGTTCCTTGTTCGGTTTTGGCCGGGGTGTTTCCCGTCTTGACGCGGATGGGTTCCACGGCGTCGGTGCGAGGGACTGTTTGGGTCCATGAGCAAGGTGGAGAGGTCAGTTATCGTTTCCAAGGCCAATTGTTCCAGGTGGATTTGAAGACATTGGTGGGGGAAGAACTAGGGATGGTTCTTTCCGGGCTTGCCCAACTGGGGGTAGATGACGCCCGCATTGTCGGAGGCCGATTAGAGGAGGCGGTGGGTACATTGCTGGCCGGCCCCGGCGTGATCAGCCGACGCTTGTGGCAATCGGCCGTCCAAGAACTAGGACTTTCCACCAGTCTGCCCGCTGACGTTGCCGAAGAGTCTTTTACCTACGAGCAATTGGGGGTGGCGTTTCGGATCGGGCCGGAGGGGCTTTGGCTTCGCGGGGTCTGCCCCGCTCCGGCGCCGGGAAGTATGATGGTCAATTCCCATCAGCTCCTGCTGGGAGAAGGCGATCCGACCGGTCGGGCGATCCCGATTGCCGCCTTGGTGCGGATGCTGACGCCCACGGACCCCATCCCCGCGGGGATGCAAGTGCCTGCTACCCGTCAGGCGGAACGGTTTCTTCGATGGCTTCCCCTGCCCACAGGGAGAGAGTCCTCCGGCCAGTCCGCCTTTGCCGAAACCGCTTCTCGAAGTGGGGGTCCATAGTTTTCCAGGCTCTTTTTATCCCAAGGTCTTTTTATCCGAAGGCATCCTGGGCCTTCGGACCTTTCTTTGGAGTCCGACCGTTTGTGGGGCAGAGCCAATCTGAAATCTATCTTCTTCTTACGGTTCTGGCCGAGGAGCAGATACTTTCGGAAGGGCTAGGGAGTGGGTTGTTTTCGGCTTCGAGTTTCGAGATAGTAGCGGACAGCGGCGGCAGCCAGAAAGAGCCAATTGGCCGCCACTACACCTAAGACGATTTCCAGTCCGCCGGCGCCCCGACCGTAGGAATGCAGTCCTACATCCAGCACGTAATTGACGCCGTACCAAGCCATCAAAATCGAAGTGGCGCCGAGGACGGAAAAGGCGGCCAAGCCGAAATTGCCGAACCATCCGATATATCGTCCGTGCAGGACGACCATATAGACCAACAGGGAGATCAGGGCCCAGACTTCTTTGGCGTCCCATCCCCAGAACCGTCCCCAAGCCACGTCGGCCCACAAAGCGCCTAGGATCGTCCCGGCCGCTAACAGAAGCACGGCCACCTGCATCGACCGATAGATGGAATGGGCCAACCTTTGGCAAGCGGGAGGTTCTCGTCGGGCAGGAACCGAAGGCGAAGTGGAAGGTTCGGACGAATCGGTGTGCGGTTTAGGAGCCTGGTATCGGCCGAAAAGATAATGAAACAGGGCCAGGTTTCCCAAGGCCAAGGCCAAGGCGCCGGCCCCATAACTGGCGGTGATCGTCAGTACATGCGCCGTCAGCCAAAAGTTATCCCGAAGCACAGGGCGAAGGGAGCCGATCGACTTGTCCAACACGGTCGGCGGTGCATAGTAAGCCAACAGCGCTCCGACCAATCCCATGACGGCCCCGCTAAATGCATAGGCTTTTCGATCCAAGACCTGTTGGCCAGCTTCCCGCAGCCCCCGGCGACGCCAAACCAGCGGCGCAGTCCAAAGGCTAGCCAAAGCGGCTAAAACAGCCCTCGGCGCATACCACATACTGCCCACCAAGAAGGCCCAGCCTGTCAGCCAGGCCGCCGCATCGTTAGCCGTGAGCGAACCCCCCCGTTCCACGCGGGGCGTAAGAGAAATCACGGTATAACCTTCCCCCTCGCCATAATGAACTTGTGTCAATCCATAGAACACCATCCCCATTAATACCATCCGAACCGGCGTCCAGATCCATCGCCATAGCCGGATGGTTTGGGGCGTCAGCACTGGGAGGAGGTTATCGGCCCTCGGAGCTGCCCCATAACTGCCGGAGAAACCCTCCCCAGAAGCATCCTGGTCTTTGTGAGAACTTTTGGGGAAACTGGCAGGGATGTTTTCTGCCTGCTCTGGGCTGCGCCATGAGATCGGCCAGGCCGTCAACTGCCAAGCGATTCTCAGTCCGGGTCCCCATAACGGCCACAGGGCCAATACCCAGCCCATGGCCGCTACCGTGAGCGCCACAAACACCACCGTTTCAAACATGTTGGTAACCGGGACCCAGCCGGTGATCGCATACCGAAGTGCCAATCCATAGAGAATGAAAAACTGAGCGACTCCCAAGAACACCATGCCCAGCCAAAACATCGGTTTGCGCATCCTGCCAAACGACAGCGCAAACACCGCCGCCGCCAATAAATAGCCGATCCAAGCCGCCCGAAATGGATCCGTCTGGTTGTAATGGACTTCCAAGTCCATCGCTCCAGGCGGAGGATATTGGGTGGCTTGCAAAGCCTGCGAATCGAGTTTTCGCACGGGCAATTTCTCCCGCTTCTGATGGATCGTCTCGCCCAGCCGACGGAGGGTATCGGTCAAGTTTTTCATGGCGGTCGAAAATCGTTCTGCTCGATCCGGCGATGAGCGGTCTTGGTAGGCGTGGGCCGCTTCCTGAAACGCCTTTCGGACCGCCTGGATTTCAGCAGCCGGATAGTCAGCCAATGTCTCGGTCAGCGACGCCTCGAACAGCATCTGCCAGGCGAGCCAAGGCTGGGGATTTTCTTCTGGCGTTCGGGCCTCTTCGAGGGCAAAAGGATTCAGCGAGGGGACCAGTCGCAAGGGCTCGCCTCCGCCGCCTCCCACCAGGCTGTTCTCGAACAGGGCCGTTTGCACTTCCCAAGCCATTCGCCATAAGTCCCGCGTTCGGGAGACCAAGGCGGCCCAATGTCCCTCCATCTGCCGCCAGTCCTCCGGAGGCATCGGAGGGGGCGACCGCCGCAGCCGACTGTAGGACCCCTCAAACCAATCGGCCAGTTGTTGGGCTGCCTGCCGAAGCCGACACGATTCCCTCTCCATCCGCTGCCGGTCAATCGGCCTCTGCGGGAGCAAATCCTGCAAACTCTCCAAAGCCTCCTGGAACTGACCATAGGCCTGTCGGGGGCCGTCGTTCATCTGCAAAGCCTGCTTGATGGCCTGGTCGGCGGTCAACCAGATATCATGCAGCTCGCTCAGCCGGGCCTGGAATAAACTCTGCGGGTCGCCCAAGTCCTGAGCCGAAAACACCAGATTCCGCCAAGCGCTGTACGCCTCCAGCAGTTGCCAGCCCTTCCGATCCACGCCGGTCGGTGTGAACTTCTTGCCTGCTCGTTCCGCCTCCTGACGCCGACGCCGCACGTCCTGCTGCCACCGCCAGAATCCTGCCGCCTGTTCCACCTGCCAAGGAGAAACATACTTGATGGGCTGCCCGGATGGGGTTTCTCGAGGGAGTCCTAAAATTTCTTCCCGCAATTGATGATGCTGGCCAACCAGAAACGGCGTCCGCTGCCATCGGTCGGGTTCCACCAGCCAACTGAAAATAAGTTCGTAGGGCTCCCAGGTGCGACTTTGACCGTCGGGAAAAAGTTTTTGGGCTTCCGCATACTCCGGCCGGTTGAGGTCTTCGCCGGGCAGGGCGTCGGCCAGACTCAGCCTGGGTCTGCTCCGTCCGCAAATCCGCTCCACCATCGCACGGGCAAAACTGTCCAAAGGCATCCTTCGGCCGCCCGCAAAGACCGGCAAGCGACGCCACTGGGTCCAATCCAAATCCTCGGCCTTTGCTGGCTCAGCGCCCAAAAGCAGCCCCCAAACCACCAGGATCATCGCCGCCGCACCGGCCTGCTGGATCCCTCGGGGAGCAAAAATATACGCCCGCATCGCATACATCAGGCCGATCCCCGCCACGATCAATAAGCTGCCCGCATATTTAAGGCCCCGACCAGGATCGTAATTCACGCTCAAAACGCTCTGATATAAATCCTCCGGAATCGATCCGGCGGCAAGTTCCCTCTCAGCCGACCCGGCGCCTCCCGGGCCTTCGCCCGAATCCTGCCGACGGATAGCCCTGGTTTGTATCCATCGCTCAAACTCCGGATCGCCCGGTTTGCCCAAATAGCTGAAACTAGCCTGATAAAACCGATATGTCCGCCCCGTCTTGGGGTCCTTGGCCGTCAGAGGCTGATTCATCGTAATCAGTGTCTTCTCCTGACGGACTTGGGGTGGGTCTTTGCCTTCCAACACATCGACCAAGCTAGAATAATGAGCGTCATGCAGAGCGCCGGGATCCACTTTGCGGGTAAAATCCCGAAGGTAAATTTGTATCCCGAGCTCCCATTTCCGGTAGTCCAACGTCAGTTCCACCCGTCGATTGCCGGAGGAAACGATCGCCTGTTCGTCGGCGTACCGTGGGCCACCCAGGGGAATCCAAAACTCGCCTGTATTGGCTTCTGTTGCTGAGGACTCCGATCCTGCCGGCGCCGGGAAATCCGAGAAAGGTCTTTCTTGCACGGTAAGCCGCACTTTGGCGAGGGGCTGACGCTGGCGCCCTTCGCTGGGCGTCCCCAAAGACTTCGGCTCATACAGCACCGTGGGTTGGGAGGCGGGCCGAAATTCCGCCAGCCGAACTTCCGTCGCCAACGCCGTATCCGCAAAGACCCGAAGCGGCGGAACCTGTTCGACCGGATAGGGTTTCCCCATTTCCGCTTCTGAGCCGGGGTTTTCCCCTGCTGGGGCTGTTGACCCTGGAAACGGGGCCGTCTGTTTTTCTCCAAAGCCCGGCCAAAGACCCGCAGCAACTACTTTCGGCGCCTGCCATTGGCGATAGGAGAGTTTTCCATCCGGCCCCAGCAAGATATCCAACCGTAACGCGGCGGCCAGGCGCAAAAGTTCTACCCGTTCGATCCCTGCCAACCGGTCCGGCACTGGCGGAGGTTCCACCCAATAACTGCCGTACACCCCCAACGCCTCCGCCTGCCGATCGTGCGAGGGATTCTGGGCAAATAGCAGCATTCGGGCCGAGGCCCGGTTCTCCGACTGCTGCTCCGATTGCACCTGCAACTCGACGGCCCGAAATCGTTCCTCATAACGGACAAAGACAACCTTCAGCCCTGTCCGGCCCAAGGGTTGTTCCGGCCTGTTTTGCAACTGCTCCACCGGAAACCGATAGACCTGCCCCCCATGCCATAGGACCACCTGCCCCAACGAGCCGACCGGCCCTTCCGGTCGGCTCGCCAAAAAGGCATCGCATTCCGCCTGGCTGCCCGCCAACCAAAACACCACCAGCGGCCCCCAAGGCATGTTCTGCCGATCCCCTACCCCAAACGGACGCAGCCCCGCATGGGGCCCCGTAGGCCGGGCCACTGTCAGCTTCAGTCGGCTCGGCCCCTCGACTAGTCCTCCCGTTGCATCCTGGCCTACCCACCTCAGGTCCAACACCAACCGAGGCGCCTCCACCCGCTCCGAATCCGCATAGTAGTCTAACACCTCCAGAGTGATCCCATCCTGATCGTAAATCCGGCCTTGGTCCCGAGGCACAATCCGCCAAGGAAAAAACGGCAGACGGGAGTAATCACTCCAAGTAAACGGTCCGGATCGAAACGGCACCTCCACCGTCTTGACCGCCTGATGCTCCGAAGCTCCCGCCGTTTCAGCCCCCTCGGAAATCGCAAGCCGGAAAAGTTTCTGGTCCTCATAAACGATGGAACTTGCTTCTCCTTCATGGAGGATCATCTGCCCCTGAATCCCCCAGCCCTGCTGCACCAAACACCCGACCAACAGGACCAAAATCCCCGTATGGGTAATCACAAACCCGGTTTGATGTTTTTTCCACGGCCAGCGAATCAACGCCGCACACAGCACATTCAGCCCCAAAAGACTCACCAACCCCATGAACCACCACGACCGATAGAGGCCGAACGAGACGGCTTCCGTCCCGTACCACTTTTCGACGAAAGTGGCCCAGCCCAATACCGCGGCGCTCAAACTGATCAGCACCACCGCCACCTCCAGCGAAGCGGCCCATTCATAACCACCCAGCAGAGTGCGAATCCACCAGGACTGCTCTGCACGTCGTAATCTGATACGGCCCATCGGAAATTCCACTTTACGCCTAGAATCCAGTCCTCATTCCGCCCGTTCCCACAAAGGGAACATAGGTTGTAGAGGAGTTTAGAAAGCCTTCCCATCCGGCGATCGTCCTTATTTTTCCTAGTGGCAGAACTCGCCTATACCCGAGGTTTTCCCCCATGCCTACCAAGGACCGGAATGGAAAGGCGGCAGGAGGCATGACTTTTGGATTATACGGCTCCATTTCCGTTCAGGATAGAGGCCATCGTCCGCCCCGCAACAGAGACGCCGAGAAAGAGAGATTCTCCCATGACCGGAGGTTTCTTGTCGGCCTGTCGAGCTATTTTTGGTGGCCTCGTGTAAGAATGACCTGAGAGGGGGGAGATACCCCACAGGGAGCTGGGTATCCCGCCACCCCAAAAGGGGCAAAATCCCCCTGTTGACGAACTTCTCTGAGGTGAATACATTAAAAATATTCCGTTGAACGATCTGCCCCCTTCGTCTAGTGGCCTAGGACATCGGATTCTCAGTCCGAGAACAGGGGTTCGACTCCCCTAGGGGGTGTTATGGTTTTTTGTGCACTAACGAAAAGATTTGAAATGCTTTGCGCAACTTGAAAGTCTGCAAGGCGTTGCGTCAAAATCTTCTTTTCTGTGCTTTCCGTTGCCGACGCTTGCATGGCCGCATTTTTGGCCAACGCATGGCCGCATTTTTGGCCGCAATCAGAGCCTTGCCATATGTTCACCTGTTCCGCCTGAGAGCCGCATTCCCCTCCCGGTTTACCCCCAATCGCTTGTTTGAAGTCGGCCTCCGTTACACGCCAGTAATGCCGCATGGCTCCATTGGCGCTATGTCCAAGCCAGGCCGTTGCTATATGCGCCGGATACTCCCTGGCTAGCTCAATGGCACTTGATTGGCGCATAGAACTGCGCATAGCTTAGGCCAAGGCCGGAGTCCTAGCCGGAGGATGTATCGAGTCAGTGGCGCTGGGCTGACCTATCCTCCGTTTTTTGGCCTCTGAGAGGCTGTCCCGAAATGGGTAGCCCAGCGGCGGCCCCGATATCCCTTTCTAAACCGTTCTGAGTAACCGAAATGCCGGTTTCTTAGGGTTTTTGGCAGTCTGGGGGCCGCCCGTTGCTCGTGCATCCCGGCTAAAAATGGATTTTCCGGACAGCCTCTGAGAGGAGGACGCCGGGGTCTTGCGAAAAGCCCCATCGGATGCCATGATGAATCCATGGGATGGTTAAGAGGACTGTATCCACTGGGACCAATTGCCGCCATTAGTGGAGTCCGAGCAATTTTTAGCCACTACAAGTTGTAGGGGCCTGGCCGGGTGGATACAGTCAAATTAAAAAGCTTTCTCTTGGGAAATCCCGGAGAAAGGCCTTTGGCCTGGGGATCAGGTTGGTTGTGGGAGAGGACGGCCGGCATTTGGGCGACTATGCCGAGGGAACGGGAAATCCGATCCGCTCCGGTAAATAAACAATCCTTCCGTCCGTACCCCCTGCCCGGCAAACTCGAGTCGCCCCCTCCAACAACACAAAATCCGGTTTTTCAGACGGTGAATCCATCCCTAGAAGGTCTATCGGAGCATCAGAAAGAAAGGATCTGCGGAGTGCCAGCAACGTGTGTGGTGGGTTTACAATGGGGCGATGAGGCCAAGGGAAAAATTGTCGATCTATTGACCGGCGAGCATGACATTGTGGTGCGGTATCAAGGCGGGGCCAACGCCGGGCATACGGTGGTGTTGGGGGGAGAGCCGTTTAAGTTGTCGCTTGTGCCGAGCGGCATTTTTCGGCCTCCGGTGCGGTGTGTCATCGCTAATGGAGTGGTGCTGCATCCGGGCAGTTTGTTAGAGGAGATCGAACGGCTTCGGTGCCGCGGGGTGCAGGTGGAAGATAATCTGCTGGTGAGCAACCGGGCGCATGTGATTTTTCCGTGGCATATTGAAGAAGATCGGCTTTTGGAGAAGGCGGCCGGTAGCGAGGCCATCGGAACCACCCTACGAGGAATCGGACCTTGTTATCGGGATAAAGTGGGCCGGTCATTGGCCTTCCGAGTAGGCGATCTGTACCAGCCGAACTTTCGAGACCGAGTCCGACAAGCGGCCCAATTCAAACAGCGGATGCTTCAGTGCCTGAGTGGCGAGCCGATCGAATTGGACGCTGACGCCATCTACGAACAATATCGCCAGTACGCCGAACAGTTACGGCGTTGGGTGGGCGATTCGACGGCCTATCTTTTGGACGCCGTGGAGGCCCAAAAACGGATTTTATTCGAAGGGGCCCAAGGCGCTTTGTTAGACGTGGATCATGGAACATTTCCCTATGTAACCAGCAGCAATAGTTCGGGCGTAGGGGTTTCCAGTGGTTCGGGTGTGCCGGCCCGGTATCTGACGAAGATCATTGGCATTATTAAGGCGTACAGCACCCGGGTCGGCGGCGGGCCGTTTCCTACCGAACAGGCCAACGAAATCGGCCAGTACATTCGGGACCGTGGCAATGAATATGGGACGGTAACTCGGCGGCCCAGGCGATGTGGGTGGTTTGATGCGGTGGCGGTGCGATATACGGCCCGGCTGAGCGGGGTGGATGTGTTGGCGGTGATGCTGTTGGATGTGTTGAGCGGGCTGGAAGAGCTGAAAGTGTGTACGTGTTACGAATTAGATGGTCAAAAAACCACCAATTTTCCTGCCCATGTGGACGAACTTTGGCGGGCCCAGCCCGTGTATGAAACCCTGCCCGGCTGGAAAGAAGACATTTCCCACGCCCGCCGATGGGAAGACTTGCCCGCCAACGCCCAAAACTACCTTCGACGAATCAGCCAGTTGATCGGACGCCCCCTGGAAATCATCTCCGTCGGCCCAGACCGGGAGCAAACGATTTTTATTCATAGCGCTATTTTCTGATTCTGCGATGGAAGAAGCTTTTGATATACCGCTGGAGAAACGGCCTCGGCACATTGCGGCCATTATGGACGGCAACGGCCGATGGGCCCAACGACGTGGTCTGCCGCGGATCGAAGGACATCGCCGCGGGGTGGAGGCCGTCCGACGCACCGTGCGAGAATGCGCCCGACTAGGCATCGAGCAGTTAACTTTGTTCTGCTTCTCCAGTGAGAATTGGAAACGCCCCTCCGAAGAACTCCAATTCCTCATGCAACTGCTGGAACATTACATGATGGAAGAACGGCCGAAGTTGCTGGAGAATAACATTCGGCTGAGTGTGATCGGCCGACGAGAGGGGCTGCCGTTGGGAGCGGTGAAGGCCATCCAGGAAACCATCCGGATGACCTGCCAGAATACCGGATTGCATCTCTGCTTGGCGATCAACTACGGGGCCCGCCAAGAACTGACCGACGCAGTCCGCCAGATCGCCCAGCTCGTTCAGGCCGGACGAATCTCCCCCGAATCGATCGATGAACAGACCATAAATCAATATCTTTATACTGCCGGAATGCCTGAACCGGATCTGCTCATCCGCACTGCCGGCGAAATGCGACTGAGCAACTTCATGCTCTGGCAGTGTAGTTACGCCGAATTGTGGGTTACAGACCACTGCTGGCCAGACTTCGACGAAGAGCTTCTCCGACAAGCCATTCGGGATTATGCAGCTCGGCGACGTCGATTCGGCGGACTCCTACCGGAAGAAATAGGCGACTCTAGCCCCCGTGCTGCCTCCCCACAAAAATAGCTCGCTTTTTCTCTCCTTGGGCCTTCTTCGGAGTAAAACGGCCGCTCCGCGTGTTGTTATGGGAACGGCCAACGTCAGTCCCATGGGGAAATTTTGTAACATTTTAGCCGAATGAAGCAACTCGCCTCTCCCCTAGCGGGCTAAAGCCAGTGTGTCATTCCCGCGAAAGCGGGAATCCAGAAAACCAGAAAAGAGGAGAAGTCCATGTTGCCTGCGTTCCCGCTTGCGCGGGAATGAAGCTGGACTGCTGCTTGCGCAGGAATGACACAGCCAATCCCTTCATTCGGCTAAAATGTTACGGAAATTTTAGTCGAAATCTTTCGAGGGGAGTGAAGGACAAGGTACGGATCGGAGGAATCGGCCCCCGCTTTCATACCAGCCTTCCTTGGTAAACCGACACCAATGGATGTCCAATAGCAAGGCAATCCATTGGTCGGCGGTTGTCTCAAACGAGGCAATCATCCGCCGATCGCTCAGAGGTTTCCCATGATAGAAGCCGAACCCGGCTTCCGAGATGTGTTTGCCCACGACCACGATCGATTGGTTGGTGGGACTGAGGCCATCCGCACCCACTCGGGTCAGACGCACGAGATAAGGAAATGGATACCGCTGATGCGAGCGGCGTTCCATCAACCGACCGCTGGGAAAGAGCTTGCTCAACAAAGAAGCCACTCGGGCCACAATCTCCGGATCGGAAGGATGGTTTTCCAAAGCATATCCCACCGGGGATCGGAACGCCAAACTGTTCATGCACATCTCCCCCAAAGAACCCGAACTCCACGCCGCCCATCACCCGCAACTGTCTATCTCTTTCCCAAGGAAAGAGACAACGGCGGGGAAAAAGAGGACCTTTTTCCGCTGCGATCTACCAGCCGAACTCCCCAAAGAAGTTTTTTTCACCCGATAGAGGGGGATCCCATCTGGAAAAGGGCAAACAAGCCAGCAGCCCAAGGACCATCGGAAAAGATAACCGGGCGAAAAGAAGCTCTTTCGTTTGGCCTTGGCAATTGATCTTCTCAAAATGCCATTTCAAGTCTAGGTTATAGAAACCTCTCAGGCAAATACCTAGGAAAATCCCCCAGGCAGCTAGATGCCCCCCTTCTATGGGTTCCTGAGGAACCCATCGTGTTAGACCCTATACGAGGAGAATGGATTGCCCCCAAATTGGGGTAATTTGGAAGGGGTTAAATCTCCATAACCCAAAGAGGTAAGTGACGCGCTAGCAAAGCAGAAAAATAGAAAAAATAGAAAAAATAGAAAAAGAAAAATAACCGGAGAAGCGGAGAGTAGGATGTGCTCCTGGATGTACCGACAGGAAGGACCCTTCCAATGGACTCTGTTGGCTGAGTGGGAATCCGTGGTTTTAGGAAGCCCGGAGTGGCCCCTGGACCGATGGCGACGCCTGTACCAAGTGGAATGTGTCAAACAAGGTCCGCATCGTGTGGTTTATCGGATAAAAACGCCCCAAGGCGACTTTTATGCGAAACATTATCGGTCCCCCCGATGGACGGATCCGTGGCGCAATCTGTTCCGGGGTTGCCCGGCCAGGCGGGAGTTCCAGACCTTGCAGGTGCTCACTCAACGGCAGGTTCCCACACTTCGGCCCATTGCCTGGGGCAAACCCCACGGGTGGCGGGGGCTGTGGGATAGCCTGCTGCTGACCGAGGCCCTCCCCAACGCACAGTCCCTGGATCAATTCTTTCGGATATCTTGGCCCCAATTCCCTCCGAAGGATCAACCCCGCGTGCTTCGGAGCCTGATAGAAGAGTTGGCTTGCTTCCTGGCTCAGTGCCATGAGGCGGGCATCTTGCATGAAGATTTACATACCGGCAATATTCTTGTGGAAGGAAACTCCGGTCCGTCAGACTCTTCCCGGGCAAGCGGATTTCGTTTTTTCCTGATTGACGCCCAGGCGGTGCGTGTAGGGGAACCTTTAGATAGAGAGGCTAGTTTACGGAATCTTTCCTATCTGGCTGGGGCTTGGCGGGAGCGGACCACCCCGGCTCAGCGATGGCGGTTCTGGAAAAGGTATTGCCAGGCCCGGCCGGGAATCCCCTTCCATCTGCGGAAGGATGCGGAGCGGATCGATCAGCTCGGATGGAAACAGCATCTACGGATATGCCGACGCCTTGATCGGCGAAGTTTAGCGACCAATCGGGACTTTATGGCTTTGAACGCCTGCGGAAACAAAATTTATGCCTTAGCCGACCAAGACCCGGATTTGCTCCACTTATGGGCCTTAGCGCCTGAGGTTCTGGTGGAAGAGTTTCTCCATCGGGCGGTGAAATTAGGGCATCGGAGTTTGGTGATCGAGGCGGATTGGCCTCCGGCGGGCGAATCTATGGTTCGATTCTCCGAGGCCTCCTGTGCAGAGGAACATCCGATGGGAAAAGCCCCTCTGCCAGCTCCCCATTTTTCGATGGTTTCGTTCCCATGCCAGGCAGAGGATTTGGGAAAGCAGCTTGGTGGCAAGGCCGTTCTTTTTTCGGAATTCGGTCCCTCGTACTCCAAAGCAGACAGAGAACGGAGGGATTCAAACCCGGAGTATTCCTCTTCCGAAACTCCACCGGTTTTCAGGAAGGCCTCCTGTTGTGCCATCATCGATCTACGGAGTCCTGCTGGAGAAAAAAATCTTTCCGGCGACATCCCCCCCAGCTTTGGAAATGAAAAAGCACCTCAGGAAGCGGCCCTTTTTCTGCCGGGGCGTTCTTCAGGGACCTGGGCGGACCAGAAGAGGCAGGAAATGGGAAGTCCTTCCATCTTTCGGGCGGCAATCAAACGTTTTCGAGAGCGGGTGGGTTGGGCTGGCTGGAGGAGGTATTTCCGAACCAGTCGAGCTATCCGGGCCTGGTGGGCAGGCCATGCATTGCTTCGCCGAGGCATAGCTACTCCCCGACCGATCGCCCTTTGTGAACCGGCTTTCCGAGGCACCCCCTATTATACGTATTTGGTTTCCGAGTGGATTCCGGAGTCCCAAAATCTTCATCTTTGGGGTTGGCAGATTGCCCGTCTCCCCCCGCCGGAGCGGCATAAGTTGGCCGCCCAATGTGCGGAAACTTTAGGTCGCCTGATTGGCAGACTCCACGCCTTTCGGATCAGTCATGGCGATCTGAAAATGTCCAACATCTTAGTCGCCCACCGATCGGGCCGACTGAACGCCTGGCTTCTGGATGTAGAAGGGGTTCGAATCGGAGGTCCGAGGGGACGGAGGTATCTGAGGGACTTAGGCCGATTGGCGATCGGACTGCAAGCTCACCCTTGGGTCTCTCCGACGGTTCTCTGCCGCTTTTTGCGTACTTATGTACATCAATTCCCTCCATTTGCCCGGCCGGATTGGAAAATCCTGTGGCGCGCCATCCGCACGGAATTCGAGCGTCTGCTGAATAAAAAGAAATTCCAAGGCGGCCGCCTCCTGTGAGAAACTCTTCGATCCGTGATCGGCTGTTTTGTCCTCAGCCCAAAAGAGAAAAGACGAACAAAGCATATGCGTTTTAATGTAAACAAAAATGGACTACCTACCGGCCGTATTGGGGTCGATTGCCTTGACGGACCAGAGAAGCGGATGACTCCTATTGACACTCCGAGCGGAATGGGTATCCTACAGGGAGCATTTCAGGAAGGCGTGGCTCCTGAAGGCGGAGGTTGGGAGGGCCATTCGTCTGGTTTATTTTCCGGCCTTGCGTTGGTCGGCCTGGCGAATCGGCTTATCCAGAAATCTCCCCCTAGAAAAGAAAGGAGACCAAGAAATGAAAAAGATGGTTGTAGGACTGTGGATCATCGGATGGGGCATGTGGGTATGTCCTGTCGATGCCCAAGTGGGGACAAAGAAAACCCCAGACCAACGGGTAGAAAAGCTCCTCCAGGAAGCAGAGCTGAAATACAAAATTGACGACGACGGAGATTTTATGCTCGGAAATCGGATTGACGAACAAAGAACCCAACTGGCCTGGATTCTGTCGAATACTTCCAAACTGGGGACGATCGAAATTCGGCAGATTTGGTCGATTGCCTATCGCTCCGAAGAGCCGATCCCGCCGAAGATTGCAGCTCGGCTTCTGGAGCAGAACGGGCAGGTCAAACTGGGCGCTTGGCAGATTCGCAAGATGGGCAACCACTATGTGGCTGTTTTCGCCGCCCAAATTGCCGCGGACACCGATAAACAAACTTTGCTCCTAGCGATCCATGCCGTCACCTCCACCGCCGACGAGATGGAAAAAGAACTGACAAACAAAGACGACTTCTAGGTCCGTCGCCTTTTCTCCAAAGAAAACCGATCCCCACACGAGCCGACTGGGCCAAGCCCCCTTCGTTTCCTGGCCCATCTAGCCAAGGCCAGAAACCATCCTTAATGCCAGCAACACATGGACATCTTGCCCAGGAAGAACAACTCTCGTTCCTTCTTTTCGCATCGGCCGAAATGGTACAAGGGGTTACTTTTCTAAGGCTTGGCGGAGGTCGGCGATCAGATCTTCGGGGTTTTCGACGCCGCAGGAAAGGCGGATCATGTTGTCGTCGATGCCCACGGCCTGGCGCTGCTCCGGGGTGAAATCATGGTAGCTCATGATGATGGGCTGTTCGACCAGGGATTCCACGCCGCCGAAACTAGGGCCGATCCGGGGCAGACGCATCGCATCGACAATGGCCCCCGTCTGTTGGGCGTCCGCATCTTTGACTAGGAAGGTCACCAGGCCGCCAAAGCCGCTCATGGTGCGTCGGGCCACCTCGTAATACGGATGGCTCGGAAGGCCCGGATAATAGACCCGCTGGATCCGCGGATGGTTGGCCAGGAATTGGGCCACCGCCAGACCATTCTGGTTGTGCCGTTCCATGCGCAGAGCAAACGTCTTCAAGCCCCGGAGCAATAAATAATCGCTATGCGGACCGCAGATCGTACCAATCACTCCCCGAAGTTTTCGCACCGGCTCCAGCGCATCGGCCCGGCCGATGACCACTCCGGCTAACACATCGTTGTGCCCGGCCAGATATTTCGTGCAGGAATGGATCACATAATCAACGCCCCACTCCAGCGGCCGGAGGTTATAGGGAGTGGCCAAGGTGGAGTCGATCACCGTTTCAATGCCGTGGCGGCGTCCGATCGCCACAAACCGCTCCAAATCCACCACGCTCATATGCGGATTGGTCGGCGATTCGCTCAAAAGGAGTTTGGTCTGCCCGGTAATGGCCGACTCCATCTTTTGGTAATCGCAGGCGGGCACCAGATGCGTCTTGACGCCGAATCGCCCCAACACCTTCGTACAAAACTCCCGGGTCCGATGGTAGCACTCGTCAAACAGCAGGATTTCGTCCCCGGCTTGCAGTTTCGCCAACAGGAAGGTGGCGATGGCGGCCATGCCCGTGCCGAACAGGATGGCCGATTCCCCTCCTTCTAACGCCGCCAATTTCCGTTCCACGACTTTTTCCGTCGGGTTACCATACCGGCCGTATTCTTCCCGGGGGATTTTTTTGTCCAGATATTCCAACACGGCCGCCGTATCTTCGAAGGTATAGGTGGCCGAGCAGAAGATGGGATCGGTGATGGCATAGCCTGGCTTTTGGCGGGCCTCCCCCGCATGAACCGCCAATGTAGAAAGACCCGGAGTTTTCCCCTCCGCAGAGGGAACTGCTTTCTCGGAAGTCATCCAGAGGATTCCTCACAAAGAAACTATGGGGGTTGTGATCTTGAAGTTTTACAAAAATCCCAGCCTGGGATGCTTTCGCCGTCCAAACAGTTATAATCTTTTTATTCTACGTGTCTTCCTGCCGGAGACAAGTTCTCCCCATTGGAATCCGTAAGGCATGGTCCTCGCAGGCGAAGACGATTCTTACTCGCCCCTTGGCAACTTTGGAACGTCTTCTTCTGCCTCCTTTTGCCCAAAATGGGATGATAGGTATCTGGCGGCTCTAACTTATTGGAAAAACTTTGTACCGAAAGGAACAACTGATGCCTAAAACCATCCTCTTCAATCGGCGGCAATTTTTGGAACGTTCCGGCAGAGTGTTGGGGGCTTCTGCTTTGGCCGGGCTGACTCTTCCCTATGTTCATGCCGGGGAATCTGCCCGACTGAAATTGGGGCTGATCGGCTGCGGAGGCCGGGGAACCGGAGCGGTGGCCAACGTCCTGGCTCCAGAGTCCAACAAAGACGTTGTCCTCTGGGCTATGGCCGACCTGTTCTCCCAACACCTGGAAGCCTCGCTGAAGAACCTAACCGGCATGTTTGCGGATCGGGTGCAAGTGCCGCCGGAGCGGCGGTTTAGCGGGTTCGAGGGTTACCGTGGCGTGATCGAGAACTGCGATGTGGTCCTGGTGTGCACGCCACCCCGGTTTACCGCTAAGATCACCCTGGAAGCGGTGCGGGCCAAACGCCATGTCTTTTTCGAAATCACCGGCGCGGTGGATGTCCCCACCGTGAACATGATTTTAGAAGCAGACGCTTTGTCCCGGAAAAACGGAACCAGTTTGCTGGATGGCCATGTCTATCGCGCGCATTTGGCCCGCCGGGAAGCCGTCCGACGTATCTTGGACGGCCAGATCGGCCAGATCACGGCCATTCAGTGCGACTACATGCGCGGCTGGTATCGGCCGCTGCCCCACAAACCAGAATGGAGTGAACTGGAATATCAAATCCGTAATTGGAATTGGTTCAACTGGCTCAACGGCGGTCATGTGGGCAACACGCTCAGTCATAATCTGGACTCCGCCCTTTGGGCCTTGGGCGACCAGGTGCTCCCGGAGGCCGCCTATGGCATGGGCGGACGCGCGACCCACATCCACCCCAACCGAGGCACCTCCTACGATCATGAGGCCGTCGTCTATGAATTCCCGAACGGGCTTATGCTCTACGGTTTCATCCGCAACGCCGATGGATGCTTCAACTCGAATCGGGATATTTACCACGGTACCAAAGGCCGATGTTACTATAAGGCCTTCTCCCCGCCGCAAATTACCGATCTGAAAGGCAATGTGGTTTGGCGGGCTGACGAAGCCCTGGCCCAAAAGTCGGCCTACGAACAAGAGCAAATCGAACTGTTGGACTCGGTTCGGACCGGCAAACCCATTCATCGCGGGAAAATCCTGGCCGATTGCGCCATGATGTGCGTCCTAGGCCAATTGGCGGTTTTCACCGGCCAGCGGGTAACCTGGAAAGAAGCGGTCGATTCTCAGTTTGCTTTTCTGCCCCAGGGGGAGATCACCTGGGACAGCCAGCCGCCGGTAACGCCCGGCCCCGATGGGCTCTATCCCGTACCGATCCCAGGGGTTACCACACTCCGGACTCCTTTAGCCCGGCTGGAACTCCCTTCGGACAGGACGCCCGTAGGATAATGGCTAGTCTCTCCCTAGGGCCTGGCCCCTTTTGACCCCCAGAAAAAATCCCCATTTCCCCATTCTCGAAAAACTCGACATCTGTCTAGCTTGACTGTATCTACCGGAAGTAATTACCACAATCTGTTAGGTTTGAGCCGATTCTTACCCCCTACAAGTTGTGGGGGCTTGGCCGGGTAGATACAGTCAAACTAGAAAGCCATGTCCTCGTTTCTATTTTTCCTTCGCTTCAAGGAGACGGTAGGATGATGTATTTTGCAAGCGGAAAAGATTGGTCCGGCCCATCGAGTATCTATGCCATGGCCCAAAAGGCTCGGCTCGGTCAACCTCTGGAACATTCCTTGCTGTCTGGGGCTTCTAGGGGGCTGGATCGGCGGCGTTTTTTGGCCGGTGCGGCCGGTTTCACGATTCTGTTGGCCAAACCCCAATGGGTCCGGGGCGCTGAGGCGGCTTCGAGCATTCGGCTGGGCCTGATCGGCTGCGGAGGCCGAGGCAATTGGATCGCCGATCTGTTTAACCAACACGGCGGGTATCGCTTTGTGGCTGTGGCCGACTATTTCGCCGATCGGGCCTTGAAGACCGGCAGCCGCCTGGGACTGCCCGAAGACAAATGCTTCAGCACCCTGTCAGGATACAAACGTATCCTTGATCTCAAGCCCGACGCCGTGGTGATCGAAAGCCCCCCGTATTTCCACCCGGATCAAACCTGGGATGCCGTAGAGGCCGGTTGCCATGCCTTTGTGGCCAAGCCAATTGCCGTGGATACGCCCGGCTGCAAACGGTTTTTACAAGCCGGCCGACGCGCCACGGAAAAGAAACTCTGTGTGTGGGTGGATTTCCAGACCCGTGCCAACGAGTTGTATCAGGAATGCGTGCGCCGTGTTCGTGCCGGCGACATTGGGCAGATCGTCTCGGCCGAGGCCGTCTATTACACCGGAGGCACTTGGGGCGGCCATGCCGACCTGAAAGACCCCGAAACCCGCATGCGGCTCTGGGGACGGGATCGCATCCTTTCCGGCGACATCATCACCGAACAAAATATCCACGCTCTGGACGTGGCTACCTGGTTTTTAGATCACGATCCGCTGCGGGCCTACGGTGCTTGTACTAAACGGGGCCGACAAGACCCGGCCACAGCGTCCGATCTGGTCTGCCATGATGCCTTTACTTGCGTCTTTGTGTTCCCGGAGGACATTCCGCTCAGTTTTGCCTCCAAGCAATACGGGACCGGCGTTGAAGACATCGGCTGCTGGATATTCGGGCCGAAAGGCACGGCAGAAACCCATTACTTCGGCCAGGTGCTCATCCGAGGTGAAAAATCCTACAAAGGCGGCAAATTGGGCAACCTCTACACGGACGGGGCCGTGGCCAATATCGCCGCCTTCCATCGGGCCATTACCCAGGGCGACTTTAGCAATCCGACCGTAGCGCCCAGCGTACGCAGCAACCTGACCACGATCCTGGGACGAACTGCCGCCTATCGCCGGGCCGAAGTCTCCTGGGAGGAAATGCTCCGGGCCGACGAAAAACTGGAATTCCCCCTGCAAACTTTGAAATCCTGATTCAGGCCGCAAAGGGCCCACGCCAAACCGCTACCGTGAGAAAAACGCCCTGAGGATCGCAAGCTGCTCAAGCTGGGTGTGCTATTGCCGCAAATGCGTGCGCCTCATTTCCTTCGCTTCCCTGCATCGCTTGCCCAGCTCATAGAGAAGATCGCAGACATTTCGTCTGCCATGTTCATCTGCATTTTTTGAGGGAGAGAGCGGCCCATCGCGGCATGGCCGGATGCGGAACACTGACGGCCGTTGGAGAGATCACATGTATATATTTCGAGATTGCTCCCTCATGGTGGCGGCCCGGCGTTTCTTTCGGACAAAACTCTGCCCGAAGGAGCTTTTTCACTGCACGGTTATGGTGAGCAGTTCTTCCGCCACCGCTTCGATCTGATCGGCGGTAACCGCCTCTTGACCTTCAGCGTAACTGACCAACAAGGCCAGGTCGGCCAAGCGATTGATCCGTCGGGGGAGGCCCTGAGAGATTTGATAGAGCACATCCAAGGCATTTTCATCGAACAATTCTCGGCTGGCGCCGGCGGCTTTAAGCCGATGGGCCACATAGGCGGCAGTCTCCGTCGCATTCAAAGGACGTAATAAACATTTAACTACTAGATGATCCTCCCAGCTCGGCATCCGTTCCAGCAGAGGCAGGAAGGACGGCTGTGCTGTCAGGAGGAAACTCACCCCTGGACGACGCCCTAGAGAAAAATTCCATAACGACCGAATCGCCTCCCAAGACCCTAAATCTGTCATCAGATGGGCGTCTTCCAAGACCACGATGGGCCGTCGGTTTTCCTCGGCGGCCTGGGTCAATAGTTGGCGGATTCGCTGGAGGCTTCGGTACAGAGGAACCTGCGAAGAATCCCACTCCCTGGTTTCCAAGGCGTCGGCCAGATAGGCCAAAAGTTCTTCCGCAGGCATTTGGGGAAACCCTACTTCGACCCACGGACGAAACCGCTCACCCAACACGTTCCGCAACAGCCCCACCACGAACGACTTGCCCACTCCCGGCGGCCCCACCACCAACGCCGCTTCCGCATGGTTCTCCAGGGCATAACGGAGTTTCAACAGAGCCGCCTGATGCGACTCGCTCGGATAATAAAACCGAAGGTCTAGCGTATTTTCAAAAGGCTTTTCGGTAAGCTGCCAATACGCCTGATACATGGCTCGACCAATCTAAAGAAGCGGCTTCCACCGGAAAGGATGCAAAACAGATCGACCTGAGGGAAAAAGAGCAGGGCTTTCCAGGGGGTTATACACAATTATCCACGATTCCTATCACGGGGATTCCCGCCGTCTGAAACCGCTGCCGCAAATTGGCCAGCTCGGTTCGGACTGTCTGACCCCGAACATTCCGCACCATCACCAGCCCCTCTACCAGGCCAACCTCTTTGACCTCCTCCAAGGCAAGTGCCTCCGCCACGTGGTCCAACACTCCCATATCCACCAAGATCACATCATACAATGGGCGGAGTTGGTTCAATCCTCGCCCTATCTCGGCGGGATATCCGGCCAACCGATCCGCCTTGGATCGTGAGGAAGAGTTCCGCGGCAAGATGGTTATTCCGTCCGTTGGAGATTCGATAAGGACCTCCTGGAGGGTTAGGAGTCCTTCGGCTGCCTGTTCCCACGTAACCTGCGGAGCCAGGTTCAACTGCTCGGCCAAATCCGGATGCTGGAGGTTAGCGTCGGCCAGTAACAGACGGTATCCTCGCTCGGCCAATCGCCGGGCCGCACACAAAAGAAGCGTGGTGGCTCCCTCCCCAGCCCGCAAAGAAACAAAACCAAATACCTTCTTCCCCTCCCCAGCGGCAGACAGAATCGCCCCCGCCACCCGATCCAAGGCCGCTGCCGCTTTCGCTTCCAAGGCTAAACACACCCTCGGCCAGTGTAATTGCGCTACGCGCCAGTGGGGGGAAACCGCTTGGGAAACCTCTTCTGCTCCCGCCGGTGATGAGGCATCGGCGGGCATGGGCCTCGGAGAGCCTGCTCCAGTCGCCGATTTCTGCGGCCCCTGAACAGACGCCCCTTCTGGCGGTCGGTGCAACTGAAGTCGCCTGGCCGTCGCTATTTCCCCTGAAGATTTTTCGCTGGAGCTGCTTCGCCCCGACGCTGAGGCCGAACCAGGTGTTCCTCGGACGGCCATCTGCACCACCGCTTCGGAAGACGCTTCCGGAACCGATTCCGGCGCAAAAAGGCTCAGACGAGGAGGCGACGAAGGCCGAGCCAATTCCGGACGACCTCGCACCTTCGGCCCTTCCCGATCCCCATGGAACGGAATGGTCGGCGAAGGGGGTTCAAAAAAACAGACCTCTCGCGGAATCTCTAAATCACAAAAGGTGATCTTCCGGGGATTTTTCGGGAGTTTTGGCTTCTTGGTTGTTCCTACTTCCGCGGAGTCGGAAAGAGAGTTTGGCTCTGGGGAGCCGGTGAAGTCCAAAACACACTCCGGTCCGGGACTTGGTTGCGCCTCCGTAAAGGGGGCCGAGGTATCCGAAGATGTTTCCCCTCCCCAAGAGCTGGAGGGTGAGTGGAAAGATTGTTGGAGCGACCGTTTCCCTTTGCCTGGGGAGAGAAAATGGGGTCTTGGGACCAAGGCCGGAGGGGGCGGACCGGCTTGGGAATCCACCGAAGCCAACTGCTGCAAAGTCCTCCGATTCGGCAGTCCTACCGGCGGTTGTTCCTCTTGCGGATTCAGGGTCTCGACCAGGGAAACTCGGAGCGACCGGGAGGCTGATTTTTTCCCTGAAGTTGCTTTCTTTTCGGAAACAGCGGACGGAGAGGGCTGTTGGGAACCTATACCAGAAGGGGGACTTCGATCGGTATCTGGTGTCGGGTGGTTTGGCCGGGCGAGTTGGACGCCCTTGTCCGCCCCAAGGGCTTGATCCGACAACCGATGGATGGGCATAGTCGGGCCAGAGGCCTCCCCCAATCCCCTAACCTGTGGGTCTGAGGAATCGTGGGCAGAAAGGCTTCGGGGCGGGGATTCGGGCTTCGGCTCTGAATGGCCCGCCTTTTCGGAAGCCTCCAGGCTGGCCTTCTTTCCCCCTGCCTGCTGAAGATAGGCTTTAATAAAGGCTTGATCCAGTGCCGTCATAGGCACTCCTGACCGTAGGTTTTTCGATAGTTCCTTTAAAACGAGCGACCCCCGGCTCCTCACCCCTCAGTCCTGGGCTCCATGGAGAAGCTGTCCCAGCACCTGGAAACTCTGATCGAGGAAGATTTCCCACCCAGGACATGTCCCTGTCTGGATATCTGGTTGCACCGGGAGATTCATGAGGAATTTGCGGTTGGGGAGCATAGGACCCTGGCGGGTTCCCCTGCGGGTAGGGCGGATTTTGGACTGCCGGGTAAGCACGGGGAATCCTGTCCCCGTTGGGCCGAGCCGGCAGATGGGGATCGGTTCCATATGCAGAATCTCTTTCCGGGACGTTGACTTCTCTGTGGGAAGCTTCTCGATATTCGTTCCAAGGTCCATACCCGGTCGAAGGGTACCCCCCGGAAGGAGAATATGGGGCAGAGTCTCCTCCCAAACTTCTTCTCCCAGCCATCCGGTCCGGAGCGGGGGGACCGGAGGAATCCACCGGGGCCTCCCGAGACGGTTTGCCTGGAGGAAAAGCGACTGGATACCAATTCCCATCCGTACTCGGATAATAGACCATTTGCGGATTCGAGGAATGGGGATAATTGGTCGAAGTCGGACAATAAGGCCCAGAAGGCCGGGGTTCGGGAAAATTTCCAGAAGCGATTCTTTGTTCATCGTGCTGGAAAGCAGAGGCGGCGCTAGGAACACTTTCTTCTTGAAATTGAGCTGGCAATGCCCCCGAAACCTGCCTCTGAGGGAGGCCCCCTTTCCCCGGAGAAGGACCTGTCGCTTGAGTCGTTTGCTGGAATGCATCTTTCGGGGGGGTGCTGGGAGAAGTCTTGGATGGAGTGGCTTGCTGAGCCGAGGCAGCCGGAGCAGCCGTTGGAGGAATGCGGGTTGGATCAGTCCATTTTGGGGCTTCTGACGCCGTAGGAGCGGGCGGTTGAAACCCTTCCCCAGCAGATGAGGACTTTGCGTGGTCGGAAGGGGAGTGGGAGCGGAAAAAAATAGGCGGCATTGCGGCAATAAAGAACAAGAGGATCCCGCCCCCCAACAGAATCCGAGCAGACAGACTAGGGGTGAAAAGACGCCCGCCCGGCCGGGGGGAAGTTTCCCCACCCAGACTCTCCGCTCTCTCAGGGGAATCCGTTACATCGGGAATCTCTGCCAAGACTTCCTTCGACTCCAGGGGAGGCAGGGCGGCTGGGGGAGGTACGTCGGTAGGGTTAGTTTCCCCCCTGGATTTCTCTTTGTCCAAAAGCTCTTTTATCAAGACCGGAAAAAGTTTCATGGGACTGCGCCTTCTCTGTGCCCCCCATAATGAGGAAAACGGAAAAGAGAACTTGATGGGGCCTCAAGGCAAGTATCGGGTTCCGGTTTTGCTGAGCTTAAGAATTATTCCGCACAGCAGAAATCTATCGGTTAGGAAAACATGATAGGGAGAGGACCGCAGTTGGTTCCCCTTCTTTTGGTGGAACAGTCATCCACCATAGGACTTATAACTTAAGAATTAAAACCGCTCCTTGTAGAACTGGAACCGAGCGGAAATGTTCTTCCAGGTTTCCTACTTTGACTGTATCTACCCGGCCAAGCCCCCACAACTTGTAGGGGGTAAGAATCGGCTCAAACCCAACCGATTGTGGTAATTACTTCCAGTAGATACAGTCAAGCTACTTCCTTGCTCTAAAGAAGAACAGGGAACCGGTTATAACCTAGAATTGTAATGGGCTTCATTTTGGATAATTTGGGAGATTTAGGACATTTACGGAAAAGACCGGTACTTCGAGAGCTTTTCTATGGGCCAAGACTACCAGAGGATTTCTTTCTGCAACCCTATAGGGGGAACCCTCCTGAGGGAGGATATGGAACTCGATTGGTTCCCACGGTACCCCCCTTGAACTAAAGATAAAATGGGCAGGGTCTGGTGTTGGGAAAGAGGAGAAGTCCGTCCCCCCTTCTATGGAGGGTCGTGTCCGGCCACACCTTTGAAAAAATCCTCGAAAAGAAAGCCCCTGCGGTTCTCCCACAATGAAGATTCCAGGGAGCGTAGGCGGAACCTATGGGCATGGTGGATCCGATGGGAATCGAATCGAGCGACTTTGGTGCTCTTCGCCGCTGTCTAGGCGAGGTCGTCCAAGGCTATCAAGAGATCGAACATACTCTTGGGGAATTTTTCGAGGATTGGCGAAAGACACTCCAAAATGTTTCTATTTTTCCAGACCAACACAAAGAGGGTTCATCGGGTTCCGGAGCACGGGCAGATTGGCCATCGGCGTCGGCATCTCCTACGGAATCTCTTTTGGCCGGACAAATCGATCTGTTCCGACGCCAATCGACCGAACTGGCCGAGACCATTTCCCAACTCCATTCGGTCTGGAGTGAATTGACCAAATGGATCCAAGAGACCCTTCGTACCGTGAAACATTCTTCCGGGTGTACGTTTCACGGAGACTCACCGCATCTGCGGGAAGAACTTGATCGACTTCAGAAAGAGCGGGATAGCTTGCAAGCCCAAACTCGGCAGTTGGAGGCCTTGTTGGCCAGTAAAACCCAAGAGGCGGCTCAACTGGCGGACCTGCTGGAACATCAAAAACACCAAATGGCACACCAACAAGAACAATGGGCCAAACATCTCCACCTGTTAAAATGTTTCATCGATTCCTTCTTTACCCATCTTGCCGAATTCCCTCCTAATGGGGACATCAACCACCCTCCTGAAAACTATTCCTCGGAAATATTTTCCGAACAAGCCGAAAACATTTTCCGATTGCCTCCCACACGAGGCCGAAAAAGCTCTGCCGGATAAGCCCTTTCCTGGGGAAACTCGCTGGGCTACAACCCGGCCTTTCTGGACGCCGGCCAGAAAAGGAACTTGACGCCTGCCTCTGCTACTCCATATATTAAGGGATGCCGTAACCATCCATAATTTAAGAAATTACGTCAAAGACACCAGGAGATTCTCAAGCCCTCCAGAAAGCGTTTCTCTGGGGATGTTTCTAGGAAGATGACCGCCTCAGAGGGCTCAAGGAGAGGAGATTTTGAATTCCTATCCATCTGCAAAAGAGGCGATATGCTGTGGAACAGGCATTCGCAGGCCGGATGGAAGTCTTCCAAAGGCCTAGCCTCAGCGGGAGGATAAGGTCGATTTTCTTCGGATTAGGAGCTGAGAAGAGGCCTTGAGGGATCAAAATGGGCAATCCCTGGCCCCCCTGAAAGGCATCATCAGGGACAGTATCCAAAAGAAGGAAGCTAACCTGCAATGCGGCCGCAACTGATTCATGTCCGTCAGGCGGAAGACCCCCGGGATGTCATCCACCTAGCGGTCCAGACGCTGACGGAGGGAAAATTAGTGGCTTTTCCGACGGAGACCGTCTATGGGGTGGCGGCTCGGGCTTTGAATCCCTCAGCGGTGCGCCGTTTGATCGAAATGAAAGGCCGACGGCCTGGCCATCCCCTGACACTCGCCTTGTACAGCGCCGAACAAGCCCGGGATTATATCCCCGACATGAGTCGGTTGGCACAACGGTTGGCCCGACGTTGTTGGCCCGGTCCGGTTACCTTGGTCCTTAACGATTCCCACCCGGAAGGATTGAGTCGCCGACTGCCTTCGCAGGTCCAAAAAGCCGTGGCGCCCCATGGGACTTTGGGCATCCGGGTGCCTGGACATCCGTTGGTCTTGGAGGTCTTACGGATGATGGCGGGTCCTTTGGTTCTTTCCAGCGCGAACCGCACCGGTCATCGCGATCCGCGCACCGCTCAGGAAGTCCTAGAAGCCCTGGGCGGGGATGTGGATTTGATCTTAGACGACGGGCCAGCCCGGTTCGGAGAGCCCTCGGCGGTTGTCCAGGTAGAAGGTTCTCGTTATAAGATTCTTCGGCCTGGGGTGGTGCCAGAACAAACGCTGAAACGGTTGGCCAGTCTTCTGATCTTATTTGTGTGTACGGGCAATACGTGCCGAAGTCCCATGGCAGAAGCTTTGACTCGGAAGATGCTCTCCGATCGGCTCGGTTGTGGGATGGACCAGATCGAAGAAGCAGGGGTGATGGTCATGTCGGCTGGAATTGCAGCCAGCTTAGGCGCCCAGGCCAGCCCTGAAGCCGTCGAAGTGATGCGATCCTATGGGATTGACCTGACAACCCATGAAACCCAGCCAGTTAGCGAAACTCTCATCCGCCATGCGGATTACATATTCACCATGACGCAGGGCCACCGACAGGCCATCTTGGCCGAATGGCCAGAGGCCGCGGAACGTACCCTGTTGCTCTGTCCTGAAGGGACCGACATTGCCGACCCCATCGGTGGGCCTGTGGAACGCTATCGTCGGTGCGCCCAACAGATTCAGCGCGCTGTCCAAGTACGTCTCTCGGAGTTAGAACTACCATGAAAATTGCGGTCGGCAGCGATCATCGGGGATTCGAAGTCCGAACCAAAGTCATCGAATTGCTCCAACGACTGGGACACGAAGTGCAAGATTGCGGCAGTTTTACGCCCGCTCCGTGTGATTATCCTGATATCGCCGCCCAAGTGGCCTCCCGAGTCAGCCGGGGCGAAGTGGATCGAGGTATCCTGATCTGTGGGACCGGACTGGGAATGTGTATTGCCGCCAACAAATTCCCCGGCGTCCGCGCCGCTCCTTGCCATGACGATTTCACCGCGGAAATGAGCCGACGCCACAATGACGTGAACGTCCTCTGCCTGTCGGCCGATCTGTTGGGAGAACGTCTGATTGACCGGATGGTAGAAATTTGGCTGAATACCCCCTTTGAAGGCGGCCGACATGCCCGACGCATCCGAAAAATCCTGGAGGTGGAAAAACAACAACTTCCTCCCCCACCAGAGAATTGCAAAGACTCCGAGGGTTAACCGTGGTTTCAGCGCCGTCGGCTTCTCCGAAGAGAATTCCGCTGCCTCTTTGAGGTCGCAGCCGGGTCACAGCTTCCCCAAGCTTGTCCGAGAAGAGCTATCAGAACCATCCAGAATCGATCCTATCCACAGCTTGTCAGGGAACCGAGGATAAGCCTCAGCTATTTCAAAACCGCTCGCTATGGAATCCCAAGTTACGCCAACCTTTGCCGATCCCTGCGGAATAGTGAAAACTTGTATAACGGAGAGGACAGGATTCGAACCTGCGGAGGGCTAAAAATCGCCCTCATCGGTTTAGCAAACCGACGCTTTCGACCACTCAGCCACCTCTCCAAATAGGAAATTCGAAACGCCGAATCCGGGCAGAGGAATTCTCCCCGTCCTTGGGGACTCGAGGTTCTCCCACGGAGGACTTCTTCCGGAGAAGAAAGGTCCGCAACATCGAGTCTTGGTCTATTTTAGCATTTGGGGATAATCCCAGAAATCCCTAAAAATTAGGGAGATAACCCCACTCTTTAGAGTTACTTTTAAGAGCCTATCCCAAAATCAGGCGGGTGCAAGCTGGGTTGGATTTATCTGGCCCCTGAAACCTACCTCCATGGGAGGATCGGACAAGGGGACCGCCATTTTGGGATAGGCTCTAAGTACAACCTCCGTGGTTTTCCAGGGTGATGGTGCATCTGTTTTCCGTGTCAAAGTTCTCTCTAGGTATGGCTGGCCGGCTTATTTGGATATTATTTTGTGTGATGGTTCATCTGTTTTCCGTTTCAAAGTTCTCTCCATATACTCCCACATGGATGCTCTCTAAAAACCCCATCTAAGAGGCTGTCCCGAAAATCCATTTTTAGCCGGGATGCACGACCAACGGGCGGCCCCCAGACTGCCAAAAACCCTAAGAAAACGGCATTTTGGTTAGCTTGACTGTATCTACCGGAAGTAATTACCACAATCTGTGGGGTTTGGCTGATTCTTACCCCCTACAAGTTGTGGGGGCTTGGCCGGGTAGATCCAGTCAAATTAGTCAGAACGGTTTGCAGAAGGTTCGGGGCCGCCTCTTGGCTACCCATTTCGGGACAGCCTCTAAGTCGAACTGCCGATGGAGTTTCTCTATTTTCGTCCAAGGGCCGGCGATATTCTTAATCCCCTCTTTCAGAAGCGGATGCTGCTTTCCGGATCTGGGGTGGATATAGGTTAGGACATCCCAAGGCGGCCCGTGCATTTCAGGGGGCATTCCCGATGCTCTATGTTCCTGGAAGTACAGGTCCAGAAAATACATAGATGAACACTAGGCTAGCCAGGTGCGGAAAAGCCCATTGGGCAGCCTGGTCGGCCGCTCTTTCGGTATTCATCATGCGGATACCATACCATAAATCATAGAAAGACTGTAACTTTTTCCAAAAATGGTGTTCTAGAGTTCGGGGGGCTTGAAGGAGGAATGCCCTCTGGATATTTTTCTAAAAAAAAGAGGAAAAATTGTCCCCCACTATCTTGCTATATACGAGCGTCTATACTATGATGATAGTAATTGGATAGATTTTGTTTAGGTTGCCTTTTTTACAACAAGGAGTTCGAGATGGACGTAACTGAGCGCTTAACAGAACGACAGCGGAAGATTTACGAATTCATCCGCGACAAGATTCGCAATCGCGGCTATGGGCCGACGGTTCGCGAAATTGGCGACGCTTTTGACATTCGCTCGCCCAATGGGGTGGTTGGACACTTGAAAGCCCTGCAACGCAAAGGGCTGATCAAGCGCCACCGTTATATGTCCCGGGCCATCGAATTAACGGCTGAGCCTATTCATCGGTATGGGCTTCCGTTGGCCGGCGAGATTGCCGCTGGCGTGCTCCACGAAGCGGTTGAGCAGAAAGAGTGGGTCGATTTCCGTGAAATGTTCGACCCGGAAGCGGAAAACCTTTTTGTGCTCCATGTCCGCGGGGATTCGATGATCGAAGATCAGATTGCCGACGGGGACTATGTGGTCGTCCGCAAACAGAAGACCGCCCGAAAAGGTCAAATTGTGGTGGCCATTACCGATGAAGGCGAAGCCACCTTGAAACGCTGGATTCCGGAAAAGAATCGCATCCGGTTGGAACCGGCCAACTCGAAGATGAAGCCGATTTTCGTCAAGAATGCCAAAGTGGTGGGCGTGGTCGTCGGGGTCGTGCGGAAAGTAAGTTAAACGCCGAGGTCTGTTCATGCCCCGATAGAAGGCGGAGCCTGGTCCCCATCCGAATCCTTCGAGGCGATGGCGAACGCAGAAAGAATCGAGGCCGATTAGGTTTCGCCCGGAGGCCGGTTCTTCGTCTCCCAAAACGATTGGCAAGGGAAGGAGTGATGGTCTATCAAGAGGACAAGGACGTTGGCGGCATTGAATAGACATATGTTTCGGGCCAAGCCGACGTAATCCAAAACGTCCTTGGCCTTTTTCTTTTTCTTGAAAAGTTCTGTTGCGTATTCCCTTCTCCGATAGTCCTCCAGCAACCGAATGGGGCGAGGAAAGAAACGGATGGGTCCCCTGGTGGGCCGCTGGGAGATTCGGGGGCTTTCGGAGAAATGCTCGGACTGGGTACCCCCGCCTTATGGGAAAAGGGAAGCACGGAGAGCTTCGCCTTCGCATCTGCCAGAACTTCTTCTTGTTACGGAAAAAGTTTCCGCTTTCTCAGAAAGCCCACGCGGGAAGGTCCCACAGGTCGGTTTTCCGGGACCGTCCCACAGGGGACGATCTGCTCCCGACGGCGAAACCACCCGATTGGTTATCCCTGTTGGGGGTAAGGGCCCATGGCCTCGCTGAGGAAGTTTGGACGATTATCGGAGACCTTTGAGCAGCGATTCGGCCTCTTGGCGTTTGGAGAACGGCCGTTTGGTTTGGAGGGCCTGTTTGAGCAGTTCCTTGGCCCGATCGGTTTGGCCTCGATCGACCATTACCCGGGCAATGTAAAAGGCGGTGTCGGCGCTGAGCTGACCACTGGAAGCTGCCCGACCTAGCGCCTGATCCGCCTCATTAAGCCGACCTAACCGATACAGCACCCACCCATACGTGGACCACGCTTCGGCCACGTTGCCGAAGGCCTGAACGCCAATCTGCGAGACTTCAAAGGCTTTCCGCTTTTTGGCTTCTTCCTCTTGTTCTGTCAGGGCCAAAGCCCAGTTGTTCAAGGCGGCGAAATTGCCGGGCGATTGCAGATGGGCCGATTGGAAATGGCTTTCCGCTGTCTTATAGTCCTTCATAAAATAGGCCACCAGGCCGGCCAACATCTTGGCTTGGAAGGAATCGGGATCGAGCTTCAGGGCGATTTCGACCTGTTGTTTGGCCTGTTCGTACTGTTCGGTATCGAAGGCCCATTGGGCGGCGGCCAGGCGGGTTTGCAAGTTTTTGGGGTCTGCGGTCAGGGCAGCCACCATCATCTTGGCCGCCTGTTCCCGCTGACCGGCCGATTCGTACAACTGGGCCATAATGGCTTCCGGTGTGAGGACCTGGTCATTGGCTTTTTTGGCCGCCCGGAATTTTTCCAACGCCTCGTCGGTTTTGTTTTGTTGGAACAGTGCCCGGCCTAGGCGCTGCAAGGCGTTTATATTGTCCGGCTCCTCTTTCAGCCAGGTTTCTAGGTGCTTTTGGGCGGTGGCCCAATCTTCAGCAGCCTCCGCTAGACCAGCCAATCCAGAACACATCCGTTGCAAAATCAGCTTCTTTCGCCGGGCCGTCCCCTTGAAATCATTCAAAATCCGTTGGGCTTCCGTATAGAGGAATTTCGCTTCTGTATGCCGCCCACCCCGAAAAGCCAAATCCCCCAAAATCACATAGGCCTCCGGATCGGCCGGCGATTCCTTAATGGCCGACTCCAAAGACGCAATCGCACGATCCAATTGATTGACCGAAGCAAACAATTGGGCCATGATCACGTCGGCTGGGGGCAAGTCGGCATGCTTTTTACAAGCCGCCGCCAGCAATGCCCTCGCCCCATCAATATCCCCGTTCCGAAACCGGGTCACTGCATCCTGCACTTCCTGAATCTGTTGCGGCGGTTCTGGAACCGGCGGGGCTTCGCCTACCGGCACCGGTTCTGCCCAGCAAACGCCCCCTCCCCACACCCACCATAGCACCACCATCAGACCCACCATGTACCCACGTTGACAAGCAGCTCTCATGAATCCGCTCCCCAATGAAAAAGAGGTGACAACAGACAAACGGCACTCCCGGTTCCTTTTCTTCATTCGCTGGTTTTGGACTTCCCCTCCGGCTTTCCTGGCCGGGAGTTAAACTCCTTTATTTTTTCAATTATACCACCTCTTCCTCTCTCGGGATGGGAGTGCCTCCGATCGCTTCGACGCAAAAGGCTCCCTGCTCCAAGGGGCTCCGTTCCCCTTTGCCCATCCCGAGTTTTCCAAAAACGTCCAGAAACGTCATGGCCTGCCAGAGCGGGACTTGCCCATAACCACCCAAAGGAATCTTTACGAAAACTCTATTAGTAGTGTGTCTTGCTGCCATAACCACAATTTGTTGTGGCCAGTAAGCCTACCCCCCGAAAAGGTGTGGTTATAACCCCCACGAAATACGACTAACAAACCCTCTCATGGCCTGTCCCGCTGAGGCAGGCGTGGGGAAAGATCCTGGGAAAATAACCTTTTTTAGCCTTCCCCTGGGAGAGGTTTGCGATGATCCTGTGCGCCTATGCCTTATGGAATCCGCCCCTGCTGCAAACATCCATAGCTTGACTGTATCTCCCGGAAGTAATTACCACAATCTGTTGGGTTGGAGCCGATTCTTACCCCCTACAAGTTGTGGGGGCTTGGCCGGGTAGATACAGTCAAAATAGAAATAGTGGGAGGATTTTCAAGTCTCCGCGGGTGCGATATGATAAAAACGATTTTGCCAAGGATGCCTATTGGGTCCATTCGGCCAAGGAGAGTTGGCAACGTTTTCTCCAACGTCGTATTGGAAGGGAGGTTTTGCTATGATGAGCTTCCGGAAAGTGCTGGGTTGGTTCGGCGTCTTGGCTACCTTGGGCTGGCTGGTTGGCCTCGAAAGAAATCTGCTTTATGCCGAAGAGTCCACAGGTGAAAAAAAGACAATCCAGGCCCCATCGCCGGCGTCCAAACCGAAGGAGTCGAAAAACCTTTATCGCCGGTTGCCTTCTTACTATGGCCAAGTCGTAAAACCGGAGCAGCGCAAGCAGATTTATGCGATCCAAGAGGAATATGGGCCGAAGATCGACGCCCTCCGGGCCCAACTGGAAGCCCTTATTCAAGAACGGGACAAAAAGATCGAGGCGGTCCTCACCGAGGCTCAGCGTCAAGAGGTCGAACGACTTCGGGAAGAGGCCAAGGCCAAACGGGCCGTCAAAGAAAAATCCCCCGCCGCAGAGTCCAAACCCGCCGCCGAACCACCGCAGCCCAAGCCGCCTGAAAAATCCACCGTCCCGGAAAAATCTCCGCCGGCCGAAAAATCGTAGAAGCTGCGAAAACCGTAACCTTTTAGCCGAAGGAACGGACTTGCTTGTCATGCTCGCCCAGCGGCGATCCAAAGTGGATACTTCCCAAGGGCGTCGGACCTGACAAGCAGGTTCCTCCAGGGCATCTTCATTTTCATTCGGCTAAAATGTTACGGAAAATCCCAACGTATTGTCTCTCCTTGGGCGAGAGAGCCATCTGAGCCTCGCCTGCTAGGGCGAAGGGTGCAGACCGTCTGAGGGGCTGTCCCGAAATGGGCAGCCCAGCGGCGGCCCCCATCCCTTGCCAAACCGTTCTGACTAACCAAAATGCCGTTTTCTTAGGGTTGGGAGAGGCTTGGGGCCGCCCGTGTATCCCCGCTCCAAATCGAATTTCGGGACAGCCTCTGAGGGGGCGACCGAATCGCGCTGGGTGAGGGAACGGCTTGGCGGGGCATGGGCCACGTTCCGACAACGCCTTTATTGCAGTTTCTCTTGCCAGCGTTTGAGCCACACCAGGGCATCCAGCGGCGGCATTTTGTCCAGGTCCAAACGGCGCAGTTCTTCCAGCATGGGATGCTCCATCGGCTGGAACAGGGTCAGTTGGACGTAGCGGGCCGGTTGACCAGCCCCCGAGGAGCGGCCATCCGATCCAGCGCGTTGCTGGACGCCGATGGTTGATTGGGATTGCCTTTCGGCAGCGGCTTGGTCGCCGAGCGTGCCTGCGGGTTGTGTACCGAGAGAATCCCCGGATGGGGGTTCAGATAGCCAAGCACCGGCTTCGGCGGCCAGGCGATCGTCTTCCAGTTGCACCAGCACCTCTTTGGCCCGCTGGACGATCGGTTTGGGCACCCCGGCTAGTCGGGCCACATGGATGCCGTAGCTTTTGTCCGCCGCACCGGGCAGGATTTTGTGTAGAAAGATCACCTCCTCTTGCCATTCCCGAACTGCCACATTCAGGTTCATTACTCCCGGCAGAAGCCGTTCCAGATCGGTCAGTTCGTGGTAATGGGTGGCAAAAAGGGTCCGGCACTGGATGCGATCATGGAGGTACTCGGCCACGGCCCAGGCCAGCGAAATGCCGTCGTAGGTGCTGGTGCCTCGGCCGATTTCATCCAGTACGACCAGGCTCCGTCGGGTGGCCAGGCGGCAGATGCGGGCCGTCTCGGTCATCTCCACCATAAAGGTGCTTTGCCCCCGGGCCAACTCGTCGCTGGCGCCCACGCGGGCAAAAATTCGGTCGGCAATGCCGATGGTCGCCTCCCGGGCCGGAATGAAGCTGCCCGCCTGCGCCAAAAGTACCAACAGGGCCGCCTGCCGGATGTACGTACTTTTACCTGCCATATTCGGCCCGGTAACCAGAGCGATGGTTTTCCCTTCGCCCATGCCGACGCCCAGTTCGGTGTCATTAGGTACGAAGGCCCCTTCCGGCTCCATGATGTCCAGGACCGGGTGCCGACCGTCGCGGATCAGCAGGATGGGTTCTTCGACCAAGCGGGGGCGGCAGTAGTTTCGTTGTCGGGCCAGTTCGGCCAACCCGGCCAGCACATCCAGTTGGGCCAGTGCTCCGGCCGTCTGCTGAAGCCGAGGTCGCTCCGCAGCCGCCACCTCCCGCAATTGGCAAAACAGGTCATACTCCAATTGCCGGGCTTTCTCGTCGGCCGTCAGCACCCGCTCCTCATACTCTTTCAGCTCCGGCGTGATATAGCGTTCGGCGTTTTTTAGGGTCTGTTTGCGGATGTAATCCTCGGGGATTTTATCCCGATGCGTATGGGTCACCTCAATGTAGTAACCGAACACCTTGTTGAAGCCCACTTTGAGCGTGGGGATGCCGGTCCGCTGGATTTGTTGGGCCTGATATTGGGCGATCCATTGTTTGCCGCCGTGGGCCAGTTCCCGCAGTTCGTCCAATTCGGCGGAGTATCCGGGCCGGATGAATCCGCCGTCTCGGCTGCTCAGGGGGCAATCTTCCACCAGGGCGGCTTCCAGTTTAGCCCCCAGTTCGGGACACAGGTCGATGTCTGCCTCGATCTGCTGGAGCAAGCTGCTTGTCCGTCCGGTCAGTTTGGCCTTCAGGGCGGGAAGCATCCTTAAGGTTTTGCCCAAGAAGCTCAGGTCCCTGGGGCTAGCCCGCCCGGTGCTCACCCGGGCCAAGAGCCGCTCCAGGTCGTAGATTCGCTGCATCGCCTCTCGCACTTCGGCGGCCATGCGACTATTCCGATACAGTTCTTCGACCGCATCCAGCCGACGGTTGATCGCTTCGATGTCGGTCAACGGGCTGGACAGCCACTCCGCCCAAAGCCGGGCGCCCATCGGCGTAACGGTCCGATCCAAAACGGCGGCCAAAGAGCCTTCCCGTCGGCCTTCCCGCAAAGTGCGGGTGATTTCCAGGCTTCGACGGCTCGATTCGTCGATCTCCAGCACACTGCCCCGTCGGTACGGCACAAGCCGATCTAAATGCGCCAGCGAGGTCTTTTGCGTTTCGTTCAGGTAATCCAGGATAGCGCCGGCGGCGCGGATGGCCTGCCGATCTTCCGGGCTGTCGCCAAAGCCAAATCCTTCCAGATGCTGGGTACCAAAGTGTTTTCGCAACGTCTGGCAGGCCGTCTCCCAGTTGAAGGCCCAGGGCGGCCGTCGGGTGAGCATCATTCGGTCCTGGCCTGCCTGCGGAGGGACCGGCTCCCCCTCGGCCAGCAGGCATTCCGACGGCCCAATGCGGGCCAATTGGTCAGGGATTTCCTGGGCCGAGAAAGCCGCCGCCTGGAACCGCCCCGTCGAAAGGTCCACCCAAGCCAACCCCATCGGTTCCCCAGGACAGAGAGCCGCCAAATAGTTACTCGACCGAGGGTCCAGCAGGGTCTCTTCCGTAACCGTGCCGGCCGTTACCACCCGGGTAATCTCCCGGCGCACAAGCCCCTTGGCCAACTTGGGATCTTCGACCTGCTCGCAGACGGCCACCCGCATCCCGGCCGCAATCAGCTTGGCCAGGTAATGATCCAATTGATGATGGGGGAAACCGGCCATGGGGATGGCGTTTTCCCCTTTTTCCCGGCTTGTGAGAGCCAAGTTCAAGAGACGGGCGGCCAGCTTGGCATCCTCATCAAATAGCTCATAAAAATCCCCCATCCGAAACAACAGCAGAGCCTCCCCGCAGGCCCGCTTGGCCTCCCGATATTGCCGCATCATGGGGGTCAAACTCTCCTGCACACCATGCATACCCCCATGCTACCAGATCAAGCCCGATAGGGGCAGACCCCCGTGTCCGTCCACCCCCCAATCCCATCGAGGTAGGAGCAAATCTCGTGTCTGCCCAGCTACAGCGCCCCGTGTCCGTCCGCCCCAACAGCCCCCTCCTGTTTGCCCGGGGGTTCAGGGTAGCAAGGAAATAGAAGGGCACGCTCGTCCCGCCCACAGAAAAAGAACAACCCCCCGCTTCCATGGGGCCGGGGCGGATTAGCCCCGGAGAGCTGGACGGGGAAAACCGCCTTGTCGGGATGGGGCAGAGCTTCCATGGGGCCGGGGCGGATTAGCCCCGGAGAGTGTGGCGAAGGGGAGTGTGCGAGCGATTCCGATTCGGCGGCTTCAATGGGGCCGGGGCGGATTAGCCCCGGAGAGTGGATCGGATACACCACCTCCGGGAAATCCTCGGCGGCTTCAATGGGGCCGGGGCGGATTAGCCCCGGAGAGTCCGATGGGGCGATGTTGATTGGGCAAAGCAGCGTTGCTTCAATGGGGCCGGGGCGGATTAGCCCCGGAGAGAGCAGGCAATCCCAGTACGATTACTCTCTATCATCTTCCTTCAATGGGGCCGGGGCGGATTAGCCCCGGAGAGTAGGGGGGATCGTATATGCCCCAAAGGAGGGGCGCCCCCTTCAATGGGGCCGGGGCGGATTAGCCCCGGAGAGCTGATCACGGGACTAGGAAAGGGCATACCGATTCTCCACCCTTCAATGGGGCCGGGGCGGATTAGCCCCGGAGAGTTGATTCTTGGTGAACAATTTATTATCTGAGAACCATCCTTCAATGGGGCCGGGGCGGATTAGCCCCGGAGAGCCGCGAGGACCTGCCTTACCACCTCGATAGGTAGGCTGCTTCAATGGGGCCGGGGCGGATTAGCCCCGGAGAGACTATTTAACGCCGCCATCGAGCATAGCGTCCGGCCAA